>Ga0163151_10001783_pt1 | contig 35350 bp, 30 predicted proteins | sample OliLakLV19MP5IB2_FD_145596 | JGI IMG/M metagenome (GOLD analysis project Ga0163151, IMG submission 145596) | Freshwater microbial mat bacterial communities from Lake Vanda, McMurdo Dry Valleys, Antarctica - Oligotrophic Lake LV.19.MP5.IB-2 | ecosystem: Environmental > Aquatic > Freshwater >... | reverse complement strand
GTCTTTTTTTAATTTTTTAATAAAATCATGAATGGCACCATGGGTCGTGTGACTTCCAACAATGTTTGCAAAACGGTAAATCCAAACTTTCATTTTAAAGTTATGGGCAAATGCTGTTGAAAGCGCTTCACATGCAAGTTTACTTGCACCGTAAAAGCTAATGGGTAAAAGCGGGCCGTAGCCTTCAGGTGTGGGCCTTAGCTCTGCCTCACCATAAATTGCACTTGTTGAAGAAAAAACCAACTCACGCACATCTTGCAAACGCATAGCTTCTAAAACATTGTACGTCGCTAAGGTTCCGATTTTTAAATCTACGTCGGTTGTTTTTCCACCCGCGGCAATATCAGAATTTGCGGCCAAATGCCAAACACGCTCGACACCTTTACAGGCCTTTTTAATTTCTTCAAAATCCAGAAGGTCTTGTTTGATAAATTTGAAGTTTTTAAAATCAAGACAAGGCTTTAAAAATTTTTCTTGCCCCAAACTTAAATTATCAAAGGCAATAACGTCATCCCCTTGTTTTAAAAGTCTTAGGCATAGATGACTTCCGATAAACCCGGCACCACCTGTTACGAGAACTTTCATATTTTTCCTGTCATCATCAAGCGCACTTGATTCACAATTGTGGGTTTATATAAAAATCTAACACTTTCTTTTTTGAAATTATAGCGCGGAAGATTTTGCTGATCGACTAATTTCCCTTGGCTACAAATATGCTCAAAAAGCTTGAGATAATCATCCGCCATTCTTTGAACACTAAATTGGGACTCAACTTTTTTACGACAAGCTTGAGTACTCACAGTCTTTAAAATTTCATCAGCTTTTAGTAATTCGTTATAGTTTTCACATAAAACACCTGTCTCACCATGGGTAACCATCTCTGGCATACAGCCATTATGTGATGAAATCACAGGTGTTCCACAGGCCAAGGCTTCAAGAGGGGCACCAGCGCAAGGCTCATCCCAATTTGTTGGGTAAATAAGTGCTTTTGCTCCACCTAAAATTTTAGCTTTAACAGTGTCATCGACAAAACCAACGTATTCAATATTCCCGCGAGAAATTCCGTTGCCCCCGATGATCTTAAGTTTTACATTTAAGTCATTAGCCCAAGCTATGCAGGTTTTTAAATTTTTCACACGCCAAGTGGTTCTAGCTAAGAAAATATAATATTCTTCTTTTTTCTCCACAAACGAATATCGCTGAGGATCAACGCCATTAAAAACATAAATACTTGAATTATGATTTTTTGCATGGCTGCGACTTAAAAAATTAGTGTTTGGCCAATACTTTTCAGCCAGGTGCCCATTGCCATGAATGGTAATTAAATAAGGTCGTTTGGGTTCAATAGGTAAAGGCTGGTGTGAATGTATGAACTCAATATCTGATGGAATAACTTTTTCAATATTGGTGTGTGCATTCTCGGGCAACTCAACAACATTTATACCATTAATCTTTGAACCTTTTTTGCACAGAACACTGACCTTATGCCCACGACGGATGTATTCTTCGGCAAGTGTTACAACAATGCGCTCAATACCGCCATAATTGGGCGGAGGTAGTTTTGAGTCATGAAAGAGAAGAATATGCATGCTTAATTTTTATGACGGAGTAGATGTTTTGGCAAGCTGATTGGGAGTAAGATTTAGGGGTTTTGCATTTACATGAAATAGATACGAAGCATCATCCATTTAATGGCAAAAACACTCACCATAGTATGTGCCCAGTTCATGGATTTTATGATTTTATTTTTTATATTAACCTTAGTAACCATCATTATCGAACTCTACTAGAACTTAAGACTCCAGTTCCACCAGATGAATTAATTCTTAAACCAATTGCAGCCGCTCTTTTTAAGATTGTATCCATGCGACTTTTCACCAAGGCTTCGATTCTTTTATTTTCTTCATTGTATGCATAAATAGTCTTTTTAATTTCAGGATACCTAACAGCCAACCCATTAATCGCACTTTGATTTTCTATTGGAGTGGCTATGAGATAAAGATCATTATAAAGTTCGTTGATTGAATTTTGAATTTCAGAACGTTTTTTATCATCTGTTGTGGCTTGAGATTTTCTAAGCAACTCTTCTAATCTTTTATTTACAATCTCAACACGTTCAGTTTTGGCAGCAAAGAGCTTTTCAGCTGTTTTAGAAAATTTTGCTTCAGTCGCTTTAATATTTTCCGGTTGAACATGGCTAGACAAATAATCTGTTTGGTTATTAAGTTCATTGCTAAGTGCAAAAACATGACGTTTTGCTTTGTAAACAGGATCCTCCTGCTTTAAACCAGATGATGTTCCCGCCATCGCGTAATTACCGGCGAAAACCATTGCAGCGACTAATACTAAAAATGTGAGTTTCATTATAAACCCCTCCCTTGCCATCTTAGAATTGCAAGGGTTGGGCCGCCACTTTAGACTGTAAGTATATGATTTTACTATAGTTATGTGTATAAACATTTGACAGCTGTTAGTGAAAAACTAGACAATTCATTTTGAGACGATTCTTAATTTACTCTCATGTTCGTTCTCGCGGGCGCGGGCGCACTCGCGGGCACGGGTGCTGACACTGCAACTTTATCACTCATGATTTGCCCATCTGGTAATTTTGCAAGCTCAGCTTTAAGCTCAGGATGGTTGGAATAATACGTTACAAAAACTTTTGTTAGATATGCGTTAGTTGTGATTTTAATACATGCATTTGCGTCATTACTAAACAAAAAAAGTTTACTTGGGTCTTCGGCATACGAAGATAACATATCCAACTCTTCAGGCGTTTCACCCAATTTTCTGCCACCGAGTTCTGTCAGTATTACATCGGCAGGTGCACTCAAAACCTTACCCGCGACCAACGCAGCGCCAGTACCTAATGCGGCCATTGCACCACCAACACGAAACCCCCACTTACTTAACTTGGTTAAAAAATCACCCCTTTTTAATGTCTGGTTGGCGTTTTTTTCTATGACATCAAGAGTTGCCAACCTTGCTTCGAGACCGCCGGAGGGTTGTATTTTGAAAAGCGGCGATAACTTCAGCATTTGCGCAAGTGCTCGGTCTTTATTGGGAAGATAAACATATTTTTCAATATAATTAATTAATGGTATTTTTTGTGCTCTCAGTTTTGTTTCAAAATCACCAAAGCTTTTACTTTGAAGTGCTAACTCATCTCCTGCAGCTACGGCTCGCACAAATGCTTTTTCTGCATATTGAGAATACTTGCTACTCACTATAGATGATCGAGCCTTTGCGATTTGGACTTGTTCGAGTGTTTGTGTGCCCGTTGCTCTACCCGCCCAATCTTTTGCGCCAGTATTATCGACTAACCATGTATCAAAACTCACATAATGACTAAGTTTATTGCGTACCATTCGTGCATTAACGAGTTCGTTGTTTGCCGCTCGCATAGCTTGGCTAGTGTTTTTTGAAACCTGTTTGCTTCCTAAGATCAGTGCACCACCAACTACAGCAGATGAAGCCCCACCCATTGTGACGGTGCTACTTGTTTCTAGCGCCTCTTTATATTGTTTTTTTAAAACTCTATAAGTCTTACAAGCTATGTCTTTATCAGAGTTAGCATCAGCATTTGAGTCTGATTCAGTGAATACCCCTACTAATAAAACAACCAAAAATACTTTTATCATTTTGCACCCCTGCTCCGTAAACAAGCAGGGTCTATGCCACGGGAATCTACCTTTTTCCAGGCACTTAAGATGTTGTGAATGTCCAATATTCTTACAGCTGTAAAATAAAAAGGAAGCTCAAGTGGCTCCCTTTTTACTTAATTATTACTGACAATGAACTTCTTATGAACAACCCATGCTGTTGCCGCAATTCAAGCACTTGTAACAAGCACCGTTTCTTACGGTTGTATGTCCACAGCTTGTGCAAAAGGGCGCATCACCCATCATGGTTTGAAGATGCGCACTTAAAACTCGAGCCGAAGCTCCCGCCGCGGGGCCAGGTTTTTCAGCTTTGATTGCATCAGCTTTCATGATGTCAGCCTTCAAGTGATCCATTGATGCCTTTGTCATTGTCTGGGCATCGTGCATCGCTTGAGGTGCGATCATCCCAACACTCATATCCATTTGAATCGGAATGCGAGCTGGTCTGTGCATAGCTAATTCTTGATCGGCATTGGGTGGGACGTGCAAGAAATCTGTTTGCCCGGTGTATTCCATACCCAAAACTCTAAAGATGTAATCAATAATAGAAGTGGCTTGCTTGATGTTCGGATGATCAACCACACCTTGAGGTTCAAAGCGTGTGAAGGTCAACTTTTCGACGAATTCTTCAAGTGGAACTCCATATTGCAAACCAAGTGAAGTCGCGATGGCAAAACAATTTAATAAACTTCTAAATGTTGCGCCCTCTTTATGCATATCAATAAAGATTTCGCCCAATTTGCCGTCATCATACTCACCGGTGCGCAGATAAACTTGATGCCCACCCACACGCGCCTCAACAGTAAAGCCGTGACGTTTTTTGGGAAGCTTACGACGCTTACCTGCACCCAAAGCACTTTGTGTTTGCTTAAGTGCTGCATCTACAGCTTGTGCTACCATTTTTTCTGCATCTTCTTTAGCGATCGTATCGCCTTTACTACCAGATGAGTTCAGGGGTTGACTGATCTTACTTCCGTCACGATAAACAGCGATGGCTTTTAGACCAAGCTTCCAACCTTCCATATAACATTCTTCAATGTCTTCAACCTTAGCTTCAGGTGGAAGATTAACTGTCTTACTGATTGCACCACTCAAAAACGGTTGAGCCGCACCCATCATTCGAATATGAGCCATGGGAGCAATAAATCTTTGACCATGAGGACCACACTTATTTGCGCAATCAAACACGGCTAAATGTTCTTGTCTTAAATTCGGCGCACCCTCTACTGTCATGCGACCACACACTACTTGATTGGCTTCATCGATTTGAGTGTGTGAAAACCCAAGTTCTTTTAGAATACTTTCACCAGGTTTTTTCATTTTCTCAGCATCGATACCAAGACGTTTCATGCTCTCTTCACCAATTACCCACGGTGCAATTGCTGAATTGATATCGAATGCAGCAATGAGTGCTTTTTCTATTTTTTGAATATCTTGAGAAATAAAACCTTTTGCTGCCAAAGTCTCACGGCTGATGTGAGGTGCACCTTGAAGGGTGTTTGTTCCAACAGCGTATTTTACGATGGCGTCTACTTCGGCTTCTGCATAACCGAGAGTTCTTAAAGCCATAGTCACTGATTGGTTAACGATTTTAAAATACCCGCCACCAGCTAATTTTTTAAATTTCACCAGTGCAAAATCAGGCTCGATACCAGTGGTGTCGCAATCCATAAGAAGACCGATAGTCCCTGTGGGAGCAAGAACAGTGGCTTGAGCATTTCTAAAACCATACTGATCGCCAAGCTCAACAACATCATCCCAATCTTGTCTTGCAGCTTTTACTAAATATTCAGGAGCATATTTATCAGAAATCTTATACGCAGCTTCTCTGTGCTGACGCATAACTTTCATCATCGGTTTTTTATTGCGTTCGTACCCTGGAAACGGCGATTTCGCTTTTGCCATTTCGCTTGAACCTTTATAGCCACTTCCGGTCATGATCGCAGTAAGTGCACCAGACCATGCAAGCGCTTCAGGACTGTCATAAGGAATGCCCTTAATCATGAGAAGTGTGCCAAGATTGGCAAAACCAAGACCCAAAGGACGATAGTCATGACTATTCTGAGCAATTCGTTTTGTAGGATATGATGAGAAATCAACCAAGATCTCTTGTGCAGTGATTAAGATGCGACAAGTTTCTTGGTATTTTTGAACGTCGAAGGTTCCATCTTCTTTTAAATACTTCACAAGATTAATACTTGAGAGATTACAAGCCGTATCATCAAGAAACATATACTCAGAACATGGATTACTACCATTGATGCGATCAGTGGCAGAACTTGTGTGCCAGTTATTTATTGTTGTATCAAATTGCACACCTGGGTCAGCGCACTTCCAAGCAGCAAAACAAACCTGCTTCCAGAGATCACGGGCTTTATAGGTCTTGCAAACTTCGCCATTGGTGCGAAATGTTGTGCTCCACTCTTTATCATCGGCAACAGCTTGCATGAACTCATCACTTAAGCGAACTGAGTTATTGCTGTTTTGCCCGGCAACAGTTTTATAAGCTTCGCCGTTAAAATCACTTGAGTAACCCGCATTAACCATGACCTGCACTTTTTTCTCTTCGCGCACTTTCCAGTTAATGAAGTCTTCAATTTCAGGATGATCAATATCAAGAGTTACCATCTTAGCAGCACGGCGTGTAGTACCGCCTGATTTTGTAGCACCAGCGCCACGGTCTAAAACTTCAAGAAAGCTCATAAGACCTGATGACTGGCCGCCACCGCTGAGTTTTTCTTGATGACCGCGAATCTTACTGAAATTTGTTCCTGTGCCTGAACCATACTTAAAAATTCTTGCTTCACTTTTCGCAAGATCAAAAATGCTCATAAGATCATCAGAAACACTTTGAATAAAACAAGCAGAACACTGAGGAAATTCATAGGCATTTTGAGTTTCTACAACTTGATTTGTGGTAAAATCCCAACGGTAGTTACCTGAAGAGCCTTGTATTCCATACTGATGAAATAAACCGCAGTTAAACCATACAGGACTATTAAAAGCAGCTCTCTGAGTAAGAAGGAGATATGTTAATTCTTTTTCGAAATTATCTGCATCTTCTGACGTTTTAAAATAACCGCCAAGTTTTTCCCCACCTTTGCGAATTGTGTTGGCTACGCGAAAAACCAATTGCTTAACACTTTTTTCACTACCGGTGATTGGAACGCCGGCTTTTCTGAAATATTTTGAAACCGCAATATCTGTCGCCAACTGGCTCCATGTAGATGGAACCATAACATCGTTCATTTCAAAAACGCTTCCCCCTCCAGCATCAGAGATTTTGCTGGCGCGTTTTTCCCAAATGACCATTTCATAAGGATCTGCACCTTTAGGTACAAACATTGGCTTAAAATCTAAACCCGCTTCTGCGGCAGTCTTTGTGTTTTTTGTCTGTGTTTTAGCATTCGTTGTTGCGCTCTTCCTTTGAGATGCCTGTGATGATGTATTTTCCATTCTTTTGAGTCCCCCGCTCGTTATCACGCGGTGCTTCCAAGCCCGCGTTGTTATTTTTAAGAAAATTTAAGTATATTATTCTTGTGTAAAGCTAAATTAACCATTCATTCAAATACTTTACGGCTAATTTCTCTATCCCCTACGTAGTACAATCTCAAACTAGAAACTTGAAATCGTTGTACGTCCTACACCCTTATTCAGATCATGCGCTATTCGTAACGGTCAAGCCCAATTTTACTATATCTAGTGGTGTTTTTTTAAATTTGGCCCTAGATATAGTATTTATGCCTACTTAACGTGACGCACAAAGTATCACTTTCCTTAAAACCCCTGTCAGGCTTGTTAGACGAGGCATTTTCGCTATTAAAACCGTACAACGAAACATGAAATGATCCGCTTTTTAAGGAATGCTAGGCTAATTGAAAGTGGCCACTTAATTCAAGAAATGAATCGTAAAATTCAAAATATTTTTATTCAAAAAAGTACGTCTCTCAAGTGAGGCTCCCAGCTTGACAAAGCGGCGATATACGACAATATTGTTCGCATATGTTACGTATAAATAAAGTTTCAGAATACGGAATTCTTGCACTTGGATTTATTGGGCGACAACCTAAAGCAGTTAGCGCTCGTCAAATTTCAGAGGGCTTACACTTGCCCTATGAAATCACGGCTAAAACACTTCAGCGTCTCAAAGAAGCCGGTTTTGTTTCAAGCACCAAAGGTGCTCACGGCGGATACAAATTAGCTCAAACACTTTCTGAAATTAGTTTCGCACAAGTAGTGGGCGCCATTGAAGGTACGGTGGCACTCATGGATTGCGCGAGAGATTCTCAAGATGATCAATGCAAGCGCATGGGAATTTGTGAAATACAATCTGGAATGCAAACACTAAATCTTCGCATTCGTTCACTGCTTGAAGAAACAAAACTCGATACGTTAATGAGACCACAATAAATGTCTAGGCCCATATATCTAGATTATCAAGCCACCACTCCCCTTGATCCTGAAGTTTTTGAAATAATGAAACCATATTTTTTAAGTGAATTTGGAAACCCCTCTAGCAAATCACATGTGTACGGTTGGAATGCTGAAAAAGCTGTAGAAAAAGCTAGAACTCAAGTTGCAAAACTTATCAATAGTGACTCTCGCGAAATCATCTTCACCAGCGGTGCTACGGAAAGTAATAACCTAGCTATTATAGGCTATGCACTTGCAAATAAAGCATTAGGCAATCACATCGTCACAACAAGTGTTGAACACAAAGCAGTTTTAGATTCGTGTAAGTTTCTTGAGACTCAAGGATTTATGATTACTGTTTTGCCCGTAGATTCTTATGGAAAATTAAATATTCAAGACCTCACTGAGGCCATCACCGATAAAACGATTCTTGTTTCAGTAATTTTTGCTAACAACGAAATTGGAACAATTAATGATCTTTATGAAATCGCAGATTTTGTTAAATCAAAAAATATTATATTCCACACCGATGCAACCCAAGCACTTGGAAAACTCTCATTCAATGTAAAAGATCTCAAAGCGGATTTGATTTCATTTTCAGCCCATAAAATTTATGGTCCCAAAGGAATCGGGGCACTGTATGTGCGAAAACAAAATCCACGTATCAAACTCGCCCCCTTGATACACGGCGGAGGACACGAACAGGGCTTACGCTCGGGCACACTTAATGTCCCCGGAATCGTGGGTTTTGGTGCAGCTTGTGAAAGTGCTGAGAAAAATCAGACTACTGAATTATTAAGAATCGAAAATTTAAGAGTAAAACTTAAATCCCATTTAGAACTGAAATTAGATGGCCTCATTTTTAACGGACACCCCACTGATAGACTTCCACACAACCTAAGCGTCAGTTTTTTAAATGTGCCTAGTGAAATTCTGATTCGAAATCTAACTCAAGTTGCGATTAGCCCAGGTTCTGCCTGCGCAACAGCTTCTGTGACTCCGAGCCATGTTTTAAAAGCAATAGGGCTCTCAGATGATGCAGCCATGAGCACCATTAGATTAAGTTTGGGGCGATTTACCACCGAAAATGAGGTTCTAAAAGCTGCACAACATATTGTTAACACAGTGAAAGTGCTGGGTGACTCATCACCCCTTTACGTGAGCTTAAAAAAATACGATAATAGAGGTAGTTATGAGACACAAGTTTAGGAGTTATGAATGATTAAAATTACTGAAAAAGCCGCTACCGAAATTAGCCGCTTGGTTCAAAAAGAAACCTCACCTGATTCTTTTTTACGTGTTCAAGTGGTGGGTGGCGGATGCTCTGGAATGTCTTATAAATTAGCATTTGATAATGTAAAAACCGATGGCGATAAAATTTTTGAAGATCACGGCGTAAAAGTAGTAGTTGATCCTAAAAGTTATCTCTTTATTGCTGGCACAACACTTGACTTCTCTGACGGACTTCAAGGCACAGGTTTTAACTTTTCAAATCCGAACGCTAAAAAAAGCTGCGGTTGCGGAAGTTCTTTCTCAGCCTAATGGGTTTACGGTGGACCGATTTTGAAGACATCGGAATTGTTCTTAAAAATAAATACCCTGAACTTAAACCTCTTAATGTCAGCACAATTGATATTCATCGTTTTGTAATAGAACTTCCCGATTTTGAAGATGATCCTAAAAAAACGAGTCCTGGAATTTTGGAATCTATTCAGATGGCTTGGGCAGAAGAGTATCGTTCTTAAATACTAATGATCATTCCTTCATGAGCAAATGACCACTCCACTTCATTGATTTTTGTTTTCGTTTCTTTCGCAGCTTCTAAAACTTGATTGTAATATTCTCGCGCCTGTTTTTCAGCGATGGCTATTTTTTCATCACTTTCGGCTGGATCGTGATGAACAAAGAGCACCTTCTTAATAGATTCACGCATGGCCAGATCAAGACCAATGATGGCAGTTGAATGCCCCCAATTAATTTTTTCAGTTAATTCTAAAACCGTGTACTGAGCATCAAATACCAAAAGATCAAGATTTTGGTACAACGGCAAATCATCACCCATTTCTTTTCTGCTCACCCGTGTACCTTCAGTATCAGTGCAGTAAGAAAAAGTTTTTTTACCATGTTCGATTTTAAATCCCCAACACGGGTCTGGGTGGTCTAATTGATAAGCCGTGTAAGTGATGTCTCCTAATTGCTGAGGCTTACGTGGCTCAATACGGTGATAAATTATTTCTGCACCTAATTGTTCATATGGAACCGGAAAAAAAGGTTTTCTAAAAACTGTTCTAAACGCATCTTCAAGATCATGTTGAACAGCGTAAACATGTATTTTATTTCCGGGAATAAAAAGTGGGGCGAAAAAGGGCAAACCAATAATATGATCCCAATGAAAATGGGTAAACAAAATGTGAATTTCGCCTTTGCCTAACCCGCAAGGGCCTTGCAAAAGTTGTTGGCCCAATGCGCGAATACCACTCCCCGCGTCGATAATGACTTGTTGTTTATCAGTCATGACCTGCACACAAGAGGTATGGCCACCAAAACCTTGTAATCTGTAGCGGGGAATAGAATCCAAAAACTTTTGGATATTTTTATCACCCATGTGTTCTGAATGGGTGAATTCTTCCAAAACTTTCTTGAACCGGTCAACTAAGAACTCCGGCTCAATAGGTGTTGGTAAAGATCCACGGACTCCCCAAAGCTTTACTTTGAGCATTATGTTAATAGATTAACATTAAGATTTGATGGGTACAATATATCAGGCTTTTTGCCAGTTAAAAAAAATACCCGACGGCAATTTGAGCTTCAGGCACGACCCGCCCTCTTAAGTCTGCCGGAGCATTTGTGAAAATATCAGCAGCAATACTTAAGTCAAGAGCAAGACCAATATCCGTGACGTACATGATTCCAATGGGTGTGGTTACAGCAACAGCTTGATTTCCGCTACCAAAGATTACGCCGTTATAATTTGTCGAAGTAGAAAACCCATAGAAGTTCCAGTTTTGATAACCAATACCAATGTAAGGCTGCCACCCCTCACGAGAAAAGAAATAATAGATGTCACCTTGTTGTATGGCCCAAAAAATTCCTAATGATGCCTGATAATCAACGGCCCAGTGCTCTGCAAAATTAAGATGCGCCTTTGCATAGGCAACTTTAGGAAAACTTACTCCGGCAAGTACTCCAAAAGTTCTATATTCAGCAGCTAACACCTGTGTGGCAAAAACCATTGCTATTAGAATAAGGTCTAATCTTATCTTGAGGGTTTTAATGACACACATTTAAGTAGTAGATCTGCTCATTTTATTTTTGTCAATAAAGGGGCTTATGAGATAGAGTTTGACGGTCACCAAGGAGACTAAATGCAATCAAAAATCAGTGGCGTTGGAAAATACGTTCCTCCGCGGGTGGTTAAAAATCAAGAACTTGAAGCACTCATGAACACATCTGATGAGTGGATCCGTCAGCGTACCGGAATAGAAGAAAGACGTTGGGCCGAACCCGGAACATCCACTTCAAGTATGGCTTTTGAAGCTGCAAAAGAAGCACTCATCGATGCCGGAAAAACTGCAGATGATGTTGATTGCATTGTGTTTGCTACTGTAAGTCCTGATTTTTGTTTTCCTGGATGCGGCGTTATTCTTCAAAAACTTCTTACACCAAATCGCACTATTCCTGCGATTGATATTCGAAATCAATGCGCCGGATTTCTTTACAGCCTTTCCGTTGCTGATGCATGGATAAAAACGGGTGTTTATAAATGCATCCTTGTTGTTGGAAGCGAAGTTCATAGCACAGGTCTTAATAAAACACCTGCAGGTCGTGATATCAGCGTACTCTTTGGTGATGGCGCAGGAGCTGTAGTCGTAGAACCTACTCACAATGCCAACGAAGGCATTATTCTTACAAAACTACATAGTGAAGGCCAAAATGCAGAAAAACTTTGGTGCCACAGACCTTCAAGTGCCGATTATCCACGATTAAACATAAATGAACAAATCATTGATGAATCTTTTTACCCACACATGGATGGAAAATTTGTTTTTAAAAATGCTGTTACACGCATGTGCGAAGTATTAGCTGAAGCCTGCGCTGAAGCTAAAATTAATCTGAAAGATATTGATTTTGTAATTGCTCATCAAGCCAATTTGAGAATCAATCAAATGGTGATGCAGCAACTTGAAATGCCCCCTGAAAAAACAATTAACACCTTACAAAAATACGGCAACACCACTGCGGGTACGATACCTATCACCATGGAAGAAGCTCAAACACATAAGCTGTTAAAAAAGGGAGATCTCGTAGCTCTGGTGGCTTTTGGTTCAGGATTCACATGGGGCGCAACGCTACTAAGGTGGGCGAAGTAATTATTCGCAGGTTTTAAAAAATTTAAGAATCTCTTCTGCAATTTGTTTAGGTTGTTCTAACATTGCTAAATGACCACAGTTATCAATCATTTTAACTTCAGCACCAGGAATCGCTCGCGCAAAACCAGTATTCACACCTTCTTTAAAAATACGATCATCAGAACCATAAAGAATTTGAACCCGTTGTTTGATGCGGTGAAATCGACTCTCCCAATAAGCCCAATCTTCATGACGTACGATCCAAGCAAAACTTCGAATGACGTGTGAAATAAGTTTTGCTTTTCTAGGACTCAAAAAAGCAAACTTTCGTCGCCTACCAGGTCGAATCCAAGGCGCATGAAAAATAGATTCAATCAGTGGCAGTCTAATTTTTCCTAGAGGTGACACCAAATAAAGTTCAAGCAAAAGTGGATGCCTTGCTAAATCGACAAAAACTTTTATAGTTCTATTTTCAAACTTCAAAGTTGGATTGCACGGCATGGGGCCTACAAGTACAGCGGCTTTAAATAACTCAGGGTTATGAATAAGAACTCCCCAAGTAAGTGCTCCTCCATAACTTGCCCCAACAATGTAACGCTCACTCTGATCATGGGAAATAACTTTTACAAACTCGTGAAGGATCTCTACATGATCAAAAAATGTTAATGGGTTTTCTCGTTTAGGATCTTGCATGTACTGACGCATAAAATCTGGAATGATCACACGATAATGTGGGGTAAATGCATCTAACGTAGATTGCCAATCAGAATGTGTACCACCAAAACCATGTATCAAAAATAAAAGGGGGCCCTGACCTTGCTCAAAATAACTGATTTCATGGCCTGATTTTAGAAGAATACGGTTCATAATCCAGGAGACAACACGTGTCTCATATGTTTCTTGCGCCTCAACCAGGTTTTAAAAGTGGAACTTGTTCAGCGGGCCTAAAAGTCTGAAACTGACTTATACTTTTTGCCAGTGCTATTTTCTTTGAAAAATTATCAATTATAATCTTATCAAAACCCTCACCGACATTTGAGATTTTGAGGTCTTGTTCTACTACAAAAAATGTTGGCACAAAGGTGATACCGAATTTAGAAGAAACCGGATACGGCTTCACATCACACACAATGTTACCTTGATAAGAATAAGAGGCCTTAAACTTTTCTGTTTCTACTTGTGCATCTTGCGCAATAGCTAAAAAATGTTCGTCACCTAATTGATTTAAAATATGAGGAAGGTGTTTAAAAGTGAACTGACAAGTTGGACAATCAAATTTGTAAAATACAATCAGTATTGGTGAATGAAGTTTAAGCCGATCACTGAGCTTAATTATTTTACCGTCAGAGGTCGGTAGATCAAAATCAAATGCAAAATCCCCTACATTCAACATGTAATTAGATTAGACCCAGCAATGTAAGGCGTCAAAGAGAAATACAGTCAGTGGTTACTTAATCACCCTTGGGGCCCTTAACTTCTTTTTTATACCTAAGTGGCATACGTGCCTTTTTGCTGGCTGGCTGTGCATTTTGTTTTTCAACCTGCTCTGATAAATCCACTGTGATGTCGCCCATACATTTAACCTGACAGCTCAGTCTTGAGTGATCAATAAAGTAGGCAGACCCAATCAGAGATTTTTCTTTAAACGACGGGGGCATGACATTGTGCTCGCCGGCGACGACCTTAACGCGGCACTCAGCGCAACTGGGGAGCCCGCCGCAAATTGACTTAACGAAAAGTCCATGTTTCTTGGCAAGCTCTAATACGCTTTCACCTTCTTTTATTTCAAACTCTTGCCCCGAAGGGAGAAATTTAACTTTCATTAAATATCCTTAATGTTGTGTGCTCTCGCTTAAAAATTTTGGCTGCATATACTCAGGCTTACCATCAAAAAAGTAAAACTTTTTGTCATCCCACTTTTTCACAGGCTTAAGAATTTCTTCCCAAATAATCGCGGTGTGCGCTGCGGACATGGCCAGTCTATCTATTACAAGTGCTTTAAATTTCTTTTTTGCTAGATCAACACTTTCTCGATTTAAGCTCTTATCAATTTCAAGAAGCTCGTTAACCTTCGCGTTACTTTCACCAATAAATTTTCGAATTAAGAGATTCACATCGTCATTATACGTTCTTAATTTTGAATATTTTTTTAAAGCCTCTTTTAAAACTTTTTCTTTAAGCTCAAATTTATTATTCAACGCCTCAACCATCGCTGTTTCAAAATATGCATGCACACCTTTTTGATTTGTCATTTGACCATCATAATTATCAGTAACATGAAGGGGCACACCAAGATCTTGGATATAATGCGCCATTGTACCCATGCAGACAAGTAATGGGCCTTGTACATCACGAGTTAGATTTGTTGCTAATGCTGAGCAATGTACAAATAGCTCAGAGATTCTCCATGGGGATGCACCCAGTTGAATGTCAAAATTTGAACCCATCTGAGTTTTAAAATCACTAAACTTCAATGGAAGATTAAGTGGGGTTCCAAAAACTTTTTCAAACGATTTGTTCCAATCAAGAAAATGAAGTGGGGCTTCAGTTTTTGAGATAACCTCACCAATATTACGCCAAATAAGATCAGGCACATTAGAATAATACCCAAGATCAAATTCATGGGCTTTTAAATAACTAGCTTTGCCTGATTCAGCTAAAATTCCAACGGCAACAGCTGAAGTTATCTCATGACCGCGTTTACCCCAAGCCCATGCATGACTTGAGATCATTACAACAATCAATGTTAAGTATAAGTTTTTCATCTACTGCCTTGAATTAATATTTTCAATTATTCACCACAATTTTTACGAATTTCTTTTTGCCGGCCTTTAAAACAAAACTCTCACCTGATTTAAGATTGAGTTTTAATTTTGAATCAGTGATTTTTTCTCCATCACGTTCAACACCACCACCTTCAACAAGTCGTTTTGCTTCACTGGTCGTAGTTGTCAAACCAGCATCTACCATAAGTTTACATACCCAGATATCTGAAACAGGAGATGTCTTCCACTCAGGAATATCAGTGGGGATACCTTTGTTTGAGAAAATTTCAAAAAATTCTTGTTTCGATTTTTCAGCTTCATCTTTTGAATGAAAACGTTCAACAAATTGTTTTGCTAATTCAATTTTAACATCACGAGGATTTAGTTTTTTCTGAGACATTTTATCTTTTAAATCTGTAAGTTCAGCAGGTGTAATATCTGTTAAAAGTTCATAATATTTCACCATGAGCTCATCACTCAAGCGCATGGTCTTGCCAAACATGTCTCGTGGATTTTCATCAACTCCGATGTAATTATTGAGGCTCTTCGACATTTTATTTACGCCATCAAGGCCTTCGAGTAACGGAACTGTCATCACTACTTGTGGCTCTTGACCATATGATTTTTGCATATCGCGCCCAACCAACAAATTAAAACGTTGGTCATTGCCACCGAGTTCTACATCAGCTTTTAAAGCCACACTGTCGTAACCTTGTAGTAACGGATATAAAAACTCATGAATACTAATTGGCGCATGACTTTCATAACGTTTTTGAAAGTCATCGCGCTCAAGCATTCGAGCTACCGTGTATTGCCCACACAGTTTAAAAATATCAAACACATCAAAAGGGCCAAACCACTTTGAATTGTACTCAATGATAGTTGTCTTAGGATCAAGAAGCTTAAAAATTTGGCGCGCATAAGTCTCACCATTGGATTTAACTTCTTCTCGGGTCAATGGCTTTCGTGTTTCATTTTTACCTGAAGGATCACCCACCATGCCCGTAATATCGCCGATGAGAAATATCACCTCATGACCTAAACGCTGAAACTGTCTCATTTTATTTATAAGTACTGTGTGACCAAGATGCAGATCAGGCGCTGAAGGATCAAATCCAGCTTTAATACGTAATGGCTTGCCTGTTTTCACAGATTTCTCAAGCTTCACAAGAAGCTCTTTCTCTGAAACCAGATCTATAATGCCTTTTTTAAGCTGAGTGAGTTGTTCGCTTGCAGATAGCATGACTCTTACCTTGCATGCTCAACGGCCCGAGTTTCTCTCACAACAGTAACTTTAATTTGCCCCGGATAAGTCATCTCACGCTCGATCTTACGCGCGATATCGCGACTGAGCATGATACTTTGTTCGTCAGTAACCTTTTCACTTTCAACAAGTACGCGAATTTCACGACCTGCTTGAATTGCAAAAGTTCTTAAAACACCATCAAAACTATTTCCGATTGTTTCAAGATCTTCTAAACGGTTGACATAACTTTCCATCATCTCTCGTCTTGCACCTGGGCGAGCACCTGAAAGTGCATCTGCAGCTTGAACAAGTTGAGCGATAATGGTGTCAGGTTTTTCATCTTCGTGATGGGCACGAATTGCGTGAATAACTTCTTGAGTTTCACCATACTTTTTAGCAAAGTCAGCGCCGATAACAGCATGACTTCCCTCAATACTATGATCAAGGGCTTTACCTAGATCATGAAGCACCCCCGCACGCCTTGCTACCTTGGTGTTAGCACCTAATTCACCAGCCATGATGCCGGCAAGAAAACCAACTTCGATAGAATGTGTATAATTGTTTTGTGTATAACTGGTTCTATATTTCAATGAACCAATAAGTTTTACGATTTCTGGATGCACACCATGCACACCGAGATCAAACATGGCTTTATCACCATCTTCTTTAATTGATTTAAGTAGACCACTTTTCATTTTATCAACAACCTCTTCAATACGAGCCGGATGGATACGTCCGTCTTGAAGAAGTGTTTCAAGTGAGAGCCTTGCGACTTCACGACGAACAGGGTCAAACCCAGAAATAATAACAGCTTCTGGTGTATCGTCGATGATGAGATCCATGCCAGTAGCAGCTTCAAGGGCTCTGATGTTTCGCCCTTCACGACCAATGATACGACCTTTCATCTCATCACTTGGAAGTGCCACAACTGAAACAGTTCTTTCAGAGCTGTATTCACCTGCGTAGCGAGAAATTGCGAGTGAGATAATTTTTTTGGCTCGTTTTTCAGCTTCTTGTTTAGCTTCGTCTTCAATAACTTTAATAATTTTAGCTGCATCATGACGCGCTTCATCTTGCATAGTATCGATGAGAAGTTTTTTCGCATCGTCTTGAGTCATATTAGAAGTTTGTTCTAATTTATTTTTCACTTCAGTAAGTGTTTCACTCACTTTACCTTCAACAACTTGAATGCGCTCTTCTTGTTCTTTAAGTCGCTTTTCACGAGTTTCAAAAGTCACAATTTTTTGATCAAGTTGAGTTTCTTTTTCGCGAACACGACGCTCAACATCTCTTGCTTCTTGTTCTCTTTTGCGTGTTTCTTTTTCAACAGTTTGTTGAGCCAGTTGCTCGATATTACGAGCGCGATTTCGAGCTTGTGTTTCAGCAAGTGCTGCATTTTCTTTTGCTTTAGCTAAAAGTATTGCTGCTTGTTGATTAGCAGACTTGATTTTTTTGCCATCTGCTGAACGTTTGAACATTAAACCAGCGACGATTCCGATTACGAGGGCAAATGCCGCTAAACCTATTGTGATTAGATCCATGATTCATACTCCTTCAATTGCCGCGCTTATCAAAAAGCGCGTGCTTTTTCTAGTGACGACCAGTCTTGATGCGCACAATCTCTGTGTCTGTAACGATGAGGTCCATGGCCACATCTTGGTCGTCATGGGGAAGGGTTTCCGGTGTAATCTGCACCGAAAAAGCCACCCCTACTTTGAGTCCTTTAAAATCGGCGAGGACCCTATCGTAATAACCTTTACCGTATCCAAGTCTGTGTCCTTGCCGATCAAAGGCCACACCTGGTACGAGTACACCCATACAATCTGATAAATTTATTTTTTCTGCAGTGCGAATATCTGGTTCCCAAATTCCCCAAGAATTTTTAATCCATTGGCAATCTGTTAGGAAAGGCTCTAAAAATTCCATTTGTGTATCTGGCAATACACGGGGAAATGCCCATCGAATTGAGGGAGCACATTCTATGACAGCTTGTGCCGGATCAGCTTCCCAACGGAAACTTTTATACCCAGCCCATAGAGGCCGGTGTTTTAAATCGCCTAAACCACCAGCTTCGGTCAATATGGAAGATACATTCTTACAGATTTCACGATTGAACTGATTGATTTTATCTGGCCCAAGCTCGCTACGCGTTTCAAGCATATGCGCGCGCCAGACATTTTTAGATTGCGATGACATCGTAGTTTGCACCATTCGCCTCAGCAGCAACAGCTGCAAGTAAACCACGGTGCTAGATTATAGAGAGTGAAGGTTGAGTTGGAACAATGAAACCAGAAAGTGCTCTTAAATAGAGCTTATATTCTTATTTGTTTCATTTTAAGGAGCCATTTTACTTATGATCGTCTTAAATCACTGGCTCTAATTTTTTCAAAATTCCTAATCTCAATACTTCCAAAGTACAATACTTACTCAATTATCTAGCCCAGGGCGCGTCGTAGGCTTCGAAGTCTCAAGGTCACTTAATGCCTTTTGAGCCTTCTTTTCAAACTTTTCCAACTGTTGTAGCGCTCGCGCTTTGAGTTCGAAAAGTTCTTCTGCCAAGTTCAGTGCTGCTAATAATGCGGCGTTTTGAACTGAGCCATTTTTAGTGGCTGGCAGTGCCTCCTGTACCTTTTTATCGACAAAGGACACCAATTTCTTTACCAAGTCAGGGTCTTGTCCCGATTTTAATTTCAACGGGATACCGGCAATAATCACTTCTAAAACATGCTTTTGTTGGTCTTTTGGACCATTTTGGTGACCCGACATGAACTGTGTCTCCTTGGTCTAACTTTCGTATATAGGGTACTGGTTTGCGCCGACCAAAGTCAAGAAATTCATCAGAGGTTTCTTGACTTTATACAGTTTGATCAACATAGTGCTGGCCCAGGTCATAACAATCATTTTTTATGAAAAAGAGGAAATCATGCTAAAAAAGAGTGTCTTAATTTTGGTATTGGCAATCGCATGCCCCAGTCTCGCCGCACCAAAATCAAAAACCGCTAAATCCACAAAAGTTTCTACCAAAAAAACCTATAAAGGCGAACGAGCTCCAGCAGGTGTTGCCACTGAATTGCCCTCAAAATATTCTAGAAGCTCAACAAGCACAGGAATGGGCATGAGTGAATCACGTATGGCTGCTGTAACTTCAACACCTGATTCCAAAAGACCACTCGCTTTTAGCGCAGCAGCAGAATTAGTTACGGGTAATGTGGATACCATGTTTAAAAAGAATATCAAATTTACACAGCTCGTTCCTCAAATGAACGTAGAAGTGAAAGATTTGGGCACAGCTTACATGAACATTCCCCTCACCCAATTAAATTTGGATGACTACACAGCCAGAACTATTGGTCGCCCTCAATTTGGTGTTGTAAGAGAATTAATCAATCAAGAAGGTCTAGCCATTGCTGCACATGCAAATCTTCAACTGCCACTTTATGATTCATCACGATACGCAGATGATCCAGCAACACCTGGGGATGCGGGTCGCAGCTGGGGATTCGCAGCTGGAGGAAGTGGCGACATGGCCATTCCACAATCACCAACTCATATCGTTGGTGCAGCACAGCTCTCCTACGATACACCTTCAAAAGTTATGTATAACGGTTCAAATATGAATATTACTAATCCCGTTGCACTCAGAACATCGCTTGGTGTGAATCGTAACTTCACAGATAAGTTAATTGTTGGAGTAGGATTACGCTCATTTTATGAACTCTATAATGCTCAAGTAAGTGGCGGTGGCCTTGATGGAAACATCCCAGGGCTTGACGTCACACAAGGTGAAATCACTGGTAGCTATGCATTACTTGAAAAAACGCGCCTGCATGCCGGTATTGTTAAAGGTTTAAAAACCGCAGTGGATCCACTTCGTTATCCGCTTGTTCACCACGCACGTGATATTGCAGATCTTCAATTTAGCGTGAGCATGTTACAAACTTTTTAAAAAATGAAATATGATATGTGGTGGGCCCATGAGTATTACCAAATTTTTAGATTTTGATCTTATTGAACCACTTCATCGAGCTGTTAGTGAATCAGGGTATACAACACCCACACCCATTCAAATTGCAGCCATTCCAAATCTTCTTTTAGGAAAAGATTTACTGGGTTGCGCCCAAACAGGCACTGGAAAAACTGCAGCTTTTGCATTACCAATTTTAAATCGGCTGGTTAAATTCGATAGACGCGCTGATAAAAGACAAACGCGGGTTCTTGTTCTAACGCCCACAAGAGAACTTGCTATACAAATTCATGACAGCTTTAAAACTTACGGCAAACATCTGAGGCTTCGTCATGCTGTTGTTTATGGGGGTGTTGGGCAAAACCCGCAAGTTAATGCGCTCTCAAGTGGGGTCGATGTTCTTGTTGCCACCCCAGGGCGTTTACTTGATCTGATTAACCAAAGATTTCTTAGCCTTCAAATGTTAGATGTATTTGTTTTAGATGAAGCTGATCGAATGTTAGATATGGGTTTTATTCATGACATCCGAAAAATCATCGCAATGTTACCTGTAAAAAGACAAAATTTATTTTTCTCTGCAACAATGCCCCCGGATATTAAAAAATTAGCTGACACTATATTAAGAAATCCAGTTTTTGTCGAAGTAACACCTGTTTCAAGTACTGTTGAACTCATTCAGCAATCAGTGATGTATGTGCCACGTGAAAAAAAGAAAGATCTTTTAAAGCATGTCCTTAAAGACACGGCCGTAAGCCGCGTGATTGTATTTACACGCACAAAACATACTGCCAATAAAGTATCTGAAGTACTAGCTCGCATAGGCATTAAAAGTTCAGCTATTCACGGAAATAAATCTCAATCAGCAAGACAGGGTGCACTTGAAGATTTTCGCTCTGGGCGCATTCGAGTACTTGTCGCTACAGACATCGCTGCTCGCGGCATAGATATTGACGACATCACTCATGTTATTAATTTTGAAGTTCCAAATATTTCTGAAAGCTATGTTCATCGCATAGGGAGAACAGCTAGAGCTGGAACAAAAGGAATCGCGATCTCATTTTGTGATGCTGAGGAACGATCATTTATTCGCGATATCGAAAAATTAATTGCTCAACCTATTCCAGTTGAACGAGGCCAGCCCTACCACTCTGATGAAATTGAAAATTCAAGGATTTTATCAAAAGGCAAAGCTAAAGCTGCTATTGAGAGTAAGCAAAGCCGACCACATAATAATAATCGTAATCGAAAATCAAATTGGCGTAAGAGTGCTAGTAGTGGCAACACGAGAAAACAACCTAGATAATAAAATTATTTTTTCCGACGTAAACCACCAAGAACAAAAACCGGAATTCCCAACAATAACATGTTAGCAGCTTTGTCTGTTTTGGTGGGTTTACTCTTAAATGGATTACCTCCACCAGATAAATTACAACCTGCGCGTTGCCTGAGTGGAGTTTTACTTAACTCAAGAATTCCTAAAGACCCAAGTGTTCTTGAAGTGCCCCTCGGTGTTGGTGACGTCTGTGGAGTAGGAGTAGGAGTTGGAATGTTTGGTGGTGTAGGTGTTGGCAAAGGAGTTGGTTGCACAACAATTGATAAATTTGTACTACTTTGACCAAACCACTCAATACCTTCACGAACCATTTGCCATTTTAAATTATATGTTCCCGGTGTACTTGGAGCTGTTACATTAAAGTTAAATGTTTTTGTAGCTCCCGGCGCAATGATTTCATCAGCCGAAAAATGAACTCGGTGAATTCCCCAAGTTTGATTATCAACTGGATTTTGAGAACCTAATTTATATTGATCTGTATTTGTCCATGCAGCATTACCAACATTTTTCATAACTACAGTCACAGAATTTACACTACCCGCTGTCATACTGGAAGCTGCAGACACACTTACAAATTCACTGTTATTAATGGGATGAGCTAAGGTGACTGTTCGATGAGAATTCCATAAACCACAATTGTTACCCCCCGTAGGTGCAGCAATTGCGTAAGCATAAATAGTATGACTCTGATTATTTCGAAGACTTGTGGGAATTATACTTACCGGAACTTTGAAGCCATGATGAGTTAGATCTTCTCCAGGTAATGGTCGATAAATTGAACTACACCACCTAAGCGTGGTTGATTTGCAAGAACCTCTATACCCCATTTTGCAGAACCCACGCCTGGGCCGTCGATAAAAACATGTACTTTAACTGGATGAGCTCCCACATCTTGATCATAAACCCAACCGATAATATTGCCTTCAGCATCGAGCCCATCAAGATGACCTTCAACATAACTAAAATCTACACCAGCACATTTGGCCGCATCTGCGTTTATGTATAAGACATTGTTATTTCCACACACACTTCGTCGATCTGCACTTGCCTGGATCGCTTGCGCACAAGATATTTCTCTTCCTAATTCTTGATGATAGTTAATTGCGTCAGGAAAACTTCGAGCCCCGCCTCCGGGCGTGATTCCATCGAGAATCTGGCTTGGACTAGCATAGAGAAACCATAAAATTCCGACATTTTTTGGTAAACGTTTTGCAATGGCAGCCCATTTAGTTTGTTGATCTCTACTTGGCGCGACACCTGAAGCTGGGTGATGATTATAAGAATCAACCGTCATTAAAATTTCACCGTTAAAAATATTAGCTAGTTTATTGTATTTATCTTCACAAAAACGATACCAATAATCTCTATCAGAACCATCAGTGCTATAGTCGTAACAACTTAAAGAATAATAATCTACGCCAGCGGGTGGTTGATCGAAGTCTTCCCCAAATCTATAATCAAAGTCAAATCCGTAAGAATAACGATATTTTGCAGGGCCAGAGGTCATTAAAAATTTTGCGCCAGGTGGTAATTCACTTTTTAAGAAACGAATCATTTCTTCAAGGTCAGATTTGGAAGCAAGAAAAGCACCCTCAACATGACTTTGATTCTTTTCTTCACTTTGATCTTTGAAATAATGATGCTTTACTAAATGTGAGTACGCTTCATCCAAAAGGTAAAATGCAAATACATCTGATTTTTCCATAAGCTCTTTATAAAGAGGTTTACAGTTTGGAGTATTCCAAATGAGGGCTCGCTGAGCATCTGATTTGGCGTGAATGGATCCACTCACATACACCCCATTGACAAACACCCGATCATCATTAATTAAACAATCAGTGGTATTGATAATAACCTTCATGCCTTTACTTTTTGCTTTGATAGAATCACTCAATAAATTAGAACCGCCCGTGCCCATAAACATGACATTCGTGTAGGGCGTGACTTCGTTCATGTAATGACCAAGATGGTCTGAATGCGCCCAATAATAACCAATGTATTTTAAATTTTGCGGAGAACCAGAATTTTGAAAGCTCACAAAAATAAGTGTGAATAAAAAAATTCCACAGAGTATTTGTTTTGATTTTGTTAGTGCTCTTTGAAATTTCATATTAGCGCCGTCCAGTATTCTATTCGGCTTTATATGAGCTGTACTTTAGTAGAGTTTGCATTATTGGAATTAAAATGAATCCTTAGAACCGTTAGTATCGTCAGGAGGAAACAAACCCTTGGCGTGAGCATTTAAGACGGGATAAACAAGATTACATGCATAGCTATTTACTCGTCGTAATGCCGAAAGCAAATCCATATGGATGTTACTAGTATTAACTGAGTCTTGCATTTTGCGCGAAAGGCGTTGAATGTGGGTTTCTCTCAATTTTTGTTCTTGCATACGCAAATTGTGTTTATTGCGAATCACCTTTTCAGCAAGTTCTTGGTTATTGAGACTAAACGCACTAATTGCTAATTCAAAATTTTCAACTACAAGTCTATGAAATTCTCTAACTTCGATCCAACCCTGTTCACTGAAAGTCACCTTCAAAGTTGATTTCTTTTTGGCGAGAGCTAAGATATTTTTATCAACAACATCACCGATATTTTCTATATCACTCACAAGGGCAATAAGATTCACCACACGCCCGTTTTGTATCTCGGTGAGTTTTTCATCGGTAAGTCGAACAAGATAAAGTTTGATTTCTTTATTGAGTGTATCGATTTTCTTATCGATTTTTTTTAATTCTTCTGTGAAATCAGGATCATCTTTTTCAAAAGCTTGGGGTGATAATCTTACCATCTCAAGAGCATAATCTGCCATACGCAGCATCTCTCGTATTGCATTTGCAAATGCCATGGGTGGTGAACTAAATGATTTTGCATCAAGATATTTTGCGCCAAATTCTTTTTCAGAATGTGGCCTTGGAAAAAGTTTTTCTATAAAACGAGCTCCCCAATTAATAAATGGATAAAATAAAAGTGCTGATGCGATGTTAAAGATTGTATGCGCATTTGCGATTTGGTGAGTGGCATCACCGGCAGTTGCTGAAACCAATACCACAAATGGAGTTGTGAAAAAAAGTATCGCTAGTACACTTATGGCCTTGTAGAAAAAATGCGCAATTGCTACTTGGCGACCAGCATAACTACCACCAAGACTTGCCATCAGAGCTGTGGCAGTTGTTCCTAAATTAGCGCCGTACATCCAAAACATACTATCATACAATGTGATAACACCATTTGTTGCGAGCGTCATAGCAAGACCAATCGTTACCGCACTTGAATGTACAAAAGCTGTAAGTAATGTTGATAATGCAAAAGCTACAAGTGGATTTTCATTAAGATATTTAAATAATTCTTTAAAGCCTTGAATATCTTTTACAACACTAACCGCTTCACCCATCATAAGTAGGCCATAAAAAATAAGGCCAAAGCCAAAGATGATGGTGCCAACTTCTTGCGCTTTTTTACTTTTGCTTAAAAACAAAATAAGAAATCCAAGGATTACGATATAAAGGGCAATGGCTGTTACGTTAAAACTAATTAATTGAACAGTGATAGTTGTGCCAACAGCGGTTCCGATAATTACACCCATTACTTGAGTGAGCGTAACTACACCTGCACTTGCAAGATTCACAAGCATTACTGTAACTGCACTAGACGATTGTAAAAGAACAGTGAGCCCGATACCGCTGAGTATTCCGATGAATTGTCTCTCAGCGAGTTTACTCATAAAAAAGCGAACACGATCAGCGGCTATGATTTGAAGATTAAGTGACGCAACTTGCATTCCATACATAAAAAAACAGATGCCGGCAAAAAGAAGAATCAAATGTTGATACAATGCCATGAAGAGTTATCTCCTTAATATTTTTCGGATTTTTTGCGTAATGACTTAAGTCTGGATCTTATGTGTTAGGACTAGATTTTAGCTTGGTTTTTTGAATTTTAAACTGACAAGAGACCTTGGGCGTATTCGCTAGATGAAAATATTTTGAGATCTGTCATTTTCTCGCCAACACCGATAAATTGAACACCAATACCCACTTCAACTGCTATACCGACAATGACTCCGCCTCGGGCCGTACCATCTAATTTTGTAACGATGAGTCCTGTTACACCAATGGCGTCGTTAAATTGTTTTGCCTGAACAATCGCATTTTGACCACTATTAGCATCAATGACGAGCAAGACTTCGTGAGGGCTTTCTAAGTGCGCCTTACCCATGACTCGTTTTATTTTTTTAAGCTCTTCCATCAAATTATCTTTTGTGTGTAATCTTCCAGCTGTATCAACGATTATCACATCGACTTTTTGGGAAAGGCCTTTTTGAATGCCTTCATAAGCAACGGCAGCTGCATCTACGGTCGTAGACGAAGAATAAAAATCTACTTGTGCACGTTCACTCCATACACTAAGTTGCGCACCTGCAGCAGCTCGAAATGTATCTCCTGCCACGATAAGAACTTTTTTACCTTTGCTTACATAAAAATGTGCAAGTTTTCCGATGGAAGTTGTTTTACCAACTCCATTGACTCCAACAACTAGAACAATGTGAGGAGAAAGTTGTTGGTTATCATTTACTTTTTCTACAGAGTATAAAATAAGGCTTATTTCTTCTTGAAGTGCTTTTTTCACACTTTTGAGATCTCCTAATTCGCCCCTAGAAAGTTTTGAGCGTACCACTCCTAGCAATTTTTCAACTGTTTTTGGACCCAAATCACTGGTGTAAAGAAGTTCTTCTAATGACTCAACAAAAGTACTATCGATTTTTTTAGTACTTAAAACCAGTGCATCAAACTTGTCTGAAAAAGCCTGTCGTGTTTTAGATAATATTGATTTGATATCTCTAGGTGATTCTTGTTTTTGAAGCTCAACCTCTGGACCTCGACCTTGGATCGTGCGCTTTTTGACCCAAACAAATATAGCCACGATAAACGCAAAAAGAGCTAAGCCTACTTGAAGAAGAATTTGTGTATCAAAGTTCATATTCATAAACACTTCGTACGCGATGAATGTTAAAAAGGCAACCGCGACTTTTCACTAGTCTGTATTCCACTTGTTCAATGAAAATTAATCGCAACTCGACTTGTTGGTGTCGCTAGAAAACCTTATTCTTAAATCTGTCTGTCAAATGGAACCAATTGGAAGGAATCAACTATGATTAAGCGTAGAATTTTGTTCGCCGTAGTAGTTTGTCTAATTTGTAGTACGAATAATAACAACGCCCGAGCTCAAGCCACCGATGCACCAAACGCATCATCATCTTCATCGGAGAACAGCGGAGATGAAAATTCATTTGGTAAAAGACCTGACGGTTTTATCTTAGGTGGTGGGTTAAATTGGGGTATCGGTACTGGAGCTAGTTCCACTGGATCTACAGCTTCAAGAACCATGAATACCATCGAGCTTAACGCAGCCCCTGGATGGCAAATTGGTAATTGGGCACCCCAATTATTAGTGGCCTATGATTTTGTCGGTCAAAATACCAAACCCGCTGATGTCACAAACACTAATCTCAGAGGAACAGGTTATCTTATCGGCGTAGGCACAACGTATCACTGGACACGTTGGGATTTTTTAGCGGGTATTGAATTTTTAGGTACATTTACTCAAAGTGAAAAATCAGCTGATGATAAAGTAAGTGCTTTCACAAAACCTTTAGGTTTTCGTCTCGGCAGCTCTTATTACTTTAAAAATAATTGGTCAGCTGATGCACTTTTTCACTATGTACATTACAGCACCAATACTCTAGGCGGTAGCAATAGAGATATTTCATCAGATCGTATGCGTTTTATCACTTTAGCTCTTGGCGTTTCATATCACTTATAAACAAATTAATTAAAAGGAGACACTCATGAAAAAAGGTAAATTATTAGTATTGGTTGTAGCACTCGCAGCACTAGCTGCACTCGCCTTAATTGCTTGCGGTCAAACAGGTGGTTTCGGCGCTGGTGGAAATGTTAGCTTTTTTGGCGCTGGATCATGAAGGAGAATCTAATGAAAAATTTAATTTTAGTAATTGCTGTAATACTCATAAGCACTCAGGCGTTCGCAGTATCAAACCCAAGAAACGTTATCATGAAAATCTACGCTCTTGGCGTTTCAAAAAATGCTGACTGCTCAAACCCAACCCTTGTTATGACGTACCCGGGTGGAAAAGAATTTGATTTTAAAAACGGTTCAAGTCTTGGCGGCGGTGACGTTGCTGATGGAACTTACCCCTGTGTAATTATGCAAATGAGTGATGTCATTCGCTTTGTACCTAACGTAACAGACGGCGTTTGTGTAGCTGGCACGACATACACTTTAGATGTTTGTCGCGCTGGTGGCGGAACCTATACACCCATTTCAAATGGCGTGTTTGGTACCAGTAGAGCATGCACAGGCACAACAGCTGCCCCCATTGATGATAAGGTTTTATTATTCTTAAGCACAACATCAACAAATGCTGGCGGTGGTGGTGGAAGTGCATTTGATCAACCAATCCCATCTCCTAGTGTTAATGGTTTTACGCTTAATGGCGCATTTACAGTAGCCGGCACTCGATCAGCTACGTTTGTTGTTAATTTTGATAACAAAATTGATGGCAGCGGCGCTGCTTGCGATGTGCTTCCACCAGTTTTTGGTTTTAGATAAGTATTTCTAAAATAAAAGGTTTTACAATGGGGCTAATCTCAAAAGATTGGCCCCATTTATTTTTAATTCAAAAAATTATCAGGCATTTAGCTGAACAGAAACCATCTTTGAAACACCAGGATCTTCCATGGTCACACCATAAAGGGTGTTGTTGATCTCCATGGTGTGTTTGTTATGTGTAACCAAGATGACCTGACTGCGCTTAGCCATTTCACGAACAAGGTCGTTAAAACGATAAACGTTGGCGTCATCAAGTGGCGCATCAACCTCATCAAGTAGACAAAAAGGTGATGGCTTATATAAGAATATTGCAAAAATAAGACTTACAGCTGTAAGTGCTTTTTCACCACCCGAAAGCAGTGTTACACTTTGAAGCTTTTTGCCCGGGGGACGTGCCATGATTTCAACACCTGGCTCGCCTGGGTTATCTGCATTTTCAACAAGAATTAACTGAGCTTCACCACCGCCAAAAAGTACGGGGAAAACCTTTTTAAATCTCTCGTTAACAGCTTCAAAGGTATCTCTGAAGCGACGATTACAAATACGATTTATACGATCAATAACCTTACGCAAACTATCCATAGCACTTAATAGATCTTGTTGTTGTTTGGTTAAAAACTCATAGCGCTGGGTGAGTTCTTCATACTCTTGAATTGCTGTGAGATTAACTTCACCGATTTTTTTAAGTTTATCCCGTAAATCATCAAGATCAGTTTGCGCTTGTATTAAATCACCTTCACGATTGGCAAATTGATCAAGCATTTCACTTATATTAACCATGTAACGTTCTAGTAATTGATCAGATAAATACTTTTCATTAAGCCCAGCTTGCGAAAGTTTTAATTGTGCATCACCCATCTCATGAGAAAGGGTGTTGTTCTGACTTTGTAAGATAGATGTTTGCATCTCAAGTTCACGCACTCGAGCAGACATTTGTTCAAATTGTTCTCGTGCAGCTTTTAATGATTCTTCAGCCACACGCACTTGATCAAGTAGTTTATTAAAGTCACTTTTTGCTTCTTCAAGTTGAAGCGCATGGGTTTGAATGCTTTCAACATTTTTACTACTGTCTTCTGCCATGCGTGCAATTTGCATTTCAGCTTCACTTAAATTTTGCTCTAAACGTGCACTTTGTTGTTTAAAACTTTCAACTGATTGAGCTTTGGTCGCAGCTCTGATTTGAGCTTCGGTAGCTTCTAGGCTCAGTCGATCAAGATCAGCCCTTAAGTGGGTAAGTTCAGATTCTAAAGTCTGACTTGCTGATTCAAGATGAGCTTTTTGGGTAGATAAATCTTCTAAAGATTTTTGAGCTAATTCGAGTTGTTGTTTAACCGACTCGAGTTGGCCGCTGAGATTTTCTACTTCACGATTTTGACGCTTCAAAGCTTCTTCAGCATTTTTAAATTCAGCTTCAGAGCGTTCCATATCTTTTTTAAGATCTAAAATTAAAATTTCTTGTTCAAAGCTTTGTTTTTGAGCAGCTTCGAGATCTTTTGCAACACGAGCCACTTGCGCATCAAGTTTTTCAAGAATTGCTACAGCTAAAGCGAGTTTTCCTGAAGCTTCATCTCTTTGTGATGAGAGCTCTTTTATCTCACGTTTTTGTCTGAGAAGACCTGAGTCTGCACTATCGCTGCTACCACCTGTAAGGGTTCCATCAACTTCAAGTACGTCACCCTCAAGTGTCACGAATGTATGATTTTTAAAACCAGCTCGTAAACGAAGTGCTGCTTGAATATCATCAACAACTACAACGCCTTCTAAAATATGAACCAAAGCTTTTTTATGTTGTTCGGGGCATCGCACAAGTTCTTTAAGTAGCCCACGAACACCTGGCTCTGTTTGAATATCATTTGCAAGATCTTGAAGTGAGCCGACTGAAAACCCGCTCTCGTCATCAGCACTTTTGGTTTGCATCAAATCAGAATTGATAAAACTTGATCGCCCAGCTTTTCGCTCTTTTAAAAGCCCAACAGCACTTACGGCACCCTCACTACTCGGAGCAAGAATACTCTGTAAACGCTTACCCAATGCAGCTTCCATGGCAAGTTCGTAATCTTTAGGAACTTCTACAACATCAGCTACAAGCTCAAACCCACCACTAGCAAGTGGTTGTAAACGTTCGCGCTGCCACGTCATGACGTGCTTAACACCTTCTTGAAGACCTTCAAAATTGGCATTAAGAGTTTCTAATCCATAGAGGCGACTAATAACTTTATTATGTTCGTCTTTGAAGTTTTCTAAATCTACACGCTTCGTTGAAGCATCTGCTTTAAGAGTATTAAGATTCTCTTCAAAATTTTGCACATCTTTCATGATGTTTAATTGCATCTGTCTTTGATTTTCCATCGCGTTGTAAGCTTTTTTGCGATGTTCTTCAAATTCTAAGCGCTTGTTTTGCAATTCTGAATGAACCGCTTGAGCATCACCAAAACGTTTTGACAAATCAATTTCTTGTGCAGTGTAGTTGGATATCTTAACTTCAACAGTTGTAAGACCTTGCGCCACAGACATAAAATCACGACGTGTTTGGGTAAGCTTTTCATCGGTCTCGCGAGCTTTTAAAACTTGGAGGGCTGAAATTTCACTTCTTTCGATAGATACTTGATTTAAATGTGTGAGTTCTTGTTCTGAAAGATCTAATTGTGAAGCCACATGATCAACATCGCGTCTGAGAATATCACGACGAGCTGTAATTTCAGATTTTAAGGTTCCGGCCATTTCTTCATTGCGCTTGGTGGTGTCGATCTCAAGTTGGAGCATATTAATAGCAGATTCTTTGCGCTGAGCTTGGCTTTGCAATTCAAAATGCTGACCTTGCTCACTGGTAACTTTGCGTTCTAGTTCTAAGAGCTCAAGCTTAATGCTCTGAAGTTCTGCCATGGCAGTTGCATATTGAGCTTTACTTGATTCTTCACCCATTTGTTTTTCAGTAATGAGTGCGGTAAGTTTTTGAATTTCAGTTTGAATTTCTTGATACTTTTTAGAACTAATCCAGAGATCTAGATCTTGAACTTGATTTTTTAATTCTTTATACCGCTCCGCACGCTTAGCTTGACGTTGCAGACTATCTAACTGTCGACGCAATTCGCCGATGATGTCATTAAGACGTACAAGATTTTGCTCAGTACTTTCTAATTTTCTTTGTGATTCGCGTTTTCTTACTTTGAATTTTGTGATCCCTGCGGCTTCTTCAATGAGGGTTCTTCTATCTTCAGGTTTAGCGGTGATGATTTTACCGATTTGACCTTGCTCAACAATAGAGAAGCCTTTAGAACCTGCGCCTGTATCCATGAAAATATCTACGATGTCTTTAAGTCGGCTTGGTTCTTTGTTGATAAAGTATTCGCTCTCGCCTGAACGATGTAAGCGACGCGTGATCATGATCTCTGAAAATTTCGCCCACTTAGCAGGAAATGGTCCGCCGTCATTTTCGAGGGTCAATGAAACCTCAGCCATTCCTAATGGCGAGAAGTTCTCACTACCATTAAAGATGACATCTTCCATTGAAGCACCACGCAAATGCTTTGCACTTTGCTCACCCATGACCCAAGTAAGAGCGTCAACGATGTTGGATTTGCCACACCCGTTAGGGCCGACAATACCAGTGATTCCAGAATCGAAATTGATGACAGTTCGGTCTTTGAAACTCTTAAAACCGATAAGTTCCAGTCGTTTTATTTTCAATTTTGCATCCCCAAAAGATTAAGTTTTTATTTTTGAATCGCCGCTCTAGCCGCTGCTAAACGTGCGATTGGCACTCGATACGGTGAGCAACTTACATAATCAAGACCAGCGCGATGAAAAAACTCAACACTCGCCGGGTCTCCGCCGTGCTCGCCGCATACCCCTACTTTGAGATTAGGCTTCGATTTTCTGCCTAAATCAACAGCTAATTTAACAAGTTGCCCTACTCCGCGTTGATCAATGCTTACAAAGGGATCTTTCTCAAAGAGACCAGCTTGTACATAGTTTCCTAAGAATTTACCAGCATCGTCACGAGAAAGTCCAAGGGTGGTTTGTGTGAGATCATTGGTGCCGAAGCTAAAAAAATCAGCTTCAATTGCTATCTCATCAGCCGTGAGAGCAGCTCTTGGAAGCTCTATCATGGTTCCGACCAAATATTTAAATTGAGCACCTGTTTGCTTTTTTACTTTGTTAACTTCAGTCTCAACCAATTGGCGCATCATGTGAAATTCTTTTGCAGTATTGATCAAAGGAATCATGATTTCAGGAATAATAGTAAAACCTTTTTTTAATTCAAGCTCAGCAGCTGCCTCAGCAATAGCCCTTGCCTGCATCGCATAAATTTCAGGATACGTTACAGCCAATCGGCATCCACGATGACCGAGCATGGGATTAAACTCATGGAGTGATTTTACTTTGCTTTTTAATCGACCAAGCTCAACACCTAATTTGTCAGCTAAAACTTCTATCTCAGCATCAGCTTGGGGCACAAATTCATGGAGCGGCGGATCAAGTAGTCTAATAGTTACAGGAAAACCCTTCATTTCTTCAAAAAGCTGTATAAAATCGCTTCGCTGCATGGGTAAAAGTTTTGCCAGGGCTTTTTCACGATCAGCTTTATTTTCAGCCACAATCATTTCACGAACAGCATCAATTCTTTCAGCATCAAAAAACATATGCTCAGTTCGACATAATCCGATGCCTTCGGCTCCAAATTTTCGGGCAACTCGAGCATCGTGTGGAGTATCTGCGTTTGCTTCAATACCAAGGCGTCTGTATTTATCAGCAAGTGTCATGAGAGCATCAAAATTACCACTTAAACGAGGTTCAACCGTTTTCACTTCACCTAAGAAAACTTCACCCGTACTACCATCAAGGGTGATGATATCCCCTTTTTTCAAAACATGGCCTTTGGCATGAAGTTCTTGACGGTCTATATCGACTTCGATTTCACTGCACCCGGCTACACAGCATTTTCCCATTCCGCGAGCCACAACGGCGGCATGACTTGTCATACCTCCGCGACTTGTAAGAATACCTTGTGCTACGATCATGCCGTGAATGTCTTCGGGTGAAGTTTCAACGCGTACTAAAATACATTTTTTGCCTGCTTCTGAAAACTTTTCAGCCTCTTCAGGGGTAAAAACAATTTGCCCACAAGCTGCACCCGGGCTCGCAGGTAAACCCCGTGCAATTTGATTTTTCTGTGCTTTTGGATCAAGTGTCGGGTGCAAAAGTTGATCAAGTTGTTGAGGCTCAACACGCATCAAAGCTTCTTGTTCGGTAATGAGTTTTTCACCTAGCATTTCAATTGCAATACGAACAGCTGCTTCAGCAGATCTTTTACCAGTACGCGTTTGAAGCATCCAGAGTACATTTTGCTCAATTGTAAATTCGATGTCTTGCATGTCTCGATAATGCTTTTCAAGTTTATGATAAATCTCAACGAGCTGCTTATAGGCTTGAGGCATTATCTCTTCTAAGCTGGGAAGCTTTTTACCCGAATCTTTAGAAGCCTTTTCACTATCAATTTTAGTAATTGATTGGGGCGTACGAATTCCAGCAACTACATCTTCACCTTGGGCATTAACTAAAAACTCACCAAAGAATTTCTTCTCTCCAGTTGAGGGGTCGCGGGTAAAAGCAACGCCTGTAGCAGAATCATCGCCGCGATTGCCAAATACCATCGCTTGAACATTTACGGCTGTCCCCCAGCTTTCGGGAATTTCATGAAGTTTACGATATGTAATTGCTCGAGGTGTGTTCCAACTTTCAAAAACTGCTGATATAGCACCTCGAAGTTGTTCAATGGGGTCAGTAGGAAATCGTTTACCTGTATTTTCAAAAACTTTTTTCTTAAATGAATCACAGAGTTTTTTAAGTTCTTCAGCAGTCAAATCAGTATCATTTTGAATTTTTCTAGCGTCTTTTAAATCTTCTAATTCAATATCAAGAATACTCCCGTTCATATTCATAACAACGTGGGAATACATTTGTATAAATCGCCTGTAACTGTCGTATGCAAATCGTGGATTATTTGAAATTAGAGCAAGACCAGCAGTTGTTTCGTCGTTAAGACCCAAGTTTAAAATGGTGTCCATCATCCCTGGCATTGAAGCTCTAGCCCCTGAACGCACACTTAAAAGTAATGGATTTTTAACGTCACCAAATTTTTTATTTAATTCAATTTCTAAACGCGAAACGTTTTTAAGTACATCTTGCCAAACAGTTTCAGGAAGCTTTTTCCCGGCTTCGTAGAATTTCCCACAAACAGTTGTTGCCACCGTAAAGCCTGGAGGTACGGGGATCCCAATTGAAATCATTTCAGCGAGATTTGCACCCTTACCGCCCAATATGCTTTTCATTGAGGCGTTACCTTCAGCTCCGTCTTTTCCAAAATAAAAAACTGCTTTACTGGCATCAGCCATCGCGTTCACCTTTGAAGGTTTTTGTGTTAATTCCATTTTGCTTCTCGTTAATAATTTTTAAGTTTGTTGCGTACGTAATCTTTAAGCTGTGTCATATCCACTCGGTCTTGAGCCATGGTGTCGCGATGCCTAACAGTTACTTTTTTATCGTTAAGTGTATCGAAATCCATGGTCACGCAAAGGGGTGTTCCGATTTCATCTTGTCTGCGATAACGCTTACCAATACTTGAAGCATCGTCATATTGAGTAACCATGTCTTCAACAAACTCTTCTTGAAGTCGCTGTGTGGGCCCTGAGAGTTCTTCTTTTTTACTCAACGGCAAAAAAGCCACTTTTACTGGAGCAAGTTTTGGATGAAACTTCATAACCGTACGTAAATCATCACCCTCGCCTTCTTCACGATAGGCATCACAAAGAGTCGCAAGAAGTGTTCGATCACAACCCGCACTTGTTTCGATGATGTAAGGTAGGAATTTTTCTTTTGTGGCTTCTTCAAAATATTCTAAATTCTTTTTAGAGAATTCTTGATGGCGACCTAAATCAAAATTAGTACGATTATGGATACCCTCTAATTCTTGCCAGCCAATGGG
>Ga0163151_10001775_pt1 | contig 35471 bp, 32 predicted proteins | sample OliLakLV19MP5IB2_FD_145596 | JGI IMG/M metagenome (GOLD analysis project Ga0163151, IMG submission 145596) | Freshwater microbial mat bacterial communities from Lake Vanda, McMurdo Dry Valleys, Antarctica - Oligotrophic Lake LV.19.MP5.IB-2 | ecosystem: Environmental > Aquatic > Freshwater >... | reverse complement strand
GGTTTTTGGGATCCCATTGCCCGTAGCGATCGCGGAAAGAGTAGATGCGCTCCTTCGCGCGGGATTTTTCTTCGTCCCTGCGGGCACCCCCGAAGGCAGCGTCGTAGCCGCCCGCACTCAGGGCTTGGAGTAGCGCGTGCGTCTTCATGACGGTCGTGTACTTTTGGCTGCCGTGTTCGAACGGGTTAATGTTGTCCCGCTTCCCTTCTCGATTGGTATGAACCAAAAGGTCGAGGCCATGTTCGCGACAAAAATCATCGCGGAAGCGGATCATCTCCTTAAACTTCCAGGTGGTGTCGATGTGCAAGAGTGGGAACGGAAGCTTGCCGGGATGAAAGGCCTTGCGCGCCAAATGCACCATCACCGAAGAGTCTTTTCCGATCGAATACAGCATCACAGGCTTTTCGAATTCGGCGGCGACTTCTCGCATGATCTGGATGCTCTCGGCTTCCAACTTGCGGAGATGCGATAGCGACTGGGAGGTCACTTGGGGGTGAGGGGTGCTCACGGTGGCGGGCTGCATCGGCGCGATTTATCACTCATTTCGTCGGAATTGAGGGGATTTGGCTAAGTGCTCGAAATGATTAATAAATGCGTCATGGCGTCGCAGGGAAAGTCTTCCATGAGTGCGCCAGGTCGGCCTCTGACTGACCGGAGACCTAGCGGAGTCGACCTAGCGGAGCCGAAGCGGTTTCGAGCGAGCTTCGTTCAGGCGTGCCAGGTACTCGGCCCGGCGAATATTGAATGCCCCCATGCTCGCCAGGTGATCCGTTAGGAATTGGACCTCAAACAATTCAATGCCTGCGGCGAACAGAGAAGTGACGGCGGCGATCAACGCAACCTTGGAGGCATTGGCCACCGTATGAAACATGCTCTCAGCCGCAAAGGCCGCCCCGCGCTGCACACCATACAGCCCGCCAACCAACGCATCATCTCGCCAAACCTCAAAGCTCTGAGCGTCACCCTGATGGTGCAGCTCCTCGTACGCCTCGATCATGTCGGAGGTAAGCCAAGTACCTTCGGGCCGGTTGGAAGCGCAGGCTCGGATAACCTGGGCGAAGGCGCAATTGGAAGTTACTGCAAAGCCTGACCTTTGGAGCACGCGACGCATGCTGCGAGAAATGCGGAGGTGCGTTGGATCGATAATGGCTCGCGGATCCGGGCTCCACCACATGGGCGGCAAACCTTCATCGTACCAAGGAAAAATCCCGTGGTCGTAAGCTAACCGCAAACGTTCTGGAGTTAAGTCACCACCGATGGCAAGCATCCCGTTTTCGTCGGCCAAGTGCGGATCTGGAAAGCTGGGCCTGCCGCCAGCGCTCAGAAACACAGGGGTTAGCCGCGAGCGCACCATCCACTCCTTCTAGCGTCCAATGGGTGAGAAGGCACCTTCTCAGGTTTTACCTGGGAAACCGGACGTCATCGGCGTTTCGCAGTGCGCCATCGGCGCCGGCGGAATAAACGGTTATTTCTGCTCCCTCGCAGTGGAGCCGAAATCGCTCGCCCCAGGGATCGGCACTTCTGTCCGTGGTTTTCAGATAGCGTTCGTGCATCAACTCGACCACGGTGGGGCAGCCCGATGTTTCTCCGTATTTTTGCCACTCCAAAGCCGCTGCATGAATCGTCTGCGCCGAGTGGCGTGCGCTGGCCGCCTTCTGATCGGTACTCGAGCGCTGCGCCCAAGCAGTCGTCCCGAGGGCCAATACCGCGATCACGCTGGCTCCCAGCCCGGCTTCAAACGACGTCCAACCGCATGCTCGGATGCGGTGCGCAGAAACGACTTTAGCGGAACGAGGACATACAACGAACTGCGACATAGCCGGGGACTCTGACACGCTGGCTTGCTGAGACATTGGGTGCAGGCGCTTCTCAGCAAGCTACGTGCCAGGCTTAGCCGAAGCTTGAACTGGGCGTATGCTGAGGTTTTCTCGCGGGATCTTTGCGTGACTGTGTGTTGCTGGGTCGCTTGGAGACTGCCAGCTTGGCCGAGTTGGCAGTTCGTGCGGAAGGTTGGCTGACAATCTGTCAGTGGCGGGCGCTTGGGTTATGGGAGGCGTGGCTCTAGGGTCAGCAGCATGAGCGAGTGGGACTATGTCGTTATCGGTGGGGGAAGTGGAGGCATGGCCTCGGCGCGCCGCGCGTCCAAATATGGAGCGAAGGTGGCGCTGATCGATCCGGGACCACTCGGAGGGACCTGCGTGAACGTGGGCTGCGTTCCGAAGAAGATCATGTGGAATGCGGCGTCGTGCGCCGAGGAGTTAGCTGACGCTGAAGGCTATGGGTTCGAACTTTCGGTGAGTGGGTTGGATTGGGGGAAGTTAAAGCAGCGCCGGGATGCCTACGTGGCGCGACTGAACGGCATCTACGCCCGGAATCTAGCGAAGGACGGCATAAAAGTGATTGAGGGTTGGGCTAAAGTGCTTGGGCCTCGTGAGGTGCAGGTTGGGGAAGAGGTCCTGCATGCCCGGCACATCTTGGTTGCGACGGGAGGGTATCCGCGAAAACCTGATATTGTTGGCGCGGAGCTTGGACTCACCTCCAATGATTTTTTTGCGTTCACTGAAATTCCGAAACGAATCCTGATCGTGGGTGCGGGATACATTGCAGTTGAGTTGGCCGGGATCTTAAACGCGCTCGGTTCGGAAGTGACGCTCGTGGTGCGCGGAACGGAGCTGCTTCGGAGCTTTGAGCAAATCCTGCGAGAGGTTCTTAAGGCCGAGATGGAAGCGGCCGGCGTCCACATGGTGATGGAATTTGCGCCAAGTGAGTTGAAGGAGAGCCATCACGGCATGTGCTTATCCGGAAGGGTGGGTCGGGCGGCGGAGGCGCGGGAGTTGAGTGCTGATTGTGTGCTATTCGCTGTGGGGAGAGCGCCTGCGACCGGCGGTCTGGGGCTTGTCGAAGCTGGCGTTCAGCTCGACTCGGAAGGGCACATCCTCGTGAACGAGTTTCAAGAGAGCAGCTGCTCCACGCTTCACGCCGTGGGAGATGTCACCGGCAAGGCTACATTAACACCGGTGGCGATTGCGGCCGGGCGTCGTCTGGTGGACCGTCTGTTCGGTGGTCAGGCCGAGGCCAAGCTTGATTTTCGCACCATTCCTAGCGTTGTGTTCTCGCACCCACCGATAGGTACGGTGGGGCTGAGCGAGGAGGCGGCTCGCTGTGAGTTCGGAGAGGACGTCAAGTGCTACCAGTCGAGCTTCACGAACATGTATCATGCGGTGACAGAGCGTCGTAGCCGTACGGCAATGAAGCTAGTCACGGTTGGAGAGAAAGAAAGAGTTGTTGGTGTCCATGTGATTGGGCGTGGCGCCGACGAAATGATTCAGGGGTTTGCGGTGGCCGTGAGGCTTGGCGCTACGAAGTCGGACTTTGACAACACCCTCGCCATCCATCCGACCGCGGCCGAAGAGCTTGTTACGATGAGTTAGCCCGTTTGGCGTTCGAGCGCTCGGGCACGCGTGATGTGGTGCGAGCCGATCAGTGGCGCGAGACAAACCAGGCGCTCACGACGACCATCAACAAGATCACCCCAATGCCGATCAGCGTGCTCGTATCGAGCTTGTTGGGTGTGGGCGGCCTGGCTGCCAGACTTCGAACCGAGCTTTCGGGCCCATCATCCTGACCGTCGACGAGTTCTGGTGGTGGCGGGCGCACAACGGTGCGTTTTTTCTGCTCGGCGGCACGGCGCGTGGCGGACTGCCCCACCGGTTTGGCAGGCGTTACCTTGGTACTCTTTTCAGTCTTCGCGTTCTTGGCTTTAACGAGCTGAGGAGCCGCAAATGTTTTGGCTCTTTGGTCCGCCTTGAGCTGCCGCCGCTGCTGTTCTTTGGCTTCACGCTCTTTGGCCCTTTGAGCGCGCTGCTTTCGTTCCCAGAGCTTTCGCTCTTTGGCAGAAGAAAACTTGGGGGGAGGCGTGGGTTTTGTTTTTGCTGGGGGCCCTAGGCTGTCCCATTCGGCGTCGAGCGGTGAGCTGTCGAGGTCAGCTGGGGAGAGCGGAGCGCGGCTCAATGCGGGCGCCGGAGGCTCGGTGTCCCAGCCTTCGTCCAAGGTGTCGTCGTGCGCAGGCTCCTGGCCGTTCGATGTCATGATGTCCAATCAGGGTAAGCAGCGGGTGCGCCCCATATCAACCTTTTGACACTTCCACCATTCGGTTTTCGTCGTCCGCCGGCCCGGTTGACCCTCCGTGCATTCTGCGGTGCGCAGCTAGGTCGTGGTGAAAATGGGCTATTTTAGCCTGAAATGGCCCGTGTGCTGGGCTCCTTTCGCCGGGGGTGTGGAATGGCCGAGAGCGTGCGCCTAATACTAGCCATGATGAGTGAGAGCGCCCCCGAGACGGAACAGGCCGGGCAATATTTGCCGCCCGGTACGCTTATCGCGGAGCGCTACAGAATTGAGGCGCTCTTGGGGGAAGGTGGGATGGGCGCCGTGTACAGGGCGCAGCACGTTCACATGCAGAAGACCTTTGCCGTCAAGGTGCTGCATCGGCAGATGACGACACTCGAAGAGGCCGTGCGGCGTTTTGAGAGAGAAGCTGTAGCGGCTGGGCGCATTGATCATCCGAACATCGCTTCGGCGACGGATTTTGGTCGCTTGCCGGACGGTTCGTTCTACCTGGTGCTTGAATTCTTGGACGGCCAAACGCTGCGTGCCCTGCTGGCGGAGCGCGGAGCCCTTGCGGTGGAGCGCGCGCTCAGCATCACTCGCCAGGCAGCGCTTGGGCTCGGGGCTGCACATGCGGTGAGCGTGGTGCACCGGGACCTCAAGCCTGACAACATCATGCTCGTTGAACGCGAAGCGGGCGTTGAGCTGGTAAAAGTGCTCGATTTCGGCATCGCTCAGGTCAAAGGCGAAGACGCCAAACAAGCCCCTGTCACGCAATTCGGTGCCATCTTTGGCACGCCCCAATACATGGCGCCGGAGCAAGCTGCTGGCCAAGAAGTGGATCAGCGGGCGGATCTCTACGCGCTCGGGCTCATCCTAGACGAAATGCTCAGAGGCGCGCCAACGTTTCAGGCAAATGATCTGATGGCTCTGCTGAGCAAGCAGCTCGTCGAGGCACCGCCGCCGCTTCCAGTTTCCGTCCCTGAGGCTGTTCAAACACTCGTGGCGCACCTCCTTCAGAAAGATGTGGGAGCACGGGTCCAATCGGCTGAGGAGCTGGTGTCGAGGTTAGACTCTTTGTTGGGGATCCGAGCGCCGCTCGGAAGCGCTGAGCTGGGTCGAGGCAGTGCACACACGGAGTTCTTGGCGCCTCACTCAGCGGGGAGTGGACTGCTTGAGAAAGCGCGGCCCTTCTTAAAGCGAGCACAAGCCACTTGGGGCCGTTTAGCAAGCGTGCTTTACGCGCGCTCTGTGGAGCTGCCCGTACTCGGCTCATTCTTGGAAGGGCCGCATTTTTTCGGGATTTCCAGGGCTCGTACGCTCAGCGCGTTGGTGCTTTTAGTGCTGGTGAGTTCGCTCGTGCTCCTCTTGCGCACAGGGCCTCAGAGCAGCCTGAAGAATCGCAGTGAAGCGTCCGTGACCGCCACCGACGGCGCCTCCGATCCCGATCCCCAAGACGAACCCCCTGCGGACGAACTTCTGGAACCTACGTTAAGAAAGCTGCTGCGTCTGGCTCGCACGGGGGACCAAACGGCGCTCTATGCACTGGAGCTGCGTAAAGACAGCGAGCGCTCACAAGCAGAATGGCTGGCGCTTGCTGAAGGGCGCTTAAAGAAGCACTCGATCGAGAAAGCGTTGGAGGCCATCGACCAAGCGCTTGCTAAAGACTCCAGCTTGAGGCTTAGCCCCAAGCTGCTTTCGGGCCTCCGGGCGCACGTGGATAAGCCGGAATTTGGCGTCAAGATCCTGAACTTTGCGGCCAGCAAACTGAAGAGCGCTGGCGCCGATCTGTTGTTCAACACTTACGCCGCAACGTCGCTCGTGACCGAGGCCACACGGCAAGCCAAGCTGCTGCTATTTTCCGCGGACGTTAAGCAACATTGGTCGGAGGCGCTCAATGTCGCTTTGGCGTTGCGGGCCGCTGATTCGTGCGAAGGTTCCAAGAAGTTGCTGGATCAAGCGATTCAATACGCCGACGAGCGCGCCCTGAAGCCGCTCAAAGACCTAGCCAGTGAGACGGGCTGCGGCGCGAACAAACGCAGCGATTGTTACCCCTGCCTTCGCGATACTGAGAAGCTCAAAGCCGCGATTACTCAGGCCCAGATGAACAAGGCCCCGCGCTATGACGAAGATTGATATTAGGTCCTGAAGGAGGCGATGTGAAAAGAGTTAGCATTTGTGTTCGTAGATCCCCAAAGCTCGCCCTGCGGGTGGCCGCCGGGGTCCTGCTGCTCGGCTTGTTCATGGCGTGCCACCCCGGCCAATCCCAGCCGCCACAGCCTGGGGCGAGAGCAGGCGAGCTTCCCAACCCCAAACCCAACGCGTCCACAGATGCGGTTGTCAATGCCGTGGAGCACGACGAAGCTGAACAGGTCGAAGCGGATGTCGATGCGGCGGAAGCACCCAAGGCGGATCCTCAAGCACCGAGGACCGTTCTGTACACGGTCACGCCGGACGGCTTGAAGGTGGAGGTTTCGGGAGTGCGTTTCTTGGTGAGTGCCACGCCGGAAAAATTGGGTAACGGCTGGGGCGTGAAGCTGAAGTTGAACGCAGAAGTTACGGATTCTGAGGAACACAACTTACTGACACCCGAAGGGGGGCCGATGGCTTTTTCCGCCTTGGTGAAGCGAGGGGAACGAAGCGTCCGAACGGGCGACAAGCGTGTCGGGGACGCCAGCGTGATGCTGGCGGCTGAAGCACCGTTTTCGGGCTCCCGAATTTTCCCTAGCGAGAATGCGCAGGCGTTGCGTGTGGGGGACGAGCTTGAGTTAGAAATCGCGCTTTGGGGACTGGGGGCAGATGCGAAGTCCCGGCGCCCCGTTCGGGATTTTTGCCGTGTTCGGATGGTGGTTGGCAAACACACTCCGGTTCCGCTGGTTCTGCCACCACAAAGTGCTGCACCAGAATAACCTTAATTCCAATGTCTTTAGATAAATCCAATTAATCCAGAAGCGACTGCGGCTAGCGAGGAGGCCCCCTGTGCCAACATGGCGTGAGAGATTCCGAGGTAAAGCTTCCGGGGTTCTGGTGAATGTGGATTGATCCACCCTGGGCGAATGAACTCCGCGCGAGCCGTGAAGACGTTCGCGTACATCGACGCCAATGCGCACAAAGAGAGCCCAGAATCCGGACCCTTTTCGACACTCCACGTTGAATTTATCCATGGCGCTCCGATTCGGGAGGCACTAGTACAATTAGACCACTTGCGACGGTCGGCCCTTTAGAATGGGCTGAGACGTTTAGTAAAATCCCGACACTCGCAGCAGACACCACTTGGCAGGAATTGGGACATGAGTTTACCCCTTCGAACGTTTGCTCTCATTACAGGTTCTGGGCTCACCGTGAGCTTGTTGTCGTTGGCAGTGGGTTGTGCATCCACGGGGCCCGACCGGCCCAATAGGCCGATGGTAGCTGCACAACCCGGCACCGGGGGAGCCAGCAACGGTATGGGCGGGGGCAGTAGTGTGGGCAGCGGCGGCACCGGAACTGGAGGGGGCTCGGTGGTGGCACCCACAGGTGAGCAACTGAAGCCTTTCAACTTGGCTTGCGCCCCGGGAGCAGTCGCTCCGCCAGCGGCACGTCGCATCATGTTGCTCTCACCCGCGGAGTTCGCCGCCTCGGTGGCGGCAGGGGCACCGATTGACCCCGCGACAACTGCCGGTTTCGTTCCCGCGAGCACCATCGGCGTCACCCCCGCGCTGAACGACACGGTCGACAAGAATCGCTATATCAAGCTGGATGCGGTGGCGACTGGAAGCGCGTCCTTGAGCTCAGCTGCTCCCGTGGGGCTTGGGTGCAATGTTTCGGAGTTTGGAACTAACGCGAGCTGCACGTCAGCTTACCTCGAAGCAGCCACGAAGAAGTTCTTCCGCGGCCGCTCCACGCCGGCAGACGTGACAGCTCTCGGCGCTCTCGCCACCGACGTAGCCGGCCGCACCGATGGGAAAACGGCGTTTGAGTACGCAACGCGAGCGATGGCCCTTTCCTCCAAGTCCGTCTACGCGACCGAAGGAATCGATCGCACTGTCGGTGGAAGCGTTCCGACTGCCATGAGCCCGGAAGAGATGGCGTCGTATCTATCGTTCCGGATCACCAAGCTGCCGCCTACTGACGCCTTCATTGAGGCGATTCGGGGCTTGCCTGCACCCACCTCAGCTAGCCTTTCCGCCCTCGTCGATCAGCAGCTTTCGCCTGATGCGGTAGCCCGCGGCACCAATGATTTCTTGGCGGTTTGGTTCAATCTCGGTGCTCTCACCGGCGGCAACCTTGCGAAGGACCTTAACAGGCATCCGGAGTTCGATTTGGCGTTTCAGGCGCAGCTCCAGAAAGAAACCTACGACACCCTCTACAATCAGTTCCTGGCTTCGGGAACGGGCGATCTCCTTCGGTTATTCACTGAAAATACTCAGTCTGCCCTGATGAAAGACGCGCAAAATCCGCTGGTGCAGAAGTACGGCCGCCCCGGCATCATGGGGATGCCCGGGTTTATTGCGAGCATCTCGGCTCCCGAGCACACTGATCTGCCGAAGCGTGGAAGAGCTCTGGTTAACGCCTTTTTCTGTGAGGGCCAGCAGCCGCCTCCTCCAGGTATCAGCAAGCCTCCCGGCCTTCCCCCGGGAATTCGCGCTCAGTTCCAAGCCATCGAGGAGCTGCCAGGATGCGGGGAGTGTCACACGCGCATCAACCCGCTCGCTTATCCGATGGAGCGTTACGATGAGATTGGCAATCCGCGCGAGCTGGATGACGGCGGCCAAGCCATCGACACCGCCGGAGCCCACGCGATCGTTCCACGCACGCCTCGGGACTTTACCTACAGCGACATGGCGGACCTCGGCGCCAAGATGGCGACCCAGCCTGAGGCTCAGCTTTGCGCGAGTATTAAGGCGTTCGAATACGTCACTCGTGCACAAGCCGTCGTTCCGGTCCCCGGCGCGAGCCCCGTTCGGGACGATAGCTGTACCGTGAATCAAGTAACTGAAAGCGCACGAGCTTCAAGCTTCAAGCTCACGGATATCTTCCGTGACGCGCTCGTGCAAACAGCAATCACACCTCGGGCCGACTGAGTAGCTTCGGGAGTTTTACGAACATGCTTATCAAGACGAATCGACGAAAGTTTCTGGGAGCTCTGGGTACGGCCACGTTCGCGGCCTCAGCTCTTCGCTATTTCATCAAGTCGGCGGAAGCGCAGACCGCCCCCAAGCGGTTCGTGTTCCTCTTCACTCCGAATGGCGCTGACAACTCGGCTGTCAGCACGGGCATGGGCACTGGGTATACACTAGGTCCGGACATGGCGATGTTTGGACCCCTGAAGTCCAAGTTTACTGTGATCGATGGCTTAAGGATTCCGGACCACGGAGGCGAAGAGCATCCTTCGGGGCGCTGCGCGATGCTCAGCTCGTACCGCTCCTCCGGGAGCAACGCCACGGCAGGAAATCGCGGCCAGTCCATTGATGTTTTCTTGCGCGATAGGATCGCCGCGGGCGCTTCGGTGTACATGGGCACTCATGCGCCCGATGATGCCCTCGATCTCCCCATCAGCTGGGTAGGCCCGGGCCAGAGGAACTCGGCGTTCGTCGGCGGTCCTGGTGAAGTTGCCGCCGTGCAGACAGAGCTCTTCAGGAACGCGCCCACCATGCCCCCCCCGGCGGGAAACAGTGCGGCGGAAGCCAAAACGCAGAACGAGCTCGCGCTTAATAGTTATCTTGCCAGTGAATTAAACAAGCTGCGCTCCATTGCGCCCGCCGCCGAGTACGCCAAGCTGGATCAGCACCTCCAGGCGCTGACCCAGATCCGCACGGATTTGGGTGGGAATGGCAATCAGTTCACCGGCCTGTGTGATACCTCTGTGAGCGCTTCCGGTGACGATGCAGACAAGATGGGCTTACTTTTGGCCCACGCACTAGCATGCAACCAAACGAAGGTTGCTGTTTTTCGCATCGGATCCTACGAACCCAGCCATGTGCACAGCCACTGGCAGGAGGGCGGCATGGCGTCGCCGGGGTTCGATGGCGAGGGGTGCCCGATCGTCGACGATACCCCAAGCGCTGCGCTTACGATGGCCCAGCTGTGCCATAGGGGGAAGTTTCAAAACATCAGCCGCGTGTGGTCGAAGAACGTTCTGAACTTCCTCACAGCACTGGATTCCTTCCCCGAAGGAACGGGAACAGTCCTAGATAATACAGCGGTTGTCTGGAGTAGCGAAGTGTCGGGTCACTACCTTTCCGACTATTTCCTCAACAATTACAATTACGTTTCGGCGCCGTTTAACGGAGATCTAAAGTTCTCCAACCTTGAGACGGGCGGGGTGAATACTCACGGCACCGTCGATATGCCGTTCTGGATGGCAGGTGGCAAGAACCTAGGCCTCATCCAAGGCCAGCGCATTGTGGCCCAGGATCGCTTTGCCGGTGAGCTCTACAAAGCGATCGCGCTCCAGATGGGCATTCCCATGGGGGACCTCAGCATGTACGGCGAGTCGCAGTACGCACCGGGGATCCTGCAAGAAGTTATCGGTTGAGGTCTTACCTCCCGTAAAACACAGGCTTTCGTTTCTCGGCGAAGGCCTGCAGCGCTTCGCGTCGATCCTCGCTCTTCAGGCACGCTTCGTACTGACCAAGTTCCACGTCGAACCCTTCGGACAAGGGAGTGCCAAACGCGGCATCAATCGCAGTTAACGCCCCACTCTGAGCTAACGGCGCTCCCTCTAGGATCGGAGCAATCCAAGCTAGCGTTTCTGACAGCAAGTCTGCGCCAGCCTGGATCACGCGATTCACCAAGCCGAATTCAAGCGCTTGATCGGCTGTCAAACGTTCGGCGAGCAGGATCAATTGCTTGGCGCGAGCTTCGCCGATGATGCGTGGCAAGCGTTGTGTGCCGCCGGCGCCGGGGATCACGCCGAGGCTTGTTTCAGGGAGGCCCAGGATGGCGTGGGCGGCTGCGATGCGCAGATCGCACATCAGCGCCAATTCGAGCCCACCGCCCAGTGCTACGCCATTGATGGCGGCGATGACAGGCACTTTCGGGGTGTCGAGCCAGCTGAGCTCACTGCGATAAAGGTGCAGCATTTCGAGTACTTCGGGCTCGCTCATGCCCGCGCGTTCCTTGAGATCCGCCCCCGCGCAAAAGGCTTTGTCGCCTTCGCCCGTGAGGATGATCGCGCGCACCTCGGTATTGGATGCCAGCTTTCGTCCGATATCGCCAAGCTCTAATACGGTCGCTCGCGACAGCGCGTTCATGCGACTTGGACGCCGGAGCGTGACCATCGCGGCGCGGCCTTCGAAGGCGAGGGAGACGTTGTTTTCAGCTGTGGAATGCTCAGACATCGCACGGCTCACTTTCTGCGCTTACCGGACTTCTTCTTGGCGCGAGATTGCTTGGCTTCAGTCTTCTTGGCTTCAGTCTTCTTGAGTTCAGTCTTCTTGAGTTCAGTCTTCTTGAGTTCAGTCTTCTTGAGTTCGGCTTTCTTGAGTTGCTGCTTCTTGCGCTTCGATTTTCCAGCAACCTCGGTCTTCTTGAGTTTGTCCTGAGGCTTCGATGTTTCGACTTCCTCGGAATCGCTCTTGGCAGCCGCTTCGTGCTTCGCCCTCGACGCTTCGGCCTTGCTGGGGCCTTTGGCTTCAAGCTTGCTCATTCGGGCCTTGAGCTCCGCCAGTTCTCCTTTGAGGCCTTCGACCTCGTCGGTGTGCGCGGGCTTCGCCGTACTCGTGAGCTCGCGCAGTGCTTCGCGCAGGCGTCGCTCGACGCGCCCGTCTGTTTCACGATCGAGCCTTTTCTGCAGGGCCGCGCGGGCCTTGAGGTCCCCCATGCGCACCAACGCTCGTACCACGTCGATTCGAAGATAAGGATCGGTGTCGTCTAGCAAATCTTCAAGGTGCAGGCGCACCTTACGCGAATCCGAAAGCTGGCTCAACGCTGAAACGGCAGCTCGCCGCCCGCGGGTTGGTTGGCCATAATTGGAGTATTCCATCACGGCGTCGAGCGTTGATTCATCGCGCAAGAGGGCTAAGCCATCGAGAGCGCCGGCGCGTGTGATATCCGCCCAGGATTTTCGTTCCAAGAGGCGCAAAAGCGGCTTTCTCGCATGCGGCTGTCGGGTTCGACCGAGGGCGCGTGACGCTTCACTTTCGACCAAGTAGCTTTCATCTTTTTCGGCTAGCGGCAACAGATTATCAGCGGCAGCTTCCGTGCGGAAGTGACCAAGCGCTGCCACGACAGCTCGCCGCACCTTGGGGTGAGGCGTTCGTAGATTGGCTGTCAGCGCTGAAAACGCTAGTTCGCCACGCACCTTGCCCAGCGCGACAGCAGCCTCGGAGCGCACCATCCAGGCTTCTTCCGCGTTGCCGAGCGTACACTCGAGGGCTTCTACGCTCAGCAGATCCCCGCGCTGCCCCAGCGTTTCGGCGGCCAGCCAGCGCAAGCGTGCACTCGGCGCGTGCGTCAACTGCTGGCGCAACATATCGGAAGGGCACGCCAACGTAACTGGCGCAGCAATCTTGAAATCGGGATCGAAGGCGACCCACAGCGGCTTTTCAGCGCAGGGGACCGCGAGGGCATCTTGGGCAGAATCGATACGCCGTCGATGTCGCTCCAGCTTCCCGGAGCGGGTGCAGATCAAGATCTCCACCTCGAGAGCAAACAAGCCCGTGGTTTGGGTCTGCTTCACTTGGACGGCTAACAGCTTGTCCTCATAAGTGATGTTCACTTTGAGCACCGGGTGCCCGGCGCGAAACACCCACTCATCGAAGAATTGCTCGAGCGATTCGCCGGAAACAGCCTCCAACGCACGCATCAGATCGGAGGTTTCCACTATGCCGCCACGATGGGTTTCCAGGTAGCGTCGAACGCCGCCAAAAAAGAGTGCATCGCCCAAGCGTTGGCGCAGCATGTGCAGCACTAATCCGCCTTTTTCGTACAAATGGCGATCGAAGAGATCAACAGGCTCAGCGTACTCACGGCATACGATCGGGCGAATGTAACGGGAGTTGGCCTCGGTGAGGTACGCCTGGAGGTCCCCGGCAACGCCGTACTCGTACTCGTCTTTGCCGAGGCGATCTTCGCGCTCTAGATGTTCAAAATAGGTGGCGAAGCCTTCATTCAGCCAGGCATGCGACCAATCTCTGCAGGTAAGCAAATCCCCGAACCATTGGTGGGCAAGCTCGTGGGCGATCAGATCGTTGGAGGTGTTATCGACGGCTGCCTTCTCATCCAGCAAGATGTACTCGTACATCGTTGTGGCAGTCGTATTCTCCATCCCCCCAAAAATAAAATCGCTCACCACTATCTGCGAGTAACGGCTCCATGCGAAATCTACTCCGGTGAGCTTCGAAAATAGCTCCACCATGCGGGGCGTTTCGCTGAAGCTGCGCTCCGTGTGGCGTGCCTTTTCGGGTGGAACCCAATACGTGATGGGGATACGGCGTTCGGCGTCGGGTGTGCCCAGGATCGCATCGCGGTCCGAAATGCGCTTAAAATCCCCCACAACCAGCGTTACAAGATAGCTTGGCAGCGCGTCCTTCATTTCAAAATGGAAAGACCACGCTCCGCCCTTGGGCGTGCTCTCAGATCGGAGCTCACCATTCGAGAGCGCCAACATACCGTTGGGCACGGTAACCTCCAGCTCAAACGTCATCTTGGCGTGGGGCTTGTCGTGGCAAGGAAACCAGTAGCGCGCGTCTTCGTCTTGGCACTGCGACCAGACCTGCACCGGGCGGTCCTTAACAAACTTATCAGGCTTCAGAAAATACAAACCCCGCTCCGGCCGTGCTCGATACGCGATTCGAACTTGCCCAGCTGTTACGTCGGCACCCAGCGACAGTGTTAGCTTGGATCCGTCGTACTCAAAATCGAGCGGCTGCCAGTCTTCTCCCGTTGAGACTTCCACGCGATAGATCACGAATGCCAGCGCATCCAACGAAAAACCGGGTGCGCTTTCCGACACTCTCTGGAATGACCAAGTGGCCTCTCCGGTGACTTCCTGCGCCTTCAGGTCGAGACTCAGAACCAAACGCAAATGCGTCAAATTGAAGGGGCGGCTACGCTCGTAGTTCCGGCGTGTTCCAGACAAAGCAAAAGCTGGCGGTGCCAGTGCACACCCGCAGCGGCTATGAACTCGTGAGTGTCCTCGCATTGTTGTTTAGAGGTACTGGCCTCGGGCGGACTTGACAAGATGGCCTAACGCCAAGTCCTCACGCTAGAGTGCGCGACGTGGCGATCACCCTGACCGGCGAAGTCGAGCGAGTGACCTACGAGAGCGAGGAGACCAGCTTTCGGGTGATTCGGATCGGTTCTTTGGAGGGAGCTGAGAAGGCGCTCGGGAGTGTCTCAGTGGTGGGGACATTTCAGGCCGTCGGGGCGGGCACGCAGGTGCGGGTTACCGGAAGCTTTGTCGAAGATGCGCGCCATGGACGTCAATTTCAGGCGAAGTCTTTGGTGGCTATTGCGCCGAACACCCAGAAGGGGATCGAGAAGTATCTCGGTTCTGGCTTGATTCCAGGGATCGGCCCCGGGCTCGCCAAGCGCATCGTAGATAAGTTTGGAACGGAGACGCTCAAAGTTTTGGATACTGAACCGAAGCGGTTGGTGGACGTTTCGGGACTGGGTCCACGCCGAGCTGAAAGCATCGTGAAGAGTTGGACGTCGCAGCGCGCGATTTCGAATCTGATGCTGCTCTTGCAATCGCATGGCGCCTCTTCCGCTTTGGCAACGCGGATTTGGAAACACTACGGCGACAAGTCAGCGTCCATTGTTCAGGGTTCTCCTTATCGCCTCGCGCTCCAAGTGCGGGGCGTAGGCTTCAAGACAGCCGACAAGATCGCGCAATCGCTCGGCATCGTGCGGGATCATCCTGAGCGTGCCCAGGCGGGCGTGCTGCATGAGCTCGATGCCTTGATCGAAAATGGGCACACGTTGGTGGAGCGGGCAATTTTGGCGGACAAGGCCGCTACGATGTTGGAGATCGACGCGGGCCACACCGATGCCGCGATCGATGCGCTGTGGGCCGAAAATCGCCTGGTAGTGGAGGGTTCAGCTGTGTTTCCGGTGCGTTTGCAGCTGGCAGAAGTAGCCATCGCCGAGCATGTGGCGCGCCTGGTCTCGAGCAAGACTGCAACACTCGCCACCGTCGATGGCTTGCTTCAGGATTTCGAGCGCTCTCAGAAGCTCACGCTGGCCGAGTCGCAGCGGAGTGCTGTGAAACTGGCGGCAGAGAATAAGGTTTGCATCATCACGGGCGGGCCCGGCGTGGGAAAGACCACGATCATTCGTGCGGTGTTGGCGGTGTTCACCCGGGGAAAGCTCAAAGTGAAGTTGGCAGCGCCTACTGGGCGAGCTGCCAAACGGTTGGCGGAAGCGACGGGAGAAACTGCAACCACGCTGCATCGCTTGCTTGAGTTTGAGCCCCGGCTCGCGCGCTTTCAGCGCGATGCGGACCATCCGATCGAAGCGGACGCTATCATTGTGGATGAGATTTCGATGCTGGATACTTTCCTAGCCGCCGCACTGGTTGCGGCGATTGGCAACGGAGCACGGTTAGTGTTGGTGGGGGATGCGGATCAATTGCAATCGGTCGGACCAGGTGCCGTTTTGCGGGATCTTCTGGCTAGCTCAAGCCTGCCGCGCAGCATGCTCACGGAGATTTTTCGTCAGGCTCAAACGAGCCGAATCGTCCAAAATGCTCACCGAATCCTCCACGGAGAGACCCCGGAATCAGCGCCAGCAGACGAAAAAACAGCTGATTTTTTCGTGATTTCGCGCACCGATCCCGAGCAGGTGGCGCAGTTGATTGCCGAGCTCGTCACTCGCCGCATCCCCAATCACTTCGGACTGAATGCGAAGAATGACATCCGCGTGCTGACGCCGATGCACCGAGGCCCCGTGGGAACGACACGCTTGAACGAGCTGCTGCAATCGTTGCTGAATCCTGCCGGGCCGGCACTTTCCGTGCGCGGCCAGCAGATCCGTCCGGGCGACAAGGTGATGCAGATCCGGAATGATTATCAGAAGGAGGTCTTCAACGGAGATCTCGGCTCAGTGCTCCAAGTGGATACCGAGGGCGGTTGGTTAGAGGTGGATTTCGAAGGCCATAAGGCGCGCTATGAAGGCCAGGAGATTGAAGCGTTAACCTTGGCCTACGCGACGAGCATTCATAAGAGCCAAGGCAGTGAATATCCAGCAGTGGTGATCCCGCTGATGACGTCGCATTTTCTGTTGCTGTCGCGCAATTTGCTGTACACAGCGGTCACGCGCGCCAAGAAGCTGTGTGTGGTGGTAGCCGATCCGCGTGCTCTGAAGCTTGCCTTGGCGGAGTTGCGCGGTGGCGAACGTCAGACGCGATTGAGGGAGCGGTTGGAGCAGGCGCTGGCGGGTGGGGCTGAGCGCGCGGCGCGGTCCTAAGTGCCTAAAATCAAAGAGAGTAATCCTGCTCCGGATTGGCCAGAATCCAGTCGAGCCCCAAGGGTGCGGCGCGTGCGATGAAGGCACGGCTAGTCGCTGCTCGTTCGTCAACGGGTGTGCAAGCGACCAAGTTGCTGAGACCCACGCTCCGGTGCGTGCCCGTGAGCTCTGGCGTTTGTTGAATCAACTTTAAGAGTTCCAGGCAGCGTGGGATCAGTCCATCGGGATCGTGCCCGTGAACGCCGAGACCGGGGTCGAGGAAGATGTCGTCGGCTTCGAGCCCCAATTTGCGGAGCCTGCGGAAGAGTTGGCAGCAAGTTTCTAAGGCTTCAGCTGGAGTCGAATAGCGATTCGCGCCTGTTGCATCAACGCTGCGATCCGCGAGCATGATGATCACTTTTGGACGGTAGTGTTCGATGAATTCGAACCAGCCGTCCAAGTCAGTTCTTGACGCGGCGAGCGAATTCACGATGGGTGCCGGGGAACGGGCTCGATCGTAGTGAGCGAGGGCGATTTTTTGGAACTCAAGATCGGCACTGTCAAAGGCAAGGGGCGTTGGCGTTGCTTCCTGTAGCGCCGAGATGATCTGGGGCAAACATTGCAGGATTTTGGCGCGATCCACTGGAAAATCGGGTGTGCCGCCGAGGTTCAGGTTCAGGTACTCTGCTCCGAGTTTGACTTGGTGTGAGGCTAGCTCACCGTACAGATTGAGATCCTGGCGCGTCCAAGCTCGGCGCGCGCGTGCAAAGGCGTGATTGAGCAGCTCACCGATGACACGGGGAGACCTGCTCTCAGGCATCACGGGGCTAGGAACTCAGGCGTGGTGACGGCTGCAATCACGAGTTCTTTCATGTTCTTTCCTGTGCCTTCGAAGACGGCACGCATTGAGGCTAGCGTCGTTTTCGGAATATCGGCAGGTCCTATGGTGGGATTGGGAACAACGAAGAGCTTGAGTGCGTGGGTAAGTACCTGATTCCCGGCGCAGCTCAAGGCAGCGCTGTCGTTGCTGAGGGCCTGACCGAGGCCTTGAGCGCCTATGAACTCAGACGGCGCGTTGCCGTCCGAGTTCGGGAGAGAACCAGAGGCGTCTATAAAGAAGCCGTTGTCGTTGCTGCGAAAACGTCCGGTGCCGTCAAAGTACTCAAGGCCGTAGCCTAAGGGATCGGCAAGCGCGTGACACGACATGCAGACGGGATCGGACACGTTTTGGATCAACAGGTTTCGGCTTGAAAGCGTCGCGGACCGGGGAATTCGCGCGGCTCCCAGAGGTTCGGGCGGAACGAGGACACACCGCAAGTGAGTAGAGATCCATCGTCCCCGTCGGGAGATGTAGACCGTTCCAGACGCACTTTCCAGCACGAGTCCCTGAGTCAAGACACCGCTTCGTTCTCGTCCGGCGGGCGGAGAAACTTTCAAGGGTCCCGGTTGGTTGAAGGGATACGGGATGTCGTAGTGTGCAGCCAGCTCGGGGTCGAGGAAGGTGTACGAAGCGGTGAGGAGATCGCTGAAGCTGCTTCCAGGCGAGAAGAAGACATCCTTCACGAACCTGTCGGTCTCGTCGACCATGCGCGCATAAGTCGCATCGTCCACGGCGTAGTCCTGGTAGGTTGTCCCAAGGGGTTGCTTCGTTGGTGAATAGCCTAACCAGCTCCGAAACAGCGCCTTCACGCCTTGTGCTGCTTGAGGAGTCCCTAGCATTCGTCGTGCTTGGCAAGCAACGCCTGCTTTTGTAGAGAGCGCCCCTCCGTTTGCGGCGGCAAGGAGTTCGGCGTCAGGTCCGGATTGGTAGATGAAAGCGGCAAGCCGAGTCGCCACGATAGAAGGCGATAGGTTAACTACATCGCCCCCGGCACAGCCCAGAATGTCAGCGGGTGCAGGTGTTGGCATCGGTCCCGGAAAGCCGCCACCGGCACCAATGTTTGCGCTATTGCCTCCGACTTGCGCATCTTGCTGGACACGGGCGCCACCTGTGCCTCCAGAAGCCGACCAGCCACCTGTGCCACCGGAAGCCGACGCTCCTCCGCTCTGTGCCCCATTCGGTGATTCCTCTCCGTCGATTTCCGTCTTACCAGAGCAGCCCGAAAGGAGAGCCACGCTCGCAATACTTGCCATCCATGCATGTTTCATCGGGTGTTATCTTTCGCGGGTGAGACGTTTTGCTAGGAGGCGGGGATCCTAGCGCGTCCAAGCTCGCCGCGCGCGCGAAGGCGTGATTGAGCAGCTCACCGATGACGCGGGGAGAGCTGCTTTTAGGCATCACGGAGCTAGGAACTCAGGCGTGGTGACGGCTGCAATCACGAGTTCTTTCATGTTCTTTCCTGTGGCTTCGAAGACTCCGCGTACCGCCGCTACCGTGCTCTCGGGGGCCTCGGCCGCGCCCATCCTGGGATTGGGGGGTATGAAGGATCTTAGTGCTTGAGCCATGACCTGCTTGGCGGCGCAGTCGAGCGATAGTGGATCGTTGCTGAGGGCATGGCCGAGACCTGAGGCATCCATAAATGTGGTGCCAACCATCGGAAGTGAGCCGGAAGCGTCTATCGGACGGCCGACTTCCGTGACGTGCATGATGCCTCGTTCGTCGAAGTTCTCAAGTCCGAAGCCTAATGGATCGATCATCTGGTGACAGGTACTACAGGTGGGCTCTGCCGTCCGCGCCACCAAACACTGTCGGTCCGTGCCACACTCCGTAAATGGATCGTTGACCAAATTTTCGGGCGACGCTGGCACTGCCCAGCAGCGAAGATGCGTTGAAATCCACGTCCCGCGTTTAGCGATACTCATGTGATCCAGAGTGGTGGTCAGAAACACGCCCTGCGTCAGCACGCCACTTCGCTGTTCTTGTTGAAAGGAGACTTGAGCGAATCCCTGCTGTGACGCAGGGAACATCGCGCCATAGTGCTGCGCCAAAGCAGCATTCAGGAACGAATACGGAGCTGTGAGGAGCTCCTCGAAACTACTCGCCGGAGAAAAGAACACGTGGCTTGAAAAGGTATCTGTTTCTTCAACCATCAGCAAACGCGTGGTAGCATCGACGCCATAAGTAGTGTCTGGCGAGGGCGTCGGTGAATAACCAAGCCAGGCTCGAAAGAGCTCCCGAACGCCGTTAGCCGCCGCGGGAGTCCCCAGCATTCGCCGCGCTTGGCAAGCAACGCCCGCTGTTGTGGCAAGTGCGCCCGAGTTCGCCGCCGCGAGCAGCTCCGCATCAGGAAGGCCTTGGTAAAGGAACGACGCCATGCGTGCTGCTAGGACGGAAGGCGGCAACGTGACAACGCTCCCGCCGACGCAACCCTGAGCGTCTGCCGGCTCAACCGAAATGATAGATGGTGGAAACCCTCCGCCCACGTTGCTCGCAGGCTCGGTATTCGCTGTAGCACCTCCGGTAGTGGCACCACCGATGGCCGTCACGGGCGTTGCTGCCGCTCCCCCGCTGGATTGGCTTCCCCCCGTGCCAGAGCCATCGCCCGAAAGTGCCCCGCTGCCTTCCTCGCCCAAAAGGACTGTTTTTCCCGTGCAGCTCGAAAGCAACACGAGGCTGGTGATGCCGAAGCGCCATGCGTTCTTCATGTAATTGGACCTTTCTGTGAGGCGTTAGCCTAGATGGATATGAATCATTGAATTTGGAGTTCGTTCGCGATGCCGCGCCAGAACAAGCTGTTCGGATAGCGACTGTGGAAGGAGTGTGCCGTCTGCCGCGCTGCATCCCTTGAGCGGAGTGCTGTGCTGAACACGCGAAGGGCTTCGCGCTCTTCGGCATGGCGACCTTGGGGGTATCGGTTGGCGTGTTCGGACAAGGCACGTTCGGCGGCCGTCGAATTCCCAGCCCGAATCGCGGAGCGGGCGCTGTCGATCAGGGAGCGCTCGGCTTGGAGTGAGCTGTCGGTGGGTACACTGTTTGGTGGAATCTCAAATGTTGCCACGGAGCCCAGGTTGGCAACTGCAGGGTTTAGCTGTGTCGGAGCGTTCTCAATAGCTGGAGCGGTGTCGCGCCGTTCTGGAAACCTTCTAGCCGGGGACTCAAGCGTGGCCGGTTTTGCCTCAAATTGAGCCGAAACCGGTCCGGTTTCGTTCGAAACGGACGCTGGCTCCACAAGCTTCTCGACAGTTGGACTCGCACCCTCGATTCGACCTTGAGCACCCTTCTTCACGTTGATCTGTTCAGGTTGCTTCGCCCTAGGCGGGAGATTCTCTACAGGAGCCTTCGCCAAGAAAACCGTTCGCACCACATTGATCGAAGCCCAAAGCGCTCCCGACGTTCCAACAATCACGAAAGCCAATGAAAGCGGCGCCAACTTCCAACGATAGAGCGGCCCCACTCGGCTCGGGCTGGCAGCGGCGAAGAGTGTGCTCTCTAACTTTCTAGCCACATCTCGGCGCGCCGCACTCGGTATACTGCGCTCCTCTAAGCTCCGCAGGCCGTGAATCAGCGTGAGATCATCATTAGATTCCGACATGGGACCTCCACAGCATGGGTACGCTCGCTTCCAAACGCCGAGCTTCGGAAGCAAAGCGTTGACGTGCGCGCGCTAGGCGCGAATAGGCCGTTTTGACGGGGATTTCTTCGGTTAGCGCAATTTCGGCCATGGGGATCTCTTCAAAATCGTGGAGTACAAGCACGGTTTGTTCGCGTTGGGGGAGTTGGTGGAGGGCGCGTTCGATGAGCACCCGAGTGCGCCAGGCATCCAAGACTGCTTCCGAAGTGGCTTCAGTCGAAGGCTCTTGGCTGGGCTCCTCAAGGAGCTCTCGGCGAAACCAACTGCGGCGGCGATGGGCCAAGGCAGTTCGCTGAGCGATTCCAAAAAGCCAGGGTCGAAGCGGGCGTGTGTTGTCAAAGCTTGAGAAGCGTCGCCAAGCGGTGGCGAACACGTCGTGGGTGAGGTCCGGCAGATCACGGTCCGCTATTCCGAAGCGCCTGAGGCAGCGCCATACAAAATCTACTTCCTGTGAATACAGGGCTCCAAAATCAGATTGCACCGCGTACGCCACGGACCCGATCCCGACTGCTGCGCCGCTGGTCACAAAAGGAGATTGACCGAGCCCGGTTGAAATTCCCAAACTTTGTTTTTTGGCTGCAAAAAAGCGCTGTTACAGCTGAAAAGCCGCGCCCAGCTGGAACAGCACGGGAACCCTGGGTTGTCGCCACAGGCGCGTTTGACTGTTCGTTTCCAGGTTCTTCACCTCAAAGATCAGCGGCTGGAAGGAGTAAAGAGCCTCCACCCCAAGCTCCAACGTCCAGCCTGGAGCGGGGTCCCAACTGCCTCTGAGTCCGAGTCCGCTGGCGGCAAAGACTTCGGATTGGAGAGGGTAGCTGGTGACAAACCCGAAACCCTCCGCTCGGACCACGCCCAGGTACGTGGGGAGGCAAGCGCTCACACCGGATTGGCTAGCGCACAGCTCCAAACGTCCGGCGAGCGAGGTTGCCTGAGCGCTGCCCTCGGAGCGATTGAGGCGGCTACTCCAGGCTCCGAATGCGCCGGCCCCGCCCTCGAACATTCCGCTGTGGAAGCGAAGCCCCAGCATTCCGGCGAACGCAGCGGTGGGGAGGAGCGATGGTGAAACCGTGAACCCACCTGCGAGTTCCCAAAGGGAGTTATCCTGAGACGGCGCTGGGGAAGGCGGGAAAGGTGGCGGGGCTGGCGGGGCACCCACGACGGGTGTTGCGGGAACCTGAGGCGCCAGCGTAGGGGTGCCGGATGCGGAGCTCGGCGCTGCTGCGCCCGGTGGAATCGAACTGACGGGAACCTGTGGTGGCACTGGCGTTTCGCCTTCGGCAGCCAACGGATCGAGCGCGATGCTGATGGCTAGAGCGAGACTTTGAACCAGCTCCGCGCAGCTTCCGATCTCAGCTTTCACCTCGCGTAGGCCTTGTCCGGAGTCGCCTGTCACGAGCGCTATTCGCCCCACCAATGCTCCGTTTTCAACCACGATCGAAGCCAGCAATGTCGTGGGAGCCAGCGTGTCGAAAGGCTGATACCCAAGGCGATTGACGATCGACGCTTCCAGCACCGGTTGTGGCGAACAATCGGCTTGTTCAAGTGGGACTTGGTAAACCAGGCGCACCTGATGGCGTGGGGCCAATGCCGAGGGCTGCGCCTGTGCGCGACTAGGCTCGATCAACAGAAGAGCCAGTGCCGTGAAAACAGTCCGGTGCCGCACAGCGCGTTGCCTCTCAGTGCTGCTCGCTCCGAGATGCTGGAACATCAGGCGATCGAACTGCCAAAACGGTCCGGAAGCAAGGCCCCAAGTGCTCCCAAACTTGTCCGTGACCCCTATCTCAAACTCGAACACAAGGTAGTAAGCATGCTTACTATCTTCCAAACGAACGAAAGGGCTCACCTGGCACGCCTGCGCGGCGGGCATCAACAACAACTTGTTCCGTTCTCGCTAGCCTTAGCTTCGTTGCGGAGTCCTGATTCATGGCAAAAACGGCGTCCTTGAAGGTCCAACATGGGGCAATAGCCTGGCGGTTCGCATTCCGGTTTCTGTGGCGCGCGCGGCGCGGTTCACTCTAGGGCAGCCCGTCGAGTTGTCAGTTGGACAGGCAGGCGTCTTGGTGAAAGCCATTGGAAAGCCCAAGCTGAGCCTTGCTGGTGCCCGGATCGCCGGGACATGATCTGGATCGATTGGGCGCCGTCAGCTACATCCTTGCGCATCAGCCCAAATCATTCGACTGGCGAGCACGAAACGCGAAGCCACATCCATGGAAGCAAGTAGCGAAAGACGTCTTTGATTTCTCTTGTGAGACGTTGAACCAGATCATTTCGATCGCGGTTTGATAGCGTTAGGCTCTGACCATCCGCAAACGGCGCCTTCTTCCCCAGCCTTTCAAGACGCGCCCGGGCCATTGCGCACCAGAACGCAGCACTGGTGTCGTAGGGCAAAATGGGAAAAGACCTGGCGACGACATCCGTCAGGTAGCTTTGAATCGCCGTGCGGCGTTTGCCCTGCGGCCTGCGGCAGCTTATCGCATCCGTAGCTCAGCTCGTGCCAAACTGGCGCACCGATCACGCACTCAGACGATTTTTGTGTGAGGCAAGCAATAACGCGCGGACTCTGAGCTTTCATTGTTGGGATGGACACAATCGATGTATCAAGCAGGTACGTCCGCTTCACAGCTTGACGGGCCTCCCCGCACTCTTATCGCGCATCCCCTTCGTGTGGTGAAGCCCGGCGCCCTCAGCCTACGCAAGTGTTCGGAGAGAGAACTCAAGATGCCGCCGAATTAGGCGAAAATCCACGGCATTGTAGGTGATGACTTCAGCGCCGACTCGACGAGCGCCCAAAGCGATTAATACGTCGTTGAGCAGCTTTGGCAACTTCGACTTCCAGGCGCTATCCTTGTGACCGATCAACGACACGATGTTTGCCGCCGCTTGCCAATCTTCAAAGGTTGGCGTGACGACCCGACCCACTCGCTCCATCGGGGCAACAAAGTCTGCTAACAAGTCGCGTGTCCGTGTATCAGCAGCACTCACCGACAGCTCATAGGCGACAACGGCCGACAAGACGGTGGCCGGAAGCAGTGGAAAGAAGGTCGTCCGAAAGCGCTCGCGTTCCTCTTTCGATTTCAACGCCGTAATATATACATTCGTATCGAGGAGAACTTTCACCGGAAGACGGTCCGAAAACGCCCCTGCGCGAGAACTGCTCCGAGCGCTTCCTCGATCTGCGCATCCTCTACGACCTTGCGCAAAGCCCGCTGAATCGTCTCAGTATCCGTCCGCGCCTCCAACACGCGGCGCGCGCGCCCAATCAGCTCTTCGTCGAGGTTATAGGTTTTCTTGCGCGCGACACTCGGCATGGAGCCGTACAGTATGGTCCTTCTGACCATGTCGTCAATACAGGGCGGCCAAACGGCATCCTTGAAGGTCCAACAATGGGGCAATAGCCTGGCGGTTCGCATTCCCGTTTCGGTGGTGCGCGCGGCGCGGTTCACTCTAGGGCAGCCCGTCGAGTTGTCAGTGGGAGAGGTCGGCCTGCCAGTGACAACCGTCGGCTTCAACGAAACCAACCCATTCGCCATCCGATTAGTTGGGCCGAAGGGCGCCGTCGGCTACATCCTTGGGCACCAGCCCAAATCATTCGACTGGCGAGCGCGAAACGCGAAGCCACATCCATGGAAGCAAGCACCCCGAAACGCCACGCCCCTCGGCGCCAAGCTATGTTAGAATGCCGGAATGGCGCAGCGGGCCCCGTACCACAGCTACACGTACCGCGAGTACCTTGCACTTGAGGCAGCCTCCAACGTGAAGCATGAATTCTTCAACGGGGAGATCTACGCTATGGTGGGCGGAACGCCGGAACATGCCGCGTTGACAGTGGCGATAAGCGCATCGCTGCTCGCGCAGCTCCGAGGTGGCAGCTGTCGGGTCTTCAGTTCAGATCTCCGCATTCGAGTGCTCTCAAGCGGACTCACGGCTTATCCCGATGTGTCGGTGGTGTGCGGTGAATTAGAAAGAGATCCTGAGAGCGACTTGAGCATCCTGAATCCCAAAGTCTTGGTTGAGGTATTGAGTGAGAGCACCGCGGCCTACGACCGTGGTGAGAAGCTTGAGCAATACAAACTAATCGACACGCTCCAGGCCATTCTGCTTTTCTCTCAGAATTCACGCCGCGTCGAACTCCACGAGAGATCCACACGCGGCTGGCGCACAGAAATTTTCACCGGGGATCAGCAAGTGCTCTTGCCGAGCATTGGAGCAGAGCTCTCTCTAACGTCGATTTACGGGGATGCAAAGCTTTAGTGGGTGCGTCACAGCTTGACGGGCCTCCCAGCGCTCCGATCACGGATCCCCTTCCACAGTTTCGAATCCACCCCGAACTCTTTCGACGGATACTTCTTCAGAAATTTCCGATAGAGCGCCCCGAATCCACGATGCTCGCCGCGCAAACGCTGATACTCCTCCACCGACACAACCACAGGCTTTCCCCGCATGCTCATTCCGGGATCTTGAAGCCCTTCGACACCGTTACGGGTGCACCGGTAAAGGCGGGCACGCGGGCGCGCCGGAACAGGCCATTCACGCAATTGCTCGCGAAGCCTGAGATCCCAGAGATGGTGACGCTCGAGGCCAGACCACTCGGAGAAAATGTAACGGTGGCTTTGCCGCTTCCGCCTTGGTCACCCTTTTTGCAACTCGCGGCTTGGCCCGCCGCGGCGGCAAGCGCTGACTTGGCAGCTCCAACATTGAACGTACTGCCACCGCCACTCGGTTCCGCGGCCTCGGCAGGCTTAGCTTTGCCCGGTTTTGGAGTGGCTGCTGCGGCAGCAGCGACCGCGGCTGGGTTAGCGGTGGGCTTCGTTCCAGGGGTCGTCGCCGTGCCGGAGTGCTGTGAGGAGGGTTTGGCTTCTTCAGCTTTCTTATCAGTGTCAGTGGTCGCTTTGGCCTCTTCGGCTTTCTTGTCGGCGTCAGCGGCAGCTTTGGCCTCTTCGGCTTTCTTGTCAGCGTCAGCTTTGGCCTCTTCGGTTTTTCTGTCAGCGTTGGAGGTGTCGGTTGAACTAGTGGAAGTACCTTCTGCCACTACTTCACTCGGTGCTTTCCCTCCGAACAGGGCATAGGCTCCACCAGCACCAGCTAACAACACAACGGCTGCACCGATCCAGATCATCGGGCTCTTCTTCTTGGGTGGGGGCGGTATCTCAAACGCTGCGACACCTGGCCGTGCCACGGCGACAGATGGAGGTGGCGCAACGGAGGGTGCAGTGAGCAGCGCGTGTGCATCGGGTGAGAACAGCGCGCCGGTGCCTCCAAAGCCGCCCATCCCGCCGCCGCTCGCGCCAAGATTGCCAAGGCCGAACGGATCATCCGCAGCCTTTTGGGGAGGCGGCGCGGGGACGCTTTGTCGCTTGAGCGCGTCGAGTGAAAACAACACCGAGCTCTCGTTGCGTGCTCCGGTGGCGTCTGCCGAGGTAGCGGCGAAAGGCGAAGGGGCCGGGGCGGTCTCTTCTTCCTGGGTTGAAGCGGTGCTAAAGAGGTCGCGCGTGAGGGTTCGCGGCTTAGGTAGCATGGAGACCCTCGCGGCTGGCTGAGCGACCTGAGGCGCGACCACCTGAGGCGCGGCGACTTGAGGGGCAGCCACCCTCGGAGCTGCAGCCACCGCTGCAGCTCCCGCCGCAGGCCTTGGGATCCCCGCTGCGAAGGGCTTAGCCACAGGCTGACGGAGCGACTGAAATTCCGGGACGTCGAGGAGCGGCAGCCAATCACCCATGCCTTCTTTCCAAATGAAGGTGGCATCGCTGAATTGCCCCGCTCGAAAAGCGGCGATCACTTGGCTTGTGTTGAGCTCGCGTTGATCGTCGTCGGTGACGCTGACGGACCACATCTCGCCTTCTGCTAGCAACGGAGACAATTCGCTGCCGTCGAGAGTTTTCGGATCAGTGACGACGTTGCCAATCTGTACGTCCCCGTCCGGTGCGAGCTCCGTGCCGTCTACAACGATCGTTGTGTTACAGGACTTGCAGCGCACCTTAACCTTGCGCCCATGCACTTTATTGTCGGCGATCGCATACTTAGCTCCACAGGACTGGCAATTAACGTTCATAGGATGAGCTGCCTCCACATCTGCATGTTGCGTGTGACCTTAAACAAGTCTGTCTAGCAAATCACCGAGAAGAGTTGCGGTCTAGTTGAGGGGAACCAGGGAAGCGCCATCTGAGCCGCAGAAAACTGCTTCGCCAGGATAGTTCACACCGCACAGCGGGCAGATCTTTCGCGTGATTCGGGGCGAAAGGGCCTGGAGGGGCGTAATGACTTGGCTCGCTCGAGGGGCGGGCTCGGGTTTGCGCTTTCGCACGAAAAGGGCCGCGACGAGTGCCAAGAGTCCCAGCAGCAGGGCGCCAACCACTACTAGAAAGCGCGTCTTCTTGTCACCGGCTTCGCTGGTAGTTGCAGAATCGGCTCCGATGGCCCCCGTGGTGATGCTGGCCTCAGCTGCCTTTTGCGACTCGCCTTGGGCGTTGAAGCTCCCTTGCTGAAGCAGCGCCTCGTAGCGTTCACTGGATGCGATTTCGACGAATACCTGAACGGACTTTTGCTCCGCTCGAACCATGAGTGGGATCTCTTGCTCCTTGGCGCCGGCGTCAACGAGCACCGTCCCCGGTGGCGATTGTCGGACGCCTTCGGCACTTCCTAGCTCCCAGCGGATAGGCACGCCGAGCGAGCAACCGCGCTCATCCAGAACGCGGGCGTTGAAGCGGAAGCTCTCTCCTGCTCGCAACAGTTTTCTCTCAGGGCGTACCTCCAGGCGGGCGGGCGGTCCCGGGTGGGCGCAACGAGTGTCTTCTGCCTTGGGCGCGACGCTGGGCATGGGCTCGGGCAAGGGCGGGCTCGGGGGCTTGAATTTTGGCTCCAACAGCCGATAGCTGCGTGTGCGTCGCACGCTGGCGAGGCAGATTTGGTCGTTAATGCTGAATCGATACTCACCCGTTTCATTCAGCGATAGCTGGCTGTCGGTGGCGGATATCGCCGTCGTTACCTTGGCCTGGCGTGGGTCGCTCGGTCCTGTCCGGCATACGGTCTTCCAGGCGCGATCCGAAGCAGAATGGGTTGCGGGAGTGAGCCCTGGGAATTGCTCCCAACATTGCCGGGTGGTGAAGGCGCGCCCGAGCCCGGCGATGGAGAGCTCCGCTCCGTTCTGTTCGACTTGAACGAGCCCTCCGGCTTGTGAGCTGCCGCTGGGTCGCGGTCCACAGGCGCCGCCCCATTGTTGAACCGTCCATACTTCGCTCAAAGGGCCCGCCTGCCAACGTCCAGCGAGCCTCGATGGTCCCTCTTCAGCATGCCCAAGTGACGCCAAGCACAAACTGGCGAGGGAGAGAAAGCCAAGACGACGCACGATGCCTCGATTAAACCAGAGCCTGGGAAATCCCCAATGACCGAGTTTGAGCCTCTCCAGGCCTCCGAGCCTGTTTTCTGGGTTTCGCGTTCGTTGACAGCATAAATTGCGGGGTGGTAGCTTCACGGCGAGCATTCGCGAGGGCCGCAGAAACTTCCCCCCGCTAACGACATGGGAGATCAGAAACATATGGTGGCATGCACCCGGGGCGGCAGTTGGGGATTGGCTTTGGGGGTGGCGCTGCTGGCGGCGGCCCATTCAGCTCAGGCGCAGACGGCCGAGACGACGCGCGTCGGTGCCTCGAATCCCGATGGGATGGATACGCACCTATTCCGGCCGGCCTTGGATTCTAAGGGCTTCTTCTCGACGAATGGCTCCGACATCATCGGGAATGGGGACATCAGCTTCGGCTTGGTCCTGGATTACGGGAAGAATATTCTTCGCACCGCAAACACGAACGTCCCTGTGGACGTAGCCGGCGCACCGTGTGTCAAAGAAACCTGCATGTTTGCCACGCAGGTCGGCACGGGCACCAAAGCGCTCGCGCGCGATTCGTTCCAAGGCACGTTCAATTTCAACTATGGCATCAAGAATCTGGCCGTGGTGGGCGTCACCGTGCCAGTTATTTTGATGACAGGTGATCGCGCTTATCAGATTGGCCCAGATAACGCGCGCTACAATTCAGCTGCGCTGGATGCCGAAAAGATCGCGACCCTCGCGCTGCACGGCAAGCTTCGCATCACGCGCATTCAGGATGGCCTGGGTCTGGCACTGACCGCTCAGGCAGGCATTCCGGTTTCGGATTCACCGCGCGATTTGGGTGGCGATCCGGGAGTTTGGTTTTGGCCGCAGCTGGTGGTGGAGAAGCAGTTTGGCTTTTTACGCCGCTTCAAGATCGGCCTCAACGGCGGCTATCGCGGGCACACAGGGAAAAATTCTGTGTTTGAGAACGACACCACCGGCGTGCCCCAGCTCAAAGAAGGCGTGCTCGAATACGGCAATCTGGCCACGTATGGGTTGGGTATTTCTTGGCGGGCAGTGGACGCGTTGGATTTGGTTGGAGAAACGTACGGGAGCTATCTCATCGGCACGGGCTCTGATCAGAAGCAGCTTTTGAGCCAAGAAGCGGTCGGTGGGATCAAGCTTTTCGTTGAGAAGAACAGCTACCTGATGATGGGCGCCGGCACCCGCCTAACCACGGGTTTTCAAGCCGCCGATGCTCGCCTGATTCTAGGATTCGTCTTCGAGCCCTCGATCGGAGATCGCGATGGCGATGGCTATAAAGATGATCAAGACGCCTGCCCTGATAATCCTGAGGATTTCGATGATTTTGAGGATGGCGATGGCTGTCCTGAGCCGGACAACGACAAGGATCGCATCCTGGATGTTGATGATCGCTGCCCTAACGTGCCCGAGGATAAAGATGGGGACGAAGACGACGACGGCTGCCCTGAAAGCAAGCTCGCGGGCGATCGCGACGGCGATGGCATCGCCGACAACATTGATCGCTGCCCCGATCAAGCCGAGGACCGAGATGGCTTCGAGGATAAAGATGGTTGTCCCGATCCGGACAACGACAAAGACGGCATTTTAGACGTCGATGATCAGTGTCCGAATGATCCGGAAGACAAAGACGGCTTCGAAGATGAAGACGGCTGTCCGGATCCGGATAACGACAAGGATCGTATCCTAGATGCCGAGGATCGGTGCCCGAACGACCCGGAAACCTACAACGGCACCGACGATAAAGACGGTTGCCCGGACAAGGGGCTCGTGGTCGTGGAGGGTAACGACATCATGATCCTGCAGAAGGTGCAGTTCCAAACCGGCAGTGCCAAGATTTTGCCCGCGTCCGATCCAATCCTGGATGCTGTTGCCGCGACGCTGAAAGGCCACCCCGAGTTCTTGGTGGTCGAAATCGCTGGCCACGCCGATGAGCGTTCCTCGGATGAAGCCAACCTCAAGCTCACTCAAGCCCGTGCAGCCTCCGTGGTTCAGGCGGTCGTGGGGCGTGGTGTCGCTCTCAGCCGGCTGGTCTCGCAGGGTTACGGTGAATATTGTCCGATCGACGATCGCAGCCAGCCCGACGCCTGGGAGAAGAATCGGCGTGTGGAATTCAAGATCGTGAAAACCGAGGACGGCATGAGTTCAGCTCCGCGCGGCTGCGACATAGCGCGCGATGCTGGCGTCTTCCCGCCCACGGTCAAGTGAGTGAAAAGCGGAGTACTTGGTGTGGCGTTGGCGGCGTGCCTGATTCTAGGCTCGCCGCTCGCCTGTTCACAGCTGAACTCGTTTGGCGCGCTCGTGATGTTGGGGGGAGCCGGGGGCGCGGCGGGGAGTAGCGCGAGCGGAGGGCAAGCGGGATTTGGCGGTCTCGATAACGCGAACAACCGCTGATGAGCGTCAGCATCGACAACCAAAGCCCGCCGAGGAGCAGCTTATTGAGCGCGTTCGTTCGGCTTGCCTGGTTGAGTTGGACACGCTTGTTGAACGTGTGTTAACAGCGGAGTGGCTGACTTTAGGGGGTGACCCATTCGGCGCGAAACGCACACCCACACTTCCTGATACCTGAGAGGGTCAACTTTGACATGCTCTAAGTGGTTTCTTGCCTCTTCGCCCGGGTCCACAGGGAGGTACAGGGCGAGTAAGGCGGAGGCTTGAACATCCTCGGGATAGTAACTTTTTCGGCAGATAGCCGCCTGGATCGCTTGCCCTAGATTGGATATGTCAAAGTCAAGCACGTGACGATCTCGACCGAGGCGTCCGCGAAGTGACGGTTCTAAGTGAGTGATCTGCACTCGCAGGGTGCGCTCCTCCGGAGTCTTGGACTCCATAAATCCGTCTTCAAAGAGCGCAGGATCGGCCTGATGTCTTGAAACATAACTCGTGCCGCGCAAGTGATTCCAGCCTGAAACCAACGACTCAAGAGCGTCCTGCTCTTCCAGGTCCTTGGAGGGCTGGCCTGCGGAGTCTGTGAACTGAGCAGAGAGTGTCATACCTGTTTCGCGCGTCTCGACCTCACAGACTGCGTGCGATGTGACCCCGGGTTCGTTCTTGAGTTTACGAATTTGCTGGCCAGCGGGGTTGGTCTCATACATGGTGACGTCTCCTGATGCGGGTGCGATCTCAACCGTCGCCGGATCACAATCAATAAGCACTATCCCTGAGCAGCCTCCGCCGATTTTTATCAGCGGCGGTGTTTCTGAGGGGGAGTTCCCATCAAGGCGTCGAGTGCGCAGCTGGGGTATGAGTTGAGGCGGCTCACCAGGATGAAAACGTGAATGCTTGGAGATCGAGCGGCTCCCCGTACCCTTAGCACGCTGGAGCCCGGGAGCATCACTGCTTTTCGAAGGCCAGGACATCATCGCTCGCCTCATCGCAGCTATCCCGCCGCGGCGTTTTCACCTCATGCGCTACTTCGGCCTACTTTCAAGCCATTCCGCGCTGCGCTCTGAAGTGGTGTCCACGCCTCGCCTCGACCCCACCGCGCATGCGCCGCCACAGGCTCCTGGCGATCAGCTGGAGCTGCTCACGCCAGACACCGACACTCAACGCGCCGGCGCACCCAAGCGCTGGGCTTGGCTGTTGAAGCACGTGTTCGCTGCTGATGCTGCGGGCGTTCATCGTTGGCCGGCTCTTGAGTCGACGGCCATGAGCTTAGGGTTTTTGTGGCTTATTGTCGGACCGACGAGACTGACCACCATTGGCCCGCACAGGTAGCCCGAATGAGTCCACCGGGACGAGCAATGTCATGGCGCGAATAACTTGGGCTGGCGGGTCGGTGCGGACCCATTCGGAGGGTTTAGCGCGGCGGAGTGTGCAGCCTCAGGTTCTTCGCCAGAGAGTTCTTGGCTAGTGCGAGCACATCCTTCTTGACTTTGTGATTCTTGCTGAACGCTGCCCCTGAGGTTTGATGCGCACTTCGCAATGAGCGTCGTTCTCTGGATCCTCGGCCGGGTTGGGATCGTCGACCGCGAAGAACTCGTATGGGCTCCCGCTCGCGCGCGGAACGGGCGGAGGCAGGTTTCGCGGTAGCAGCTCCACGATGCCGGTATCATTCGGCCTGCGAAGAGTTCGTACCGCCTCTGGGATCGAGTGCTTGGAACGGTTGAAAGAACAGCGCGGAAGGTCGATCGCCTGGGGAAGAATGTCTTCGCCGTTTATGTAGTCGGAAGAGATGCTGCGATATAGGGGTTCCTCGGCCGGAATGGCCTCATCCCGCGCGCGGACCATCACCCATCATCCTTCAAGTAAGCTAAGCGCCTTCTCAAGGTGAGCTTTCTCTTGCCCCGGGGCCACAACGTAGGCGTCTGCTTCCTCATCGTTAGCTCGGTTCGTGAGCGTTAACACGACGTCGCCATCAGAGTCACACTCAAAAATTCCGTAGCGACGCACACGTATGAAAGTGATCGCGACTGCGGCCGAACGAGTTACTGATACCCTGTCCACGGCCATCCCGACCCGCTCCGCCTCAGCGAGGACTCGCTCCGCTCGCGCCAAGGTAAGGCGCGAAGGCGGTGGGTCGACAGAGCGGTCCAGTGCGCCCCTCAAAAACGGGTGGCGGGCTGGCGGCGCAGCATTGACAGGGAGCCCGATTCTCAGCCGTTTCTCAAAAACGGCCCAACTGCTCGAACTCCAATTCGGAAAGTCGCCTGCTGAACCTGTGCCGACCGCGAGACGGAGTGCCCGCAAGTCAAGTGAGCTGGAGTCTATAACCAACGGCGAGAGCTGCTCTATGCTTGGCGCCTCGCTATGTGGGCTTACCTCCACACTCCCGGTCGTTTCTCGTGCAATCCTGTCGGCCCGTCCCGTGGTTGTGGTTTGGGGCGGCAAGTGAATTTCCACCTCACTCAGCTGGGTCATTGGGTCCTCCCCCAAACAGATTTCTGGATCTCTTGCGCAGTAAGATCAGTGAAAGCCTTGACGATCCACTCATGCGCAAGGTCAAACCACGCCGTCCGACTCTCCTCGAACCCACGAGCAGTGAGCTCCACCATTAACGCGTGTTGTCCGCTGTCGATCCGCTCGGCGCTTCGAACTCGTAGATGCAAACGCCCTTTCTTTTCCGGCAAGGCAAAGGAGGAACTCCAGTCAACGGTTTCAGGTGTCGGTAAGAAGCGCGCGCCATCGCGGCGCCACGAGTAATCCGGAAGAACGTCCCCCACATCAGCTAGGCTAGCCCAACCCGCACCCGCGGCAACGTGGTTTATGTAGGTCAACTCATACTGCGTATATTCAACCGGCATGCCCACATCTTCAGTCGCAAACTCCTCGAATACTCTCAGCTGCTCCCAGAACTGATCGATAACCACGTCGTAGCTTGGGTACTTGTGCGCGTCGTTAAGTTTTCGCCAATTGCAGAGAAAGCGGTCGCGCTGCACTTGCACAAGATGATCCTCAGATTCGCTAATGAACCAAACGCGAGGCATGTTCGTAGCAAGCGGTGGGAACAGCTGCATGCTGACACTTGCTGGCTGGTCAAATTGCTCGGACATCGCGGGCAGCGTCGGAACCTCTGCAACGTTCTTGAACCGGGGGCCCAGCTTGTTCCAGAAGCGACCTAAGTGGGCAACGGTGAACTTCTCTAGCGGCGTGAACGAGACCCCACACACCACCTCGATAATTGGCGGTTGTTCAAAATCAACGTGCTTCGTTGTTTTCAAGACTTACCTTGCCAATTGTCACTGCGAACGAGCTTCGTTCGCTATCATGTGCGACTACGGATCCCATGGAAACCCCCTGCGGGGTCAATCTCTTCCTCCAGCCCGTCCGCGCCGCCGAATCGTCTCGGCCGCCACGACGGCAATTGTGCAAGAAGACCAACCATTTCGCCGGAGTGCAACATCGACACCAAATTTATCGTCAAATTGGTGCCGATGTACGCACACTCGCTCAGCTTCCAGCCCTTCCGCGGCCCTGAAACGCCGATCGGGAGGTAGGGCACGGAGAGCAGGTAAGGCAAGCCGGGTTTGGCGGTGTCGAGAATGTGAACCAACGCTGATGTGCGTCAGCGTCGATGCACCCGGCTGGACCGACACTGCCCCATTCAGTCATACTGGCGGTATGACCACCACCGAAAAGATCGCCATCAGCCTTCCCATCGCCGTCGCCCAGCGGGTACGCCGAGGGGTGAAGCGTGGCTTGGCCCCTAGCGTCAGTGCGTATGTGACCCGTGCCCTCGAAGAGCAAGCCAAGCTTGACGAACTCTCCGAGCTCCTCGCGGAAATGCTCAGCGAAACGGGTGGGCCGCTCACCAAGAAGGAACGTGATGCCGCGGATCGAGAGCTGGGTGTTTCTGTGAAGAAACCACGCGCAAGGAAGCAATGAGGGCGGGCTTAACACTGGATGCAGGCGCTCTGATTGCGTTCGAACGCAACAACCGACGGATCGTGGGCCTTATCGCCAGGAGCCTTGAGCTTGGACAGTCACTGGCAATACCAGCGGGGGTGGTGGGGCAGGTATGGCGAGATGGGCGGCGACAAGCGCGGCTTTCACGTTTCTTGGCCGCGGTTGAAGTCGACGTGGAGATCCTCGACGATCAACGAGCGCGCGCCGCTGGGCAACTCTGTGGCGTCAAAGGCACGGCAGACGTCATCGACGCATCCGTCGTGCTTTGCGCTCAGGCGCGCGAGCACCGCATCGTCACTTCAGATGCAGCAGATCTCCGCACCCTCGACCCTAAGGCGCAGTTGATCGTCGTTTAGGCCAGCAAATGGGTGGTGCGGCTTCTGTCGGCTTCGGCACGGGTCGAGCATGGGCTGTAGCAACCGACCGGTGTTTTGGGTAAGGAGCATGGGATGACGGTGTGTATCGTGATGGGCGTCGCGGGCTCGGGGAAGAGCACCGTTGCGGAGGCGTTAGCCAGAAAGTGTGCCGCTGTGTACGTCGATGCGGATGACTATCATTCTGCCGCCAATAGAGCCAAAATGGCCAGCGGGGAGCCGCTCAACGACGATGACAGGTGGGATTGGCTGAGCAGTTTGAATCTGGAGCTCCGCCGCCTTTCGGTGGGCCATCGCGTGGTCTTCTTGGCGTGCTCCGCGCTCCGTGAGTCTTACCGCGGGTGGGGGTTCCATCAAGAAGATTTGGGGTGGATGTCTGTTTGTCTCCCTCGTTGCAACGGCAATGAGCGGAGTGAGCTGCGG
>Ga0163151_10001773_pt1 | contig 35487 bp, 21 predicted proteins | sample OliLakLV19MP5IB2_FD_145596 | JGI IMG/M metagenome (GOLD analysis project Ga0163151, IMG submission 145596) | Freshwater microbial mat bacterial communities from Lake Vanda, McMurdo Dry Valleys, Antarctica - Oligotrophic Lake LV.19.MP5.IB-2 | ecosystem: Environmental > Aquatic > Freshwater >... | reverse complement strand
CCCCCGGAATTCGAGGGCGGCCCCTCCACGATCTCCCACGCCACCCCCGACGCGCTCGTTCCCCGCAGCCGGTACCACAGGGACGGCGTGGGGTGCAGCTCCAGCTTCCAGCCAAAGGTCTCCGCCACCTTCTCCAGCTGGTTGTCCGCCCCCACAAACGCCTCATCATTCTCAAACCGAATCCGTTTCGAGCGAAGCACAAAGATGAGGACGACACCCATCACAAGGAGCACCGCGGCCGCGATCACAATAGAGGTTCCCATGGGCCTAGGTTAGCGGGAAGTGGGCGGCGGCGCAAACGGCGGCGCAGTGGACGGATTTGGTCTGGATGGATTGTGGGGTTTCCGACGAAAAGGCAAGATTGGCGGCCGCTTGAGAACTGCAATTTTAGTGGTAATGAAACGGAGGTCCTTGGTCTGAAAAAGCTGCCCGCCAATAAAGATACGTCCGCCAACCTCGGCTTCGAGGCCAAGCTCTGGCAGTCCGCCGACAAGCTTCGCAACAACATGGACGCGGCGGAATACAAGCACGTTGTCCTCGGCCTTATCTTCCTCAAGTACATTTCCGATACCTTTGACGAACATCACGCCAAGCTCGTCGCGGGCAAGGGCGATTACAAAGGCGCCAACCCCGAAGACAAAGACGAATACCTGGCCGCCAACGTTTTCTGGGTGCCGAAGGAAGCACGCTGGCCGAAAATCCAGTCTCGCGCCAAGCTCCCCAGCATCGGCAAGGACGTGGACGACGCGATGGTCGCGATCGAGCGCGACAACCCGCGCCTCAACGGCGCGCTCAACAAAAACTACGGCCGCGCCGACCTCGACAAGCACCGCCTCGGCGAACTCATCGACCTCATCGGCTCCATTCAGCTCGCCGATGTCGCCGGTCGGTCAAAGGACCTTCTCGGCCGCGTCTTTGAATATTTCCTCACCCAGTTCGCCAGCGCTGAGGGAAAGAACGGCGGCCAGTTCTACACGCCGTCCTGCGTCGTGCGCCTTCTTGTCGACATGCTCGCTCCCTACAAGGGCCGCATCTACGACCCCTGCTGCGGCTCCGGCGGCATGTTCGTGCAGTCGGAAAAATTCGTCGAAGCCCACGGGGGCCAGTTGGGCGACATCAGCATCTACGGCCAGGAGAGCAACCCCACCACGCGCCGCCTCGCCATCATGAATCTGGCCCTGCGCGGCATCGAGGCCGACTTTGGACCTGAGAACGCCGACACCTTCCGCCGCGATCTCCACCCCGACCTCCGCGCCGATTACGTCCTCGCCAACCCGCCCTTCAACGACTCCGACTGGTTCCGCAAAGACGACGACGTGCGCTGGGCTTTCGGCGTGCCGCCCAAGGGCAACGCCAACTTCGCCTGGGTGCAGCACTTCATTCATCACTTGGCACCCCACGGCATGGCCGGCTTCGTCCTTGCCAACGGCAGCATGTCCTCCAACCAGTCCGGCGAAGGCGACATCCGCCGCGCCCTCATCGAGGCCGACCTCGTGGATTGCATGGTCGCCCTCCCCGGCCAGCTCTTCTACAGCACGCAGATCCCCGTCTGCCTCTGGTTCCTCACGAAAAGCAAAGCCGCCGATGCGAAGCGCGGCTTCCGTGAACGCCGTGCGCAAACCCTTTTCATCGACGCCCGGAAAATGGGCACGCTCATCGACCGCGTCCACCGCGAACTCACCGATGTTGACCTCCAAAAAATCGTCACCACCTACCACGCATGGCGGGGAGATAAGGGCGCGGGCAAGTACGGAGACGTCGCCGGTTTCTGCAAATCTGCCACCACTGCCGACATCGCCACGCACGGCCACGTCCTCACCCCCGGCCGCTACGTCGGCGCCGAGGAAGTCGCCGACGACGGCGAACCCTTCGAGGAAAAGATGCCCCGCCTCGTCGCCGAACTGAACGCCCAATTCACCGAGTCCGCGAAACTGGAGCAGGCCATCAAGAAAAACCTGAGGGGGCTAGGTTTTGGCGGGTGAGTGGAAAAAAACAACACTCGGCGGTGTGTCGTCGGACGTAGCATATGGCTACACGGAAAGCGCATCCGACGAAAGAGTCGGGCCGCACTTCCTTCGAATTACCGACATTCAAAACGGCGTCGTGAACTGGAGCACGGTTCCGTATTGCCCTATTTCAGAGTCCGACCACGCAAAGTATCGCCTGAAAGGCGGAGACATTGTTGTCGCTCGAACAGGCAACAGTACGGGTGAGAACTATCTGTTCCGTGGAACAGAGGATGCGGTGTTCGCATCCTATTTGATTCGGTTTCGGGTGAACGAATGTGCTGCTGACCCTGCGTTTGTGTGGTTTAACCTTCGAACAAAGCGTTGGTTGAATTTCATTAACAGCTCGAAGACAGGCTCCGCACAAGCAGGCGCAAATGCCAAAGTTCTCGGCCTCTTTCCACTCCGCATCCCACCCCTCACCGAGCAGAAAGCCATCGCGGCAGTGCTTGGGGCGCTGGACGACAAGATCGAGTTGAACCGGCGGATGAACGCGACACTGGAGGCAATGGCGCGGGCGCTGTTCCAGAGCTGGTTCGTGGATTTCGACCCCGTCCGAGCCAAGCTTGATGGGTGTGAGCCCGCAGGACTCGACTCAGCCACCGCCGCCATTTTTCCTGCCACCTTCCAAGATTCCCCCTTCGGCCATATCCCGAGTGGCTGGACGGCAGCCCCTCTCTACGATACTGCGCAGTGGGTGAACGGCGCTGCATTCAAAAGTGAAGACTTTTGTGCCGCTGGCGAAGGCCTTCCTGTAATCAAGATTGCCGAACTCAAGGGCGGCATCGGGGCTCAAACGAAATGGTGTCTACGGCAAGCGGGTCCAAACCAAATTATCGACACTGGCGACTTGCTGTATTCGTGGTCAGGGAGCCCGGACACGTCTCTGGAGGCTTTTCTCTGGAGCGGCGGCCGTGGTCTGCTCAATCAGCACATCTTCAAGGTGATTGCTCCGACCGCGTCGCAGAAACGGTTTGTCTATTACCTGCTCCAATACCTTCGCCCGATCCTCGTGGAGATAGCGCGGAACAAACAGACCACAGGTCTTGGACATGTCACCATCGCTGACATGAAGCGGTTACTTGTATGCGTGCCGTCCAAGGAGGCGCTGTCTGCATTCGACCGAAGCGTTGCTGCAATCTTCGACCGCGCCTTTGCCAACACACTCGAATCCCGCACCCTAGTCACCCTGCGCGACACGCTGCTGCCGAAGTTGCTGAGTGGGGAGTTAAGCGTGGCGGGGATCGAGGCTCCCGCGTCGTGAACAGATCAGAGTCCAGGAAATATCCTCTCGCGGACGTTAAAATGCTCTACGGGTTGGCTGCCGGGCGTTGCGCGTTTCCAGCGTGTCGACGAAGAGAGGTAGTTCTGGATCCCGACCCGACAGACGGCAGAAAGCAGATCGGAAAGATTGCTCATATAGTTGGGCATAGCGACTCTGGACCTCGGGGCGACGCTTCCTATCCAAGGAAGAAGTTGGACACCTACGAGAATTGGGTGCTGCTTTGCCCAACGTGCCACGATACGGTCGACGCTCTTACTAGCGCTCACACGATACAGAACCTTCGTGACCTGAAGACAGACCACGAGAAACGGGTTAGTCAGCAACTGACTGTTGCAATATCCGCCGTTGGATTCGCAGAGTTGGACATCGTCACGAAAGCTATTGCCCAGAACAGCCCTCCTGAGAACAACGACCTAACTCTCACGGCTCCGGTGGCGAAGATCCGCAAGAACGGACTTTCCGGTCGCACTCAATTTCTCATTACCATGGGTTTGAGCAAAGCCCGCGAAGTGGGACGATTTGTTGAACATGTCGCTCAAGCAGATCCCGATTTTCCTGAACGCCTAAAAGCCGGGTTTACTGTTGAGTACGATCGATTGAAGGTTGGGAGCGTTTCCGGAGACCTGCTCTTCGAGGGTCTTCGAGCTTTCGCTGGAGGGTCGTTTCAAGAGTTCTCTAGACAGGCGGCTGGTTTGGTGGTGCTGACCTACTTGTTTGAACGCTGCGAAATATTCGAAAAATGATTCTGCCCACGAAACATGTGTCTTTGGACAAGTCGCTGCTAGGAGCAGGGGCATTCTTGCTTTCAGCTATGGGCGAGCCTGCAACCACGACGGGTTTGTGGGAGCGACTGAAGCATGCGTCCGAGATTGAATCCTATGGGCGCTTTGTGCTGACCCTGGATTTTCTTTACGCTATTAACGCGGTCGACCTGATTGACGGTCTCATTGTTAGACGATGGCAAGCATGATCAAAAAACTCTCAGCCAATCATTCCTCGTTCAAAGACATCGAGTTTAGCGCCGGTTTCAACGTCATATGGGCGGATCGGACGGAAGAATCTACAAAGCGCGATTCCCGCAATGGTTTGGGGAAATCCACGCTCATAGAAATCATCCATTTCTGCCTCGGCGCGAAGTCGTCGAAGGGAAAGGGGTTGCTCGTGGAGGCATTGAAGGGATGGGAGTTCACTCTCGATTTTGAGGTAGGCGGGACTGATTTCTCCGTTACTCGCCGAGTTGATGATCCCCACTCATTTTTCGTTGACGGCGATAAGGCGAATTGGCCGTTGAAGCCGAAAAGAAAAAAGAGCGGATTCGCTTTCGGCAGGCGGGAATGGAATCTGTTGTTGGGGGAATTGTTCTACGGCCTGCCTATGGAAGGGAGCCTGAAGTATCAGCCCACATACCGCAGTCTAATCTCTTACAGCATCCGGCGCGGAAAAGACGCTTTTTCGACCCCATTCGAGCATCACAGGAAACAGGTTGAGTGGGATAAGCAGGTCAACAATGCCTTTCTTCTCGGTTTAGCGTGGTCTGACGCTTCGGAGTTACAGCTTCTGAAGGATCGCAGGAAGGGCTTGGCGAATCTGAAGACGGCAGCCAAGACCGGCGTGGTAACGGGATTCATTGGATCGCTTGGAGATCTAGAAGCACGGCGGGTAAGACTTCAGAAGAAAGCGGATGCAGAAGCCGGGGACCTGGCATCATTTAAGGTGCATCCTCAATACGAGGGAATTCGCACCCAGGCAAACAGGCTGACGGAGGAAATCCATGAGGCGTCTAACAAAAGCACGATGGATCGACGAATGTTGTCCCTATACGAGAAGGCGCTGACAGAGGAGAATGTCCCGGTCCCTAACGCTATTGAGAAACTATACGCCGATGCTGGAATCGCACTTCCCGGAGTAACACTGCGCCGGATCGAGGAGGTTCAATCCTTCCACCATGAAATCATCGAGAACCGGCGCGACTTTCTTGCAGCCGAGGTTTCCCGGTTGAAACGGGATGTGCAGGAAAGAGATGAGGTAATCAAACAAAAGAGCACCGAGCGTGCGACTGTGATGACAGTCTTGCAGACACACGGCGCGCTTGAAGAATACACCCTAATTCAAAAGAGACACCTAGACACCATCAACGAGCTGAACTCGGTCGCCTCGTCGATCGACAATTTGAGAGCGTGCGAGACTGGCCTGAGCCAACTGAAGATAGACCAAGAGGTTCTTCAGCAGAAGGCGAGGCGGGATTATGATGAGCGCCGCGACATTTGGGAAAGGGCCATTGAGCTGTTTAATAGTTTTACAGAGCGGCTCTACAATGTTCCTGGGAGGCTGGTCATCGACGTTTCTCCCGCGGGATTCAAATTTGATGTCGAGATAGAACGATCCGGTAGCAGCGGCGTCGGGAATATGAAGGTGTTCTGCTATGACATGACTGTCGCGTCGCTTTGGGAGGATAAATCTCCTTCTCCTAAATTCATCGTCCATGACAGCCTAATTTTTGATGGTGTTGATGAACGCCAGCGCGCTTTGGCGTTGGAGTTGGCCGCCAAGGAATGCGACGCACGAAGTTTTCAATATATTTGCACTCTGAATTCTGACGAGGTCCCTTGGACAGAGTTCACGCCCGGGTTCGATTTACGTGCGTTCGTGAAAGCGACGCTCACAGATTCCAATGTGAGCGGGTCGCTGTTGGGTCTCCGCTTTTGAACCCATGACCCTCAACGAATCCCTCATCGAAGACGCCGCCTTGGCCTGGTTTGGGGAATTGGGCTATGCGATTGGGCATGGGCCGCACATCGTTCCAATTCGCATCGTACTGCCGCCGAAGGAACTCATGGCCGCCTTCACCGCCAAAGTCGAGCCGCTCTACGCCCAAATCACCGCCAACTTCCACCAATCCCGCACCCTCGCCACCCTGCGCGACACGCTGTTGCCGAAGCTGTTGAGCGGGGAGTTGTCGGTGGGTGAAATCGTGAAACGGGCCTGAAGTCGGAAGAAATGAACAAAATTCACTAAATAGTTAAAGTATACTTGCACTATATTGAGTCTATTGGCAAAATAAGGCCATGATTGCCTCCAAAGCTGAACTCTTTGCTGTGCTCCGCCAGTACAACCCGTGGTGGGCGGGAGGACGTTTTCCTGACCTGCCGACGTGGCGGCGGGCGGCCTTTCGGGAGATTTCGGCCTGGGCCGTAAACCCACCGGCGGGCCGGGCCCTGCTGCTGAGCGGGGCCCGGCAGGTGGGAAAGACGACGCTTTGCCTTCAAGCGATCGACGACCTGCTGACGCGCGGGGTCGCGCCGACGAACATCCTCTACGCGACCTTCGACCATCCGCTGCTGAAACTCATCGGGTTGGATTCGCTGCTGAAGCTGTGGCGGGAATTCGAGCCGGCCCGCGAAGGGCCGGAGTATCTGTTCCTCGATGAAATCCAGGTGGCGAAGGACTGGCAGACGTGGCTGAAGCATCAGGTGGATTTCGAGAAGCGGCGACGCATCGCAGTGACGGGCTCGGCGACGCCGCTGGCGGCGGAAGGGCAGGAATCGGGCGTGGGCCGCTGGCAGACGATCCGTCTGGCGACGCTGTCGTTTTTTGAATATCTGCAGATCCGGAAGCTGACGGCTCCGCCGTTGCCGGCGGTGGGGTCTCTGCTGGAGCTTTTCGCGTGGACGCCGGAGCAGTTTGCCCGCTGGGGAGAGGAAGGACGTCCGCTGGTGGGGCTGTTTCACGAGTATCTGTTGCGCGGCGGTTTCCCGCAGAGCGCGCAGGTGGAGAGCATTCCGCTGGCGCAAAAACTCCTGCGGGAGGACATCGTGGACAAGGTGCTGAAGCGCGACATGACGGCGCTTTTCGGCGTGCGCCGGGTGCTGGAGCTGGAGCAGGTCTTTCTTTATCTCTGCCTGCACGACGGCGGGCTGTTGAACCTGCCGGAACTGTGCTCCAGCCTGCAGTTGAAGCGGCCCACGGTGGGAAGCTTCATCGAACTGCTGGAGAGCACGCACCTCATCCACCGCCTGCTGCCATTCGGCTATGGCAAGCAGGTGCTGCGGGCGCGCCCGAAAATCTACCTGGCCGATGCGGCCATCGCGCCGGGCGTGTTGCTGAAGGGCAAGGCGTTGCTGGAAGATCCGACCGCGTTGGGGCGCGCTGTTGAGACCGCTTTTTTCAAGCATGTCTTCACGCGCTACTACGCGCGGAGCGTCGGCTTCTCCTACTGGCGCGGAAAGCAGGACCGCGAGGTGGACATCATCGCCGATCTCGATGGTCGGCTGGTGCCGTTCGAGGTGAAGTATCGCGGGCCGGAACACACGGGAGTGGGTGATTTGAAAGGGCTGATTGGATTTTGTGCCGAACATAAAATAGAAACCGGCTACGTCATCACGCGGGAAATGGCGGACTTCCAGGTGATGGACGTTGACCGCGATGGAGCCAGGGCACGCTTCCTCAAGATCCCGGCCCCGCTCGCGTGTTACTGGCTCGGCCGTTCCGAACTCGAATCGGCAAATCGCAAACCGTGACCCTCAACGAATCCCTCATCGAAAACGCCGCCCTGACGTGGTTCGGGGAACTGGGCTATGCGATTGGGCATGGGCCGAACATCGCGCCGGGGGAACCGGCGGCGGCAGAGCCGCAAGTGAAGGCAGCGGTATGATCGACATTCAATCCATCGCCGATCTCGATCTGCTCCGCGAGTCCGTGGACCTGGAATGCAAGTTGGCGGCGGGGCGTGATGGGAAAGGGGCGCTGCCGGAGGATTTCTGGCCGACGTACAGCTCATTCGCGAATACGGAAGGCGGGATGGTGCTGCTGGGGGTCAGGGAAAAGCAGGGCCGCTTCACCATCGAGGGGGTGGCCGATATCGCGAAGGTGCGCAAAGAGCTCTTTGACTGCCTGAACAACCGTCAGAAGGTGAGTGTCAACCTGCTTCATGATGCGAATGTACGGGAGGTTCCACTCCAAGGGAAAACGTTTGTGGTTGTTGATGTTCCTCGAGCGAATCGAAAGCAACGACCTGTGCATTTGACGACCAATCCGTTCGCCGGAAACACTTTCCGGCGTCTGAATGACGGGGATCGCCCGTTGCCGGATGATGAGGTCAAGCGGATGTTGGCGGAGCAAGTTGACGATAGCCGGGATAACCGTGTGTTGCACGGCTTCGACATCGATGATCTTGACATGTCCACGTTTCGCGCCTACCGGCAAGTTTTCGCGAACCGCGAATCCAATCATCCGTGGAATGCCATGCCGGATCGAGAATTTCTACGGCAGGCAGGTGGCTGGAGGACGGACCGTGAAACCAGCAAGAGCGGCATCACGGTGGCTGGTCTCCTTATGTTTGGGCAGATGACGTCCATTCAGGATGAGTTTCCGAACTACATGCTTGACTATCAGGAGCGCCCTGAGCCCAAGGTGGAGCGCCGGTGGATCGACCGTCTGACGCTTGACGGGAAATGGTCAGGCAATCTTTACGATTTCTATCGAAAAGTTTACCTGAAGCTGACCGCCGACTTGAAGGTGCCGTTTGCCTTGGAAAAAGGCGAACGGAAGGATGAGACGCCAATCCACGAGGCTCTTCGGGAGGCGTTGGCAAATGTTTTGGTACATGCCGATTACTCAGACCGCGCTTCAATCCTCGTTGTAAAGCGCCCGGACATGTTTGGTTTCAGAAATCCCGGCTCGATGCGCATTCCTGCAGCGATCGCGATTCAGGGAGGAGAAAGTGACTGTCGCAACCGAACTCTTCAAAAAATGTTCCGGCTGGTTGGGGTGGGTGAGCAGGCGGGATCCGGTGTCCCTAAAATTTACCGTGACTGGACCAGTCAACATTGGCGGCCGCCGTCCTTATACGAGCGCATAGAACCTTACAATCAGACGCTACTCGAGCTGCGCATGGTAGACCTTTTGCCGGCGGACGTTGTCACCAGCCTTCGAGTGGTGTTCGCAGAGCGTTTTGATGCCCTTGGACAGAATGAACGTCTGGCGCTCGCTGCGGCTGCGTCAGAACAGGTGGTTACCCATGCCCGTGTTCGGGAAATGACGGCGTTGCATCCCTTCGATTTAACCCGGATGCTCCAGAACCTCGTTCGTGAGGGGTTCCTGGAGGCTCATAATCCAGGCCGAGGCGCTGTGTATTGTCTCCCTGGGGCTGGACTTCCCAAGCCCGAGGAAGTATTCGGAGAGGGCTCCGCACAATCTGCAGCCAGCTCCGCACATTTGGGGGCCAGCTCCGCACATTTGCCGGAAGATCAGGACCCTTCCGAGGAACGCCGTGATACTGAAGGTAGACTTCTCGCCGATCAGCTAGACGCCCCGGTTATTGACTCTTTAGAAAAGTTGGCCCCAGCTTTCCGCGCTATGCTCGAAAGTCTGGCGGCGGAACCGAAGTCCAAAGGAAAACTTCCCGCCGAATCGATGAAAGGGCTAATTCTCGCGATTTGCTCCGGCCATTACGTCACCCTGACCTGTCTCGCTCAGCTGGTGCATCGGGATTCTGACGCGTTTCGTCAGCAGTATCTAAAACCGCTGACGAAAGAAGCCAAGCTGCGGCTGGCCTTCCCAACGACCCCAACTCATGCCAAGCAAGCTTATCGCGCAGCAGACTGAAGGCTTATGACTTTCAACGAGCCCACCATCCTCTCGCTATCCAAATGACCCTCAACGAATCCCTCATCGAAGACGCCGCCCTGACGTGGTTCGGGGAATTGAGCTATGCGATTGGGCATGGTCCGCACATTGCGCCGGGGGAACCGGCGGCGGAGCGGGAGTCGTTTGGTGAGGTGGTGCTGGTGGGGCGGTTGCGGGAGGCCCTTCGGCGGCTGAACCCGGGCATTCCCGAGGAAGGGCACGCGGAAGCCCTTTTAAAAGTTCTGCGCGTGGCGAACGGGTCGCTGGTGCAGACGAACCAGGCGTTTCACCGGATGCTGCGCGATGGTGTGGATGTGGAGTATCCGCGGGCGGATGGGTCGATCAAGGGCGACAAGGTTCGGCTGGTGGATTTTGCCAACGTAAAGGCGAACGACTGGTTTGCGGTGAACCAGTTCACGGTGATCGAAGCGCAGCACAACCGGCGGCCGGACGTGGTGGTCTTCGTGAATGGCCTGCCTCTGGCCGTGATCGAACTGAAGAACGCGGCGGATGAGGACGCGACGATCTGGAGCGCCTACGCGCAGCTTCAGACCTACAAGGCGGAAGTGCCCAGCCTGCTGCAGTACAACGCGGCGCTGGTGGTGTCGGACGGATTGCAGGCGCGAATGGGATCGCTGACGGCGAACCAGGAGTGGTTCAAGGTGTGGCGCACCATTGACGGCGAAAGCGATGCGCCGAAGACCGCGCTGGAACTGGAAACCCTTATCCGCGGCGTGTTCGACCAGCGACGCTTCCTCGACCTGCTTCAGCATTTCATCACCTTTGAGGAAAACCCAGACACGGGCGCGTTGCACAAGATCATCGCGGGCTACCACCAGTTCCACGCGGTGAACGCGGCGGTGACGGAAACGATTCGCGCCAGCGGAGTGGCCACGGGAGGGCGCGAGGGCCGTGGCAACTATTGGTCGGGCCGCATGCAAGGCGGCGCGCCGGGCGACCATCGCGCGGGCGTGGTCTGGCACACGCAGGGCAGCGGCAAGAGTTTCACCATGCTTTTCTTCGCGGCGCGGGTGATCCGCGAGGCTGCGATGCAGAACCCGACGCTGGTGGTGCTGACCGACCGCAACGATCTCGACGACCAGCTTTTCGGACAGTTCCAGCGCTGCCACGACCTCCTCGGCCAGATGCCCGTACAGGCGGCGAGCCGCGACAAGTTGCGCGAGCTGCTGGCCGTGGCGAGCGGCGGCGTGGTTTTCACGACGATCCAGAAGTTCCTTCCGGAGAAAGGCGAGGCGATGCCCGAGCTGAGCGCCCGGCCCAACATCATCGTGATCGCGGACGAAGCGCACCGGTCGCAATATGGCTTCAAGGGAAAGTTCAACGAGAAGACCGGCGAGATCAGCTATGGGTTCGCCAAGAACATCCGGGAAGCCCTCCCCAACGCCTCGTTCATCGGCTTCACCGGAACACCCGTTGAGACGGCGGACGCCGATACGCGCCGCATCTTTGGCGATTACATCTCGATCTACGACATCCAGCGCGCCGTCGCCGACGAAGCCACGAAACCCATTTACTATGAGACCCGGATCGCGAAACTCGGCCTCAACGCGTCGGAACTGCCAAAGCTGGACGCGGAGTTTGAAGAGATCACCGAAGGCGAAGAACCTTCCAGCAAAGAGAACCTCAAGACGAAGTGGGGCGCGCTGGAAGCGATGGTGGGGCACCCCAAGCGCATCGCCCTGATCGCCGCCGATCTCGTCACGCATTTCGAGAGACGTTCAGAGGCGATGGACGGCAAGGCGATGATCGTCTGCATGAGCCGCCGGATCTGCGTGGACCTTTACAACGCTTTGATTGCGCTGCGGCCCGCGTGGTCCGGCTCCCGCGACGATGACGCCGACGCCGAGAAGGGAAAGGCCTGCGTGATGAAAGTGATCATGACGGGCAGCGCCGATGATGGGCCCGACTGGCAGCCCCATATCCGCAACAAGGAAAAGCGCCGGAAGCTGGCCAACCGCTTCAAGAACAGCAAGGACCCGTTCCGGATCGTGATCGTTCGCGACATGTGGCTGACGGGGTTCGACGCGCCCTCCCTGACCACGATGTACGCCGACAAGCCGATGCAGGGACACGGCCTGATGCAGGCCATCGCCCGCGTGAACCGCGTGTTCAAAGACAAGCCCGGCGGCCTCGTGGTGGATTATCTCGGCCTCGCCGATCAACTGAAACACGCGCTGGCCACCTATACCCAGAGCGGCGGCAAAGGCGACCCCGCGCAAGACACGAAGAAGGCCATCGCCGTGATGCTGGAGAAATACGGCGTCGCCTGCGACATCATGCACGGATTCAAGTGGGACAAATGGATGGCCGGAACCCCGGCCGAGCGTCTCCAGTTGATCCCGGCGGGGCAGGAACACATCCTGCTGCAGGACGACGGAAAGCAACGTTGGCTGCAGGTGATCATGGAGCTGTCCCAGGCGTTCGCGCTGTGTGCCGGGAGTGATGACGCCGCGAAGATCCGCGATGACGTCAGTTTCTTCCAGGCCCTTCAGGCGGCGCTCAACAAGCAGAACCCGAACAGCCAGAAGACCCCGGAACAGATGGATGCCGCCATCCGGCAGCTTGTTTCCAAAGCCATCACCACGGACGGACAGGTGATCGATATCTTCACCGCGGCCGGGTTGCCGAAGCCGGACATCGGCATTCTGAGCGAACAGTTCCTCGCCGAAGTGCGGGGCCTCAAGCACCGGAACGTCGCCGCCGAGCTGCTGGAGAAGCTGCTCAAAGACGAACTCAAATCACGCTCGAAGAAAAACCTCGTTCAGAGCCAGCTCTTCAGCGAGAAGCTCAAGAAAACGCTCAACGCCTACCACAACCGCGCCATCTCGACGATGCAGGTGCTGGAAGAACTGATCAAACTCGCGAAGGAAATGGACGCCGCCACCAGACGCGGCGAAAACCTGGGGCTGACCGAGGACGAAGTCGCCTTCTACGACGCCCTCGCCGCCAACGCCTCCGCCGTACAACTGATGGGAGATGACAAGCTCAAGGTCATCGCCGCCGAACTCATCACCCAGGTTCGCAAGAGCGTGACGATTGACTGGACGCTTCGCGAAGGCGCGCGGGCGAAGATCCGCGTGATGGTGAAGCGCATCCTGAACAAATACGGCTACCCGCCGGACCTGCAGGACGAGGCGGTGAAAACAGTGCTTCAGCAGGCGGAATTGTTATCCGCTGAATGGGCGGTTGGCGAAAAAGCGTGACTGACGATTTCTCACTTCGGCTCGCCGCCTTTGACTGGCTCAAGGCGCATGAAGCCGCCTATCAAGGCGTTTTTCCATTCGCCGTGTTGCAGCGCGGATTTGATTTTAATGGGGAAAGAATTTCTCTGGCCTCGATGCAGGGCATCTTCAAGCCGAAGTCTCTTCGTATTCCCATCTCGATTCGAACGGCCGTCGGCGGGCCGTATCCAGATGGGATCGACGAAAATAACCGCATCTCTTACAGCTATCGCGGAAAGGATCTTCAACATCCAGAAAACGTTGGTCTTCGAGAAGCGATGAAGCAACGTATCCCGTTGATCTACTTTAAGGCTGTGACTGAAGGCCGATACGCGGCCACCTGGCCCGTCTATATCGTCGGCGATGAACCCGCGAATTTAATGTTCACTGCCGTCGCAGATGACCCGATGGTGCTTCAGAACCAGAACCTGATCACTTCAGAAGCAGCACCGATTCGACGAGCCTACGTGATGCAGACTGTTCAACGTCGCGTTCATCAGGCGGCCTTTCGCGAACGCGTACTCGATGCCTACGACACTCACTGCAGCCTTTGCCGCCTCAAACATCGTGAGCTATTGGATGCGGCGCACATCATTCCTGACGCCGAGGAGCGTGGCGAGCCAAAGGTGTCGAACGGACTCTCGATGTGCAAGCTGCATCACGCGGCATACGACTATAAGATCGTCGGGATTTCGCCGGATTACGTGGTCCATATCCGTAAAGATGTGCTGGAAGAGATTGATGGGCCGATGTTGAAGCATGGGCTCCAAGAAATGGCGGGAGCCAAGCTCTTCCTTCCCACCTCAAACCGACATAGGCCTGATCGCGAGGCGCTCGAAAATCGGTTTAACGCCTTCAATTCATAGATAAACCTTCCCCAAGAACCCTTCCCCTCCCCCGCCGTAGAGTAAGTAAGCCCCCGTCCGGGGGCGGAACCCAGATGAACCAGGAGGAGTGAACCCAATGGACAGAAAGAACCTGCAGCACGCGATGGCTTTGGTGATGGCGGCCACGATGGCGATGGCCCCGGTGGCCCTGAGAGCGGAAACGGCGGCGAGCGATGTTCCCGCCAACGACGCCAGCCTTGACGGCGCGACGACGAGCGACGCGAACAAGACCTTTGAGAACTCGGAAAGCATGGACGCGGGAGGGGCGGGATCGACGTCCGGCGCGGTCGGCGAATCGGGCTACACGGAGAATTCAGATGAGCTCAGCCCGACGCCAGGCAGCAAGCCGGCCGCGGTGGGTGAAGAACCCGACTCCGCTGGCGGGAAGTCCAAACCCCAGCAGCTGCGCAAAAAGAACCTGAAGAGGAAACCGGCCCCCCAGTCAGACGAGGGCGGCGCGGGCGTGAGCGGATCGGGACGGGCCACGGGATCGTCGGACGCGAGCATCAGTGGTGAGAGTATTGGCGGCTCCCTGGACGGCGACGCCAGCTCGCGTTAACGCGGGACACGAACCCGCAAAGAATCATGAACCAGAATAACCGAACGAACGCGTTCGCGGCGGTGGCGGCGGCCTTGCTGGCCGTGACGCCGGCCGCGTTCGCGGCGCCCGCGGGCGATGGGACCGTGAACCCGGCCGCGCCGGGAAGCGCCCCCACCACGGTGGTGGTGCCGCGCGGCGCCGACTACACGCAACCCGGCGCCCCATCACGAGGCGCGGATTACACAGGCTCCACGTGGCGCGGAGCGGATTACACCGGATCGGGGCCCGCGGCCCCGGGCGTGACGCCGGGAATGCCGATCTTCGCGGGCGACGGCGCCCCGGCATCGGCGGCACCCTCGGGCGCCGGCCAGACGAATGCGACACGGAGCACCGGCTCGACGGGAGCCCAGACCGGGGCCTATGGCGGCGCGAGCGACACCTGGGGGCGCGGCGCGGCCGTCAGCCCCGGAGACCCTTACGGTTCGGGCGCGGCAGTGTCGTCCACCGACGTGGGGAAATTCGACCTTCAGTAACGGTCGATGAGCGACCGGCCTTTTTTTGTTCAATTCCTTCCATGATTTCCACCCTCACGCTTCTGCGCCACGGCGAAACCGAATGGTCCCTCTCGGGCCGCCACACGGGCGTGTCCGAAATTCCCTTGACCGCCCATGGCGAAGACGAGGCCCGGCGGGCGGGCGAGCGCCTCAAAGGCACGCGCTTCACGCAGGTGTTCACCAGCCCGCGCGTGCGGGCGCGGCGCACGCTGGCGTTGGTGGGGCTGGCCGAAGCGGCCCAGGTGAACGACGACTTGCGCGAATGGACCTATGGCGACTATGAGGGCCTGATTCAATCCGAAATCCAGGCGCGGCACCCGGGGTGGAACATTTTTGAGCACGGCTGCCCGAACGGAGAGTCGCCCGACGAGGTGGCGGACCGCGCGGACCGGGTGATTGCGATGGTGCGGGCGCTGGGGGGACATTCCCTGGTGGTGTCGCACGGGCATTTCACGCGCGTGCTGGCGCTGCGGTGGGCGGAGATTCCGCTGTCGCACGGAAACGCTTTCTATTCCGCCACGGCGTCGGTGAGCGTCCTCGGCTACAGCCCCGAGGAGAAACCCGTCATCCGGCTCTGGAACCAGACTTGAAGTAAGCCCTTTCTTTATTATCGTTTTCATATAGAATCGATAATAACGAGGAGGTTTATTAGCGATGAAATCACCCGGGCGAACCATTCGCCATCCCCAGGGCTACCAAGCGTTCCTGCCGGACCCTCTCCCGCCCCGACACGTCTGGACGCCGGCCCTTGTTCACTCCCTGTCGGAAGCGGACCGGCTGCTCGGCCAGTTGGCCGGGCAAGGGGCCAAGCTCGCGAACCCCCACCTGCTGATTCGCCCCTTCGTGAAGCGCGAGGCCGTTTTTTCCAGCCGCATTGAAGGGACCCAGGCCACGCTCGGCGAGCTATTGATCGCCGATGCCGGCGGGGCCGTGGACCGAAGCCCAGCCGACCTGAAGGAAGTCACCAATTATGTGGCCGCCCTGGACCATGGCGTGAAGCGCCTGGGCTCGCTTCCGCTTTCCCTTCGGCTGGTGAAAGAGCTCCATGAGAAGCTCATGAGCGGCCTGCCCGGGTCCGCGCACGCGACGCCGGGCCAGTTCCGGAAAACCCAGAACTGGATCGGGCCTCCCGGCTCGACGCTCATGAACGCCCGCCTCGTGCCGCCGCCGCCGGAAAAACTGATGTCATGCCTGGGCCCGTGGGAAACATTTCTTCACGACCAAACGGTGCCGCCGCTGGTGAATGCCGGGCTCGCGCACTACCAGTTCGAGACCATCCATCCGTTTCTGGACGGCAATGGGCGCGTGGGGCGGCTTCTGATCATTCTCTTCCTGGTGGAGCGGAAAGTTTTGCCGGCGCCGCTCCTTTACGTGAGCGCTTTCTTTGAAAAACACCGGCGCGACTATTACGAGGCGCTGGACCGCGTCCGCACACACGGGGACTGGGAAGGCTGGCTTCAGTATTTTTTCAATGGCGTGGCACGGCAGTCGGAAGACGCCCTGCGCCGGGCCACGGCGATCAACGCGACGCTGGAGAGCTGGAAAAAGAAGGCCGCCTCTGCCGCGCTGGCCGATGCCATCGATTTGCTGGCCCGGAACCCCTACGTGACGGTTTCCTCTTTGGCCAAAGAGCTAGACGTGGCTTTCACCACGGCCCAACGTGCGATCGACAAGATGCAGGCGCTGGGCATCGTGCGGCCGCGCGACAAAAAACGGCGCGGTCGCGTTTATTGCGCCGGAAAGATCCTGGACATCCTGGAAGAGCCGACGTGATGAGATCGATAGTCCGCTCGTGAAGGCGCGCTTGCGCGCGGCCGTTGGATAAGCAAAGTTCTCCGTCCCTCGCGCCTGACTCCGTCGGGCCGCAATCTCCTTCTTCCCTCGGATGGTTAACCACAGAGGATCGCATGACAAAGAAAGACCATTCCGACCAGAATCGACCCGCCACGAGCCAACACAAACCAATCCAACCCTCCGCATCAGACAGCGCACGGCTGTTTTCCGACATCCGGGCGCTTATCGAATCGACCCGAACCAGCGTTGCACAGGCGGTTAACTCCGCCCTTGTCATCCTTTATTGGTCAATCGGTGACCGCATACGGCGAGATATCCTGAAGGGGAATCGGGCCGGATACGGGGAGCAGATAGAGCAGACGCTGTCTGCACAATTGCGAGAAGAACATGGGGAAGGGTACGGCCGACGAAACCTGTTCAACATGCTCCGGTTCGCCGAGATGTGCCGGATGGAGCGGTGGAGGCGCGCCTTTTTTGTCCCCGTCCGTCTTTTTCCACTCATCCACCGCGGGCCGCCGCGCCGCCTCCCGATTCACCCCGACATATCAGCGTGAAAATGAGGCCCGCCCGGCGGGCGCCTTCTTCAAATTTTAACGCGATAAATCTCGTCTCTTAAGCCGTCTCGCCTTATCCTTTTCGAAGAGGAAACGATTCGAAAGGGAGACGCGTTCTGGGCCGATTCCCCACCCAACCGAAACGCCTGACCGCCGCCGCCGTTGCCGCGCTCGTGTTCGCCACGGGCGTGGTTCTTCCGCACGCGGCCGAAGCGAATTTCTGGGAAGAGCGGCGCCACGCTCAGCAACCCAGGCCTGCCGCAGTGGCGGACGCCCACCCCACATCGTCGACGAGCTCGAACCTGCTTCTCGCGCAACTCGGGCCCGTCGCCCGCCCCAACCCTTTGACGCTGTCGGCCCTGCCCACCGGCGCCTCCCTCACGAGACGCGCCGCGCTCCCACCGAATATCACGGCCGCCATCGCCGCGGTGCGCCTGCAGGGCGGGCGCGTCACGGAGATCCATCAGGGCGGGCCCACGTCGCCGCTCGTCCTTCACCTTCAGGACATTCACGGTCTTACCGAGGCGCAGGTGAACGGCGCTTCGATGATCGAGGCCCTGGCCCGTCAGCAGCCGGGCCTCATGGTGGGCGTGGAAGGCGCGGCCGGGCCGTTCTTTATCGACAGCCTTCGCCGCTATCCGCGCGCCGACATCCGCAAGAGCATCGCGCGGCATTTCCTTGAGCGCGATTACATCGGCTCTGCCGAGTACGTGGCGCTCTCCTCCGACCAGCCGCCGTTCCTCTGGGGCATTGAGAACCGAACGGCCTACGAGCGCCACGTGCAGGCTTTCAAAGACTCTGTGCCCGCCCAGGTCGAGCTGGACCGCCGGCTTAAGGAATGGCGGCCGGCGCTCGCCGCGGCTGAACGAAAATTTTTCTCCACCGAGCTTCAGGCCCTGGAGGCCGCGATCCGGCGGTTCGGCCGCAATGAGCTGGACCTCGCGGGTTACCTGCAGACGTTGGGCCGGCTCACGCCCGCCACCGCGCACTATCCGTCGGCACGTCTGGCGCTGGAAGCCCTGACCCTTGAGAAAAAGCTGGATTTCCCGCGCGTGGAAGCGGAGCGGCGAGCCGTGGTGGAAGCCGTGGCGGCCAAACTCCCCCAGAGCGACCTCGAAGAGCTCGCCGCCGTGCTGACGCGCTACCGCGAAGGGGAGCTGTCGACCGCGGCCTATTACGGCGAGCTCAAAACCCGAATGGGGTCGGTGGTGAACGCCGCCAGGTTTCCCCTTTTCTTCGCCTACATGGATTACCTGCTTCTCGCCGAACGCATCCGCGGCGAGGCCCTGTTCGAAGAAACCGCGCGCATGGAGCGCGAGGCCGAAGACGCGCTGGCCCTGACACCGGCGGCGCGGCGCCTGGTGGCCGCGCGGCGGACGGTGGACCACCTCGAAAAACTTTCACGGCACGAAATGACGCCGCGCGACTGGGACTTCTACGTTCGCGAGCGCCGGCCCGGCGCCGCGCTGGCCGCCGAAATCCAGGCGCTCGCGGCCGAGGCCGGTTCTCCACTGCCCACCGCCGACGGGGCTTCGTTCGAACGCACGCTCGCCCCGTTCGAACAATTTTATGAGCTGGCGATAAACCGCAACGAGCACCTCGTCGACGGCCTGCAGGGCCAGATGAAAGAGCGCCACGCCTCCGTCGCCGTGCTGGTGGCCGGCGGCTTCCACACCGATGGCGTGAAGGCCGAACTCAGGAAGCGTGGGTTCTCTTACCTCGTGCTGACGCCCAACGTCACGAACATCCAGATGGAGGGCGACTACCTTCAGGGGTTCGTGCGCGCGCCGGTGCCGCTGGAGCGGCTCTTTGCCGGCGAGCGTATTTTTCTTTCGCAGCCGCGTCCCCTGGCCAACCCCGACACCCTGGCGGCGGGCGTGGTCATCGGCGAATTCGGCGCGCTCAACCCCGCCGCGGACGTGGCCGAGCGCTCGCTCACCCCCGGCGCCGCGACGAACGTCGCCGAGATCGAGACGCGCCTTCAGCTCTACGCGCAACGGCTCGACGGACTGCCCGGCGTGACGAACGCGAAGGTCACGTTGCAGGAGGCGGGCGACGGCACCTATGTCATTTTGCGCCTGACCTACCAGAAGAACGGCAAGGAGATCACCGCCGACCTTCTCGCCACGCGCGCGGCCCTGACCGACGGCGCGCGCCAACGCCTCGCGCGAGAACATCTCGGCGGCCGCGCCGCCACCGAATCGGCCACGCTATCGACGTCCGTCGGCGACGTCCGCGTCGACATCGTGCCGGGCGCCACGGGCGTTGGACAGTCCGTGCTGAGCGCGCTGCGCGCTCGGCTCGCCGCGCTCCGGCCCGCCAGCCGAGCGCAGGCCGCGGCGGCCGTGCCCGTGGCCGCCGACATTCTCGAACCCATCCCCTTCCTGCGCCGCTTTCAGAACGGGCCGTGGTGGCAGCGCGCGATTTATTACCTGCTGGTTTCCCTTTGGGAAGAATCGGCGTTCCGCCTGCCGATCCTGCTTCTGCCGCTGGGCGCCTCGGTCGGGGCCATCGCCGGCGTGTTGCTCTGGGGTGTTGTCGGCTTCATCGCGGCCCATTTGATCGTTCGCTGGCTGGTGAATCGGGGAACACCGAACTGGGATGGCTGGACGGTTGAGATCCTCAAGGAAGTGGGCCTCACGTCCGCGACGGTGTCGGTGTCGAACATCGCGCGGTCGCAAACCGGCGGCGCCACGATCTTCACGGGAATTCTGCTTGCGCTCCTCCATCTGGGCGCCGCCTCCGCGCCGATCTTCGTCGCGCTCGTGGTCGCACATTTCCTTTTCGACATGTTCCTGCGCCAACGGGTGATCTCGAAGGCCGAGACGGATGCGATGGCCAGGAAATTTCTCGAATTCGCCAACGCGTCAAAGCCGCAGGCCGATTTCCTCAAGGCGATTCTCGAACAGATGCCGAATCCCGTGACGTTTGACCTTGGAAGCCTGACGAACGAGACAGAAAAGAGCCTGGCCACCTTTTACGGGAAAGGCCTGATGCCTTCCTCGGTGCTGGAGAACTCGAGCCTATTCGGCTTGAACGACAAGTGGGGGGAGAGCGTCCTCTCCGAAATTCAGGCGACGCTCAGTCCGCTCAACAAATGGGACGTCAATAGCGCCAAGTACAACCCCATCCTGACCATCAACTCCCAACTCATGAGCTTTTCGAGAGGGATGGTCCGCTACCTCCGCGCCATCGGGCATGCCGGGCGCATCGGCGGGATCATCCTCTACGAACTTCTCTTCCGAACGCTGCCGATCGTTCTGGCGGTGATCTATTCCGGAAAGAGCGCCGGCTCGGTTCTCATGTTCTTCGTCGCGGGCGCGGTCGTGGTGCCGCTGATCATGCGCGTGGTGCTGCGCCGCCTGGGCGCTTACACGCAGCCCTGGCGCGGGCTGGGCGGCGAATTCAAGGCGCTGTTCGGCATGGACGAGTTCTACCGTCCCGGCTACTACGACAAGCTTTTTTCGCGCTCGCTCGTGTTCCGCACCGTCATGAGCGCGGCGACGATGTTCCTGACGTTGACGCAAGCGGGACATTTCTGGACAACCGGACTTCTGGTGGCGACGCTGTTCGCGGTGGCCGTCCACTACATGTTCAGCTTGATCGAACGGGCGGACCTGCATTTCGAGAGGAATGCGGACAAGGCCGACCGACTGAAAGACAGCCTTTCGGAAACGCGAGAGACGGCCGGCCTGGCGGCGTTCGACGCCGTCGTCCAGACGTTTGTGTTCCGCTGGCTGGGGTTGATCTTCATTCCGTTCCTGTTCGCCTCCGCCGGCATGGCGGAACTGGGCCTGGGCATCGGAATCACCTGGGCGGTCATTGTGCCGACGGTCCTGCAGGTGGGTTGGCGGTTCCTGGTCTTTGACCAGACCCGAGGAATTCGCGGTGTGCTCGCTCTGTTCAAGCGGGCGGACGTCTGGCTGACCATCGGGCGAAATGTCTTCGGCGGCGTTCTGATGTGGGTGATGGCCAACAATGGCATCGCCACGCCCATTGTGGTCATGACCGCCCTCGCCACGCAGGGCCTTCTCTCCGCGGCATCGCAGCGGCTGCTGCGATTTTTGGCCTTCCGTTTTCCTCCGGCCCCCGTCGTTGCGACCCCGACCGACACGGAGGCCTCGGCGACATCGTTCGCCACCGGTCTGACCGCGCCGTCGGCCCTACCGTACACCAGCCAACCGACAGACGCGGAAGCGCGCCTCGCGCGATTGACGGCCGGCCAGAAGAACGCCGTCCAGCAGACGCAGGAAATCATTGCGCAGTTGACCCCTGGCCTGCCCATCAGTTTTGAAACCCGAGACAACCTCGACGTGCGCGGACGTTTCATCTCGGCCAGCGTGAGTGAATCCGGCGGGTGGATCACCGTCGAGATCCCCGGGCCCACCAGGACGCGAACGGTCGCCATCAACCTGAGTGACGTTGTCTCGATTGCGCAGGGAAAGGGAAACAGAAAGGGCATCGACTTTCCCGTTGTCTGGGTGCCCGGCGTGGCTCCCTCGATTTTTTCCACGGCGGATCTTCCCGAATTGAACTGGACCGTGAGCCCGAATGGAACGCTGGTGGCGGTTTCGGGGGATGGGATGTACATCTTCGCGCCGAGGAATGACCGCAGATTCGTTCCCAAGTTGCCCGAGGGCGAGACTCTGGAGGACGCCGTCATCGGATGGAGCGCGGACGGCAAGGTCCTGATCCTGTCCCGGAACAACCGGCTTTTTGAGCTGGATGAAGTCACGGCGGTCGTCACCGAGCGCCCACAACCGCCCATGACCGACCGAAGACCACCGTCTTCCAACGACCCCACCGCCTGGCTTGGACCGAATGGAGAAATCGTTTACAGCAACCTGAACAACGGCGACCGGCGCACCGAAGGCGCAACGGTCCTCAAACCCGTGAACGGTGGCTGGGAGAAGACCGTTCTTGCGTTGGGCCCCATCGTGGGCGCGGTCTTCGCGCCGGACGGGTCGGCCTTCGCTGTCCTCCGCCCCGGGGCCATCGGTTGCACTCTCTTCCAGACGGGGATGAGCAATCCGATGAGTGAACTCCGCACTGCCGTCGAGCAGATCCAGTTCGCGAAAGACAACAGGCACGTGCTCGTGTTCGGCCATAACAAACTCGCCTACATCGACGGGGCAACGGACGAGCTCGAATGGCTCATCCAGGGCGACATCAAGGCCGCGCACGTCATCGATGACCGGTTCGCGGTCGTTCTGCTGAACAATGGAAAGCCCAGCCCGGTTTCGAGACTGGAACAGTCGGTCATGCTGGTTGATCTCCGGACAGGCCAAATGACGGAGTCTGGACATTTTTCCAATGGGACCCTGGTCGGATCGACGAAAGACATGGATGGGCGCCTCAAGATTTTCGCGATTTCCGAGTCAGGCGATACCGGCGCGTGGGAACTGGTCGGTCACAACGAACGGGTCAAGAAGGGGGAGCGCGCCGAGGAGATTCTTGGAAAGGAGCTGCTGTCGGTCGACGACATCGCCGAATTAATGGCGGCCCTGCGGGAATCCGGCTACAGCAGCGGGCTCTTCGACCGGGCCCTTGAGGTTCTCATCACGAGCCAGAACCCAGCGCTGACGGGCCATTTGATCGCGGCTCTGGGAGAAACGGTTGTGCTCGATTCGTCGACGCTGTTCTTCCTTGGCATTGTCCAGGAACGGATCCGCCTGGGCGTCCAGAACGGCGTGCCGAAACCCGATATCAGTGCCCTCTCGCGAGCCCTGCTGGACCTCGTGAACGTTACCGGCGCGTTTGACCCGTCCGCGGCGTCGCAGGTGGTTCACTTCGCCATTCAGAACGGCCAATTCGAAGTCCTCGGGCAGGCCCTCGACAAAGTCGCGGACAAAACCAACCGGGCCGTCGTCGAGCTGGCCCTGTTGGTCGCCTACCGAATACCGGCGTCCGTGGACTTTCTTCCGACCTACCGGATCCTCGCGCGCTTCGGTAACGTCGTCCGTCGAACGGCCATTGGGTCGCTCAACGACGTCGTCGCCATCAATAGCGAGGCCGTTCTCGACCACGTGTTCGGCCTGCTCACCGATCCGCGGACGTTTGTCGCGGCAGACGCGGCCTACCTCGAAGACATTCTCACGAACTGGTTCGGTGAAGGGGCGCCCGTGCCGGGCGACGTCCAGCGCAGCGCCGCCGAACGGTTGCTCGCGTATCTGGAAACCGAGTTCTCCCGGCCGGGCGTCGCGGCAGATTTCGTTTTTGATTTCCGCCTCAGCCTGCTCGCGGCCCTGGCGGCGGGAAAAACGGAATTTCCTCCTGAGCTGCACGCGTCGTATGAACGCGTGGTCGGCCACGTCATTGAGTTGGTCACGGCCACGCATCAACAACGCCAGGGGTTCAGGAAGCCCACGGTGTACCGGAACGTCGCCGCCGTTCTGAACCGCTCAACGGACGCGCGCCAGCGGGGCATGGACATCATTCCCTTCGCGATCAGCGTGTCTCCGCCGTTCGCGCAGATGCTCAACGAAGACCTGCAGGCTGGGCGCCTCGATGGCACCTTCATCGCGCAGTCGATCATTCAATACCTTGAACGTCCCGTCACCGATCCGAACCGCGCGAACCCCGAACAGAAGAAAAATCTTTACCTCGCCCTTTCCCGCGTCCAGTCCCCTCTCGTTCGCTCGTTTCTCCTCCGGCAATTCAACACCGAGACGCTGGAGTCGGTGCGCAAGGCCGTTGCCATTGGCCTGTCAGGACGATTTACCAACGCCTTCGAGCTTCTCCACGCCATTTATCCGAACGCGGAAGACCGCGTCAAAATCGATCGGCTCGATGCCCTGGTCAAACTGACGGAGCTCACCGGTGACGGCCTTGACCAGTCGGTGTTCATGGAGCGCGGCGCGCTGGACTCGATGCTGGCGACATACGAAGGCCTCGCGCGGGTGCTGGCGCCCCCCAAACTGCGCGACCTGATCAAGACCTGGCGAAGCCTGGCGGACGTCCAGATCCTCGTCCTCGTCGGCCAGCGCCGCTCACCGTACAAGCTGGGCGAGCTGGAGCTCGACTACCCGCTGCCCCAGACGGGCACACCGCCCGAATCGACCGAGCCGGGCGTGCTCTCCGTCAAACCGGGGAGTGAAGATCCCACGGAAAAGGGCCGCATCCGGACGCTCTTTGACCGGTTCGTGGAGCTCATCGACGCGAACTTCGCCGCGCTCGAGGTGATGAGCCGGCGATCGGCCGACCTCGATGCCGACACGGCGCGCTTCATACTTAATCAGCTGGGCCTGATGCTGGACGCCTACGAGAAACTCAATGGCCCGGACGCTTTCGAGGCCCGCCAGAAATTCATTTATATGCGCAACGAGCTTGAGGACAAGCTCGACGACCATCCATCGGGACCGCTGCCCCAGGAGCTTCGGGAGAAGTTCACGCTGCTCGGCCCGTCTTACTCCCTGAACGATGTCTACACCGTCCACACGTTCATCAACTATCTCCATCAGCGCAGCTTTGACCCGCTGATGTCGGCGGTCGGCAATGCGGGCGCGCTCACGGAGCTCCGCTTCGGCAACGCCCAGGTCTCCGTGCTGAACCTCGACGACGCGCCGCTCATTCAGGGCGGTCGCTTCGCCTCCCGAGCGTTGCGCACGGCGCTTCGGGCTTTTCAGCGGCAGACCGCCAACCGGCCCACCGTCAAAGTCATCGTGCGCGGCAATTACCTGTCGATCCACAGCAAACTGGGCGCGCACAGCGTGGAGATCCTCGTCAACCTCGCCTCGCCTGATGAGGGCGGCCTCATCCGTGTCCGTTACCAGGAAGGCGGCCGCGACGAGGGCAACCAGCTGCGGCTCACGTACCTGACTGAAATTTTCGAGCGATTGGGTTTCCATGTGAAGCTGGAAGGCAACCAGTTCATGAACGCGGTGATGGACAAAGACCACGGCGCCGACCTTCCAAAAATGGAGCGCGGCCTGTGGATGATGCTTCGCTCGCTTTTCTACACCTCGAATCTCGACTGGGGACTTGAAGCCATCTTCAAGTACTCGAGAGACCTGGACGCCGCCAAGGCCGTGGCCCGGGAGATGGCGCGCACCTATCTCGCGGAAGGGTCGCTGCCCTTCTATGAAAGCTCCAGCAGCTCGAGCGATCTGCGGCTGCGCGACAGGTTCACCAACTACCAGGGCGCGGCCGCCATTTCCCACCGGACCTCGCGTGACAGTCTGAACGCGGCGCTCGGCACGATGGGCCTCCCGCCCATTCCGGACGACGAACCGATGGGGCAGACGGCGGTCGATGAATACTGGAACAGCGCGATCCGACGGGGCGTGGCGCGCGGCGAAATTATTCTCGATGCGCTCGGAACGCCGGCGCGGCGGGACGCTTACAGCGCCATGGAACCGCTTCTCGGCGAAATCGGACGGCAGGAGACGGAAACCGCGCAGATGGCGTCGGTCATCGCGGGGCTCGACCCCGCACGCATCGACGCGACGCCCATCGGGACCGTGGGCCAGCTCATGATGACGCGGTCCGAAATCGATCTCGACGACGGACGGTTCCTCATTGTCACCCAGCTCGTTCACCCCACGACGGGCCGCGCGCTTTTCGCCACCGCCCATCTCGGCAACGAGCAGGGCGTCGGCGGAGCGCTCACCGTGACCGAAGTGAATGAACTCCTGGTCGACGCGGGATGGGAGATGGTTGCGCCGGTGGCCATCACACCCCAGATTCTCGCGAACCGCCGCTCTCTGATGCGTTCGAAACCCGTCCATCGCGACCTGGGACGCACCGTCAACGGGCTCGGCGCGTCGGCCGGCAACGGGACCGTCATGGGACGCGTGACGTTTGACGGGAAGAACACGAAGGGAAATATTTTTGTCGCGCCTTACACCACGCCCGATGACCTCGAAGCCATCAAGGCCTCGCGGGCCGTGGTGACCACCGGCGGCGGCATTCTCAGCCACGCCGGCGTAACAACGCGCGAATTCGGAATTCCGGCGGTCATCGTTCAGAACGCCCAATGGATCACGGACAACGGAAAAGACGCGCTCAAGCTCACCATCTCCCGCCCCGGGCCCGCGCAACTCAATGACGATGGATTGTGGATCAGCGGCTCGATCGAAACCGAAACCGTGATCCTGCGCGGAGGCGAAACCCTGATTGTGAACGGCGCCACCGGACGCGTCTCCGTGATGAGCGGACCGTTTGGGCGATTGATCACCGCGCTGGAGGCCCTGCCGGCGACCGGGGCCCGTCAGGAGGTGCTCGCCGATTGGTTGAGGGACCACGGCGCCGATGCGCTGGCGGCCGCCGCCGTCGGCGTCCCCGCCGACGAAACAAAACTTCATCCCGAAATGCAGGGACTGCTGGACCTGCTTGCGTTCCTGCTTTCGCAGAGCCTGGACGGTCGACGGGTCGGCGCCTTCAGTCCGAACGATATTCTCGGCGCCATCAGCTCCGCGCAGAACCGCCTCCCCATCGCCGTGCGCAACGGGCTGGAAGCGTTCAAGGGCGCCGTTATCGCCGGCGAAATCGAATCGTTCCAGGCCCTGCATGGAGCGGCGCGGGCCGCGATCGCCGCCGGCGGAAATCTGGAGATCGCGAAAACTCTCACTCAAATGGACGAACAGCTGGGGCGCCTGGAAAGAACGGCCGCCCAGATGGAAAACAAGAGCGATATTCTCGCGTTTCTCGCCGACGCGCGCGGCCGCGTGGCGGCCCTGCACGTGAGCGTTGAGCACGCGCGGGATGTGGTCCGCGAACAGCTCCGCGACATCGCCGAGAGGTCCAACACGCTCGGCGAATCGGACCTTCCCGAGATGCGTCGCCTGCTCGCCGCGGCCGAGCGCGCGGGCCTGTCGGACACCGACGCCCACACCCTGCTTCGCGCCCGGGTGGACGTCCTGAACCGCATCGAGCGGGGGCGGATTGACGGCGATGGCGTCGAGGTGCCGCGCGTGATCCCGCTCGGCCTCCTCGGCGAGAATCACGCGGGCGTCGCGGGACCGAAGGCCGCGAAGCTTGGCGAAATCATCCGGGCCGTTCGGAACGCGGGCGGCTATGTTCCCTCGGGAATGTCGATCACGAGAAGCGCGTTCGACGCGTTCATCGACGGAAACGGCCTGCGCGGCGAGTACAACCGGATCGCCGGCCTCATGGACGACGAACTGCGCGACACCACCGGTTCGCGCGAACAGAAAGCGGCCGCCATCGACGGGCTCTCGAAAGAAATGCGGGCGCTGATCATGCGGGGCGCGCTGAGCGGCGACACCGGGCTCGGCCGCGAAATCACGAACGGCATGCGCGCGCACGGACTTGCCGGAAAGTCGATGGCCGTTCGGTCATCGGCCATTCAGGAAGACACAGCCGACGCCGCGTTCGCCGGCGCCGCCGAAACCTTTCTCAATGTGTCGGAAGCCGAACTGCTCGAGCACGTGAAAGAGACATGGGCATCGTTCTGGCTTCCGCGCGGCATTGTCTACCGCTCCGAACGGCTGGACGCGGGTTTCAGCCAGAAGCAATTCAAGGCAGCGGTGCTCGTGCAGGAGATGGTGGACGCGGAGGCCGCCGGCGTCGCCTTCTCGGTCAACCCCGTGAACGGGCGGCAGGAGGTCGTGGTGAACGCCTCTTATGGATTGGGCGAGGCGGTGGTGTCCGGCCTTGTCGACGCTGATCAATACATCGCGGGAAAGTCCGACGGCGCGCTCATCGAGGAACCCGTGCTGGGAACCAAACGCGTGAAGATCGTGCGCGGTGAAGACGGCCGAAGCAAAAAAACCGCGGTCTCCGAGGCCGATCGCCGGCGTTACGCGCTCACGCCGGAGCAGGTGGCCGAGGTCGCGCGCATGGCGGCCGCGCTGGAAACCTATTTCGGATACCCGATCGACATGGAGTTCGCGATCCTGGACGGGAAAGTCGCGGTTCTGCAGGCGCGTCCCGTGACGACGGGTTCGGCCTGGAGCGGCGCCGCCAACGAGCTCCGCCAGGCCGACGGCGGCTTCGCTGACTGGGCCAACTTCTTTCTCGCCTCCGCGCTCAAGGCCCGCACCACGGACACGCGGGCCGATGGCGTTGTTCGCGCCGCCGCGCCGCACGCGCGCCGGTACCTCGTGGGCCAGGCCCTCGAAGCCTCTGTGAAGCGCCTTTACCGCATCGCGCGTCGAATTGAAGGCGACCAGAACGCCGGCGCTCGGATGGGCCAGTATGATCCGACGACCGGCGCCGTGGATAACGGCGAGCTATACCGGGACGAAGCGGGAACGCTTCAGTACGTCAGCAACCACCCGGCGTTCCAGGACAACGCCTGGCTGCGCGAAACACTGGCGACCGTCTCCGAATCGGAGGCCAGCGCGCGAAAATTCCTTTCCACCCCGGCGAACCTGCTCCGCTTCTACCGCGAGCTGACGTCCCCGGAAATCAGCCGGATCTACCTCCGAGGCGCGCGGAACAACGCGCCCTGGATTGAGATCGCCGAGGCGATCATCGCCGTCGAAACCGCATCGGACGAAACGCTGTGGGCCGCGATGGAAGACCTCACCAACAAGGTCCACAACACGGGCGCGCAGTTCCTTCAGTACGCGCCCGACGGAAAACAGATCATCGACTTCCGGAATTTGACCCGAACGGGCGCGCCCGGCGCCGACGTCGACTTCGCGGCCCGCCAGGCCACGCCGGCCGTGCGGCGCCTGTTCCGCGAGGTCGCCACGCAGGCGGCCCAGAACAAAACGGCGGCGGCCACGAGCGGCACCGCCGATCTTCTCGAGCCCCTCATGCGCCGGCTCGGGCTCGACCGCTTCATCAACCGCAATATTTTCACGCAGGCGCTTTATTACCTCGGCGTCGGCATCTGGGAATCAAGCTTCTTCCTGTTGGGGCCGATCGTCAGCGGACCTGTTTTCTTCCTGCTGCATCCGGTGCTGCGCTGGTTGGCGAACGGGAACCGCAACGGCCTGAGCCTGCGCGCCCTAATCAATGAGGTTCGCGCGGATTTTGTCGACGCACGCGCCCACTTCTTCCGTTCGCGGATTTTCGCCATCATCGTTCTGAACGCACTTTTCTTTGGCCTCGGCGATTTCTCCGGCGTCGGGGCCTGGGCCGCGGTGATCGGCGTTCATTTCATCTGGGACCTGATCTCGGCCCGGCGCGAGGGCGCCGAACAGCGCCGCGCGCTGGGCCTGCTCGCCAAGGGCCTTCTTCCCGAGGTGGGCCGCGCGTCGTCGCTGATGCCGTGGCAACCCGCGGTTCGCGCGGCCCCGGTGCGCGGTGACGCGGCGTCGCGGCTGTCGGTCCAGCTTCTGTTTGATGGAAACGAGGAGCTCGCCGGCCTGATCGGCGGCCCGCTCCGCTCCTATGTCAATCGCACCGTGGGTGACAACGCGCAGCGCGTTCTGCCGTACCAGACGTCTGCGGAATTCTATGCGGCACTCGACCAGCTGGCCGCCGACCTGGATGCGACCATCACCGACGTGGAATCGGCCGACCGCGCGGGCCGCGCGGTGCCCGCCGACACCGTGGCCGCCGCCGGGTATCAGCTCGGCCTCCTCGCGGCGCATCTTGAAAACCGCGACCCGTCGGGAAGCGGGACCACCGGCGTTCTCGTGACGGCGCTGAATCGCCTGCTGGCGGCGCGCAACCGCGACCTCGCCGACCGCCTGCCGCGCTTCACCGACGGTTACCGACTGGGATTTGCGGCCGCGCAGGAATCGCGGCCCACAACACTGCCCGCAGCGATCGGCGACAAGCAGGCCTTGCTTGTCCTGCACATTCCGTCCACGTTGCCGGCCGGCCAGAAATCGCGACTCACGCGGACATTCATCGCACGCCTGGCCGCCTCGCGCGGCCGCGTGGAACAGGTGATCGTAATCGGCGACGCCGGCGCCGCGGAGGAAGTTCGCCGCGCCGCGGCCGGGCTTACGTTCAACGCGCTGGCCGACCACGATGAACGGGTCTTCAACGCCGCGGACGGCACCTATCTCGTCGATGGCGTCGTGTCGGTGCTCAGCGACGACGCGCGCGCTCGCGTGCTGAGCGGCAATCGCGCGCTGCCGATCATCTCTCCGTTTGCCGGCCAGTGGCGCGTCAGCACCGCCAACGCGGACGCGTACCGCGACGTCGCCGTGGTCCTGCTGCAGATCATGGGCGACCAGTTGTTCGCGGTGCCGCTCAACCTGATCGACCGCGTCCGCACCGAACGCCTGATCCAGACCCAGGCCTAAGCAACTCTCTTGCGGCGCCCCTTGCCTCCGCCCCCGGGGCCCGTTAACCTTTTCTTTCATCGCACCGCTGCGAATATTTTCCGGAGGCTTCCATAATGACGCGCATCCGCAACAGCTGGGCCTTGTTCAAAAGCTCCTTCCACGTCCTGATGGGCAACAAGAGGCTTCTCCTGTTCCCCATCGTGAACCTCGTGGCGCTGGGGGCCATCGTTCTCTTTTTCTGCGCATCGTTCCTGATCGGGCCGATCGCCCACTCGGCGAGCCAGGGGCCGGGCTCAGGCAAAGACAAATTCATGAGCAGGTTATTCACGGCGGAATCGCTGGAGCGCACGGCCGTGGCCCGCGCCGAAGCGGAGAAGAGCAACGACCCGCGCGCGAAGGAAAAGGCCAACGACGCCCTCGAGTTCAACGGCTCGACCCTGTTCGTCATCGCCGTCGTCTATTTCGTCTCCATGTTCCTGGCGACGTTCTTCAACGTGGCCTTCTATCACGAGATCATGGACGCGCTGCGGGGTGAGAGCGTGAGCATCCGCGGCGGCTTCGCCTTCGCCATGACGAGACTGCCCGCCATTTTCGCGTGGGCGTTTTTCGCGGGAGCGATCGGTTATATGATTCGCGCGCTCGAGCAGAAGCTCGGGATCGTCGGGCGCGTCGTGGTCCGGCTGATCGGCGTGGCGTGGAGCGTGGCGGCGGTGTTCGCCATTCCCGTGATCGTCTGCGAGCCGATCGTGAACCCGATGGAGATTCTCAAGAGTTCCGCGGCGACGTTCAAGCGCGCGTGGGGCGAAGCGGCCGTGGCCTATGTCGGCCTTGAGGGGCTCGGCCTCACCGTGATCCTGGCGTCGGCGCTACCCGTCATCACCCTGTCGGTGCTGTCCGCGCAACTGAACATGGCGGGCCTCATTTTCTTCCTGATGTTCGGATGGGTGGCCGCGGTGGTCCTGTTCGCCTACGTGGCGGGCGTGGCCGGCAACGTGTTCCAGTGCGCTCTCTACGCCTTCGCCTCTACCGGCCGCGTCCCCGGACACTTCACGCCCGAGATGATGCAGATGGGCTGGAAGCAGAAGAAATGACCATGCGCGCCGTCGCGCTGATCATGGGCCGCGCCACGGAAATCTATTCGCCCATCAAACGGCGCCGCCGGCTCCAGGCCAAAAAACCCTGATCCGCGCCGTCCCGGCGCGCCGATTCTCCCCTTATCCCGCCGTATGAGCGCCGTCATACTGGGATCCGGCACGCCCGGGGTAGCCTAGGGGTATGAATACGAGCGATCGCCCCCACGAAACCGGCGGCCAGGAAAGCGAGGATCTCTACCGCTCGCTTCTCAATCACATGCTCAACGGGTTCTGCTACTGCCAGCTGCTGTTCAATGAGCAGGGGCGCCCCGTCGATTTCGTCTACCTGACGGTCAACGACGCCTTCGAAGCGCGGACGGGCCTCAAAAACGTCGTTGGCAAGAAGGTGTCCGAGGTGATTCCGGGGTTCCTCCAGTCCGACCCCGGGATTTTCGAGACCTACGCCCGCGTCGCCATGACCGGCCGCGCGGAGACGTTCGAGGCCTACGTCGACGCGATGAAGATGTGGTTTTCGATTTCAGCTTACTCGCCGAAGAAAGACTTTTTCGCCGCGGTCTTCGACGTCGTCACCGACCGAAAAAATGCCGAGGCCGACCAGGAGTTGCTGGCGACGGTCGTCAAGCAGGCCGCGGAAGTCATCGTCGTGACCGACGCCAAGGGCATCATGCAGTTCGTGAACCCGGCCTTCGAACAGATGACGGGGTACACCCGCGCCGAGGCCGTGGGCCAGCACACGCGCATGCTCAAAAGCGGCCTGCAGGAGGAGGCTTTCTACCGGGCGCTCTGGACGACAATCACCGCCGGGGAAACGTGGGAGGGCCGACTGGTTAACAAGAAGAAAGACGGCACGGTCTTCACGGAAGAAGCCTCCATTTCACCGGTGCGAAACGCCAGCGGCGCCATCACGAACTTCGTCGCCATCAAGCGCGACATCACCGAGCTCCTGAAACTTCAGGGGGAACGCCAGAAACTGCAGGGCGACCTGGCACAGGCGCAGAAGATGGACTCGATCGGCCGGCTGGCGGGCGGCGTGGCCCACGATTTCAACAACATGCTGAGCGTGATCCTCGGCTACACGGAACTCGCCCTTCAGCAGAGCGCGCCGGCCGAGCCGATGTACGAGTTGCTTGAGGAGATCCAGGGCGCGGCCAAGCGCTCGGCCGACCTCACGCGCCAGCTGCTCGCGTTCGCGCGCAAGCAGACCACCATGCCCAAAGTGCTGGACCTCGCCCAGACCGTGACGAGCATGCTGAAAATCCTTCGCCGGCTGATCGGCGAGGACACCGAGTTTTCCTTCGTGGCGGCGAGCGACCTCTGGCCGGTGAAGATCGACCCGGCGCAGGTCGACCAGATGCTGGCGAATCTCTGCGTGAACGCTCGTGACGCCATTAAGGGCATCGGCAAGATCAGCATCGAGCTCACGAACGCCACGCTCGATGGAGAATTCTGCCGCCAGAACCCGGGGGCCGTTCAGGGGCCCTATGTGGCGCTGCAGGTGGCCGATACGGGCGGCGGCATGAGCAGGGAAACGCTCGACCACCTGTTCGAGCCCTTCTACACGACCAAGGAAGTCGGCCGCGGAACGGGCCTGGGCCTGGCGACGGTTTACGGCATCGTCAAGCAGAACAACGGCTACGTGGCCGTCACGAGTGAACCGGGGCGGGGCACCAGTTTCCGGATTTTCCTGCCAAAGTTCACTGAGGAGGCAGCGGGCACCGCGCCAGCCGCGGGCCCGGCGACGCCGTCGAGGGGCCAGGGCGAGACGGTGCTGCTCATGGAAGACGAGCCGGGGATCATTAACATAGTGAAGTCCATGCTGACGAGACTGGGCTACAACGTCCTCGTCGCGTCAAGCCCGAAGGACGCGTTGGACACCTTCGGCGCGCAGAAGGGAACGGTGCGCCTAGTAATCACCGACGTCGTCATGCCGGGGATGAACGGCCGCGAGCTCGTCAGCCGGATCAAAGCCGTGGAGCCCGCCATCAAATGCCTGTTCATGTCCGGCTACACCGCCGACATCATCGCCCAGCACGGCGTGATCGAGGAAGGCCTCCATTTCATCCAGAAACCGTTCTCGATCCAGGATCTCGCCAGGGAAGTGGAAGCGGCCCTGAAATAGATGCGGCCAAACGTCGTGAACCCAGGCGGAGGTCAGCGTTTTTGTCGGAAAACCCTGGTCACGAAGAACCAGTAAACGGGCCCGGCAAGCCCGATGATCGCCATCAATGCGATGATGGAGAGCTTTTTTATTTGGCCTATCAGCCCCGCTGATTTCAGCCAGTCGCGTTGCTCCTTCTCCATGACGCACTCCTCTTCAGCGTGTCGACATAAAGCACCAACAGTCCCGACTTTCATAAGAATAGCGCCGGACAAGAATTCCCAGTATGACGCGGCTCATAGTGGCTAAAAAACCTCAGCCATGGGCGCCTCGGCACCAGACCTTGCCACCCGGTATTCGCTACAATCCTCCTCCGCTTGAAACCTTACGACAAGGGCTTCGTCGCCGTCGGCGACGGACACCGCCTCTACTACGAACGCTGCGGCAACCGCCGCGGCATTCCCGCCGTGTTCCTGCACGGCGGGCCCGGAACGGGCTTCGTGGAGAAGCACAAGGCGCTCTTCGATTTCAAAAGGTTAAACGTGCTGTTCTTCGACCAGCGCGGCGCGGGGCGCAGCACGCCCTTCGGCACCACGAAGAACAACACCACGTGGCACCTGGTGAACGACATCACCTTCCTGCTCGACAAATTCAGAATCCCGAAGGCGGTCATTTACGGCGGGTCGTGGGGGTCCACACTGGCGCTGGTCTACGCGATCAAAGAGCCGGCGCGCGTGGCGGGCCTGGTGCTGCGCGGCATCTACCTGTCGAACAAGGACGGCGCGAAGTATTACCTGCAGGGCGGCGTGGCGGCGTTCGCGCCGGAAGCGTGGGAGCGGTTCGTGGCGCTGGTGCCGAAGAAAAACCGGAAGGATGTGGCGGGCTACTACCGGCGGATGTGCGCGTCCCGGAATAAAGCAACGCGGCGGAAATTCTGCTACGAATGGTCGCGCTACGAGATGTCGATCGTGGCGCTCAAAGTGGACCTCACGCGGATCGACGAGATGATGAAGGAATATTCCTTCGAGTCACTCGCCATTCTGGAATCGCACTACATCACGCGTAACTGCTTCCTGCCGCCGAACTTCATTCTGAAGAATGCGGCGAAGCTCTCGAACCTGCCCGTGGCCATCGTGCATGGCCGCTACGACCTCATCTGCCGCCCCATCGAGGCGTGGCAACTCCACCAGAAAATAAAAGGATCGCGCCTGCATTTTGTGGTGGGCGGGCACGCCGCGCTGGAGCCGGCGGTGAAGCGGATGCTGAAGAGGGAACTTACCCGCGTGTCGCGCGAGGCGCGATTCTAAGGAACTGGTTCCGGCCCGATTGGGCGGCATGCTTTTTCAGGGATTCGTTTGCCTGCTCAACTTTGGTATCGGTCTCAAGCGGGTTGCCTTTCGAGAGCCGCGCGTTGGCGGACCGGTTCTTGGTCGCGTTCTTTTTCGCTTTCGTGGCCATGGGGCCTCCTTTCAATGGGTCTCCTCTTTATACGGCCAGACCCCGCCCTTGTTCTGGGCGATCCACCCCCCTAGCGGCCGCTGACCGTCCGCATCCACGAGACTGCTTCCGTGATCATGGACGGGAAGGGGCTGGATTCCCGCTTCCGCGGGAATGACGAGTCGTCCGTCACCCCCGCAGCCGTCACCCCCGCGGCCGT
>Ga0163151_10001772_pt1 | contig 35500 bp, 38 predicted proteins | sample OliLakLV19MP5IB2_FD_145596 | JGI IMG/M metagenome (GOLD analysis project Ga0163151, IMG submission 145596) | Freshwater microbial mat bacterial communities from Lake Vanda, McMurdo Dry Valleys, Antarctica - Oligotrophic Lake LV.19.MP5.IB-2 | ecosystem: Environmental > Aquatic > Freshwater >... | reverse complement strand
ATTTCTGACAGCGGGATACCACGGGACATAGCAGAAAAGTATCCCCGAAAACCTCACCTACATCCAGCCTCAATGATTCCAGGGTGGTGCATTGGGGTTTGAACTCACCTTATGTCGTCCACGCTAGACAAACCTCAAGAAAGCGTGTATGATTAACAGATAATTTCTATGAAAATACGGAATTGGGTTATTCTAGCACTCGTACTAGTAATTGGCGTTGGGGCCTTTTATTTGTCTTTTCCAAAAGATGTTTACAACACTCATCAGGAAGAGGAGACGGTCGCAAACGGGCCCCAGGTCATTGGTTATGTAGGCTGTTCCAACACCTGGCAAACCGTGGAGGGCTATCACGCAGCTGGGGGCGACAAATTCTGGGAGGTTAACAAAAACTATGGCGGCGGAACTTTAACCATCTGGTCAGAAACCATCGATGGTGGCGGCAGATACTGGACAGCCTTTAACCAGCTTCTTGCACGTCATCCTAACACCGACGCCATCTGGTGGGAATTATGTATTCGCCATGAGGAAGCCGAGGTAACTTACTCCGTGGCTAAAAAACTTCTCGAGGCTATCCACGCGCGAGCACCCGAGGCGACCATATATGTCTCCTCCCTACCTGAATATCCCGATGCTGTCTGTGGCATTACTCAGACTGTAGGCATCGAACGAGGTGATGAATTAGTAGTCGAGTTACTCGAGCAGAATCCAGAACTCGTAGCCGGCCCCGTTTTGGGTCCAATGACCGCGGACGAAACAACTTCTGACAATTGTCACATCAACTTAGAGGCTCGCGTCACCCTAGGCCAAGAGCTTATAGATTTCTTCGGTAACTAGCTTTTGTTACATAATTACTCCCGACCCGATCAGTTCCTCACCCACATAAAACGCAATAAACTGCCCGGGGGCAACGGCGCGTTGAGGGTGGTCGAACAGCACTTTTGCTAAGGAGTTAGTAGGTTGTAGGGGGTAGGTTGTAGGGTAAGACATCGAACAGCTCGCGAGCGGCTGACGGTAGCGAATGCGAGCTGATATTTTCTGGTCTCGATATTTTTCAAAATTACCGTCGATAGTTTCTGTGAGGTTCGTAGCTTGAAGCTCGGAACGAAACAATGCCGGGTCATCATCACCGACAGCTACGATGACCTCATTGGTTTCTGGTCGACGTTCGACTACATAGTACGGCGTGCCGCCACCAATGCCGAGTCCCCCGCGCTGACCAATGGTGTAAAACTCAAAACCCCGGTGCTGACCGATAATCTCGCCAGCGGTGGTAATAATGTTTCCCCCGTGTGGCTGAATACGCGCTTCCAAAAAATCTTGCATGTCGACTTTGCCGACAAAACAAATTCCCTGGCTGTCTTTCTTGTCCGCAACCACAAGATCATGCTTGTGGGCGATCTCGCGTACAGCTGATTTTTCAAGTTTGCCGATCGGAAATAATACTCGCTTGAGCTGATCCTGCGTCAGCTGACACAAGAAATAACTTTGATCCTTGTTTTGATCGACACCGGCTAGCAAGTGCGTCGTTCGTCGTTCGTCGTTCGTCGGGCCCATTCCACCGCGCACAGCTTGTGCGTAGTGGCCGGTGGCCACAAACTCGCAGCCGAGCCTGTCGGCTTCACGCATGAACAGGTCGAACTTCATGTACTTATTGCAGAGCACGTCAGGGTTTGGTGTGCGACCCGCCTTGTACTCAGCGATCATGTATTCGTACACAAGCTTGTGATACTCGTCTTCAAAATCAAAAGTGTGGAACTCGATCCCGAGCTGAGCAGCTACACGCATTGCGTCTCGACGCTCAGTCCGCCACGAGCACTCTTCGCCTTGCGCTTCCCCTCCTGCCAAGGAGGGGCCAGGGGAAGTCGAAACCTTGTCACTCCAATTCTTCATGAACCCACCAATAACCTCGTAGCCCTGTTCCAAAAGCAAAACAGCCGACACTGAACTGTCGACGCCACCGGACATGCCGAGTAAGACTTTTGGACGCTTTTCCATAACCGCCCAGTCTACTTCAAATCTCGAAAAATTTCCAGTGTCGGCTCGGCTGTAACCGTAATCCGTTCTTTGGTAATGGGATGATCGAAAGACAACGATCGGGCAAACAAGGCGATGTCGTGATTCAGTTTTGTTTTGGCGCCGTATTTTAAATCTCCAACAATTGGACAGCCAAGCGATGCCATGGCTACGCGAATTTGGTGAGGGCGTCCGGTCTTGGGATAAATCTCTATCAACGACTTACCGAGATCTTGATAGGCGAGCTCGGCTTTATAACTATTGGCAACTTCGTGATCAAAAGCGGTCACAACATTAGTCGCCTCATCCTTAACAAGCCACTGAATCACCGTACCTTTTGCGTTAAGCGGCTTGCCTTCAACTACGGCCCAATAAATCTTTTTAACAACCTGACGTCGGAACTGATCAGAAAGTCTACTTGCTCCCTTACTTGTTTTTGCAAACAGAACAACGCCACCGACTGGTCGGTCGATACGGTGCAAAAGTCCGATGAAGACATTCCCCGGCTTCTGATCGCGAGTTTTAATAAAAGCTTTTAGTTCGTCGAGCAACGATAATTCCCCACCCTCATCAGCCTGAACCAGCTGGCCATGAAGCTTGTTGATGGCGATCAAGTGATTGTCTTCGAAGAGGATCTGCATATTAATTGCGTTTACGGCCTGGCGGCCGGCGTCCCTTCCGGGGGAGATACTTTCTTTTGCGGATAAAGAAAGTATCCAAAGAAAGCCGCCGCCGTTTTCTCCTGCCGGGGTGAAATCCATCCAGAACTCGGGCAAACCCGACGCTGGCCGGTTCTATTATTACCTAAGTAAGAATCTAGTCTTGTGGTATCGGCCAACACGGGATTTGCTATTCCTCGTTCTGACCGGATTTCCACTGTAGTGCTCCCGGCTAGTCGACAAACGGCGGATAAGCGAACCGCTCGCAAGCTACCAACTAGCCCGAACAACCACACCAGTCGGCAACTCGAAACCACGATCTGATGATTCCTTAAGCGTCAGTTCAACCGTCTCGAAATTTTTAGCGAACGGGAGAGCTGTCTTCACCATGTTCTCAATCGCCAAGCCCGGGAAACCGAGCGAGTAAGCATTGACCAGCAACATGCCGTGATCATGATTTAAAATCTTCGCACATTCATCAAGCAACACCGGAAGATCATTTTCAAACTGCCAGACCTCTCCTTCTGGACCACGTCCAAATGCTGGTGGGTCCATGATGATGGCGTCATAGGTGTTGCCACGACGAATTTCACGAGCCACGAAGCGCTGGGCGTCATCTACAATCCAGCGGCACTTTTTGTCTGCGAGACCTGAGAGCTCGAGGTTCTCACGTCCCCACGTGACCACGGGCTTGCTCGCGTCGCAATGCGTAACATCAGCATCAACAGAAGCAGCCGCCACCGAGGCCCCGCCAGTGTATCCGAACAAGTTCAAAAGCTTCTGACCCGGCTTCAAATGATCGCGTAAGTATCTCCAGTTACTGGCTTGCTCAGGGAAAAGACCGGTATGCTTAAATGAAGTCGGACGAACGTGAAATTTCAAATTCTCCCAGGACACTTCCCAGGCTTCAGGGACGTTCTTCAAACTTTGCCACTCGCCCTCACGACCCTGGCGAGCGTAAATAAGATGAGCGTCGGCCCACTGAGCTTGGTCACTCTTCTTCCACAGGGCCTGAGGCTCTGGTCGTACCATTAAAATCTCGCCAAAGCGCTCCAGCTTCTCAAAATCACCGGAATCTAAAAGCTCATAGTCTTGCCACACCGCATGCTCACGCCTTAAGTCCATAGGTTCATTAGTTGCGGGCGCGGCCGTGCCGCGTCCCATCAGCAAGTATCTCTTACACTAAAGATAGAAAAGAAGAAAGATACCAAGGGCGATGCGATACAGAGCAAACCACACAAAACTGGCATTTCGCACCACAATCAGGAGCAAACGGATAGCTAAGAGACCAAAGATGAAGGCCGAGACGAAGCCGCTCAGCATTGGTAATAGGGTGATATCCAGACCGTTCTGAGCTACGTCGAGCAAAGCTGCGGCTCCGGCTGCGGCCGTAATTGGGATAGCCAGGAGAAACGAAAAACGAGCCGCCGCTACCCGATCGAGTCCGGAAAATAGAGCGGCAGTCATGGTTGACCCCGAACGCGAAGTTCCAGGAATGAAAGAGAAGATTTGGATAATGCCGATAAGAATGGCCTGCCACCACTGCACGCGACCCAAGTCTTTCACTTGTCCACGCATCATGGCCGAGAACCGATCGGCTAAGCCGAGCAGAGCTCCCCAAACGATAAGCGAGATGGCTACGGTCTCCACACCGCGAAAGCCCCCCAACCAATCATGTAAAAAGAAACCAACTAAGAGTGCCGGGATTGTCGCCACTGACAATTTGCCAATGAGCTGTACTCGCACGCGATCACGCTTGCGCCAACCCTCCCACAGCCACATGATTTCGGTTCGCATGGCCAAAATCACCGCCAGCAATGTGGCGAGGTGAATAATCAAATCAAAAGTAATCCCCTGCGGTTCCCAACCTAAAAGTTCGGGGACAATAATTAAATGTCCCGAACTGGAAATTGGCAGGAATTCGGTGATCCCCTGAATAGCACCAAGCACGACCGCCTGGAGAACGGTCATAGGCTAGGTATCAAAGCTAATTCTCTCTCCCGGTAGAACAGGTGTTGGAGCTGTTTCTGCTGGCTTAGCAGGTCCAGTCGGTGGCTGAGGTCTGGGAATGCTTAGAGGAGCATTGGTCGGCGCGCTTGGAGCAGGCGCTCCCTCTGGACGTGGTTTACGATTTCGTCGGCGCTTACGTTTAGCGCTATCGCTAACAGAACCGGGAACAGCCGGAGCTTGGCCCGGGTGGCGGGGCGGTCGCAAAGCAGCCGAACCTGGGAGCGGAGCGGATCGTGGAGCTGGCGCCGGCGTGACGGACGTAGGCATTGTGGGTTGAGGCATCATCGGAGCTGGAACTGCAGCTGGGACCACAGGGCGAGCTGCGGGAGCCGGCGCTGCGGCCGGAGCAGGCACCGGAGTCGCAGCTGGAACAGGAGCAACAACCTTAGGCGGCAACTGGCTCGTAGGCACGAGTTCATGTTCATGCTTCTCAGCAACAGGAGTCGATGCAACCGCAGGAGCAGGCGCAGAGGCAGGTGCCGCTGGCTTTGGAGCTAACTCAGACAAAGACACTGAACCCTCAGGTTTTTTTACAACCATTTCGCCATCGCCGATTTTCTTCTTTACTCCCCCACGCTCCTTAGCCTTCTGACGTTCGGCGTCAATAATCGGCTTACAGTCCTCGCAATAAATTGGGCGGCTACGATCCAGCTCGACTGGCAACGAGAATGTTTTGCCGCAACGCGTACAAGTGTACTCGTGGCTGAAGCGAGCCTTCTTGGCATCTTTCTTAGCCTGAGTTACCGAAGCGATCATTTTTTCAACATCAACTCCCGCACCGAAACCGCTCCAAACAGCTACACGGTCTTCAATAGCTTGGCGGTTGCCGGTATAGCGTTCACGCGACTGCTCAATAACACGTGGCATGCTGCCAGTACGTTGCGCAATCGGGGGCAAAGTAATAGCTGAGAATGGCTGACTTGCTACACCGTCGATCATGAGCTTCAAGTAGATCCCAGCTTTAGGTAAGTTGATAATATCTTCCGGCGTAAAGCGCGGCATGAATTCATTCTCCATGAAAACGGCGTCCGGAGAACCAACGCGGAACGTAATCATGGTGCCAACGTTACCAAAGACAGCGTCACGTACTTCCTCAGATAACTGAGTGATGTACTGGTGAGCCATGATCAAGTTCAAACGATATTTACGAGCCTCGGACAGAATTCCGGCGAACGATTCGACAGCAAAGTTTTGAAACTCGTCAACGTACAAATAAAAGTCTTCGCGCGTGTCTTCTGGGATGTTCACGCGCTCCATAGCGGCCACCTGCATCTTGGTGATCAACATTCCACCGAGCAAACGCATGGCGTCCTCTCCGATACGACCCTTAGAAAGATTGATGATGAAAATCTTTTGGTTATCCATCATCTCGCGAATGTTGATGGACGACTTGGCCTGAGCTACGATGTTTCGGATAATTGACGATGACAAAAACTGACCAATTTTGTTTTGAATTGGGGCTACGGCCTCAGAGGCGAACTTGGCGTCGTAAGCAGCAAACTCCGAAACCCAGAACTGTTTTACGATTGGGTCCTGAACATTCTTCACAATTTCCAAACGGAAATCCTTGTCCGACAACATGCGGTTAACGCCAAGCAGCGTTGAACCAGGAGTATCGAGTAAAGCCAAAATAGTATTGTTCAAGATGTACTCCATGCGGGCTGACCACACGTTCTCCCAGATCTTCTTGAAGACGGACATGAGCGCAGAAGCTACCAAGTGCTTCATGCCCGGATCAATAGCTTCAAGAATGTTGAAACCAATCGGATGCTCAACATCAGCCGGATCGAAGTAGACTACATCGTTAATGCGCCAGGATGGGATGAAGTCGATGATCTTCTGTACCGTATCCCCGTGCGGATCCACATAACAACAACCGTGCCCGGCGTAGATGTCGGACAAGATCATGTTTTCGAGCAAGGTTGTCTTACCCATACCTGTCTTACCCACCACATACACGTGGCGGCGACGGTCATCGGTTTTAATGCCAAACTTCCGCAGTTGATTGCGGAAGTTTGTCTTGGCAAAATAGACAACATCTTTTTCGTGATCGTGGGGGTAACGATTTGGCATACGGGATACGGGATACGGGAGGTCGGGCTCCGGAACTCGAGACTAAAACTCGATTTCCGATTCCCGTATCCCGAAACCCGATACTTTAAACGGGCAAATTTCCTGGAGCCGAACTATTCGGATCGATTGGTTCATCGCTCAGATCAAGGCCAGGTGGTAACGGTGCTGGACGGCCAGGTACCGGCATCTCTCCGGCTGCCCCAGTTGGAGCGGCAGGAGTAGGCAGTTGCACATCGGGAGTAATCTGAGAACCGGTATCTTCCTGCACGCTCTTGCCATGCTGCTGCTTCCAATCCGGAATACCGTCACCGTCAGCATCTTCGGCAAAGTACAAACCAGCTGGAGCCTCAGCACGTCTTGCGCCCATAGCTGCCAGCACCGGCGTACGAGCATCAGCGGCTGGGAAGTGCCAGAGCGTAGCTAACTCTTCGGTGTTCAAAATATAAATACTGGCACCGGCACCAAAAGAACGGTGAGCGTAGCGTCTTGTCAGGCGTGTTTGCTTGGCGGTGTATTGCCACTCCATCCAGAAGTAATCGTCCTTTGGGATAGAAGGATTGTGCATGCCGAACTGATTCACGATGCTGTTGGTATACGAATGCATCATGCCCTTCATGGCTGCAGCCATCATGCCCTTGCGGAATTTATTGCGCTTCGCCGAGTACAAAACGCGAATCTTCGTCCTCCAGCCAAGCTTGGCAATTTTTTCCGTGACAGCGTCAATCTGCAATTTTTCTGCCGGAGTCAGTTTAAAGACGCGGAAGTCATCGGCTTTTTTCTCAGGACCAGCAGGCGGAGCACCAATACCCGTCAGTTGCCCGATAACGTCCGCCGGCAAAGACGCGGCCACGCTCCCAAACTCTTGAAGCATGGTCTTGTGCTTTTTCTCTTCCTTACCCATGACCGTAGCCGTAAACTTAGCACCTTCTTTAGTCCAGTTTTGATCGTCGGGCTGTTGAATCAAGATCTGCATCCAAAAATTCTCTCCTGGGTGCATCTTGCCCATGATTTCAATAATTGGGAGCAAAGGATCTTTGAAACGACCCTCTTTTTCTCCTTGGTGTTCAAAATCTTCAAAAGTGCGGAGGGGTAAGTACTGTGGGTTTTTCAAAACAAATTCGGCGCCAAAAGATTCCCATTCATCATCGGGGTAGGCGTGTGGAATGCCGCCAACGTAATCTTCTACTTCAGTAATCTGTGCTTCCGGGTACTGAGCATAAAGGTCAGCCTCAAACAGATCCCGATATTTATCAATCATGCGTACCAAGAACTGCACCTGGCCACCGTTACTTACAATTTCAAATGACCAAACTGGCTGCTCTTTACCCAGCAACCATCGTTCACGCCAAGTGATCGAACTGCGTGAGCCCGCTAAGTTGGTAAAGAAAATATCCATACCCTTTGGGGTCTGGATGGCGGTCTGCGGAACACGAACATCGACCAAAATGTAATCCAGGGCCGCGGCGTATTTCTCCTGCTTGAAATCCAACCAAACATGGGCCATACCCCACACCAACACGCCGAAGATAGGCACCCAACCAACCGCCAACAAAGCGTGGGCGGCCATGACTTCGACGGAAGTGGTAACGATGTACTGCTCAACAGCAGGAGGAAGGTTGAGAATAATGCCGAGCATAGGTGCTGAAAGTATAACATGAAGAGGTTAAGGGGGTCGGTACCGTACAGATGGTGTTAAGGGTGCTAGATTAAATAAAACGCAAAGAGGCTGCCACCAAAACGGTAAAGCAACCTCTTAAACCCCCTCAATCACTTTATCCCCTACTTGCTCCGACGCGACCATTTGTCCCAAGCTACCAAAAGCGGGCTAGCAAAGAAGATAGAAGAGTAGGCACCGGCCAGGATGCCAAGTATGAGTGCTAGTACAAAAGGACGAGTTGTTGAGCCACCAATCGCAAAGATAGCCACAAGCGGCAACAAGGTAGTCAAAGTCGTGTTGACTGAGCGTCCGAGAGTTTCAACGATACTTTGGTTCACGATTTCGGCAAACGACTTAGTTGAGTGACGGTAACGAGCTAAATTTTCACGGGTACGATCCAGAACCACAATGGTGTCATTAATCGAGTAACCAAGAATAGTCAGTATAGCCGCCACAAAGGCAATGTCGATCTGGTAACCAAGCGTTCGGCCAAGAATAGCAAAAATACCGATCGGAATAATCACGTCGTGAAGAGCGGCCAAGAGTGTAATGACACCGTACTTCCAAGACGGAACCGGTTCAGACACTTTACGAAAAGCCCAGGCAATGTAAAGAGCAATCAAACCGAGGAGCACAACTATGGCAATAGCCGTATTCTGCTTGAGCTCGTCACCAATGACTGGTCCAACCGAATCAAAGCGACTTTCGGTTAACTCGGGGTGGTTGGCTCGCAAAATCGTTAAGATCTCTTGGTGCTCCTCCTCTGTGATTGATCCAAGACGAACAAAGTAGCTATTGTCTTCAGACGATTGAACGATGGCCTCTCTACCAGCCGCCGACAGCTCTTCACGCAATTCCTGATTGCTGGTGTCTTCGGCCTTTACCTCAAGCAAGCTACCGCCGGTAAAATCGATACCGAAGTTAGGCTTAAGTACTAGCACGGCCACAATCGAAGCCATGATCAAGGCAGCCGAGAAGCCGAGCCAGAATTTGGAGTAACCGATAACGTTAAAAGACTTCATACTACTTACGTTCAAGACCAAGGAAGAGCACCGGCTTGCGAATACCCTTAAAGCGGACGATCAATTTCATGAGAACGTAGGTCACTACCATGGCGCCGAACATGGACATCAGGACACCAATGGTCAACGTCAGTGCAAAACCGCGAATGAAGCCCTCGCCAATCCAGTAGAGGACGGCGGTCGCGATCAAGGTTGTTAAGTTTCCATCACGGATCGATGGCCAAGCACGGCGGAAAGCCTCATCAACGGCCGTTGGCAAGTCGCGTCCGCTACGCAACTCTTCTTTCAAGCGTTCGAAGATCAAGACGTTGGCGTCAACGGCGATACCAAGCGACAACACGAAACCCGCAATACCCGAGAGTGTGATAGTGACGTTGAAGATCTTATACAGAACCAGGTTAGCTACGGCGTAGAAAGTGAGCGCAATAACAGCCATGAAACCAGGTAAGCGATAGTACGCCATCATGAACAAAGCAATAAGCGCAAAGCCGATCAAACCAGCGTTCACGCTCTTATCAAGTGAAGACTGACCAAGAGCCGGACCGATGGTCTGTTGGCTCACAATTTCTATAGGCACTGGCAAGGCGCCGGCATTCATGCGCTGAGCGAGTAACTTGGCTTCATCAATGGAGAAGTCTCCAGAGATGGTGGCCTGGCCGCCGTAAATGGCCTGCTGCACGACCGGGGTGGTAATAGCTTCACCGTCCAAGAAAATACCAATAACCTTACCAACGTTGGCTTCGGTCAAGGCAGTAAACAAGTCAGCTCCCTCTTCGTTGAAGTCGAGAATAACGTAAGGGGCTCCGGTGTTAGGGTCAAAACCAACACTGGCGTGCTTGACGTGCTTGCCAGACAGCTCGGTGTTAACCCAGGGGTCGATCACGAAAATATCGGACAGGGTTGTCCAAGGCATTTCGATATGCGCGATCTCGTAGTAATTTACGCGGCGTGAAGTTTCACGGTAAGCAATGTGATAACCGAATTCGGTTTCAATAACTTCAGAAATCTCACCGTTCTTGAGCGCGAAAATGGTAGCGTTAAATGGCTCAACCGTAGCCCCCTGTTTAAGGTAGCCCAGGTCCCCACCCAAATCTGCATTAGCAGCATCATCAGAGCTCTCAGCAGCCAAAGTCACGAAATTCGACTCGGTAGCCTTATCCTGAAGCTCCTTGGCTAAGGCCTCGGCCTCTTCTTTGGTACGTGTCTCAGTACAACCCGTCGAGCCTGCGTAACAAATAAGAATGTGGGCAACCTTTGGCTCGGTCTCAACCTTGCGGGATAAGTAGTTCACGATGTGCATGCGTGACGTGCCTTCGTACAAGCCGTCAATGACACCGATCTTCAACTTGTCAGCTTCGATGCGCTCAACCAGGCCGCCAAACTCTTCGTCCTCAGAACTAACCAAACCGATATAACCGTTGTTGTCTTTGGTGGCAGTGTTAATCGAAAACTCTTTTGCGAGAGCGCCAAAATCATCTTCGGCCAAAGCTCGGTCTAAAACCGTCAAAGCTGCGGACCGCTCAAGTTCCTGTGCTGCTGCGATCTGCACCTCTTGCTCAGCACTCGGTTCAACACTGATATCTTCGTCTGGCAAACGGAATGTGAGAACTGGCGTTTCACCGATCTCACGGACTGCGTCCTGCACGTTAGTAACGCCTGGGAGATCGACAATAATGCGGTAACGGCCACCAGCAATGTTAGTCTGAACCAGAGGCTCAGAGACACCAAAAGCATTTACGCGGCGCTCAACCACATCACGAACACCAGACAGTGCATCGGTGCGGTCCCCTTCCGGAATAGCCGACATGTCTGCCTCGTATACCAAGTGGGCTCCACCCTGAAGGTCGAGTCCAAGTCTATAGCTTGATTCCGGTAAATACGGCAGATGGAAGCCAACGGCCTCCTCCATACCCTTCATGACCTTGTTCCAAGGTCCTGGGTAAACAACAGCTGCGCCAATGAGAAAGGCTAACAACAGGGTAAAAGCACCGATTTTCGTCTGTCTATTCGAAAAACCTTCCTTAGCGGCGTATTTGTTCATAGTCGGGAGCATTCTAGAAAAACGCCGCTAATTAAGCAAGGGCACAAGTGGATGCTTCCCCCCTTTTTTAAGGGGGAGGTCTTAGCTCTTGCGGAAACGTACTGCGAACACTGGCGTCCACTTATTATTCACTTCATCAACGATTTCAACCGGTTCCTGAGCCAAAAACATGTTTAAGGTGATATCGGTCAACATTTCGATATCGGTCTTAATATCCAAAGTCAGCTCCTCAAGCTTAGCCTTGTCCATCTCACGAGACAAAACCTCGTTTTCAATCGACTTCTTCTCGATCTTTAGTTCATTAATCTTCTCGACAAGCTCTTGATACTTGGCATTATTTTTTAATTCGTCTTGAAACGAAGTTCTCAAATCCTTACGTTCAGCCTTCTTCTGTTTCAAGCGGTTGTAAACTTCTGTCAGGTCCTTCATAGCGACAAGATTAAGGAGGAAAGTGGAAAGATTAAAGCCGCATTATGATAACACGACCTTCTCGTACTGTATCGGCATTCCAAAGAAGGCTGTGGCCAGCGGCTCGATAGCTTCTGGTTCAGCAGTTGTTAAGAAACGCCAATCCCCTTTCCTTGGCAATGTCTTTTCGATCTCCGGATGTTGGCTCAAGTACACGCGCAGAGCGTCGGCCGTGATTTGTCCTTGATCGAAAACGGGAACGTCGGGCATAGCTTCGACAAAGTAATCGAGAACTAGTGGATAGTGCGTGCAGCCCAAAAGAACCGCGTCAGGCTCTGGGAGCTCGGCCTTCATCTGCTCGATGTGCTGGACGATGTACGCACGCAGCGCGTTCTCATCTGCACCGTCTTCAATCATCGTCGCAAGCTCAGGACAGGCGATCTCGATAACGTCAGCCTGCGGGTTACGGTGCAATATCTCGGTCTTATAGGCATGCGAGTTTACTGTCGCCTGTGTTGCAAAGACACCAATACGCATCGCTTGCGGATAAGGATGCAGAGCGCTCCACGGTAAACCAGTAATCTGCTCAATGGTTGGCACGAGAATACCGAGAACCTTCTTCCCAGGATATCGAGCAAGATCGTCCTGCTGAATGCGGCGCAAAGCGTTGGCTGAAGCAGTATTGCAGGCAAGAATGACGAGCTCACAACCTTCAGCAAACAGCTTTTCGACGGCCTGAAGAGTGAAAGCGTAGATCTCGTCAGGCGTACGCGGACCATAAGGAGCCCGGGCATTATCGCCGAGATATACGTATGAATACTCCGGTAGCTGTTTTACCAGCTCACGAAGAACCACCAAGCCTCCAAATCCAGAATCGAAAACACCAATCATATAACAAGCGACATCTTATCATCCTGACCCTGAGCGTAGGCGAAGGGGAAGGATCAGTAGACCGGCCCTATAATGTGGGTCAACCTAACCCTTCCTTCACCTACGTTCAGGACAGGTCGTCGAACTCAGGGTGGCGGTCATTCGATGGCGAACATTAACACTTAACTTGCAAATCTTCAATTTTTCATGTTTAATGATGCATCAATGTATGCCCCAATTGGCAAATAAACTGAATCGCGAACAAGCCCTCAAAAAGCTGGCTGCCGAGACTTTCTCCCGGCAGACAATTTCGTTTTATCGCTACGTTCACATCGAAAACCCCGGAGAGCTCCGCGATCAGCTCTTCACTGCCTGGGGTGAGCTTGGTGTGCTTGGTCGCGTCTATCTTTCACAAGAAGGCATCAACGCCCAAATCAGCGTTCCTCAACCCGAGGTCGATCATTTCCGCAAACTCATTGATACCTCCCCACTCTTCATGGGCGTTGAATTTAAATACGCCATCGAAGAACCGGCGACATCGTTCTGGAAGTTGATCATCAAGGTCCGCAAACAAATCGTAGCTGATGATCTCGATCCAGGTTCGTACGACCTTGCCAACATCGGTACACATTTGAACGCTACAGAATTCAACCAGGCGATCGACCAAGGTGCACTCGTGGTCGATATGCGCAACAAGTACGAAAGCGATATTGGCCGCTTTGAGAATGCGGTCACACCGAGCTCACAAACATTCGGTGATGAGCTGCAGGAAGTTATCAAATTACTCGACGATAAGAAAAACGAAAAAGTCCTGCTCTACTGCACCGGCGGCATTCGTTGCGAGAAGGCCAGCGCTTTTCTCAAGCACAACGGCTTCAACGACGTAAGCCAGCTCTACGGCGGCATCATCAACTACAAACACGAGGTCGAAGCAGCTGGCCTTGAGAGTAAATTCAAAGGTAAGAACTTCGTCTTCGACGGCCGCATGGCCGAAGCCGTCACTCCCGACGTCCTTGGTAAATGTTTCAACTGCAAATCCCCCGCCGATACCTACGACAACTGCTCAAGCGATTTGTGTCACGCCCTGTTCATCCAATGTACCAACTGCAAGAAGTCGATGCTCGGCGCCTGCTCAGCTGACTGCAGAGCCATCGCCGCCCTCCCCCTCGAAGAACGTAAAGTCGTTCGCAAAGGCCGCAAAGCCAAATTCAAAATCCTCTCGTCATAGACGAGAGGATTTTGTTATTTCTTTCCATCCACGAAGTGAACACCGTTTCGATGAGCGTCGATGATTAGCTTCGACGGCGCGTAAATGGGCTCAGGCAAATTATCCAGATCAAACCAAGTCCAATCAGTCATCTTGTCTCCCGGTTCTGGCCTTGGCACCCCCAACTTCCAGTCAGCCATAAAGCCCATGCCCACGTAGTGCTTAGGCAAGAAGTCGAGTGTGTTCATAGCCAACACAAAGCGGATATTCTCTACCTCAATCCCCGCCTCTTCCATAATCTCTCGTCTGGCACCTTCCTCAAAGGTCTCCCCATACTCAAGTAACCCACCTGGGAAGCACCACAACTGATCGCCATGAGAGGCATCCTTGCTTCGTCGTCCAAACAAAACCCTGCCATCTTTCATGACCATGACTCCGAGTCCGACTTTGGGGCGAAATTCGTCGCTCATATTTTTCTATTCCAGAAGCCCGGCGGCACGCAAAGCCGGGTGACTAACTGGATGGATCAGATCAATCGGCAAAGTCTTGATATCGAACCAACCGGCTTTACTAATCTCATCTAAATCGGATATAGCGAAATCATCGGCCTGAGTTTCATCAAGCAGCCGTCCGCGATAGGCTAATACGATACTGTGATGATGCAGTCCATTTCTTGGTTCATAAAACCCTCGGTCATGAACTGAGAATGGTTCATTATCGATACTCACCTCTAAGCCACTTTCTTCTTTAACTTCGCGAGCTACAGCTAGCGGTAAATCTTCCTCAGGATCTGCTCCTCCACCAGGAATATTCCAGAGATCAGCATGGTGTTCATATACCATCAAAACTTTGCCGTCGGCACGCATAACGAGTGCTCTCGCCGAGATATACCAAGTTGGTAGACTACTAGCCGGAGGTACTTGAATCTGGCCTCGGTCATCCCTGAAGCTCAGCATAATTAACCCCCGATCTTTGACTGCGGTTTCGAGTCTCCGGTTGAGGTTCCGTTAGAGCCATTCTTACCGATGCCGAGCATTTTGCTCAAAGCATTCATCATTTGTGGAGCGGCGTTCATGACTACCTGAGCGTTGGCGGCTTGGTCCAGGATCTTGAAGATGTTGTAAACCACCTCGCGCGAGATTTCCTGGCGCATGGCGGTGTAGAGACGGAAGGATTCCTTTTTGTATTCAACCAATGGGTCACGCTGGGCATAGCCCTGGAGGCCGATGGTGCGACGCAAATAGGTCATGTCGTCCAAGTGACGCATCCACATGGTATCGACAGACCGCAACAAAACAGTCCGCTCAAGACGAGCGAGCGTTTCAGGGTTACCAATCTTCTCTGTTCGTTCTGAGTAACGACGATTTACCGCAGCCAGCATGATCTCAATAACTGCCGTGCGCTGCATGGCGAGTCTCTCCTTGTCACGTGATAATTCAGTGAGCTGGCCCCGGATACCGTCTTCATCTTCAGCGGTCAGCTTCAAGATGGTGTTAAACGACTCGATGATTTCTTTGGGGTCCCAATCACCGGGATTCGGTTGTCGGGATTCGGGATTCGAACTTTGGACGGCTGCGGAAAATTGAACAGGGACATCGTGAGAGTCTTTGGTGGTGTGGAAATACACGATCCGTTCGATCTCACTTTCGATCATGCGCATGATCTCGGCGTGAGCATCGCCCTTCTCATTGGTCATGAGACTGCGACGTTCGTCGTAAATAGCTAAACGGTGCTTGTTCAGGACGTCATCGTATTCAAGCACGTGCTTACGCGTATCAAAGTTATGACCCTCAACACGCTGCTGAGCTTTCTCGAGAGCATTGGTGACCATGCGGCTTTCGATTGGCATGGTTTCTTCAATGCCAAGAGTGGACATCATTTGCTTCACGCGAGTGGTCGCGAAGATGCGCATGATGTCATCATCAAGCGACACGAAGAACTGCGTGCTACCAGGATCACCCTGACGGCCAGCACGACCACGCAGCTGGTTATCAATGCGGCGACTCTCATGACGTTCAGTACCAATAACATGCAAACCGCCCAGAGCCTGGACCTCTGCAGCCATAGCGGCATCAGGAGGATTTCCACCCAAGATAATGTCCACGCCACGACCAGCCATGTTGGTAGCAAGAGTAACAGCGCCTTTTCTACCGGCTTGGGCGATGATCTCTCCTTCTTGTTCGTGGTTCTTAGCGTTCAGCATTTTATGCGGGACGCCAGCAGAACGCAAAAGCTCGGCCAGTAATTCATTCTTCTCAATCGAGACGGTACCAATGAGAACTGGCTGACCCTGCTCATGACGCTCCTTCACTTCCTGTACAACTGCTAACCACTTACCCTTCTCCGTACGGTAAATACGATCAGAAAGATCGGCACGCTTGTTGTCGCGGTGGGTTGGGATCTGAGTAACTTCAAGCTTATAAATCTTCTCGAACTCTTCGGCTTCAGTAGCGGCCGTACCCGTCATACCCGCCAGCTTGGCATAGAGACGGAAATAGTTCTGAAAAGTAATCGTGGCCATGGTCTTGCTCTCACGCTGAATCTTCACACCTTCTTTGGCCTCGATAGCCTGGTGCAAACCCTCAGAGTAGCGGCGGCCCTCCATCATGCGGCCCGTGAACTCATCAACAATGATCACTTCACCCTCGCGAACAACGTAATCTTTATCTTTCTTGAAAAGTGCTTGCGCACGCAAAGATTGCTCGGCGTGATGCACCATCTGCAAACCAGTTTCGTACAAGTTAGCAACGCCCAAGGCTTTCTCAACTTTCTGCAAACCGGGCTCAGTAAAGGTGGAAACCCGCATCTTCTCGTCCAAATTGTAATCTTCACCCACCACAAATGTTTTCGCAATCTCCGCAAATTTGTAATACAAATCGGCCGACTCTTGGGCGGCTGTAGAAATGATGAGCGGCGTTCGAGCCTCGTCAATTAAGATTGAGTCCACCTCATCGACCACGGCATAGTTCAAACCACGCTGCACCAAATTCTCCGGTGCCTGCGCCATGTTGTCGCGCAAGTAATCGAAACCAAACTCATTGTTGGTTCCAAAAGTAATATCGGCGTCGTAGGCTTCTTTGCGCGTAGCTGGACGCAAGCTGTCCATCTGGACACGGAATGATTGCACGCTAGCCTTCACTTCATCGCTTCCTCCCCCAGCCAGGGGGGAGTCAGAGGGGGCAGTCTTCTCATCGGCAGGAGCCTTATACGTTTCGTCGTAACGGTACCCACTCTCGTGCTGGATACAACCAACCGACAAACCAAGGAATTGGAAAACGCGGCCCATCCAAACAGCGTCACGTTTGGCCAAGTAATCGTTAACCGTAATTACATGTACGCCCTTGTCTGACAAGGCGTTCAAATAGACCGGCGCGGTTCCCGTCAGGGTCTTACCTTCACCGGTTCGCATTTCGGCGATACCTGTACGGTGCAAAACCAGTCCACCCATAAGCTGCACGTCGTAGTGACGCTGTCCGAGGACACGTTTTGAGGCTTCGCGGACAACTGCAAAGGCTTCGTGAGCCAAATCATCAAGCGAGGCACCGTCAGCTAGACGCTGTTTAAACTCAGCAGTTTTAGCCTGTAATTGTTCATCCTTGAGGGCGGCGATGGCCGTTTCAAAACCGTTGATATTCGCCACTTCTTTACGAAGGTTAGCGACAACTTTGGCATTAGGGTCTCCCAGCAATTTTGTAATCCAAGACATAGGCAAGATAGTGGCCACAGTGTGCCCCAAATTGACCCACAGGACAAGGCGACTTACAGTGTAGCTACCCCACATACCGGAGACGAACCATGCCGTCCCCTCCCAACTCAGCCTGTAGCTGGCAGGACATCATCGATCGAGCCGCCGCCTGGCACGGCCATGACCTTGTGGTCGTCTGCGCGGACAACGTCGTGCGGCGTGGACCGATCAGCGAGATCCTCCTGGAAGGAGGACCGTGCAGCCGCTTCATCCGCATTCTCCTCAGCTGGTGTGTAAGCAAGGGCTGCGACGATCCGGACACTAGCTGGCGGCTCTGCAACAAGCAGGAGCTGCGCGTGGATGTGAGTCGCCCCAATCGTCTGCGTACGAGGGACATGAACGTGGCCAAGGACGGCAGCCTCGAGCTCGCCATCGACAGCTCGCTCGACATCAACGCCGGGTTCCGCTGCTACTTCCTCGGCCAGAAAGAACGCCTCGCTCGGCCGGCCACCTAGGCCGACCTCCGCACTCGGACGCCGTACCTGGTCTCAGGTACGGCGTCAGTTATTTTCATGACTTCCCTGCTCGTAATTTCGCAAGCTGCAGCAAGTTTAAATCGCGTTTCCAGAGCTTCGTTTTTGTACCTGCAAGCAAAGTAGCTCTTTCAGAGACGAGTTTCTGAACATCTTTGTAAACTTCAAAGACTGTATTAGCCTTGTCTTCGTTGCCCGATTCGATCAACGCTTGGGTGTACTGTTCGAAAACACCCTCCTCATTTAATTTCGTGAAAGGAACTTTAAGCTCAGCCTCAGTAGCATCCAACTTTGCCTGAATCTCAAAGACGCGCTTCATAGCCTTCGGACCAATTTCGAGATTCTGTAAGTGCGTCAGTGTTTCTTGAGTGAGCGCCATGTTCTCATCGCCCTCAATATCCCCACCCTCACCGGTCACCCCCAATTCTAAACTCATGATTTCAGCTTTAAAGTTTCTTGCTTCTGGGCTGTCTGAACGCAAGTCTTTTATAACCTTGTTAACCGAATCATTGACTCGCAGCTCATAACCGAGGTTACGCTTGTACTGATCTGCAAGTCCGTCTAGGTTCAAAATTCGCAAACCATGGCTGTCCGTCGCAAGATCACGCGCGGCGCTCCTGGGCACCATTTTGCTATTTAAAAAGATCTCAAATTCGTAGGCTACTTTCTCCGTCTTGCCGTCAAGCTCGACGTTGAAGACTCTTTGACCCGCCAATATTTTGGTGTCTTGTCCTGGGAATCTTCCATAATCCCCTGGCTTGCCGTCGTAGACCACCTGGCCACTTGCGTCACGCCTGATCTGGTTATTTTCGTCTTTCTTCGCATTAGCAAAAATGACATCAGGCATGCGACGAAGACGATCCCGAATAGCATCAATATCCTCGAGCTTGAAAACTGCCGCGTCAAAATCGCCTGGCGGCTTCATGAGCTCACGACCAGCTTCATCTCCTCCGGCCACGATCTTCTCACCGTTTAAGTACATAGCCGTACTCGCAAACACAGCATGTTCGCGCACAGGTCCGATGGCCTCTCGCATGCCCTCAAGCAACTGATCAATAATTTGGTATTGCTGCGCCTCGGGTAATTTTTCAAAAGACAAAGGTTCTGGGGAGGCGGGCCTCTCAACCTCCTCGGTAGCCTGACGATTGTCTGCGTCTACAGATTCTAAAGTCTCCACTTCTCCAGGAGAAGGGGCGACGAGCTCTTGTGCTGGCTGTGGCTCAGCCCGGTCTGGATAGAACCCCTCTCGCTCCATAGAATTACTTCGTGCTGACTAAATTTCTGGCTACCTTGTCTACGTCGCCTGCACCCATAATAATCACCACGTCATCTTTCTTCACGACACTTCGCAATTCCACTTCAGCAGCCTTAAGACTGGTTGCGTAGGTAACCCTGGGCGATCCAATGGCCTTCACAATATCATTACTCGAAACATCACCCTCGGAAGCCAAACGACCTTCGACATGATAAATCTCAGAAATGATCGCTACGTCAGCATCGGCAAAAGCAGCGACGAAATCATTAAACAATTCTTTGGTACGGCTATGTTGGTGAGGCTCAAACAAAAGCACGATCCGGCGGCCCGGATAAAATTCTTTGGCGGCCGCTAACGTCCCCTTAATTGCGGTTGGATGGTGACCGTAATCGGAAATTACCAAAGCGCCATTAACATCGCCGACCTTCTCAAAGCGTCGCCAAATGCCGCGGAAAGCCTTAAGGGCTCGGTGCGTGATAGCGTCGTCAATGCCGTACTCACGAGCGATGGCACGAGCACCTAAAGCGTTCATCATGTTAAATTCGCCAGGAACCTTAAGTTCGACACCGTTCAGACGCTGCCAGCCACTCTCGATCGTTCTTTCGACGCGTTGCGGGCGCCAAAAGAATGGCCAGCGAGGTTTACCGATAAACTCGACCCCGAAATATTTCTCGGCCGCTGTACCTTCTCCGCAATAAATATGTTTTTCGTACTCGAAGATATTTCCGAAAACAGTTTTGGTTGTTTGCATGCCCAACAGATGGAACGAGGATTCGATATCGGCCAAGTCTTTATAGACATCCAAGTGATCCGCTTCAACGTTGGTAATGAGCGTTGTCTCCGGATGTAACTTCAGCATCTTCTTCTTATACTCATCACCTTCAATAATCAAAATGTCGCTCTTGCCAATCCGAACATTGCCATCCTTCCAACCCGGTACTAACGAGCCGACGAAAACGGTCGGATCGAGTTTGGCGGCCTCGAAGACAAGACCTGTCATGGCTGTGGTGGTTGATTTGCCGTTTGTACCAGTCACGCAAATGGTTCGATATTCTTTTGAGAGCTCACCGAGAAAATCAAAATGCCCAAGCTGTTTGAGGCCACGACGCTTGGCTTCGGCGCGCTCAAGGTTATCCTCCGGCGCAGCCTCGGTGTAAATAACTAGATCGACATCTGCAGGTAAATTTTCGGCCGCGTGACCGACTGACACTTTCACCCCACGGCCCTCGAGTTCACGGGTGATATTCGAGGCAAAGGCATCAGAGCCCGAAACAGTCTTGCCGTGAGCAAGCAGAAACTTTGCGATCGCACTAATCCCAATACCGCCGATACCTACACAATGAATCGTGTTGTACTTATCAGTAAACATAGGTAACCGCTCGTTATCTTCCTCACCCGGTCCCCCTCCACTCTCGTGGAAAAGGCAGCAGACCTGAATTATGGAGCTACAGCCAGAGCAAGGATCTTCTTAACAATTTCCTCCATACTAACAGAAATATCCTCGTTTTTAAAGCGAAGTGTACGAATGCCTAACTCTTTAAAATACCGTTCACGTTCCAGATCGTATGCACGAGCTTCAAATGTATCGTGAATTGGTCCATCGAGCTCCACAACGAGCTTCGACTCAGACGCATAAAAATCAGCGATATAGGGACCAATACCAACCTGACGACGGAATTTAATTCCGCCGCACCGACGATCGCGTAAGTGACTCCATAAGAAGCCCTCAGCCAAAGTTTCATTAACACGGAGTTCGCGTCGTCTGTCCTTGCTCCATGAGGGATTCACGATCTGCTCCACAGACTCAGGAATATACAGCCCTCGTCCACGAAGTGGAGAGGGAAAGGGTGAGGAGCTTATCTCTCCTTCCGATCCACTAACTGCCTCTTCAACTCGTCTTTCGCATCATCAATAGCTGCGTACAAATCGTCCTTCGTAGATGTAGCTCGAAGCATGGCTCCGGGGATAGTCAGGTTAAATTCCGCAAAAAAGACGTCACCCTTCTGATGATGGTTGCTTGTCTTACCAACTTCGGCCATCACATCACATGGCGAGTATTTCTCAGTAATTTTATCCAGGGAAAGTATGCGCTTTTCAACGTATTGCTTGATAGCTTCTGTCAGCTCCATGTTGGTACCCTTGAGTTCTGTAATTCGCATAGACAAAAACATCATTGGGAATCTTGCTGCTTCAGCTACCTTATCACAAATCACCACTTAAAATCCTAAATACTGCACTTCTTCTTGTAGCTGTACGCCAAACTCATCTCGGGCCTTGGTTTTCACGAAACTTATCAAGGTGACAATATCCTTAGCTGTAGCATGACCCACGTTCAAAAGGAAATTACCATGTTGGGGAGCAATTTGCGCCTCTCCCATCTTAATACCCTTTAAACCAAGCTGATCAATGATCCAGCCCGCACCCAAACGGTGCATATTTTTCATAGCTTCAGGAATTTCGAGCTTAGCAGCCAGCTTAGCGACCTCGTCTTCGGACTTGTATTCAAAGTTCTTAAACATACAGCCGGCCGATGATGATCCAAGTGGCTGCGAGGCCTTACGTCCAGCCAGGTTCTTATCGATTAAGGCCAAAGCTTCAAGCCGATCTCCTGGCGTGAGTTTAAACGTCGCCTCAAGCACAACATCGTGCTCGTAGCCTTCATCTTTCAGAATACTATGACGGTAACCATAGTCCATATCCTGCACGGGCACGGTCATAACCTCTCCGCCACGTAAAATCTTTACCGACTCCAAATTGTCCTTAATCTCCCCGCCAAAACACCCAGCGTTGCCGCGGACTGCACCGCCAATTGTTCCCGGCAAAGAAATTGCCCACTCAAAACCACGGAGACCTTTATCGGCACTGGCTCGGGCCACGGTAGCGGAAATAACACCCGCCTCAACCGTAACGCGTTCCCCTTCAATTCGAGTAGTGCGGTTCGCGGCTTTAATAACTAAACCAAGGTAACCCTCGTCAGCTACCAGCGTATTAGATCCCCCACCTAAAATAAAATAGGGTAAGGAATATTCTTGAGCCACCTTGACCGCATCAATCAAATCCTGGGTTGAACGAGCTTCAACAAAATACTTAGCCGGTCCGCCGATACGAAAATTGACGTGCTTGGCGAGAGGCTCGTTTTCTTTATATTGCGTAGCAAAGCGCTGTTTGAGTTTATCGGCCAAGGTAGGCATATCTGCGAAACAGTCTACACCGAAAGCCAATAATCAGCCAAGCATTGACCACGTCATTCGAGAATGACGTGGTTGACGAAATATCCAGAAGTGCTAAAACTATGCTGGTCTCAAAACCCATGACACGGAGAAAGCTCATGTTGGCAAGTACCCCGTTCTTTGGACACACCCGTGACCTTTCGAGGCAGTAAATTAGGTGGAGGTTAGGCAGCCATGAGGGCTGCTGTTTTGTTCTGGTGACGTTCTCGGTAGGTGGTTGGCGGCATACGGAGTGCCGTGTGGATTCTCCTCGTGTTGTAGTAGCGGATCTGGCGGTGGACGGCCTCGACGAGCTCACCCAGATCCTTGAAGCGAGTAGCTGCGCCGAACTCGAGTTTGAAGTTGTTGTAGAACGACTCCTGGAAGCCGTTTTCCCACGGTGAGGATTTTTTGCTCTGTGACGCCTTCGTGCCGTGGGCTTCGAGCAATAACTCGTAGCTGCCGCTCACATACTCGCTGCCCTGGTCAGAATGGAAGATCTGCGGAGCAACTCCCGTTCTCCGCACCGCGTCCAGGAACGCCTCGGTAATAAGGGCGGTCGTGTGGTGGAGGCCAATGTGCCAGCCCACAATCTCACGGGTAAAGACGTCGAGCACCGTGGCGACATACACGAAGCCTCCATCCCAGGGAATGTAGGTGAAGTCACCTGCGTACAGGACGTTGGCACGGATGGGACAGAGCGTCTTTGCGAGGTTTGGCACCTTTGTGGGCAGATTGCCGAGGTCGTCACGCTTTACGGGCTTGCCGCGGAGAATACGCGGGCGGATGCCGAACTTCTTCATGACGCGGAGGATACGCTTCTTGTTGAGTGCAAGTGCCATGGCGAGCCTCTTGTGGCCGTAGGCGGGATGCTCCGTCTGCACGGCGAGGATACGGTCTTTGAGGAGCTCGTCCTCCTTGGGACGCTTCGGGCGGTAATACAGCGAGGAACGACTGACGCCGAGCTTCTTGGCGAGCGCGGCCTTGTTCTTGGCGGTCGACATACGCCGCCTACCTTCCGTGATTTTTTTCCCCACGACGTTTTTCTAACGTCAGCCAGCCGATTATTTCTTTGAGCTCGGTGTTCTCTCGCCGCAGCTTTGCGACTTCCAGGGCACTCGTGCCGATATTGTCGACCTGGCCTCGCAGCCAGGCGTAAATGGTTTTGGTGGATTTTTGGTATTTTGCTGCAGCGTCGGCAACGCTCACGCCGTTCTTAATGGCGGACAAAATCTCTTCTTTCTCGGCGGGATTGCTGTGGCGAGGCATATTGCGGGCAATGATGTCCTGAAACGAGACAGTGTGTCTAGTTTACGGGGTACCTGCCACAATCACGTGGTTCCAAATTCAGAAAAGGGCTGGATTGTGAAAAAAGAAGGCGCGAAAAGAGTTTCCGCTGCGGCCTCAACGCAACGAGAAGCAGAAAAAGCGGCAAAAGGTTTTTCCTCCAACAGCGGCGGGGGCGAAGTTGTTATTCACAAGAGAGATGGAAAGATACGTGACAAAGATACGATGAGCCCGGCAAAGGATCCATTTCCGCCCCGAGACCGAAAACACTAGGCATGGAGGCACTCACTTTCATTCCTGAGGTTGCAATAGAAAATGAGCCGGACAAACCAATGCGTCTGGCTCCGGGTCTTTTCTTGTTACCAAAAAATGATGAGCGAGCAAGAGGTCTCTGTATTTTTTTGGACAGTAAAGGATTCAAGTTGGAATCAGGAGGCATCTTTTTGTATTTTAAGGGAGATGTAAGCGCCGACGGTACCATCTACGAAATTTTTCAAGGATATGCCTACGCTCTGACTTTTTACTATGAGGGAAGGGCAACCTGTAGAGTCGTTCAGCAAATTCAGGGGCAGATGTTTAAAGGCGATAAGAAGCGGATCGAGGAAGGACATTCTTTCGAAATCAACTTTCGCATCCGAAATCACGATCAGGCCGTTGAGCGTTGGGAGAAGATGATTAATTTGAATACTCCCAAAGAAGAGAAGGAACAGATCGCTAAAGATCTTCTTGAATACTGCAAATTGGACACGATGGCGATGGTAGAAAACTACAAAAAACTGCTAAGTATTTAGTGGCATAAATTTGTATGTCACAACAGATCGGGAGAAACGATCCATGTCCATGCGGAAGAACCAACGGGGACGGAAACAGGGTGAAAAATAAAAAGTGCTGTCTGGATATAAAAGTTAAAAAAGAAAAGGTGACATTTTCTAGAAATGATTTCATTTCGGCACCGTACAAAAATTGCCCTCATTGCAAAAACACCGAATCATTTGGTGTTTTTGTGCCAATATCGGGTAGCAATCATTACACGAGAGAATGTATAGTTTGCCACCACGAAGAAAGGATTGAATTACCTGATTTACAAAAGAAAGTTGTATATCTTGATCAATTCGTAATAAGTAATCTCATCAAACTGCTTGATTCGTCACACCCAAGCCATGAACGCATTAAAAGAGATCCGTTTTGGCATGACTTATTTGTTGCGCTGGAAAAAGCTGCAAAATCACAGGCTATTGTTTGTCCTGATAGCTCCTTCCATAAAGATGAGTCGAGTGTTGGTGGAATAGATTTCAATAAGGCGAAAAATTTATACGAACACTTTTCTGGTGGTAAAACATTATTTCCCGCACATGTCATAGAAGAGCGGCAAGTACTAAAACATTTTGCAGACTGGTTGGACGGTAAGAAGTCAATCTTTACCTTTGACCCTCAGGATATTTCGTTTGGCGATCTTCACACTTGGGAAATCGGAATGCGAGTTTCTGTTGGTTTTTCACAAAAAGCTGAAGAGATCAATCATTTAAAACAAATTAATGCCTCCACGGAACAGCAATTGGCTGAGATATGGAAGAAATGGCAGTCTGAGAAAATGTCTTTTGAAGACAAGGCTAAAGAGGAGGTTTTAGGATTTGGAAAAGGTGTGCTAGTAGTCACGAAGAGTTTCATTCAAAAAAGAGCGGTTGCCACATTGAGAGCGTTGACCGATCCGTCATTTCAGTTTGATCTCAACGATATACTTCCACCACCCGCATTTGATTTAATGGAGCATCTTATGCGAATTGCTGCTCAGAAAGGTGTCGATCATGCAAGAATCCCTAATATCATTTCGGAATACCTTCTAAATGCTGATTCGTTGCTACAGATTCCTTACTTTAAAATCAATTCTATAATGCTTGCAGGATTGGCACGTTCTGCCTACCTGGGGGAAAAAATGGCTCCAAAATCAACAGCTGACGTACAGTTTATATCCAGCTATTTACCGTATTGTGATGCCATGTTTGTTGATAAACAATCGGCAAGAATACTGAGGGAATTACCAAAAGATACCCCGAAGCATTTACGCATTGATGAATATGGTGCCAAAATCTTTTCTCTTAACGAGCGCAATAATTTTTTAAAATATCTGGACGATCTCGTTACCGAATTACCAAAAGAGCATATTGAAATTCTCAAGGATATAAACGGTGATACATACGACCAACCATATTGGTCAATTCTTGAGGATAAATAGCCAATATGCAGTTTCGGGTTTTTTATCTAGCAAACTGAACTAGTGCAGATTCAAGATGCTCAAGATTTATTGTTCTGAACCCGTCCAGTATTCGGAGCCAACAAAAATTCTCAACTTCGGTTGGGAATTTTTGATTGGCGACGGGGGGGCAGGCCAACTGCTTGGCCTGCGTTGGGGCGAGAACGTCGGAACAGTGAGGCGCTCTAAGTATGCTTACTCCGGTTTATTCTTTGTCGTTCCTAGCATTCCTCCCCACACCAAGTGGCTGATCAGGAATACGGTGCCGTTGAGCTTCAGCATGATTGGATCAATAAAAGGTAATATAACAAACCACATAACAACGAACACTCCAGCTCCTAAAAGCATGCCCGTCATCACCCTCAGTAGAGAATTTTGAATATTGCCGAATAACTTCCAATGAACCATGCCGAGAATCACGGAGTTCATCATGTGCCCCAGGAGACCAACGATGACCGGAACTAACATGAATGACACAGGGATAGCGAGCGTTTGTAAGTCCCTGAAGATGGTTGCCGATATAAAAATCGGGGCTGACCAAAATCCCGTACCGCCAGCAGCGACGCCTTCGTAAATCATTTCAATCATCGTCATCATCACCCCAGCGGTCATACCAAACACGATCATTTTTTTATTCATATACACGCTAAGGGTCAATTATTAATTTTATGCAAGTTAAAGCTATCTTAGCATTTTATTTAAGCACTGCCTCGATAAGATTCGCGAACGTCGAAAACGGAACCGCGCCAGAAATGAGCTTTCCATTCACAAACGTCGTGGGCGTACCTGAAGCCCCAGCGGCTTGACCGGAGGCGATATCGGCGTCTATGACGGACCGATACTTTTCACTCTTTACGCAGCTATCGAATTGCTCCACATTCATTCCGAGATCGCTGGCGAGCGCTCCATAATACAGTGAAGTTAAGGTGCTTTGATGTGCGAATAGAGCGTCTGTATATTCCCAAAATTTTCCTTGCTCGTTCGCGCACTCAGCAGCTAGAGCCGCTGGTACCGCTTGTGGATGGATAGCTCCAAGCGGGAAATGACGGTAAACCCAGGCGATGTCCGCTCCGTACGTGTCGTAAACTTGCTCCATCGTGGGGTGGTGTCTACCGCAAAATGGGCATTCATAATCCGAATATTCAATAATCACAACCTTGGCCTTCTTGAAATCGCCGCGTACATGATCGTCATCGGTAACGGCTGCGAGTGTTTTTGCGGTGGCGGCGCCCACCTGTCCGGCGTCGTTATTACTATCTACTACCGCGGTATTGCCGGCATGTGCTCGTGGCCCCGTGCTCTCGAAAAGGTTCCCGGCCACGGAAGTGAGTGCAATTCCGGTCACAAGCCCAAAAATGAATATCGCCTTTGGATTTCCGTTGAAAAAACCGCCGGGCGACGTTGTGTTTCCCGTCATAGGTTAGGAGTTGTTACTTCTAAGATAAATCCAAGAAGAATCAGCGCGATGCACAGTTTGTCAAGTACTTCCAATGTTCCTCCCGGTATATGCTGATACTCAATGTAATTTCATTGCGCATACTCCGTCTCTACACGAATGTGTGTCGCCACGACGCTTGAGTTTTACGATGAGACATGCAGGATCTGCGTTGCATGTTGCGATCTCGTCGGATGAAACGACAAGAGAAAATTGATCACCGTCTTGCTCAAGAACGACAGGCAGCCCGTAGCCATGCCTTTGAAGAAAAGCGGCGATGCCTGCTGGCACTTCGTCAGCATGATAGATTTCCGGTTTCTCAGTGAGTGACGCGATGAACTGCTCCCATTCCGGCCTTTCATGTATTGGACCGTGGGTTATATTGCAGAGCGAGCATATGCTCTTTCCGCCAAACGCCTTGGCAATAGCACCGGGGATGTTTGCTCGGATACCGGAGTTCGCCTGGTAAATGAAAATAAAATGTCTCATACTATTTCTAAATGTGCAGAATCTTTCCTAGTCGCGGACGAGTTCGCTATTTTCCTTCAGCCCAAGCTTTAAGCGCTGCATAGGATTCGGATCCGCAGATCCATTTTCCGCTTTCGGTGTTGATAAAAAATGGCACGCCGCCACAGAAGCCCTTGTCGTATTCCTTGAGTTTTTTAGCATTCTCCTCGTTATGCCAAGTTTCAAACTGTTCAATGGCGAAACCTTCTTTCTTCAATCTTTCGATAATCGGCATCATAGCCAGACAATGCGGACACTCAGCACCGTAGAATTCAAGGAGAGACATAATAGAGAGATGATTTATGCTTATAGTTGTGTGCTCCATATAGGCACGTAAGGCACAACCAGCGATTCCAGCTTGCGGAATACCCCGGTTGCCATAAGGACTGCGGTAATAATAAGCAGGACGCCGAATGCTGTTTTGAGCTGACCTGATCGTTCCTGAATAAACCGACGTCCAGCAACGGCACGCTTGCCACCGTACGCAATCAGGAGCATGGGAATTCCCGCGCCAATCGAGTAGACAAAGAGAAGGAGTCCGGCTTTTACCGCGCTGCCGGTCGAAGACGCGAGCAGAATGATCGACCCAAGGATTGGTCCGGCGCATGGCGCCCAGATGATACCAAGAAGCGAGCCGAGTGCGAATGCTTCGCTTGGTTGTCCAAGCTGGTTGGCCTTCGGGCCACGATTGCCGAGCCATGATGTCAGTATGGATGTACCGCGAGAGAAGAGGTCGCCAAGCGGCTTCACGAGGAGCACAATACCCATGAAGCCAATGAGCCAAATGGCAAGTTGGTTCAGTAAAATGCGGTCAATCGGGAGATTGCTGCCAAAGGCTCCGAATAACACGCCGAGTATAGTAAACGTCGTCGACATCCCGAGGACAAGATATACTGGGTACCATTTATGATCCTTCAATACCGACCCGAGTATAATCGGCAAAATAGGAATAATGCACGGCGACGTCACAGTAATAGCACCAGCGGCAAGTGCCAGCAAAAACATTCCCATACGCCTAGGATTGTATGAAAGCAGTGAAGCTTTCGACGGTTACCGGTCCAGGGCCAAGCTGCAGCGAGGCTGCGTCTTTGCTCGTTTTAATAATCGTTGATTGACTGGCAATGTTAAAAATCTTTTTCAAAGCGATTTCCGTATCATAATTTACTTTGAAACCAATAAGGTTCAAGTTCGTGTTGGATTGGAATACGCTCTCTATAATCGGTTCATTGGCACGGCAAGTCGGACACCAATCCGCATGAAAGTCGAGGATAACAGTTTTACCGTCGGTCAGCGCCTGTTCGTAAGCTGATTGGGAAAAGTCCTGATATGCCCCCGCGGAATACGTGATATCACCACTTGCGGCAACGACCGCACCCGGTGTCGTTGTTACAGACTGGGCGGTTGTATTAGTCGAATCACTGGGACGGCTGAACACGACGTAACCGAGAGCGGAAAGGATAGCGATACCGATGATCACGATAAGAGTATTTTTCATATGAAGACATCATAATGGCGCTGCCATAACTTCGTCGGTAACAAAAGCTACAGGGTGCTGTGGACAGTAATTTTCCCACCTTCATTTATATCAATTTTCCTTTCGACCTGTAGATCGTGAATTGCCCGTGTAACCGTCACTCGATTGAGTCCAGTGAGTTTCGCGAGATGTTCGTGTGTAAGCTGGCGCTTCGTTGGTTCGTCGGCCAGCCATTCGAGAAATCTGGGTATGCGTTTCTGTTCGTACCTCTCAATTTCGTGCAGGATTTTTTCCTTTGCATCAGACAGTGTTTCTCCAAGTTTAGTTTCATAGTCCTCCAGTCGGTGCGCAAGCGACGAAAACGCCCGCATCATGACGACGGGGTAAGCAGAGATGATTCTTTGAAACTCCCTGGAAGAAAACGTGCAGATACGTGTGCCGTTGGCCGCTTCAGCAAAATGGGAAAGCGAACCTTCCTGCAGGCCAATGTTCCCGAACAGCGTTCCTGGACCCATGACATCAAACACAAATCGCTTTCCGTCCTTCACGTGATAAAGTGAGACCTCACCCTCCTTAACGAGGAATAGGCGCGTTTCCAAATCGCGCGGTGTGTACAAAAGCGCGCGACCATTATGACGCTGATCGCTGGCGGAAGCGGCAATACGCATAATTTCCTCCTTTGGAATACCAGCAAAGAGGTTGAAGTTTTTGATATACCAGGCGCGATCCATATTGGGGGAAGCTTAACACACTTATGCACAGAACGTTAGCCTTCTTTGTAGCAAAGGCTACAGGTATGTAGTCCGTATTTTTGATACCATGAGGATATAATTCCTAACGTATTATTTATGGGAAAAGTATGTACGGCGTGCGGTGGAGGTATCGTTGCCCCGGCAAAGCCGGAGAACGAATCGGAACTTTGTTCAAATTGTTCCGGCGCACAGCTAAAAGAAGCGGTTGCTGGTGCATGTGAAAAGTGCACTCAGGGCGTGCCACATGAACACGGAGCAATGTAATATATGCAAAGATATGATCTCGTGGTAATTGGTTCCGGTTCCGCTGGCATTTCCGCTGTGGAGGCCGCGCGCGAAAACGGGGCCACTTCCGTAGCCCTTGTTGAATCTGCGCCGCGTCTTGGCGGCGAGTGCCCAAATTGGGGCTGCGTGCCAACTAAGGCGCTACTGAGATCGTCGGAAATCCTTTCCCTCGCGCGCCGTGCGGGGGAGTTTGGACTCCGTATTCCACACGCGTCTTTTAAACTCAATGAAGTGATGACGCGCAAAACGCGCATCGTTGACACGCTCACTGGGGACGAACGTATCGAGGGTGTGCTAGGAAAGTTAGGTGTTACTTTACTGCGTGGTAAGGCGACGTTTACATCCCCTTCTGAATTAACGGTTGGCACAGAGCAAATCAGTGCCAAGCATTTCATTATTGCTACTGGTTCAGAGGCAGCTATTCCGCCAATTTCCGGACTCGGAGAATCTGGATATCTCACGAGTGAGGATATCGTCACGCTCAAGCGCCTACCTAAATCCATTATTATTATCGGCGGTGGCCCGATCGGCATTGAGTCTGCGCAGATCCTTTCTGGACTTGGTGTACAGGTGACTATCGTCGAGTTTGCCCCACATATCCTTCCACGGGAGGATGAGGAAATCGCCGTAATTGTTTCCGATTCGTTTAGCAAGCGCGGAGTACGAATCTTTACCAATACTCAGGCTACACGCGTCGAGAACAACGACGGCCAAAGGCGAGTGACCGTCGAGGAAGGGAAAGAAAAGCGATCTGAAACTCTAGAAGCTGACGCCGTACTCGTGGCCGTTGGCAAGAAGCCGGTGATCGCCGGGTTGAAGTTAATAAACGCCGGCGTCGAACTTGACGAAAAAGGTCGTCCGAAGCTCAATGAATTTTTGCAATCGACCAATCCTTCCATTTACTTCGCCGGCGACGCCGCCGGGCAAATGCTGTTCACTCACGTCGCGCACGAACAAGGAGTCATTGTCGCGACCAACGCAGTGAAAGGTAATGTTATTCGCTCCGATCTTCGCGTCGTCCCTCGTGGTACGTTTTGCACACCGGAAGTAGGTTCCGTCGGCATGACCGAAAGCGAAGCCCGAAACGCCGGCAAGCGCGTCGGTATTGGAAAAGCCCCGTATGCCATTTTGGGGAAGGCGTTGGTGAGCGGCGAACCGGAAGGTATGGTCAAGATTGTTGCCGATTTGGATTCTGGCTTGATCCTCGGCGGTCACATTGTTGGCATGAGCGCGGCCGAAACCGTCCATGAAATCGCGCTCGCTATGTTTGCAGATATTTCCTACACCACAATCGGAAAGATGATTCATGCGTATCCTACATTTGCCGAAGGCGTGGGTGCCGCCGCCTATGACGTAAAAGAAGTGGTATGAAAGCAGTAAAGATATTCACCTCGCCCGGATGCGGTTATTGTGCGCTCGCAAAGCAACTTTTCAGCTCGCTTGGAGTACTGTACGAGGAAAAGGACCTCTCCGCTGATTCGGCCGAGGCGGAAGCGCTAAGTCAAAAGTACAACTGGAGAACGGTGCCGATGATTTTTATTGGCGACGAGTTTGTTGGAGGATATGACGATGTGTCCGCTCTGCATAGAAATGGAAATCTTCTCGCTAAATTGATATAACAAGACGCTATGATGAGCGATCATCACCAACTTCTTGACTATAAGGAATGCCGACCGACCATGCATTTGTTATACTAATCTCATATTTAACGAAGCTAAACTGACGAGTAATTATGATTCCAGATCTTATTATCGAGTTCGGTCCTCGTTCTCTACTCTCTTTGGTTGGAATAATCACTCTCATGATCGGTGTTTGGTATGTCGATCGTGCCTGGGATGAAAAAGGTTCCGCGGCCTATGCACGCGCAAAAGCAAAGAGCGCTAATTTAAAAGATGTTGTTGTGCCTGAGGAGGAATTGAAAGCTGCTTTTCCGTTCCCAACCGTATTTATCCTAGGGTGGGTGATCTTTGCTAGCTCGTTTCTATTTTCTGCAGGTGGTGGTTGGATGCTTAATATCACTCCAGTGAGTTTGGCGGCAATCTTTTTTTCTCTTGCCCTTGCTTTCATAGCCTCTGTCCCAATGGGTGACGCGGTGCTTCACCGAAATAAGTCTAAAAAGATGAAATTGAGCATGATGTTCATGCTGTTGTGGATTGGCCTGACAGTTGCATCTGGATTCTCGGCAGACACGGGAATTGCCGCCTTCGTTATTGGTGGGGTCGGTGCGATTTCGATCATTGTCTCAATGAAGCTGTTGTGGAAGTACCGAAAGATGGGTGATACCTGGGAACAGGAAGGTCGTCCTAATCCTAACCCTATCGTTTATAACATGGGTGGACCCCTCTTTGTTTTTGGGTGGTTTCTTTTTTGGGTGAGTATGGCAAGCGCGACCGGAGGACTCATCGAGGATGGTCTACCGATCTATTTCAATCTACGCACGGCACTAGCCTTCTTTGCGGGCGTCGGAATGGTTCCCGTGGTTATGATGCTTGACTACGCTCATGATGAGGGTGGAAAGTATGTTGGCTTTGGGACTGATGGAGCTCACTTCGGACGGTTTATGGAGAGTCCTGTCCCGTTTTTTGTCATGTGGTCATTGTTTGGATTGGCAAGCTTCATCGCAATAGACAATTCATTTGTAGAACCAGATGTGCGTCGCTGGCTTCTTCTTGCCAATGCTCTGCTTCAAGCTGTTGTGGCAGGCGGACTCATCCAAACAGCCCTTTATAAAGGCAGTATGGTTTTCAAGATGAGGTTTTCAATGATTTTTGTCCTTTTATTCTTCGCCCTTGCTCTAAATATTGGCTTTGACGGTGGACCAGCACGATACTTTGCATTTGCTGGTGTATTATTCGTAATTGCAGGTCAAGTAAATGTTTTTAAAGACCGAAAGCGCGGTGACTATTGGATGATTAATAAGAAAGTTAATCCAAATCCCATCGTCTACTCTGTAGGCGAACCATTCTTTATGACCGGTTGGATCCTGTTATCTCTTGCAATGTCGCTGCCAATGTTATGATCTTTGATGTTCGTATAATCTTACTACTCTCACTATTCTCTCCTGTTGCAGAAGCCTTTCCTAATCTTTACATGTCGTGGTGGATCCCTAGTAATGGAAAGATTAGGAAATATCTAGACACTTGGCCACGTCGCGTACTTGTCGTGCTCGTTGTATGGATTCCGATCCTTATCACTCTAGCAACAATCATCGATTCCCCAGTCCTTATCTGGACTCTTGCTACGCTTGTGCTTACTGCCTTCGGGCTTCGCCTCTATGCGCTAGATCGATCTTTAAGCCAGACACTTAAAGGCACCAGACGTAAGATAAAGTTATTAAAGATTCCAGATCTTCTCTACTTTCTAGCACTTTCGAGCATGGGAGCTGTGCTGTACATGGCCGTGCCAGATAGCAAGTGGTTAGTCCCTTTAGCGATCACGATTATTTTTCTAGGGGCTTTTATAATAGCGACATTTAGACAAGGAAAACGTACCAACCTCGCATTGGATGTTGTTGGCCGTCTCATATTTATCCTAGGTTTTCTCCTCAACCTTCACAATTTAATTCGAGCAGCATCTCCCGTAATTCTAGGCTAATTAATAAACCAAATCTGCCGCCGTGAATCTCGGGATATTGATATATCCTTGATGCTCCTGAAGCGCGGTTATAACATCAGCGACGATGGGGAGCCAAGAAAAATTCTCAACTTCGGTTGGGAATTTTTGATTGGCGACGGGGGAGCAGGCCAAAAGTTTGGCCTGCGTTGGGGCGAGAACGCCGGAGCGATGTTCCGGCAGCAGCCGGAACCGCGAGGCGGTGGCTAGGCCTCGGGGAGTGACGACGACCCGAGAGCCGAAGCCGAGCCCCGACCGTGTCTGTGACAACGATCTGAGCAGTTGATTATTTATAAAATAACTCATGGTTGCGAAGCTCTTTCTTAATATCTAAATAATTAGGAAGAGCCTTCTCCACTAGCGCCCAGAATTTTCTCGAATGATTAAATTCCTTCAAATGACACAGCTCGTGCACGATAATATAGTCCTGATGTTTCTCGGGTAAAAACACTATTTTATAATTCAAATTTAGATTTTGCTTGCATGAACAACTGCCCCAACGAGTTTTTTGATTTTTGATAAAGATTTTGTTGAATGAAAAACCAAACATTTTGTTGTAAAATTTAACCCGTTCGTGCACAAGAGCAAGTGCAATATCTTTATTCTCCAAAAAATCTTTATGCGAGAGAGTACGGATTGCTTTGCTATCTATGCTATTGAAAAAACTTATTTTGTCCAAAACCCATTGTTTTTTGTCAGCGATAAATTTTTCAATAATTGATTGCTCTATTCCAAAGGGGCTCGTCACCACAACCGCGCCATCACAATACACCGCTAGGCGCATTCGTTTTGCCCGTCTACTTCTCTTGAGTTTGTATGAAATTTTTTTATCCATAGTCCTAGAATTTTTTAGTGATTATGTCCACCAGTCGATTCAAGAATTTCGGAAAATCGGTTACAGTAAATCGATCCTTATACTCTCGCAAAATAAGCTCTTGCAAAGTCTGCTTAATATCCTTTATAAACACCTCCCGCTTTGAGGATTCTTGCCATCCGGCATCAAGATCATCTTCAATACGAATCCGCAATTCCTTTACGAATTCTTTAGTCTCTGCATCCTTGGATGCATCGACAAATTCTTGCGAAATCACATACAGAGCATACTCTTTAAGATCAAGTCCTAAATCTTTCGCTTCGTCTCCTTTGGTTTTAATATCACTCATCAGCTCCTCGTATCGGCGAATTCTTTCTGCAAGGTCAATCTGGTTCTGTTCAAACTCTCGTCGAATAGCAACAAGTCGTTCGCTAAACTTCT
>Ga0163151_10001770_pt1 | contig 35505 bp, 33 predicted proteins | sample OliLakLV19MP5IB2_FD_145596 | JGI IMG/M metagenome (GOLD analysis project Ga0163151, IMG submission 145596) | Freshwater microbial mat bacterial communities from Lake Vanda, McMurdo Dry Valleys, Antarctica - Oligotrophic Lake LV.19.MP5.IB-2 | ecosystem: Environmental > Aquatic > Freshwater >... | reverse complement strand
CGCTGAGACAACAGCCTTGAGGGATGCCGTCGAGATGTCAGCATCGATGCCAACGCCCCAGAGGCGCTTACCGTTGACATTCAGCTCAACATACGCGGCCGCGATCGCGTCACCACCAGCGCTCAGTGCGTGCTCGACGTAGTCGTAGAGCTTCACGTCAATACCCTGATCGGCCATGACGGCAAGGAACGCAGCGACGGGACCATTGCCAGTCGCCGTCGTTGCCTCGAGGCCATCGCCAACGCGAAGTCTCACGTCGAGGGTGGTTTCCCCCGTCATGTCGCTGGCAGTGCGGGTCGACAATAGTTCGAAACGCCCCCACTTGTCTTCAGCTCGGTCGGCCGGCGCTGGAAGGTACTCGTCTTGGAAGAGCGACCAAATCTCGTCGCTCGTGACCTCACCGCCCTCGGCATCCGTTTTGGCCTGAACGACGCTGCTGAACTCGATCTGGAGCTTGCGTGGCAAATCGAGGTTGTGGTCCGCCTTGAGGAGGTAGGCGACACCGCCCTTGCCGGACTGTGAGTTGACGCGCACCACGGCCTCGTAGCCGCGGCCCAGATCCTTCGGGTCGACCGGCAGGTACGGAACGGCCCACTCGAGTTCATCGATGCTCACGCCGCGTGCCGCGGCATCCGCAGCCATGGCTTCGAAGCCCTTCTTGATCGCGTCCTGGTGCGATCCGCTGAAGGCGGTGTATACGAGATCGCCCGCCCACGGGCTGCGTTCGTGAACCTTCAACTGGTTGCAATACTCGGCTGTTCGCTTGATTTCGTCGAGGTCGCTGAAATCAATCTGCGGGTCGATTCCCTGGGTGAAGAGGTTGATTCCGAGGGCGACGAGATCGACGTTACCCGTTCGCTCGCCGTTACCGAACAAGCACCCCTCGATTCGGTCGGCTCCGGCAAGGTACCCGAGCTCGGCCGCCGCCACCGCTGTTCCACGGTCGTTGTGCGGGTGAAGCGAGAGGATGACGTTCTCGCGCGGGTGCAGACGCCGCGACATCCACTCGATTGAATCGGCGTAGACGTTCGGGCTCGCCATCTCGACAGTCGCTGGCAGGTTGATGATGACCTTGCGCTCTGGGGTTGGCTCGAATATCTCGACGACCTGGTTACACACCTCGACGGCGAACTCGAGCTCGGTGCCCGTATAACTCTCGGGCGAATACTCGTAAAAGACCTCAGTGCCTGGGATGAGCGCTTCGGCAGCCTTGCAGAGGCGCGCACCGTTGAGGGCGATGTCAACGATGCCCTGTTTGTCGGTGCGGAACACAACATCGCGCTGCAGCACACTCGTGGAGTTGTAGAGGTGCACGATTGCTTGCTTGGCACCCTTGAGCGACTCGTATGTGCGGTTGATGAGCTCCTCGCGGGCTTGCGTCAGCACCTGGATACGCACGTCGTCTGGGATGAGGTTCTCTTCGATGAGGGTACGGACGAAATCAAAGTCGGTCTGGCTGGCGCTCGGGAAGCCGACCTCGATCTCCTTGTAACCCATTCTCACGAGGAGGTTGAACATGATGCGTTTGCGTTCAGGGCTCATGGGATCGATGAGCGCCTGATTGCCGTCACGCAGGTCGACGGCACACCAGCGTGGCGCCGCGGTGATGCGCTTCGTCGGCCAGGTGCGGTCTGGCAGGTCGACGGTGAATTGTTCGTGGTACGGGCGGTACTTGTGGATCGGCATTGCCGAAGCCGACTGTGTGTTCTTCATGGTCCTTGCTTTCGTCTGAGGAGTGGTCAGCCAACGACGAACACCGCGACGAGTGAGGCCTGAGGTTAGGTCTCGTCGCGGCAGCTAAGGAGAAGCAAACCGAACACCGTTTTAGGGTAGCACTGCCGGGGTCCGGCACGAGAACTCCCGGAACCAAGGGCACGAGGGTCGCGCGTCACTGACGTTCGCCCACACTCCAGTTGATGCGCACGGGGTGCCGCTCAGCGCAGCAAGTGGAGTTTCGACCGGGGTGGGCGCCACCCGGCGTCCGCGAGTGCCCGAGCCACTCGGAGAACGATTTGCTCCGGGTCGCGGAAGTGGGCGTTCACGACCCGAACCACCGTCCATCCGGCTGCCGCAAGGCGTTCATAGCGAAGGATGTCCTCTGCCGCCTGCTCGTCGGTCAGGTGGTGCCGACCGTCGTACTCAACCAACACGAACCACTCTGGGTAAGCAAGGTCACCGAACATCTCGCCGACGGCGTCGCGAATGCTGTAGTTCACCACGGGTTCGGGCAAGCCAGAGCGCACGAGCAACAACCGCAGCGCCACCTCGCGGGCGGAGTCGGTCCGCGCGCGAAGCAGGGGGAACGCGCGCGCCAGTAACCCGGCCCCCCGCCGTTTCCCGTGCCGCGCACGCGCCTCGGACAGGTCTTTGAGCGTAGCGAGAGGTGCTTGCCGCCGAAGCAGGCTGTCACCCGCAATCACAAGCTCATCCATCGACAGCTCGCTGGAGAGCGAAGTCCAGCAGTCTGGCGGCGACAGGACGGGCATCCCGCGCAGTACCGCGAGGCTCACCGAATTGGCGGCGACACGGTGACCGACGACCCCGCCCATGCGGGGCTCACGCGCCGGCCATGCCGAACTCACATGAATCGCCGAGTCACGCTGAACACGTGATGGAAGCCACATTCCCCAAAGTATCGCGGCGGTTGAATGGCTGAACCACTGGTGTTTACGCATCAGTGGGAGGTAGGCAAGACAACGGTCCTCGGTCGTCACGACCGGTCGGGGCGCGCGAACCCCGCGGAAGGGGAGCCCGAGATCACTCCTTCGTAGCCGCGCTGGGGGCACGTTGAGCTTGGCCGCCTCCCGGATGTGGAACGGTACGGCGTCGAGTGGTGGAGGCAACGGTGTGGGTCCTGGCATGGGTCGAGCATCCCGAACCAATGCCCCCGCCCAAACTCGTCGCGGCAACCGGTGGACAACGCCACCCAGACTCCGCTTGTGACGGAGAACCCCGGCCTGGCCGTCACAACTGGAGTTTCGGCAAGTGTCGGGTGCGCGCGCCAGCGAAACGAGGCCGCGGTCGCGCACGCCAGTCAGACGGGGGTCGCGTGTGCCCGCGCGAGGGACACGGGGGCAGCGGGCGCGAGCGACGGAGACGGCGGGCCGCTAGAACCCGCGCCGCCCCAGTGGTGCACGGCGGGCATGCGGTCGTCGCTCCCGGCGCGATCAGCGACCTGCTTGCGCACGTGCGGTCGGGAGTGCCCGGTGCGGGCTCAGGCACCGCTATCGTCATTGACCCCGAAGTCGCTGCCGGCAACAGTGCCCGGGATGCTCGCCACGCCCGCACTCCCGGCGAACTCTCGGCGGCGCGCGAGTTCCTGGCCGAGGCGACGGTGAAGTCACACGTGGGCCGCGTTCTCGCCAAGCTCGGGCTGCGCGACCGCGTGCGAGTGGTGCTTTACGCCAATGACCACGGGTTGCTGCCGCGGGGTTGGGTGGTGGAATACCTCAAATGGGCTATCGCCCGACCGGAACGGCGCACCATAGCCTTACGCCGTACTGCCGAATCGCGGCAGCGACCCATGAGGAACTCGCGTGCGCACGTTCATCCCCAGTCTCTGCATTGCCGGTCTGTTGCTCGCACTCGCGGGCTGCGCGAGTTCTAGCAGCCTCGCGCGCGGAACGTGCCTCGAGTTCGCCGACGGCGACTTCGCTGACCTGACCTCGGTGGTCGAGTGTGAAGCAGAGCATCGCTTCGACGTTGTCGGTACCGTCTCGTGGCCAGACATGCAGAGCGCAATCGATGAGCTCGGCGCAGAGGCGGTGCACGCTGGCATTGCGGACTTTTCACTGGAGGCCTACTGGGAGTGGGTGCCGTTCGTCTGCGAGCAGCAGCTGCGCGAAACCGTAGGCTTGTCGGGCGTCACCGTCGATGGAGTGAGCGGAGACGATCTGCACCTCAACCCGACGGCCCGGTACTACATCGACTACTCCCTGGCGCCGCTCGACGCCTTCGTCGAGGGCGATCGAACGACGACCTGCTCGGTGGCGTGGCTGAATGCCGAGAACACCCTGACTGCGCTCGCGCACCCAGACGGAGCTTCTGTCGCGGGACTCGTCTCGGGTGAGCTCGGTGTGCTCGGGGCCTACTCGTGCTTCACCCGCTTCGGCCCTGGCGACCAGCCGCCCGTCGTCTGTGATGAGCCGCACAATGGCGAGTCCCTGCTCGTGTTCGACGGTGGAACAGCGCTTTCGTCCGGCTTCATCGAGAGCTTCGATCCCGTCACGACCAAGGCGTCTGACTTCAGCGAACTCGACGCGTACTGCGAGACGCTCATCGACACGGTGCACCCCGGTGTGCTCGGCGATGGTGCCTGGAAGGTCTGGGGCAACCACCTGCTGAGCTTCGGTGGCGGTTGGGACGACTTCGACGGCACCTTCGACCCCGACGAGCGCTACATGTTCTACTGCGGTGTGCTGCGCTCCGCTGACGACTCGGTGACCGGTTCGGTCGTACTCGGCGACATCGTCTCGGTGTCGGGCTAGCAGAGGGCTAGAACCCGAGCTTGCCCAACTGCTTGGGGTCGCGCTGCCACTCTTTCGCGACCTTAACGTGCAGCTTCAGGTAAACGCGCTGGCCCAGCAGCCGTTCGATTCCGACACGCGCACGGGTGCCGACATCGGTCAATCATGAGCCCTTGTGGCTGATGATGATGCCCTTCTCACTGTCGCGCTCAATCCAGATGTTGCCAACGATACGGTGTGGGTCCCGGCATGGGTCGAGCATCCCGAACCCGCGCGCGCCCCCAAACTCATCGCCGCGACCGGTGGACAACGCCGCCGAAACTCCAGTTGTGACGGAGAACCCCAGTTGCGCCGTCGCAACTGGAGTTTCGGTAAGTGTCGTGTGCGCGCCAGCGACACGAGCTCGCGGTCGCGCACGCCCGGGAGGCGGGGGCAGCGGGCGCGCGAGCCAGGGAAACGGCGGGCCGCTAGAACCCGAGCCGCCCCAGTTGCTTGGCGTCGCGCTGCCACTCTTTCGCGACCTTGACGCGCAACGACAGAAACACCTGGCGACCGAGCAGCCGCTCGATCTCGGCGCGGGCGCGGGCACCGACACTCTGAAGGCGCTCCCCGCCGTGACCGATGATGATGCCCTTTTGACTATCCCGTTCGACGAAGAGGTTGGCGTAGATCTCGAGAAGATCCTTGGTCTGGCTCTCAATCATGTCGTCGATCGTGACGGCGATCGAGTGCGGCAACTCGTCTGTGACGCCCTCAAGCGCAGCCTCGCGGATGAGCTCGCTCACACGCTGTTCGGTGGTTTCGTCTGTGATCGCGTCATCCGGGTACAACTTTGCCGAGATTGGCATGAGCTTGATGAGCTCTGTCGTGAGTATGTCGAGTTGGATTCGATCAAAGGAGGAGATCGGGATGATCGCATCCCAGTCGCGAAGTGTACTGATGGCCTGCAACTGTTCGGCAACACCGGGGCGCGATGTCGCATCGATCTTGGTGACGATCGCGACTTTCTTCGCGCCCGGGAACGACTCCAACTGCTCGTTGATGTACTTGTCACCCGGACCGATCTTGTCGCCAGCGGGTACGCACAATCCGATCACGTCGACGTCGCCGAGCGTTGATTGCACGATGCCGTTGAGCCGCTCACCGAGAAGGGTGCGCGGCCGATGCATTCCTGGCGTGTCAACGACGACGAGCTGACCGTCAGCGCGATGCACGATTCCGCGGATGGCGCGCCGAGTGGTCTGCGGTTTCGAGGATGTGATTGCCACCTTCTCTCCGACGAGGGCGTTCGTCAGCGTCGATTTTCCGACGTTCGGACGGCCGACGAATGACACGAACCCGGCCCGGAAGCGCTCGCTCATTCTGCGCTCTTCTCGGTGTCAGCGAATGCAGATTGCACATCAATCAAGGCCTGATCACGTTCGACGAGGACGGTGCTCAAGTGCTTTCTGCGGCCCTCTGTGCGCTCGGCCTCAAGGAGGAGCCCCGAGTATTCCGCAAGAGAGCCGACCACCGGGAGGCGCCCGAGCACCTTCGTCAACAGCCCACCGACCGAGTCGACCTCGTCATCTTCCAACTCGATCCCAAAGATGTCACCAAGCTCGTCGATCGACAGCCGAGCGCTCACTCGATACTTTCCATTGCCAAGGTCTTCGATCTCCGGCACCTCGCGGTCATATTCGTCCGCAATGTCTCCGACAAGTTCTTCGATGAGGTCCTCGAGTGTGACGAGCCCAGCAATTCCGCCGTACTCGTCGACCACCATCGCGAGATGGTTCGATTCGAGCTGCATTTGCCGCAAGAGGGCATCCGCCTTCTTGGATTCCGGAACAAAGAGCGCAGCCCTCGCGAGTTGCTCGGTTGTGAGCGTGTCGGCATCGAGCGTCTGCTCGTACGCGATGCGCGCGACATCCCGCAGGTACAGAATGCCGAGCACCTCGTCGATGTCTTCGCCGATGACCGGCACGCGGGACACCCCGCGACTGAGGAACAGCCCCATGGCCTCAACCATCGTCGCGCCGCCGTCGATCGTAACCATGTCGGTGCGCGGGACCATGACCTCGCGCACAACCGTGTCGCTGAACTCAAAAATCGAGTGAATCAGCTCGCGATCAACTTCTTCGAGAACGTCGAGCTCGGTGGCTTCGTCGACCATGCTGAGCAGTTGCTCCTCACTCGCAAAGGTCGCGGTGCGCGGACGGCCGGGAGTTACACGATTGCCGAGCGCAACGAGCGCATCGGCGATTGGCCCGAGCAACACGCGAATGGCTCGAACGGTGCGCGCCGAGAACCGCATGACCGCCCGCGCGTGCACTCGTCCAACGCTGCGTGGGCTTGATCCGACAAGCACAAAGGATGCCGCGGTCATGATGAGTGCGCTGCACAGCAGCACCCACCACCACTCTGCAAATATGGATACGAAAACGAGGGTGACGAGAACGGCGGCGGTCGTCTCGACCACGATGCGCATGAAGTTCAGCGCGTTGATATGGGCACCGGGATCGTTGGAGATCGCAATGAGCGAGCGACTCGCCCGACTCTTCGAAGCGAGGTCGACGAGCTCCGTGCGGCCGAGGACGGTCAGCGCAGAGTCCGCGGCCGCGAGGAGCCCGCCGAAGACAACCAGAATGACCGCTGCCGTAACGAAGATTGGAATGAGCATGGACTCAGCGCCGTCGTTCCGCCAGCGCGAAGCCGACCAGAATGTCGCGCTGGATGCCGAACATCTCTTTCTCGTCGTCCGGCTCGGCGTGATCGAAGCCAAGCAAATGAAGCAGGCCGTGGGTTACCAGCAGCAGCATTTCCTCGAGCGCGCTGTGCCCGGCGGTCTCGGCCTGAGCAATCGCCACCTGCGGGCACACCACGATATCGCCGAGCAATCCGGGCGGGGTGAGGTGCTCTTCGCTGCCGGGTCGCAACTCGTCCATCGGGAAACTGAGAACGTCGGTCGGTCCGGGTTCGTCCATCCATTGCACGTGCAGTTGCTCCATGGCCGCTTCATCGACGAATACAATCGCCAACTCTGCGTCGGGATGGACGTGCATTTGATCGAGCGCGTAGACGGCAAGGCGCTGAATCGCGACTTCGTCGACAGTAACAGCTGATTCGTTATTGATCTCGATGCTCACGAACGTCCGAACCTTCCCGCTTGGTTCGTACCCCGGTCATCCGTCCGATTGTTGATTCGCGCTTCTTCCCGCTCGAATCGCTCACGCTGCCGTTCTTCATCGAAGCGCGTGTACGCGTCCACGATCTGGCCGACGAGGTTGTGACGCACGACATCTGCGCTCGTGAGCCGAGCGAAATGGATGTCGTCGATCGAGTCGAGTACTCGCGTCACGAGTTGCAATCCGCTCGCCCCTGCGGGGAGGTCGACCTGCGTGATGTCTCCCGTCACGACCATCTTCGAACCGAACCCAAGCCGGGTAAGGAACATCTTCATCTGCTCGGGCGTGGTGTTTTGCGCTTCGTCGAGCACGATGAATGAGTTGTTGAGGGTGCGACCGCGCATGTACGCGAGGGGGGCTACTTCGACGGTTCCAGCCGCGAGCAGCTTCGGCACCAGTTCCGGATCCATCATCTCGTTGAGCGCGTCATAGAGCGGCCGCAGGTAGGGGTCGATCTTGTCACTCAGTGAGCCGGGCAGAAAGCCAAGGCGTTCTCCCGCTTCGATCGCCGGGCGGCTCAGAATGATGCGGTCGACTTCTTTTCGCTGCAGAGCCTGGACAGCTTTTGCCATGGCGAGGTATGTCTTACCGGTTCCGGCTGGCCCGATACCAAACACAATTGTGTTCAGGTCGATCGCATCGACGTACTCTTTCTGGCCGAGCGTTTTCGGGCGCACGCTCTTGCCGCGCGAGGTCAGGATCGCCTGGCTCAGCAGTTCTGCCGGGCTTCCTGAACGAGAATCGATGATTCGTGCCGATGACGTGACCTCAATCGGCCCGAGCTCGCGCCCGTCGCGCACCATGAGCACGAGTTCGTCGAGGAGTGTTGCGGCAGACGTGACCGCCGACGCCGGCCCGCTGATCGTGATGCGATTGCCTCGAACGAGAACATCGACGGTCGGGTACTGCCCTTCGATGACCGTCAAGAAGCGATCCTGCGGACCGAGCAATCGCACCATTGCGACGCCGTCGACCTCGATCTCGACAGTGTGCAATTCCTCGTTCGAGGACGGCGTTTCGCTAATCCGCAAGGCTTCCTTCCGTCAAACTCTCTGTTGTGGATGACCCGAGCACGTGAGCATGCACGTGGAAGACCGTTTGCCCGGCTCGCGCCCCGGTATTGAATACGAGTCGGAATTCACCGCCGCAGTGATCGTCGGCGATGAGCTGCGCAGTTGCCGCGATGGTTGCTAAAAGCGCAGGGTCTCCAGCCGCCAACTCGGTGACATTTCGGTATGCCTCGGTCTTCGGCACGATCAGAATGTGCACTGGCGCCCTTGGTGCGATGTCCCGGAAGGCGATGACTTGGTCACTCTCGTACACGATGTCGGCCGGAATCTCGCGCGCAATGATGCGCGAGAAGATGCTCGGAGTGGGGTTCGACATGTCTCAAGCCTAAGCTCCGGCACGCCAGCGACCGAGCCTGAGGTTCAGGACGGCAATCGCTGCCGGTCCAGCGGTCGAGGTTCTCAGCACTTCTGGACCGAGCCGAACAGTGCTCGAGCCCGCCGCGGTAAGGACCTCGAGTTCGTGGTCCGCGACGCCACCCTCTGGCCCGACCAATACCACGACGTCGCGATCGTCAAGCTCGAGCTCCGCGATGCTCACTGCGGCGGTTGGGTTCAGAACAACGAGGTGACTTGCTGGTGACAGCTTCGCGAGTTGCTTCGTCGTTGCGAGGTCGAGTACGTCGGGAAGCCACGCGCGCAATGATTGCTTTGCCGCCTCGCGGACGACTGCCATCCACCGATCTCGCCCTTTGGCAACTTTTGCACCCTCCCACCGCGAGATACTTCGCGTTGCCGCCCACGGGATCACGCCATCGACGCCGAGTTCGGTTGCCGCTTGCACCGCGAGCTCATCGCGGTCGCCCTTTGCCAGCGCTTGCGCGAGAAAGATCGCCGGATGCGCGCGATCAGTCGTTTCCACCGCTTCAACCTGGACCTCGAGCCGGGTGTGCTCTGCGACGACAACTATTCCGGTTGCAACGAGACCAGCGCCGTTACCGATCGAGATGTGCTCGCCTGCCGCAAGGCGCGACACGGTAACCGCGTGGCGGGCTTCTGCGCCCTCAAGAATCAGAAGCTGGCCCAGTTCGGCAGAACCGAGCTGCTCGTCAATATAGCGGTGCGCCACTAGCCGCCCATGAAGCGCTCGCGAAGCTTCGTGAAGAGGCCCTGCTGGAAGTGCGAGAAGTGCGGAGCCTCGATCTTTCGTGATGAAGCAAGCTGCTTGATCAACTGCTGCTCCTTGGAGTTCAACTTCGTCGGCGTGAGCACTTGCACGCCGATTCGAAGATCGCCTCTGCCGGTACCGCGCAAGTGTGTGATGCCGCGATCCTTTATCATGAGCACCTCGGCACTCTGCGTTCCCGGCTTGATCTCGATGGCGATGTCGCCGTCTAGGCCCTTGAGCGTCACGGTAGTGCCGAGCACGGCATCCGTCATCTGAACTTCAATTGTCGCAAGAAGGTCATCCCCGTTGCGACTGAAGGTCTCGTGGTGGCGCACCTTCATCTCTAGGAATAGGTCGCCAGCGGGTCCGCCAGCCGGGCCGACCTCACCCTGGCCAGGCATTTGCAGCCGAAGTCCCGTGTCGACGCCAGCCGGGATGTCGACAGGAATCACCCGTGCTGCACGCACGCGCCCCTGACCGGCGCAACTCACGCACGGAGTCACGATCGTGGTGCCGTAGCCGCGACAAGTACCGCAGGGGTTCGAGGTCATCACGTTACCGAGCAGACTGCGCATGGTTCGCTGAATCTGGCCGGTGCCATTACAGATGTCGCAAGTCTTGGGGAATGTGCCCGGCGCACAGCACGAGCCAGCGCAGGTGTTACAAAGAATCGCGGTGTTGACCTCGACGTCGCGTTTGGTGCCAAAGATCACCTCGCTCAGCTCAACCTCGATGCGAACGAGTCCATCCTGGCCGCGTTCGCGCCTGGAGCGCGGCCCTGTTGTGCGCGCACCTCCCCCGAAGAATGTCTCGAAAATGTCACCAAACCCGGTGAAGCCAGCGCCGGAGAAGCCGGTCTGTGCACCGAGATCGTATTGCTGGCGTTCGCGTGGATCACTCAGCACGTCGTATGCGTGGGTGACGAGTTTAAAACGTTCTGCAGCATCCGCGCTCGGGTTGACGTCGGGATGAAGCTCGCGAGCGAGTCGGCGATATGCCTTCTTGATGTCTTCTGCCGCGGCGCTCCGGTCGACACCGAGCACCTCATAATGATCTGCCACGCGCTGTGCTAATCCTCACCGAGCAGTCTTGACAGGTAGCGCGCTACCGCCCGGACTGCTGCCATGTTGTTCGGGTAATCCATGCGAATAGGGCCAAGCACACCCAGTCGCGCAATACTCCCACCGCTCGCTGAGTATCCGCTCGTCAGCACGGCGGTCTCTCCAAGCGCAAAGTTCTCGTTCTCGCGCCCGATACGCGCTGACACGTCGCCGAGGTCGACCTCCATTTCGGCGAACAGCCGAAGGAGCGTGACCTGTTCTTCGATGGCCTCAAGCACGGGGTAGATGCTGCCGCTGAAGTCTTCTTCTGTGCGAGCAAGATTGGCCGTTCCTGCCATCAGCAACTTGTCGTGCCGGTTGGCAAGCACTTGCTCAGCGAGAGCGGATGTGACGGCTACAATCATCGGCTGCCTGGCCGGGGCGAATTGCTGCGGGAGCTCGGCAAGCCGAGCGGCGGCATCCGGAAGATCAAGCCCGACGAGGGTGTTGTTGAGCCGACTGCGAAGTTCGGTCAAGAACTCCTCGTCAAGCTCGGTGCTGATGTCGATAAGTCGCTGCTCAACTCGTCCTGAGTCGGTGATGAGCACCGTCATGAGCCTGGTTGAACTGAGTTGGACGAGTTCGACGTGGCGAATTCGGGATACCGCCCGGGATGGGTACTGCACCAGAGCCACTTGATGGGTGAGCTGTGAGAGCAGTCGTACCGTGCGCACGAGCACATCGTCGAGATCGACTGACGCTCCGAGAAAGGCCTCGATTGCCTCGCGCTGCGCCGAAGTGAGTGGACGCAGATCGGCCAGCTGGTCGACGAAAACGCGATATCCCTTATCGGTCGGCACTCGACCGGAAGAGGTGTGCGGGGCGATGATCAGTTCTTCGTCTTCAAGAAGCGCCATGTCGTTGCGGATCGTTGCCGCCGACACCCCGAAGGAGTGCCGTTCGACGATCGACTTCGATCCGACCGGCTCGCGAGAGGCGACATAGTCCTGCACGATGACTCGAAGCACTTCAAGCCCGCGTTCTGAGACCATCTCAACACCACCCCTCGCGACTGGCACTCGATCGAACTGACTGCCAATTGTACCGCGCCACGCCGCGTCAAAATCGTTGCACGCATCGTCACCGAGGCGCTACCGTGTGACTGTGCTCGCGCTAGCCCCATACCCGGGGCGTCCATGGGCACGAGTGTGATCCTCCCCAACAGCGGGAAACCCCGCCGTTCATTTGAAAGGCACTGACTATGACAGACGCAACCCCGCAGCCAGCCGCTCCCCAGCCGGCCGCCCCGCTGACGCCAGCAGAAGACAAGCAGTGGGCCTCGTTCGCCCACTTTGGAGGCGTGCTCGGCATCCTGCCAGCCCTCATCATCTTCCTGATCTTCAAGGACCGCGGTGCCCTCACCAAGCAAGAGTCGAAGGAAGCCCTGAACTGGCAGATCACGTTCTTGATCGGCTTCATCGCAATCAACATCGTCGTCTCGATTTTCACGGCAATTCTCATCTTCACCGACGCATTCGCTGTCATCAGCATCCTCGGATTCCTTCCGATGCTGCTCTGGGTCCTCAATGCGGTGCTCTCGATCATCGGTGGTGTCAAGGTCAACGGCGGCGGCGCATACCGCTACCCGTTCGCCATTCGCCTCATCAAGTAAGTGACTGAACGAGAAGTCATCTGACGAAACGCGGGTGAACCCGGGAGCGCAACTCCCGGGTTCACTGCTTTAATGGCGGCATGTCCGAATCAACCCCGCCCCCTGCCCAGCCGTACCAGACGGTCCAGCCCCTCAGCCCAAGCGACGAACGTCTCTGGGCCACCCTCATCCACATCGGTGGAATCGTTGTCGGGTTCCTCCCGGCCCTCATTGGGTACCTCGTGCTCAAGGACCGCGGCGCATTCATTCGCGCACACACCGCCACGGCAACCAACTTTCAGCTCACTCTCCTGATCGCCTATGTCGTGGGCGGCGTGCTCAGCCTTGTGCTGATTGGCTTTCTGATCCTGCTCGCAGCGGCGGTGGTCGCCCTCATCTTCAGCATCATGGCGGCGATCGCTGCAAACAAGGGTGAGCTGTACACCTACCCGATCGCCATCAAGTTCGTCTCCTAGCCCACCAACCGCGAAGGTCAGGCGCAATTGCGCTCAGCGACCCTCATCGGCCACCAACCGCCGCACCGCGGCATCGGCCAGCAGCCGTCCTCGCAAGGTCAGTTCGATCCGACCGGCGAGGGCGGCTTTCGCGTTCACCAGCTCGTCAGCGATCAGCTCGGCAACAGCGTGGCGCCCGGCCGGGGCCAGGTCCGCAATCGCAAGACCATCCCGAAGTCGAGTCCGCAACAAGACGTGCTCGACGTGACGGGTGGCAGCATCGAGTGATTCCCGCCCGGCAGCGGGTGACTGGCCTGCCGCAATTCGATCCGCGTACGCTGCCGGGTGTTTGACGTTCCACCAGCGAACACCACCGACGTGACTGTGGGCACCCGGTCCGATCCCCCACCAGTCATGGCCGAGCCAGTAGCCGAGATTGTGGCGCGAGCGGTGCTCGACGCTCCTTGCCCAGTTTGAGACCTCGTACCAGTGGAACCCAGCCTCGGCGAGGATGCTGTCACTGAGTTCGTACATATCGGCCTGCAGGTCATCGTCGGGCTCGGCAACTTCGCCGCGGCGGATTTGCGCTGCGAGCTTCGTGCCATCCTCGATGATGAGCGCGTAGGCAGACAGATGGTCTGGCTGTTGAGCGATCGCTGCCTCGAGCGATCGCTGCCAATCATCGATACTCTCCCCCGGCGTTCCGTAGATGAGATCGAGACTGATGCCGAGTCCGGCGTCTCGGGCCCATGCGACAACCTGCGGAATACGGTCGGGATCGTGGGTGCGTTCGAGGGTCGCGAGCACAGCGGGAACGGCGGACTGCATACCGAACGAGATGCGCGTGAACCCTGCCTCGGCTAGTCGAAGCAAATCGTCACGATCGACCGAATCCGGATTGGCCTCGGTCGTCACCTCGGCACCGATCGCGAGTCCCCAGGTTCGGTCGACCGCTGCGAGCATCGCAGCGAGGTCGCTCGGCGGCAGGATCGTCGGAGTGCCGCCGCCGAAGAACACCGTTGACACGGGTCTCGGGCTTACCGCGGCATCCGCAAGCACCTGCTCGCCGAGCGCCAGTTCTGCAATCGCCTGCTCGGCAAAGTTTGCGCGACTGGCACCGCGCAACTCTTCACTCGTGTAGGTGTTGAAGTCGCAGTAGCCGCACCGCACCCGACAGAACGGCACGTGCAGGTATACGCCGAAGTCACGTTCGGCCGACCCGAGCGCCACCGATGTCGGAAGCGCGCCGTCGAGTGGCGCCGGATCCGCAAGAGGCAGGGCACTCGGCATGCTTTATTGTCCCAGCAGAATCCGCGCGGCGGCGCGATCGGTCGGCCCCATGCATCCTGCCAGGCTGAGGCTCACGCGATCGGACCCGCGAGCGCTCGGAGGTACCGCCTCGTGTACAACTCTTGCGCGATGCGAAGCGCGGGGTACACGGCCCACCACGTTCGTGAACTCGGACGAGAGAACGCGCGAATCGTCAACCACACCGAGTCATCCTCGCGCTGAGAGACGATGAAAGCCTCCTCGCCGTCTTCCGGATGTCCAGGCAGAGTTCCGTACGCGAAGCCTTTGCGTTTCGGCTCGTCAACCAAGTAGACCACTCGCGCTGGGGCAGTGATGACGATCGGCCCGACGATAGGGATCACCAGCTGTGCGGTGTCGCCGGGGCGGAGGTACTGCGTTCCGTCGGGCCCGTAGAGCGCCTCGCGAGTGTGCGAGTCCGCAAGAGCATCCGACTCGATCGGAGACTCAATCGGAGCCTCGATCGGCTGGATTCGAAATCCGCTGCGTTTCTGAATGCCCCACGTGAGCGCTGAGACGCACGCGTACTCGAATCTCGCCGCTCCGTGCCCGATCCTGGCAGTGCGCTCGATCGCTCGATACCCGGCCGGCGGGTAACGCACCAGGTCTGGGGCCTGCGTCGCACCGACCGCCCCGTAGGTAACCGGGGCCAACCAGATCGGTAGTGAACCGGAACCCGCTGCGCGAACGCCATCGGCCGATGGCTGGGTGTCTCCTGTCAGTGGGCTGCCACTCACTTCTTGTCTTTCTTCTCCACGTCACCCGTGAGGGCCGCGACGAACGCCTCCTGAGGCACCTCGACCCGGCCGACCATCTTCATGCGCTTCTTGCCCTCTTTTTGCTTCTCAAGAAGCTTGCGTTTGCGGGTGATATCGCCGCCGTAACACTTGGCAAGCACATCCTTACGCATCGCCGAGATTGACTCGCGGGCAATGATGCGCGCTCCAATCGCCGCCTGGATGGGCACTTCGAACTGTTGACGCGGGATGAGTTTCTTGAGGCGCTCGGTCATGAGCACGCCATAGGCGTACGCCTTCTCGCGGTGCACGATCGCACTGAAGGCATCGACCGCTTCGCCCTGCAGCAAAATGTCGACCTTGACGAGGTCGGCCTGCTGATCGCCGCTCGGTTCGTAGTCGAGGCTCGCGTAGCCAGCGGTCTTGCTCTTGAGCTGGTCGAAGAAGTCGAACACGATCTCGCCGAGCGGGATCGTGTACTTGATCTCAACGCGGTCTTCGCCGAGGTAGTCCATGCCGATCAGCACTCCGCGCCGAGACTGGCACAGTTCCATGATCGTGCCGACATAGTCCTTTGGCGCGAGGATTGCAGCTCGCACCATCGGCTCTGTCACATGCGAGATCTTTGCCCCGGTGGGAAACTCACTCGGGTTTGTCACTGTGAAGTGCTTCTTGTCCTCGGTCGTGACCTCATAGGTGACGGATGGCGCAGTCGAGATCAGGTCGAGCCCAAACTCGCGCTCAAGTCGCTCCGTGACGATTTCCAAATGGAGGAGGCCGAGGAATCCGCACCGAAAGCCGAAGCCGAGAGCGACGGACGTCTCCGGTTCGTAATTGAGCGAGGCATCCGACAGTTTGAGTTTGTCGAGCGCTTCACGAAGCACTGGGTAGTCGCTGCCGTCGATCGGGTACAGGCCAGAGAACACCATGGGCTTGGGGTCCGTGTAGCCGGGGAGTGCAACGGTCGACGGCTTTTGCGCGTTCGTCACGGTGTCGCCGACCTTCGACTGGCGCACATCCTTCACGCCGGTAATGAGGTAGCCGACCTCGCCAACGCCCAAGCCTTGGCTCGGAGTTGGTTCTGGCCCGCTCACCCCGATCTCGAGAAGTTCGTGCACTGCGCGAGTCGACATCATCTGGATGCGCTCCCGCGGACTCAGCTTGCCGTCAATCATGCGCACGTAGGTGATGACCCCGCGGTAGGAGTCATACACAGAGTCGAAGATCATCGCGCGGGACGGCGCATTTGGATCGCCTTGCGGCGGCGGAATCAGCTCGACAACGCGGTCAAGGAGTTCTTCGACCCCCTGGCCGGTTTTACCGCTGACGCGCAACACGTCGTTCGGTGACCCACCGATGAGCGAGGCGAGCTCGCGCGAGTACTTCTCCGGATCGGCCGCCGGCAAGTCGATCTTGTTGAGCACCGGGATGATCGTGAGGTCGTTCTCGAGTGCGAGGTACAGGTTCGCGAGGGTCTGGGCCTCGATGCCTTGGGCGGCATCGACCAAGAGCACCGCGCCCTCGCAGGCAGCGAGCGAACGGGAAACTTCGTAGGTGAAATCGACATGGCCCGGGGTGTCAATCATGTTGAGTGCGAAGCTTTGTCGCGCACCGTTCGGGCCAACACCGGCCCACGGCAGGCGCACGGCCTGGCTCTTGATGGTGATGCCGCGCTCGCGCTCGATGTCCATTCGGTCGAGGTACTGGGCTCGCATGTCCCGGTCGCTCACGATTCCAGTGATTTGCAGCATCCGGTCAGCGAGGGTCGACTTGCCGTGATCGATGTGCGCGATGATGCAGAAATTGCGAATGAACTCGGGATCGGTCGAGGCAGGTTCGAGTGCCGTTTGTGCTCGTGGACTCACTGACTACCTCGCGAATTGACGGCTGCCGGATGCAGCGTGGCAACGCCAACACCGAAACGGCGCCGCGATGACCGTACCCAAGTTTACGAGACGCATGAGGTGCCGAAGGTCCCGGCACCGCAACGAAGCCGAGCGTTGCCGGGTCCTCCGCATGAACTGAGGACTACAGAGTCGCCGCAACGAAGCCGAGCGGAATCAAGATCATGATCGCAAGCACGCCGACCAGAACGATGAGGGCCCCTGGGATGCCGCTGATGACGGCGCCCCAGATGGCCATGGCGCGGGCCTGCGGCTCGCGCCGGAGTGCCAGGATGCCGAGCACGAGCCCGGCGACTGAGAACGGGAAGATCATCGTTGTCACAATGCCTGTGACGCCGAACACGAGACTCAGGATCGCCAGAATCGGTTGCGTGCGCACAACGACTTGGCGAGCGGCAGGCGCTGGTTCAACGATCGTTGCGAGGGCGTCGGTGGGCAGAAGGTCCGACGCGGTCGCGTCAGGTTGGATGGTTTTCGAAGTGGTTGTCATGCATCAAGATTACGAATCGCACGTATCACCGCGGCATCCGGCTAACCCCCGAAAACCACTCTGGTGTTCCCCTCAAGCCGCAGCCGGAGTCGGCAGGCGCGACGGCGACTCGTTCGGCAATGAGGAACGCCTCCGCCCAATCTGCGACGTTCCCGCCGCTAGCGAAGCTCACGTCGATCCACAAGTAGGAGGCTCCGCCGGGGGTCAGGTAGCGGATGCCGCGTTCATCGAGCAACCGCATGGCTGCGTCGCCATTGCTCCGGTAGTGCTCTCGCGCGAGCTCTACATCTCCTTGGTCACCGGTGAGCGCGCCAATCGCGGCGAACTGGGCGGGAGCGTTGACGCAACTGATGGCCGCTTCCTGCACAGAACGCATCGTTGCGCTCAGGCCAGGCGGCGTGACGAGATATCCAACCCGGATGCCGGTCATCGCGTAGGTCTGCGAGAACGAGAACACACTCAGTACCCGGTTGTCGGTGTCGAATGCCGCGACACTGAGGTGCGGTTCCGCCCACGCAATGTACTCGTACACCTCATCGCTGATGATCCAGAGATCGTGGCGGCGCGCGAACGCAAGAATTTCAATCAGGAGTTCACGCGGGAACACGGTGCCAAGAGGATTCGAGGGGGAATTGATCACCATCACTTTAGTGCGACCCGTTACAAGCGACTCGAGTTCAGCGATGTCGGGCAGGAAACCGGCATCCGGACTGAGCGGATACGGCACCGCGACGGCCTCGAGCATGTGCGCGTTCATCGTGAAGGTCGTGTACCCAGGGTCGGGTATCAGCACGTCATCGCCGGCCGACAGTGTGATGGCCATCGCCTGGTGGAGCGCCTGCGTCGCGCCAACCGTGACCCAGACCTATTCTTGCTCGACGTGCAGCAAGTTCACCCGTGCAAGCTTGTCGACGATTGCCGCCCGAAGAGCGGCGATCCCGCCGTTTGCGGTGTAGTTGGTCTCGTCAGCGTCCCACGCGGCTTTCGCTGCCGCCGCGATGTGCGCTGCTACCGTGGCATCTGGCTCACCGACAGCGAGTGAGATCACGCCCTGCATGCCGAGCGCGATCTCGTGAATACGACGGATGCCGCTGGCCGGCACTCCCAAAATATGCGAACTGAGCGACGGAATGCGCTCAGGCTAGTACGATTGCCGAGGCCATCGAGGGGCTGCTAGACTGTATTTTTGGCTTCCGCGTGGAACGCTCGTGCAGCACGCGAATCTCCCAGTCGACACTCAACTAGAAGGCAATTTTTCGTGGCAAACATCAAGTCCCAGATCAAGCGAAACGGCACCAATAAGAAGGCGCAAGAGCGCAACAAGGCCGTCAAGAGCGAGGCCAAGACGGCTGTGCGCGCGACGCGCGAAGCCGTAGTCTCCGGTGACAAGGACAAGGCGAACGCCTCACTGCTCGTCGCCACCAGAAAGCTCGACAAGGCTGTGAGCAAGGGCGTCATCCACAAGAACCAGGCCGCGAACCGCAAGTCTGCGATCGCCAGGCAGGTCGCAGCGCTCTAGCGCCGCCGCGCGCAGTCCGCGCCGCTCACCGCTGCGGGTCCCCTCGATCGGCAATGATCCCGACCATTCGTTCGAGCGCGTAGACCGGGTCGCGACCCAGACCTTTCAGCTGAGCATCCGTATCTGCCAGGGTTTCGATCGAGCGGGCTAGCCCGGCCTCGGTCCAACCTTGGAGGTCACGGCGAGCACGATCTACCTGCCACGGTGCGAGCCCGAACTGCTGCGCGAGCGCCGCGCTGGATGCTCGGCTCCCGCTCACGCGAGCCATTGTGCGCAACTTCGCCGCGAACGCGGCAACGAGCGGAACCGGATCGGCTCCAGAGGCCAGCGCGTGGCGCAGGAGCACGAGCGCTTCGCCGCGGCGGCCAGCAATTGCGGCATCCGCAACGCTGAACGCGTTGGTCTCAACCCGCCCGGCGTAGTAGCGATCAACCGTGACTTCGGTGATCTCCTCAACTGCGTCGGCAATGAGTTGCTGACAGGCGGAGGCGAGTTCTGCGAGGTCGTCGGCGAATGCTGAGACGAGCATGCGCAAGGCGCCCGGTGTGATTCGCTTGCTCGCCACAGCGAACTCCGCAGCGGCGAACTCGGATTTCTCTACGTCTTTCTTGAGTTCGAGGCACGCCACCTCGATGCCGGAACCGGAACCCGCCCTGATCGCATCGAGTAGCTTCTTGCCGCGAACCCCGCCGGCGTGACGCAGCACGAGGTAGGTGTCATCGGCCGGCTGGTCGAGGTAGTGAATCGTCTCGGTGATGAAGGCGTCAGTGCATTTCTCGACGTTACTGACACGAATGAGCCGCGGCTCATTGAACAGCGAGGGGCTCGCGAGCGTGAGGAGCTCGCCCGGGGAGTAGTGATCAGCCTCGATCTCGGTGACTTCGAGACTTGGGTCCTCGGTCTTGAGCGTGTCGCGCAACAAACGAATCGACCGGTCGGCGAGAAAATGCTCTGGCCCGGTCACGAGGATGATTGGGGCTGGCCGAACCCGATCCCAGCTGAGCTGCGGAATCTGCGTTCGACCGGCAACCACAAACCCAGCCTAACGTTCGGTCCAGACAGTGATTGCGCCGCGGTCGGCACCCGGCGCGAGCAGGATCATGCCCTCCGTGTCGGTTCGCAGCGCCATCGTGCCAGAACGCTGCAGAGTCGACAACAGTTCCACCGTCGGATGTCCGTAGCTATTCTCTGCGCCAACTCCGATGAGTCCGACAATGCCGGCGACTCGCTCGTAGAGACGCGCACTCTGGTCGGCCGAACCGTGATGGCTGACCTTCACGACATCCACTGGTTTGAGAGCGTTGCCGCGCATCACGGCCTCCTGCGCCTCTTGGCCGAGGTCGCCGAGGAAGAGCGAGCTGAGACACCCGGCCACGCACTCTCCGATCCCGCGAAACTCGAGCACGAGGCTCGAGTCGTTCCCGACCTCGAAACCGCCGCGCACGCTCGTCGAACCTGACTGTGCGCCCGGGCCTGATCCAGTGGCTGGCGTTGGCCACAACACCGACCATCGCAAATCCCCAAGCATGCCGGCGGATCCGCGCCACGGCTGCTGCACCGATGCTCCAGTTTCGGCCAGCCGGCGAAGCAGCAGCCGATCAGCAGTCTCGTCGCCCGGCCCGGCGATGACCGTGTCGACCATGCCGAGCACCGCTTCAGCTCCGCCAATATGATCGCGGTCGAAGTGCGTGAGGACAAGCAGGTCGATCCGGGTAATGCCGAGCTCGCGAAGGCAGTTTCGTAGGAGTTCCGGATCCTCACCGGTATCGATCAGGGCGATCACACCGACACTCCGCACGAGCATCGCATCGCCTTGCCCAATCGGGCAAGCGGCAATCTGCCAGTCCGCTGGCCGCGAGAGCATGGTGCTTGCCCGACTACCACCGACGACACCGAGATAGACGACGGATGCCACGGCGAGACCGAACGCCACCGGACGGCGCCAGCGACCACTGCCAGCTGCAAGCAGCACGACAAGGCCGCTGAGCACCGCAAGGAGCAAGGCACCCGCAGTCCCAGCGAGCCACGGCAGCCGTGCCCCCGGCGCTGCGGCGAAAAACTCGGCCACCCCGGCAATCCACGCCGCTGGCAACCAGGCCAACCAGCACAGGGCCATCCCGACCGGGGGCAACACGGCAAGACAAAGACACGCCAACAATCCGATAACAGTCGCCACGGGCGCTGCCGGGGCAGCAAGCAGGTTGGCGATCACTCCGTAGGTCGGCAGCGTCGCGGCCAGCAGGATGATGACCGGTTGGCAAGCGAGTTGCGCCGAGACAGGAACCGCGATCACGACCGCGAGCCAGCGTGGCATCCACCCGCTGAGCCACCCCGCAATCGGACCTGACAGTACGAGCAAACCGGCTGTTGCAAGCACAGACAGAGCGAAACCGTAGTCCCGCGCAAGCCACGGGTCTGCGATCAGTAGAACGAGCACTGCGAGCGACAAGATGGGCACACCACCGACCGGCGAGCCGCGGCTCAGCGCCAGTAGCACGAGCGTGGCCATGACGGCGGCGCGCAGAACGCTCGGTTCGGGTGTCACAAGTACGACGAAGCCCAACAGCACAACGACGGATGCCGCGATCCGAACCGGTCTCGAAACTCCGAGTGCAGCACCTCCAAGCATGATGAGACCAACAACGATGGCGCAATTGGCTCCCGAAACGGCTGTCAAATGGCTGAGCGAGCTTGTCTTCATCGAAGCGTCAAGCCGATCGGTGACGGCACTGGTATCTCCGATGGCGAGCCCCGCAATGAGGTCCCCGCCGTCGCCAGGCAGTGTTGTCGTCGCGGAGAGAAAGCTCGAGCGAAGCGTCGCGGCCCACGCGAGGTACCACGGCGGTCCTTCGAGCGCGTGTGGCGCAGAGTCGGCGAAGAACAGCACGCTTGCATCGTCGCCCGGTTCGGTCGCACCGAGCGTTCCTTGCAACTCGATTCTCGTGCCGATCTCTAGCCGCGTTTCCGGTGCTCCCCCAAACACAACCACCGGAATCCGCCCGCGAAGCTCGGTGCGTCCAAACTCACTGGACCTGAACTGGACTGCACTGAGTTCGGCGCGAAAACTGCGGTCACCTGCGCGCCAAGTCTCAGTTGTGATTGCGATCGCCGTTACAACGGCCTGCGAGCGCACCACCTCCGCAAGGGCTGGCGGGTGACGCTGTGGCTCGCGAACCGCGATTGCGGTGGCACAGAGCGCAACGGCTGCGCAGACGAGCGAGATCAGAGCTGATGCGGCTGATGGGGAGAATTGGGAGGATCCGGCTGATCCGGCTGATCCGGCTGATCGCGAGGATCGGGAGGATCGGGAGGAACGAACGAGCGGGGCGGCGGCGATGAACGCACCGCACGCCGCCCAGGCAATTACGGCAACAAGGAGCGAATGGCCCGGCACCGCGATGAGCGCCATTGCCGCGACCCAGGCAGAAACCGCTGGCATCGCGAGACGTAAATCGAGGCTCATACGATGACGAGTTCGCGCAGACCCTCGAAGGTCTTGTCCCCGATGCCTGAGACGCTCTTGAGGTCTTCGATCGCGGTGAACCTGCCATTGGACTCCCGCCACGCGATGATTCGCGCTGCCAGCTCTGGGCCGACTCTTGGTAGGGTTTCGAGCGCCGCGGCATCCGCCGTATTGAGATTGACTTTGCCGGGCTGGGTCGACAGACCGGCCGGCGGTGCTTGGCCAATAACGGGCACAATGATCTGCTCACCGTCGGTCACAAACCGCGCCAGGTTCAGTTGCGCCAGATCGGCATTGTCGGCGAATCCACCCGCCGCCGCCACAGCGTCGACGGCGCGCTGCCCCTCGCTGAGTTCGTACAGGCCGGGGTTCACGACCGCCCCGAGTATGTGCACGAAGATCGATCCCCTCGCCGCGCTTGTTCCGAGTCCCGACCCCGGTATATCGACCTCCGCGCTCCCGGTATCGCCCGAATCGGGCCCGCTTGCACCGTCGATCACTTCGCGTTGAGCGACCGCGGTGCTTCCGGAGTCGCCAATCACCGACACGAGTACCGCGCACCCAAGCCCGACGAGCGCGAGCACGATGACCGCGCCGATCTTGACTCTCAGGCGCGCACGACTCGAACCTGTCAGTTCATCCACTCGGCAATCGTGCGGCGACCCAATCGGTTGCGCACCGCGAGCCGCAAAACTGTGGAGGGTCTAGCCTCGAGTGGCGATGTTGACGAGCCGCGGTGGGCGCACGATGACGTTGGCGATTTCGCGATCCCCGACCGCGCGCTTCACCGCGACCGAGCCCCGCGCGAGTGCCTCAAGTTCTTCCCCTGACACCTTCGGATTCACCTCGATGCGATCCCGCACCTTGCCATCGACTTGAATGACGGCAGTCACTGACTCCTGCACGAGCAGCGTTGGATCGGCCTTTCGCCAGCCCGCCAGCGCAACCGTCGGCTGATGGCTGAGCCGCTCCCACATCTCCTCAGCGGTGAACGGTGCGAAGAGGCTGAGCGCGATTGTGATCGCCTCGGTTGCCTCACGCACGGCGGGATCGCCAGCGCCTGGACCCGAATCGATAGCCTTTCGCGTGAGGTTCACCAGTTCCATCGTTCGCGCAACAAGCACGTTGAACTTGAGCGATTCGGCCAGCCCCGGCCCGTCTGCGAGAAAGCGATGGGTGTGACGCCGCAGTGCAACATCGCCGGTGCGCCAGTCCGGGTCTGGCAAACTCGTCACCTCGAGTGCGAGTCGAAACGCTCTAGCCAAGAACTTGGCGGATGCCGCCGGCGACACGTCCTCCCAGTTGATGTTGTCCTCTGGCGGCCCGGCGAACGCGAGCGTCAACCGCAACGCATCGGCACCATACGCGTCGACCTCGGCGGTAAACGTCGTGCCTTTCGGGCTGCGCTTCGACATCTTCTTGCCTTCGCTCAACACCATGCCCTGGTTCAAGAGTGCGCTGAACGGCTCAGTGAAACTGACGTAGCCGAAATCGAACAGCACCTTGGTGATGAATCGCGCGTAGAGCAAGTGCAGAATGGCATGCTCGACGCCGCCGACATATTGATCGACCGGTGCCCATTTCTCTGCCTCGGCCGGGTCGAAGGCTTTCGAGTCGTCGTTGGGCGACAGAAATCGCAAGAAGTACCAGGAACTGTCGACGAAGGTGTCCATCGTGTCAGCGTCACGCCGAGCTGGACTGCCGTCTCGCGGGTCGGGCACGTTGACCCAGTCGGTCGCAGCCCCGAGGGGGGATTCTCCGCGCGGCTTGAGGTCGAGTCCATCGGTCGGCGGGAGCTCAATCGGCAGTTGGTCAAACGGCACCGCCATGAGCTCGCCGTCTGCGCCGTGAATGATCGGAATCGGGGTGCCCCAGAATCGCTGACGGCTGATGAGCCAATCGCGCAGCCGGTAGGTCTTGGCTGCACGTCCAGTGCCAGCCGATTCCAGCTGCTCGATGATCTTCTTGATCGCGTTGTTCTTGCTCAGGCCGTCAAGACTGCCGGAATTAATCATGCGCCCGTCGCCGGCGAGGGCCTTGCCGGTTGCCGCAGGATCGAGCGGTGGCAGCTCCTCGGCGACCATTCCGTCACGGATTACGGGGATCGCGCCAGTCACCGGGGCGTTGGTGTCAAGGACGACGCGGATCGGCAGTCCAAAGGCTCGCGCGAAGTCGAGGTCGCGCTGGTCGTGCGCAGGAACAGCCATAACCGCTCCGTGGCCATAATCTGCAAGAACATAGTCCGCGGTCCAGATCGGGATCCGCTCACCGTTTGCAGGGTTAATCGCGAAACGCTCGAGCGGCACGCCTGTCTTGGGGCGCGTCGCATCCTGTCGTTCAATCTCGGTATTGCGTTGCGCTTCTTCAAGGTAGCTCGCGAACGCCGTCTGTGCCTCGGGTGTCGAATCCGCTGCGAGCGCTGCTGCGAGGTCGGAGTCTGGCGCAACAACCATGAAGGTCGCGCCATGGAGGGTGTCGGGCCGCGTGGTGAAGACAGTGATTTTGCCGTCGGTTCCAGCCGGAACTGGCCCTTCGATCACGAAGTCGACATCCGCGCCGATCGAGCGGCCGATCCAGTTTCGCTGCATTGAAACGACCTTGGCCGGCCACGAACCCTCGAGTTGATTGAGGTCGTCGAGCAGCCGGTCGGCGTAGTCGGTGATCTTGAAGTACCACTGGGTCAGCTTCTTCTTGACGACAACGGCCCCTGAGCGCTCGGAACTGCCGTCTGGCAGCACCTGCTCGTTGGCGAGCACGGTCTGGTCAATCGGGTCCCAATTCACCCAGCTCTCTTTGCGATAGGCGAGGCCCTTCTCGTAGAGCTTCAGGAACAACCACTGGTTCCACTTGTAATACTCCGGGTCGCTCGTGTGCAGAACGCGGCTCCAGTCAAACGAGATACCGTATCGGCGAAAGTTCGCCTTCTGCTCAGCGATGTTGTCGTAGGTCCAGACACGCGGGTTTACGCCGCGCTCGATGGCCGCGTTCTCGGCAGGCAGCCCGAATGAGTCCCAGCCAATCGGGTGTAGAACGTTGAACCCGCGCTGACGCCAGTACCGCGCAACAATGTCACCGAAGGCAAACGCCTCGGCGTGCCCCATGTGCAGCTCGCCAGACGGATACGGGAACATGTCGAGGATGTACTTACGCGGACGCATGTCCCCCGGGTCATCGGTTGCGAACGGGTTGAGTTCTTCCCAGATCGGGTTCCACTTGGCCTGAATCGCCGCGATGTCGTACTCATCTGGCTGCTGGATATCGCGCGGGTCAGTCACAAAAGTCTCAATCTGATTGCTGGAACGGCTCTCTCGAAAAGCCTCCACAAGGTTACCCGTGATCGCGCTCGACGGCTCCGAGCACGGTCAAGAGTGCCGCAGCCTTTAACTTGGCCTCGGCAAGCTCCTCTTGTGGCACCGAGAGCGCCGTAATGCCGCCGCCGGTGCCGACCGTTGATCCCGCAGAATCAATAATGATCGAGCGGATGACCATGGCAAGGTCAACGGCGCCGTCGAGACCGACATAGCCGAACACCCCGGAGTAAATGCCGCGCGCCCGCTTCTCGAGCCGATCGAGAATCTCGGTTGCTGAAACTTTCGGCGCTCCCGTCATCGAGCCGGCGGGAAAACAGGCACGAATCGCGTCGATGCCGTTGAGTCCGTCACGGAGTTGTCCACGAACAGTGCTCACGAGCTGGTGCACTTGCGCATAGCTCTCCACGGCGAGGAGCTTGGTGACCTCAACCGATCCCGGGGTCGAAACTCGCGCAATGTCATTGCGCATGAGATCGACGATCATGACGTTCTCAGCCCGCTCCTTGTCGCTCGCCGCGAGCTCGGTTCGAAGGGCCCAGTCACCCGCTTCTGTTTGCCCGCGCGGGCGGGTCCCCTTGATCGGGCTCGTCGTGACGATGCCATCAGGTGATACCGCAAGAAACTGCTCCGGGCTCGCACTCAACAGTGAAATCTCGCCAGCCCTGATGAGGGCGCCGTGGTGGGTAGGACTCGAGGCCCGCAACGCGAGATAGGTGACCACCGGATCTGGCGTGGCGTCAACCGCCGCCTCGGTCGTCAGGCAGAGCTGATACGCATCGCCCTCGGTGATTGAGTGTTGGCACTCGAGAATCATCGCCAGATATTCGGCGTCGGTGTACGACCATGTCGGCGTCAATGGGTGAGAGCTCGCTCTGTGTGGAGGCAGGTGGGCTTCGGCCAATCTCTGGAAATCGAGCAACGCCCTCTCCACCTCGGCCCGGTACTCCTCGACATCGTTGAGCGCAATGAGGGTGACCGTGCGGCTCGCGTGATCGAAGGCGATCGCGCGCTCGACCTTGAGCCAGGCGGCGAGTGGGTACCGCGACGAATACGCAACGGTGGCAGCAAGAGTTTCGGCGCGAAGTTCATAGCCGAGCCAACCGATCCATCCAAGGGAAAAGCCGCCGACGGCATCCTCAATGGCGCCGCCAATCTGGAGTTCGAGCCAGTCTAGGACGGGACCGTCGAACGTCGAGACGACCTCGCTAGCAAGCCCGATGTAGCTTGTGCCCGTCGTGGCATCCGGTCCACTGTCGAGCCAGAAGGCTGCTTGCGAGCTGCCGCAAACCGCTTGGTAAGCAACCGCGGGATCGACCCACGCGCGAAGAGAAGCCGTCGTGACTCGGTGACGCATACCCTAAGCCTATGAGTGTCACGGCAAACTTCCGGTGGCGCGACGGTGCACTGCACGCGCTCGACTACTGCGACATGACAGCAGTGACCGTGCTCGCTGCCGATTCCTGGCTGGTGAGCGAAGGACTCGCCCTCGGGGTCGAACTGCATCGTCAACGATTCATGGCGGGGGTCGCCGGTCGGTCCAGCGCTGCTTCGGTTTTCTGGGATGCCGCGATCGCAGCGATCCCGAGCGCTGGCGATTGGTTTCCGCGGGTCGAGCTGCACTCCAACGGAACATTGCTGTTTCGCTTGCGGAGCGCCCCAGGACGTTCTAGCAGCGTGATACTGGCGACGTGGACTGGGTCGGATCTTCGAACAACACCGAACGTCAAAGGACCGGACCTCGAGGCGATGCTTGCCGTGAGAACCTCGGTACAGCCGCTCGGCGCACAGGAGGCGGTGCTGCTCTCGCCGGACGGGTTCGTCATCGAGGGGGCATACAGCGGTCTTCTCTGGTGGCGGGGGGACATTCTGTGTGGCCCACCGCAAAGCCTTGCGCGCATCGATAGCGTGACTGCGCGAACAACCATCACTCTCGCCGGCGCTCTCGGACACGACTGTCACGAGGAGCACGTCACGCCAGCAGAACTCGACCGCACTGAACTCTGGGTCGTGAGCGCCCTGCACGGTATTCGCCTGGCAACGGCGTGGATCGATGGGCCAGCTCTGGCGGAACGACCGGGTCGACTCGCGACATGGCGGGCCAGACTGACGGCGCTTCGCCAGCCGCTCTAGCTAGGCTCGATGCATGATTGAGACTCTCGGCGCGCTCGGTTCCGGGTTTGAGAGCGTCGGCTTGTTCCTCAACGGCGTGTTGATCTGGATGCTCGACACGGTCCAATCTGTCGACCCTGTCACGCGCACCATGCTGGCTTACCTCGGAATTCTCCTTGAGACCTCGATTCTCGTTGGCTTGGTCATTCCTGGCGACACGATCGTCGTCGTGGCGAGCACCGCCGTGGCATCCCCGCTGCAATACGTTGCGATGATCGTCGCGGTCGTACTCGGAGCGTTGAGCGGCGAGAGCATCGGCTTCGCGCTCGGGCGGTTCTTCGGTCCGAAGATTCGCGCATCGCGCTTAGGACAGCGCCTCGGAGAGCGCAACTGGGTGCGTGCGGAGAACTATATCGACCGTCGCGGCGGGCCAGCCGTGTTCATCTCGCGCTTTCTCCCGGTGCTACACTCGCTGGTTCCCCTCACCGTCGGCATGAGTGCGATGAGCTACCGCAAGTTCATGACGTGGACGATCCCCGCCTGCATCATTTGGGCCTTCACCTATGTCTCGGTTGGCACGTTCGTTGGCGGGAGTTTTCGCGAGCTTTTAAGCCGACTGCACTTTGCGGGCTACATCTTCGTTGGGGGCATCCTCGCGTTTATCGCACTTGTGACGATTGCAAAGAAACTCATCGAACGCGCCGAGGCGCGCCACATGAACTCACCGGGTGACGGTGACGCGACAACGGTCGAGGACCCGCTGATCAAGTAAGTGTGCGGCGGCCAGTCTGCACCGCGCTCGACGCGCGCCCTGCGGTAACTCCAGGCGGCACGACCGCTCGCTGAATCAACGCGAAGATACCGTCAAGCACAAGAGCAAGGACCGCGATGAGGATGGCGCTGCCGAGCATCTGGTCAAACCGACGCAGTGCAAGACCCTGAATGATGCCGTAGCCAAGACCGCCGAGGCCGACATATGCCGCGAGGGTGACGGTGGCGACCACTTGGAGGGTCGCGTTGCGCAGGCCGCCGATGAGGAGCGGAAGCCCGAGGGGAATCTCCACGTTCCACAAGATTTGCCACTCGGTCATGCCGATCCCGCGGGCGGCATCAATCGTGCGTCGATCAATCGCCTCAAGCCCAGCGTAGGCCCCGGCAAGGATCGAAGGTATCCCGAGAAGCACGAAGGCGATGAGCGCCGCAGCCTGCACTTGCAGCACGCCCATGATGGTCACGAGCAACAGGATCAGACCGAAGGACGGCAGGGCTCTGGCCGCGCCGGAAAGCCCGACAGCAAGTTCGCGCCCTCTGCCAGTGTGCCCGATCAGGTAGCCGACCGGGATCGCAATCGCCGCCGCGATTGCGACCGAGATGATCGTGAAATAGAGATGCTCGGCAAGCCGCATGAGGATGGCATTTGACCCGCTGAGTCGGTCTTCTGAGAAAATCCATGCGAGTGCGTCGACGAAGAGGTTCACGATCGGACCTTCCCCGGCACGATCGCGTCGACCGCCAATGTGAGGGGCGTCTGAGTCGGCGCCTCGCGCACGGGGCTAGACGGCATCCTTGCCCACGGCAGAACGACTCGGCCAACCACAACCAACACAGCGTCGATCAGGAGCGCGACCACAACGGTCATGACAACGCCGGCCAGAATCTCGGCAACAATGCCGCGTTGCTGCCCGTTTGTGAACAGATAGCCGAGACTCTGCACGCCGATGAGGATTCCAACCGTAACCAACGCAACGGTGCTCACTGCAGCAACGCGCAATCCAGCCAGAATCACCGGGCCAGCCAATGGCAGCTCGACCCGCCAGAACCGTCGGAAACTGCTGAAACCAACCGCGGTTGCCGACTCCAGCACCGCGGGGTCGACCGAGGCAAGAGCATCCGCTACCGACCTCGCCAGGATCGCAACTGCGTAGATAGTGAGGGCGATGGTGACATTGAGTTCGCTGAGAATGCTGATACCGAGCACCGCGGGCAGGATCACAAACATTGCGAGCGAAGGGATTGTGTATAGCAGCCCAGCAACCGTCAGAATCAGGCCGCGCGTGAGTTTGAAGCGGTACGCAAACCAACCGATCGGGATGGAAATGATGAAGCCCAAAACGATTGGCGGAATGCTCAATCGAATGTGCTGGACGGTCAGCTCCCAGATCAGATCGAGATTATTGACGATCCAATTCACGTGGCATCCGAACCATTTACGAGAACCCCGGCGGCCCGCCCCTCGCTATCGACAACGAGCGTTCCGTTCGCGGTCTTCTTGAGCGACAGCGCACGCTTGCCACGATCAGCGCCGATGAAGTTCGCGACGAAGTCGCTCGCCGGATTCGAGAGAATCTCTTCGGGAGTACCGACTTGGGCGATCTTCGCTCCCTGTTCGAGAATGACGACCTGATGGCCGAGCAGGAATGCCTCGTCGATGTCGTGGGTGACGAAGACGACGGTCTTGTCGAGTTCAGACTGAAGGCGCAGAGTTTCCTGTTGAAGCTCGGCTCGAACGATCGGGTCGACGGCGCCGAACGGCTCATCCATGAGAAGAATGTTCGGGTCGGCAGCCAGTCCCCTCGCAACGCCAACTCGTTGCTGCTGGCCCCCGGAGAGTTGACTCGGGTACCGGTCGGCGAGCTCCCGTGCAAGGCCTACGGTGTCTAAGAGTTCGAGCGCTTGGGCGCGTGCGACCTTCTTGGGCACTCCGTTGAGAATCGGGACCGTCATAACGTTGTCGATGACCTTGAAGTGCGGAAGCAACCCAGAGTTCTGCATGACGTAGCCAATGCTCCGACGCAAGGCGACAGGAGGGCGAGCGAGTATGCTCTCGCCGTCAATCTCGATCGAACCGGAACTTGGCTCGACCATGCGATTGATCATTCTCAACAGCGTGGTCTTGCCGCTTCCAGATGACCCGACGAGTACCGTCGTCTTTCTGGACGGGATCACAACGCTGAAATCATCGACAGCGACGGTGCCGCCAGGAAAGGTCTTCGAGACGTTTCGAAACTCGATCATGCTTCGGCCTCACTGCCCAGCGGGCCTGAGTTGCGCTGGTGATGCTAGGAAAGGCGCTTGCTGAGCAGGTCCAATGTTACCGAGCGCGCGGAGGTCAGAAATGCTTCGTCACCGCGCGGTGCGCGGGCGAATGCACGCGCCGTGAGGCCGTCGGCGATTTCCACAGCCGTCTCGAAGTCAAAGCGCAGTTCACGCGAGTCCTTGATGCCAAAGCGGGCAACAATGCCGTCTACGATTCGGTCGGAAACGATCGAATTGAACGGACGTTCCGTCGGGGCTGGACGCAAATCGATCACGTCACCAACCCGCAAACTGCGGAAGCCTGGTTCTGAGCGATAGACCTCGATGATTGCCGAGAGCACCCCCTCGACGGCGCTGGCCCAGTCTTTGTGTATCGGCCGTGAGATCTCTTCGCTGACACTTCCAAGAAGTCGCTCAAGGTTGCGGGCGCCGAGCGCCTGTAAGAGCGCGATGCGGTCTGGGAAGTAGCGGTACACGGTACCGATTGACGCACCGGCCCGCTCGGCAACCATCGCTGTCGTGAGTCGCTCGTAGCCGATCTGGTCGATGATCGACGCGGCTCCGTCGAGGAGTGCCGCAAGCCGAGCCGTGCTCCGAGCCTGGACCGGCTCGTTTCTCAGCGTAATGATGCCATCAATTCCTGATTCCATAACGGCCTGTACTGACATTTCGTCTCCTTGCGTGTGCTTTGCTGAGCCTACCGTGTAGCTCGCAGAGACTGAAAGGGGCGCACCGAAGCGGGCAACCGAAGTTGCTGACGCTACGCCTCCTGACTGAAAGGATCACAGCATGTGCGGTCGATTTGTTGTCACGAGCTCCACGATCGAGCTTGTTACGCTCTTCGACGTGCAATTCGTGGGAGAGAACCTGCCGGAGCCGTCGTGGAACATCGCACCGACCCAATCGGTGGCAGTCGTTGTCGATTCAGTGAGTCGCGAGCATCCAGATGAGGAACCTGTGCGTCGACTCGAAGCCGCTCGCTGGGGCCTCGTTCCCTCCTGGGCCAAGGATCTCTCGATCGGGTCGAAGGCCTTTAATGCTCGAATCGAGACGGCGGCAGAGAAGCCGATGTTCCGTTCGGCCGTCGCCTCACACCGCGCGATCGTTCCCGCAAGCGGGTACTTTGAGTGGCGCACTACTGACGGCGTCAAGATCCCCGAGTACATCTTCTCGGCGGACGGCAAGCCGCTCGCGTTCGCGGCCCTGTACTCGTGGTGGCGAGATCCGACCGTCTCGAGCCCGACATCATCCGACTGGATGCTCTCAACGACGATTCTGACGCGCGCTTCAACTGGCGCGATAGCCAACATCCACGATCGAATGCCCGTGTTTCTCGATCGATCCCTGATTGATGACTGGCTCGATCCTGAACAGCGCGGTACTGCAGGTCTTCTGGATGTTGCGGCGAAGAGCGCAACCGGCGTGGAAAAGGGGCTTCGCCATCATGAAGTCGACCGCGCCGTCGGGTCAGTGAGGAATAACTCGCCAGAACTCATCGAGCCAGCGGCCAGCAGAAAACCTGCCGCCGGATAGATTGGAGTAATGGCGGCGGCAGAGGTTTCTGACGACGAGCCAGCGACCGTCCCGCCACTGCTGCACCTCGCAGCGCGCGTCGAGGATGCCTTTCACGCGTGGCGGCAGCGGCGTGGCCGCCGCCGAGGGTTTACGACGACGATCGTGCCCTACACCGGCTACGGAACGCCCGACTGGGCACGCATTCTCTGCAGGGTCGTCCTCGGACGGCCCGATGGACCAGCAAAGCAGCGCGCCGAGAAGGTGCGGGGGTGGCGCAGCTTCTTCAGCATTCCCGTCGACGACGTTGAAGTGATTGCGACCATCGGCGGCAAGGAGTACCGACTTCCCGGCGAGCGCGGCGGCGTCATCGATGCTCGCGTCGAGGTATCACTCGCGCCGGGATGGCACAAAATCAGTCTGGCAACCGGGGACGAAGAGCCGGTTTATGCACAGATCTTCATCGTGGATCCGACCATCGATTTCGGAATCATCTCGGATGTTGATGACACCGTCATGGTCACTTCGCTCCCGCGCCCCTTTCTTGCGGCTTGGAACACGTTCGTGCTCGATGAGCATGCTCGGCGCGCGGTGGCGGGCATCGCGGTGCTGTACGAGCGCCTGACTCGCTCACACCCCGGGTCTCCGGTCATTTACCTTTCGACCGGCGCCTGGAATGTCGCCCCAACCCTCAGTCGGTTCTTGGCGCGAAACCTGTACCCGAAGGGCCCGCTTCTGCTGACCGATTGGGGCCCGACGCACGATCGTTGGTTTCGAAGCGGCCGCGAACACAAAGAGCAGAGTCTTGAACGCATTGCGCACGAGTTTCCGTCCATGAAGTGGTTGCTCGTCGGGGATGACGGGCAGCACGACGAGGAGATCTACGGCAGCTTTGCCCAGCGACACCCAGCGAATGTCGCGGCGATCGCAATTCGACAGCTTTCGACAAGCGAGGCGGTCTTCGCTGGCGGGCGCAGTACCGCGGCCGAACCGGCTAAGGAGTCGTCGATCCCGTGGTTCTACGCTCCAGATGGCGCACGGCTCGCGAGCCAACTGACCGAAGCTGGAATCCTTAAGCCCTAGCCGAGGCGGCTAACGTGGCGTCATGCGATTCGTAACTACGCTGCGCTCGACAACTCGCGCTCCCCTACTCCAAGTTGTCAAGACATCCGCCGCAGCCATCATCGCGTGGTTGGCGTCTCAGTTGTTGCTCGGCCAACCGTTGCCGATCTTCGCGGCAATAGCGGCACTCCTCGTCGTACAACCCAGCGTCACCCAGACGGTTTTCAAGGGAGTCGAGCGTAGCGTCGCGGTGATCGCGGGCGTCGTAATCGCCTACGTCGCCGGCCAGTTGTTCGGTCCGGCCAGTTGGGTGATTTTGCTGGTGATCGTGGTTTCGCTCCTTCTGGCGTGGGCGCTCAAGCTCGGACCTGGCTCGACCAACCAGATTCCGATCAGCGCGATGCTCGTGCTCGCCCTCGGTGCGCAAACCCCTGGCTATGCCGTCGAACGAATCCTTGAGACGATCATCGGCGCGGCCGTCGGGCTCTTGGTCAACCTGGCGATCGTGCCGCCGGTGAGCCTCGCGCCGGCGCACCGAGCAGTCCGGCAATTACTCACCGACGTCGCGGCCGTTTTCGACGACCTTGCCTCGACCCTGACCTCACCGAGCACGAACGGTGAGCGCGCTGCGCTCATGGAACGAGGAAGGAGCCTTCGCGGTAGGCGGGATGCCGCGGCATCCGCCCTCGTGCTTGCCGCCGAAAGCCTGACACTCAACCCGAGGCGTGGGCGACACCGCGACGCACTTGAGACGGATGAAGAACTCTTCCGCCGACTCTCCGTGCTGACAACCCGAGTGCTCGGCATGGTGCGAGCCGTTCACGATCACTACAGCACGAGCCTCATCGGGGATGCCACGACTCTCGCGATCGCGAAGGAGCTCGAGCGAGCGGCTCACGATTTGCGCCTCGTTGGTGCTGCGACAGTTGGGGCTGTGACCGCCACGGCTGAGGTGTCGGCGATGACCGCTGAGCTTCCGGCGCTGACAGCGCCGCTCATCATCTCGGCCCCGAGCACTGACCAGTGGATCCTTATCGGCTCGCTCATGGAGGACATGCGGCGGGTGCGCGAGGAGATCATCGGTACCTCTGAATCCTGAGCCGCACAGTCCTCCTCGGTCGAAGGGACCGGTTTCAGCTCACGCGGTCGCGGCATTCTTCAAAGCAGTGTGCAAAGGCGCCGGTCTTGCCGGAAAGCACTCTGCGTGTCTCGAGCAGCAATTGTGCGGCATCGTCGATCATCGATTCCGGGATGTCGCCGCCGCGAACGCTCGCTGCAATCGCCTCGACAATGGCAGCGACATCCACCGCACCGACGTAGAGCAGCATCGAGTTACCTGCGGCGACGGCACGCACCGAGTTCTGCACGGTGTCCGCGAGCTCGGCGCGACCGGACCGCTCCAGCATGAGCATGTCGTCGGTGATGATGATGCCGTCAAAGCCGAGTTCCTCACGCAAGATCGATATCCAAGCCGGTGAGAGGCTCGCTGGCTGCGGATCGACCGCATCGAGTTGCAAATGGCCCATCATGACGAGCTCTGCCCCGGCCTCAATGGCTGCAGCGAACGGCGGCGCATGAACCGATCGCCACTCATCGATGCCGATCGAGCTCGATGGGATGCTCACGTGCGAGTCCCCCGGCGAGATTCCGTGTCCGGGAAAGTGCTTGACCGTTGAGAGCACGAGGCCGCGTTCACCGGTCACGGCCGCGGCGACGCGAGGCGCGGCATCCGCTGCGGTCGAACCGAGGGTGCGCTCGAAGATAAACGACTGCGGGTCGGATGTGACGTCAGCCACGATCCCGAAGTTGATCGAGACGCCAAGCGAGTTGAGCAATTGTGCCCGCGCAGCAAAAGCCTCGCGGCTCGACTCGACTGGCATGGTTCTGAGCTCGTCAGCTGCCGGAGCCTGGTCGGTCTGGATACGGCGAACGATTCCCCCCTCCTGATCGGTTGCGACGAGCAGGGGAAGCCCGGCCTCTCCTTTGATGAGCTGGGTTGCAGCAGCAAGGCTGTCAACCGGGCTCGGAATGTTGTTGCCCATGAGGATGACGCCGCCTGCGCCGAGAGCGGCGGTCTCGCTCGCGATTCGGCCGGCATCG
>Ga0163151_10001768_pt1 | contig 35543 bp, 33 predicted proteins | sample OliLakLV19MP5IB2_FD_145596 | JGI IMG/M metagenome (GOLD analysis project Ga0163151, IMG submission 145596) | Freshwater microbial mat bacterial communities from Lake Vanda, McMurdo Dry Valleys, Antarctica - Oligotrophic Lake LV.19.MP5.IB-2 | ecosystem: Environmental > Aquatic > Freshwater >... | reverse complement strand
ATCCGTGACCTGCTGTGTTTGTCACCTTTGGTTGCACGCAAAATCATTCAAGAAGGACAAGAAGTCGATCTGCCTGTTGCCGAAGTACAAGTGGGCGATAACTTACGGGTATGCCCAGGCGACAAAGTTCCGGTTGATGGCACCATTATTGATGGCAGCGCACTGATAGATCAGGCCTTCTTGACCGGTGAAGCCAAGCCTATTCAAAAAGTCATAGGAGATGTAGTTTCTGCAGGCACGATCAATCTTGTGGAATCGTTTATCATGCGCGCAGATCGGGTCGGGGACCAGACGGTTCTGGCGCAGATTGTGAAAATGGTGGCAGAGGCGCAACGCACGCAAGCTCCAATCCAACACCTTGCCGATAAAACCGCGTCCTATTTTGTGCCGACTGTAATCATTATCGCTGGCTTGACCTTCGCAGCCTGGCTTGTTCTGGGACCAAAGCCTTCATTCCTGTTCGCTTTGATCAACGCCATTTCAGTTCTAATAGTAGCGTGCCCATGCGCTCTGGGACTGGCAACACCGATGTCGATCGTTGTGGCAGCAGGGCGCGGGGCCCGGGCAGGAGTTCTAATAAAGAATGCGTCGGCGTTGGAAGCCGCGGAGCAAATCGATGTTCTGGCGCTCGACAAAACTGGCACTTTGACCGTCGGCCGACCTGAGATAACAGAGCTGATTGCCTGTGATAACACCGAGCAGATGGATCTCTTAGCGGTGGCTGCCGCCCTGGAACTGCATAGCTCGCATCCTATCGCCAGGGCAATCTTACGCCGCTGCAGTCAGCTGGGTATCGAAGCAAGGCCGGCAACAGACCTTGTCTTAACCAACGGGCGCGGACTTGAGGGGCGCATCGCTAATGTAGCGGTGGCTATCGGTAGCCAAAGATTCATTCAAGAGCTTGGCATTGAAACAGACAGCACAGCAGTTGCCGTCAATAAGGCCAACGATATTGCCGATAGCGCCGTCTTCGTGGCAAAAGGACATAAGCTGATCGGGATTATCATAGTTGCCGATCCGATTAAAGAGAGTAGCCGCCCGGCTCTTGATGAGCTGCGAAAGAAGGGTATCGACACAATCATGCTCACCGGCGACAACCGCAAAAGCGCACTGAAAGTCGGAGCACTGCTCAGTTTTGGAGAAAAGGACATCTTCGCGGAATTACTTCCGGCCGAAAAAGCAAATGTAGTCGAGGCGCTCAAGTCCTCTGGAAAACGGGTAGCCATGGTCGGCGATGGCATTAACGACTCAGTTGCCTTGGCCCGTGCAGATGTGGGAATTGCCATGGGACATGGCGCGGACGTAGCTGTTGAAAGCGCTGGAATTACACTACTAAATGATGACCTGCGCGGAATGATCCGCACGTTGAACCTGAGCCGCGCAACGATGGACAATATTCGCCAAAATCTGTTTTTCGCTTTTATATACAACGCCCTGGGAATCATCATCGCCACAGGCATCTTTTACCCATGGTTCGGCTTGCTTCTCAGTCCGATGGTCGCCGCAACAGCCATGAGCCTCAGTTCTCTCTGCGTCATCGGAAACGCCCTCAGGCTGCGTTCGCTAAAACTAGTCTAACGGCGTACTTGGACCGTAGATATGCTCATGAAATTGTAGGGGAGGGGCTTGTCCCCTCCCGTTCTGCGTGGCGAGAATGTTTCACCAAAACAGCTCAGCATGACGCCTTTACGTGGGAGGGGACAAGCCCCTCCCCTCTTACAATCAAATCAAAATTACACCGTCAAGCTTTTCATTCCAGTAGATGCACGGCACGCCGTCATTGCCGATGTACAGCCATTCGTGATAAATCATTTCTGGCGGCAACTGCTGACAAACTATCCAGCGTGAGATTGCCATTGCCCGCACGTGCACTTTAAAGTAGCCGGCATTATGTGGTTCACAGCTGGCAGGATCAGACGTCGTGCGCAAATGCGACAATCGCCGGGTATGTTCTTTCCAGGTTCCCATCCCGGGGCCCGGCAGCGGTAACTTCCTTTGACTGTTATTTCCCACTAGGCACAACATAGCTCTCTCTCCTGTTTCGCCGAATCCCTTCAGTGATACGCATTCTACGGATGTGAAGTGGGTAAAACATCCACTGAAGGTCATAACTCGGGAATGACGAAAGTAATGGCCCGCAATAGCTCGACGCAGGTATGCTAGTTCAAGCAACCAGTTTCTCGAAGTGCTTCCATTTTCATGATCAAACTGCCTTACTTCAATTCATACCTATATAAGAAGGTCTTGCACTTCGAGTGGGCATTGCTGATTTTATGCGGCATCGCAGAAGCGATGGCGTGGCGGTTCGCACCGCCGGATCCAACAGCACCGAACCTGAAAGTCTCCTTCATATTGTTGATTATTGTTGGCGCCATCAGCTTCGTCCGTCCATATAAAGGAACGTACTACGACAGGCTCTGTTATCTGTTTCTGGAACTGATAGTCATTGCCGGTGCCACATCGGCCGGACTTGCGCGCTTTCTTTTCCCTCTGTTTGTCGTCGTCATTGCCAAGGCCTGCCTTCTCCTTGACCGCAAGGGGTTGCTGATTGTCGGTCTGGCAGCTTTTGTCTGCCAGATGACCTATGCAAGTTTCAAAATCTCGATTCAAAATCCACACCTGCTCGATCATGGATTCACCCCCTTGGCGCTGGTCAACCTGATCGGCGGAGCGCTCATTTTCACTTATGTGGCAGTAGCGATGATGATTCTGGTCGCCATGCTCACTCTTTCACTATTGTCGGAGCAAACCAGCCGTTTGGAAACAGAGCGGTTGTCTCAGGAAGTGCAGAATCTTGCTACGGAACTTGAGCGGACGCGCATAGCCAGAGAGATTCACGACACTCTCGGACACACGCTAACGTCGCTGAACATTCAGCTGGAAATTGCGCGCAAGCTACACCAGCGTAATCCGGAAAAATCCACCGACGCGTTGGAAACTGCCAAACAACTGGCCAGCCAGTCCCTGACTGACGTTCGAATGGCGATCCAATCGATTCGCAATGCTTCTGACTTTAATTTTGAAGATTCGGTCCACTCTCTGGTTACCGATATCAAACAAAATCAGCAGTCAATGGACGTCATGGTAAAAATTGATGTTCACGAACTGCCGGCTTCAGTTGGCTTCCAGCTATTTCGCGTCATCCAGGAGTGCCTGACAAACGTGTTGAAACATGCAAACGCTTCTGAAGTGAGAATTCAGTTAGAGCAATCCGGGGAGAAATTGCAGTTGAATGTGAGCGATAATGGACGCGGAATGCAAACTGAGCACTCGCATACCGGCTTTGGAATTCGCGGCATTCAAGAGCGGATTGAAAGTATGAATGGCACCGTGGCAATTACTGCACAGCCGAACAAAGGTACCAACATTAACGTGCTCATTCCAATTAAGCCCGCGGAAAGCGCTACGACACAAGCCTGATGCCAGAGTTACCAGAAGTTGAAACTGTCAGACGCGGTCTAATCGACAAGCTCTGCGGTCGCGTGGTGCGCAGTGTCCAAGTTCTGCGACCGGCATCAATCGCCCACCCATCACCTGATGAATTTGCCAAAGCGTTGCAGGGACGCCGCTTTGAGGACATCGAAAGACGAGGCAAATATCTGTTGTTCACTCTGGACAAAGGGGCAAAGCTCGGCGCACATTTGCGCATGTCCGGCCGGCTGTTGGTATTGAAACCGGCTCAAGAAAACAAGAATGTGCGCACAGAGCATGTACGCGTGCGCATCGAGCTGGACGACGGATGCGTTTTCCTCTTTGAAGACATGCGCGTGTTCGGCAGACTTTGGTTCATTCCCGCTCAAGTACCGGTAGAGCAAATCGTCTCCGGGCTAGCAGACCTGGGAGTGGAGCCCTTGAGCGCTGATTTTAACGCCGACTATTTAGGCGAGGCACTAAAGACTCGCACACAAGCGATCAAGACGGTCCTTCTCGACCAGACCCTTATTGCCGGAATCGGCAACATCTACGCCGACGAATCCCTGCATCTTGCAAGAATCAATCCACAACGCAGAGCCAAGGAATTGAAGCGCAATCAAATAGAGGTTCTCTGTACACAGATCAAGCAAGTACTTTCACGCGCAATTGAAAACCGCGGATCTACGCTGCGTAACTATACCGACAGCGACGGAGTGAATGGCAACTACCAGAGCGTAGCCCACGTCTATGGTCGAGCAGGGCACGCCTGTCGGCAATGCTCAGCGGCAATTGTGCGCATCCGCCTTGGCGGCCGCTCAGCTCATTTCTGTCCGAAATGCCAGCCGGTTCCACGTAGTGGCAAAGCTATTGATTCACCGGGTGCGAAGAAAAAGCTGCATTGAATGCTGAAGCTGCCGGAGCATCTTCCGCTCTGGCAGAAAAGGCCTTGCCGCTAGGATCGACGATCACGTGCTGGCCGGAAACTGACTTGTAGTTGCGATTGCCGTTCAGATCAACTGATTGCAGTACCGGCTGCATATTTCCAACACTCTGCCCGGAACCCTTGAGATGCCCATCCCAACTGGAAATCACTCCATTGATATAGACTGCGTTCCAAACGGTTGCTGGTTTGGTGGACATATCGATGTACCGAATCAGCTTGCCGCTTTCATACTCAAGCTTGAACAATTTGCATTGGGCGTCCTGAATCCAGGTAACAAGATCCGCACCATGATGCTGTTCCATCACTACAAAAGATCTATGTGGATGGGTGGCGAACTCAGTAAAGCGCACCGGCACGGGAACGCCATCCATAATTTGTGTAACTTCAATCTGCGTGCTGCCATCGGGCAGATAAACAGTTAGGCGCACGTTGTCTTCCACCCGAATTTCGCCGGTGGCATGATTTATTGCCACGGCCTTCGGTGTTGCAAATCCCGGTGTCACTGCCTTCGCTTGCCACTTGCCATCCTGCATTACCCAGGTATTGTTTTGCGGATCAGTAAACTGGAGCAGTTGCTTGTGCATATAACCGAACAACCAGGTTCGCCCTTCAGCATCCTTTAGAGCTGTTATTTGCCCTTGCGCATCACAAGTACATTCTGAGCCGTTCACTTTTTTCATGATGTATGAATCCGCTTTCGAGATGACGGTGCGACCTTCGAAAAATCGCTCCATTGCATCTCGGAATAAATCTCCCGCCTTTACCATGCAATAACCGCCTTCTAGTGCCACGCCTGGAAATGCCTGCCAGTGACTCAAATGTACTGAGGCTTAGTGGCAAAATCGTGAAAGGGGTGCTCTTGGCAATGCGGTTAATACGAAGCAGGTACTACTTTTAGGCGCCCATGGCACTGCCGACAAGTAGTGTTAAAAAAATCTACGCTTCCAACTTATAGCCGACACCATGGACGGTGCTAATTATTGAAGATTGCTCATCTTTCCTGTCAATCTTCTGGCGCAGCCGCTTGATGTAAGTGCGGATAGTCTCCGGCGAGGCCTCAGACTCTGATGACCACACGCGATCAAGCAGCGCTTCGGCACTAAAGACTTGATTCGGATGCCTCATGAAAAACTCCAGCAGCGCAAATTCCTTAGGCAAAAGCTGAATGTCGGTCCCTTCACGTGTGACGCGGAACGTACTGGTCTCAAGAATGATGTTGCGCACACGAAGGACGTTCGAATGCACGGTCTGTGGACGGCGGAGCAGCGCACGCACACGAGCCGACACTTCGTGCACGTCGAAAGGCTTGGTCAAGTAATCATCGGCTCCCGCATCCAGCCCGATGATCTTGTCGTTCGTTTGACGCCGAGAGGTAAGCATCAAGATGGGCGTCGTTCCCCCGGAGTCCCTAAAGCCTTTGCACACCTCGACCCCTTGCATCCCAGGGAGCATCCAATCGAGAATGATCACGTCGTATTTATAGAACCGCAGCCTTTCCATAGCTTCCAAACCGTCTGCAACCACCTCTACAAGGTGATGCTCATGGGTCAGGTAGGCTCGAACCGGCTCTGACAGATCCGGTTCATCTTCAACGATAAGTATTTTTGCCATCAGGCGGGCCCTTTCCCTTCAGCAGCTTAAAGTCTATTTTGTAGTCCGAGGCTGTTCTACCATATTCAATCAACTTTAGGCGCATTAGAACGATTTGCACCCTGCTGGACAAGAAAGCAAACGGCCGCCACCACGCATACTACCAGCACGAAGGTCACGGCATGGATGACCGTAGCAAAAGCGGTCGCCTGGGCAGCATTTATGTGCCCAATTTTCTGCAAAGACTCACTTACTGCATAGTGGTATGAGCCAAAGCCGCCGGGAGTTGGGATCAACATGGATACTGAACCTATCGTAAAGACGATCAGAACACGAGAAAGATCAAGTTGGCTCTGTAAATCGAACGCTGCCAGCGCCGCATAGAACGTAAGGAAATAAAGCCCCCAGACTGCCACACTCAGGAAGGCAATCAAAGATAGTCCAGCAGGATTCCGCAATGAGCCTGTGCCGAGATCGAATTGCTCCGAAAGCTCAGATACCTTCTGGAAAACTTTATCAGGCATCCGGCTGCGAATGGCGGGAACAGCAAGTAACCACTTCATTATCTTGCCGGTCATAGGCAAGACAAGCAGTCCAACGACAGTCGCTACACATAACGCAGCGCCGGTTGGAACCAGCCACTTCATACTGTCGCGAATATCGACCGGTAGCATCACCAGCGTTGTTCCAAGCAGGAAGGCCAGCATCGCAACGTCAAGCAAGCGATCGATGAGCATCGTCGGCAACACACCGACCCAAGGCAAACTTTCTGTTTTACAGATAGATACGACCCGGGCCACTTCGCCACCACGGGGTACGGCAATATTAACGGCGTAACCGATCACAACTGCGCAAAACGCGTTCCAGAGACCGATCGGTTTTTGCGCAAGTGGGCGCAACATGATAGTCCAGCGCCAGGCGCGAACCAGATGACTTACGACAGCGAGCGCCGCCACTACAGCTATCCAAGCCATATTGATGTTCTGCATGTGCTGCCAAAGTTCTTTAAAGTTCGTAGTGCGAAATGCCAGCCAGAGAAAAAGCGCAGCAAGGGCAATCCCAACCAACTGCTTGAGAATCTGCTTGACCGGACTCGGAGCTGCAGCGGCGATCGGCAACCGGGCGTTCAAGCGCTGACCCTCTTATTAATAGCGGTGCTCTCATCCTCGTGGAGGCGCCAAGAGGCCGTCTGCAAAAGTTCGTGGATAGTGCCACCATCGTAGGGAAACTGTGCAATTCCGAAAATGAATTTGGCAGAAATTTCTTCACCACCCACGGAAGGCAGCTGCGCCAACACAAGCTCATCGGCGACCTTTCGCATTAGTGAAATCACAGTTGCCGCTTCCTCATTTCTAAAGGCGAGAATCAATTTGTCGCCACCCCAGTAGCCTCTAAGATCCTCTGAACGCAGCCGTCTTGTCATCAAACTACCAAGAGCACTAAGCACCGTATCTGACACCAATGGGTCTTCCGGATTACTTGTGGAAACGCGACAAAATGCCAGAGTCAAATTCCATGCTTGCCTGCGAGCTTCGGAAATCATCGTCGACAACTGAGTCATGAACGGCTGACGCAGCAACAGTCCACTAACACTGTCGTGCTCCAGTCTTTGCTTAAGTTGCCGCGCTCGTTCTAACTGCATTTGCAACCTGGTCATCAACTCCTCGTTCACGACAGGTTTAATCAGGTAATCATCGCCGCCACATCGCAAACAAGCCAGTCTAGTGTCAACATCGGCGTAGGCTGTCATAAATGTAATCGGCAGATCGCGCCACCGCGGTATTGTTCTCAACATTCGACATATATCGAATCCGCTGACACCTGGCATCATGACGTCCAATAGCACCGCATCGGGTGCAAAGGACTGCATCTCCCTCAAGATATCTTCGGCGCTATTCAATGAACGAACATCCATTCCTTCATGCGAAAGCACAAAAGCGGTTCTACGCGTAAAGTCCACGTCGTCGTCAACAAGAAGAACTTTCGGTCTGGTGACATCGCTTATGGCTATTACCTGGCGAACCGCAGACTGCAAAGCGTCGGCTTTCATCGGCTTGTCGATATAAAGGCACTCGCGCACATTCTCTATTTCTACACGCTCTATGTGACCACTTCCGGAAAGAAATGCCAGAGGAAGATTGCTATAACCGGGAAGATTTCTCAAGTCCGAGGCGAGCCGGAACGCCACTTCTCTGGCGCCCAGTTCCACGTCAATCAGCGCTGCGTCAATATCCTGCATGCAGGCCATATCCAATGCCTCTGAAGGGTTACTGGCACGAACTACCTCCAGTTCACGTCGGCGGGCCAATTCATCGACTAGATCGAGAAATGCCGCGTCGTCATCCACTACGAGAATTTTTGCAATCGAAGTTGTTTCAACTGGCTCTCTTAATCTGACCGGATGCTTCTGTCCATGTTCGGCTATGGCGTCATTAACCAACAGCATGGCCTGAGCAAAGCTTTCATTTAGCAGAGCAAACTGTTCAATCTTCAACTTCGGTTTTTCTTTCAAAATGATCAACGCTTCTTCGATCTGCGCGGCAAGTTCACCGATTTCGCGGAAACCATAAGAGGCGGCTGTACCACGCAGCTTATGTGCGTGGGTACGGGCTTCACTTTGCACGAAACTGTTGCTCGAGTCATCCTGCAGCTGGTTCAGCAGAGCGCCCAACTCTTCCAGGCGCGCCGGTAATTCCCGAGCGTACTCGGTTCGCAGTGCCAACAAGGTATCTTCGAAGTCAGTTGATTCCTGTCCTGGCAGTGAACCTTTGCCCAAGAGAATGTCGACTTCAGCGGCGAAGATCGAAGCCAGTATGGGCTTGTGAAGCACAAGCGTGACACCGAGCTCCTTGGTCAGCTTGTGATAGGACTGAGCATCCCGCCAGTAGGCCGAAACGAACATCACCAAGGCCTGGTTGCCACCGGCACGTAACTCGGTTATCCAGTCGATGCCCGTTGTATCTGTGAGCTGGCCATCGACAATAATCAGATCTATCGGCTGTGAGGCAACTGCGCTGGAAGCCTCGGTGCCAGTGTGTGCACTGAAGACACGATGCCCGCGATTGGTTAACACCGGCACGATAAGCCGATGAAACTGCTGGTCGTCATCCAGCACCAGTATCGTTTTTAGATCCTTCGAAACGCCTGCCACCTCACCGTTCGCGGATTTATACGACCAAAGTATAGCGCGTTTTATCAGTCCAAAGGTCGGCTATCGTCCAAAGTGGCGCCGGGCATTGTTATCCTCTGGCACACAGCCTGTCAGTACAAGAACTTTGTAACTGGCCAGTGGTCGCCACCTTGCGGCCCATAAACTTCAATGATATCTAGCCGAGCACTTCCGAAACGTATTTTGCCGTACGTTGGTATTCCGACTCCAGCCGCGTCAAGGTGTCCGGAATGCTTTCCCATTGCTCTTGTCTTGCCGACGACTCAAGCTCAAAGCTCAGCTTGGCCAGCTCATTAATTGTCATTGTGCTGGCTAAACCTTTCAATTGGTGAGCCGCTGCCATGACTATCTTACTATCGCGATCTCTGGTGCCTTCGATCATCTGGTCCAACAGACCGCGTGATTCGTCCACGGACATCTGCAGCAATTCCGCTACGGTGTCTTGCCCGTACATGTCGTAAAGTCCTTGAATATCAAAAGGCAGATTGCTGCCGGTCGATGTATCAGCCATAGAAGACACCTGTTTAAGAGCTAGTGCGCGCTTGAACTGAAAATAGCATATTCCAGCCTCTCAAATATCGACCGGGGGGCGGACGTTGCCAAGGACGTTTTACCCCTGCCAGTATGATAAAAGCTCTATGTGACGGTGAGGTTGAATCGAATCTCCCGCTGGGAATGTCGGCAATAGCGTTTGAATCTGTTTTGGAGCGCCCAAATGACCGAAGCTGTAAGTACCTGTCTCATCTGCGAGAGCTTTCTCGACTTCCTCAAGACACTGCCATGGTGCAAACAAGAGGATGGAATTTTAGTCGCGGTGCACAAGTGTACTCCGGAGTTCATCGTTGCCTTCGGCGACCATGAAGTAAAGGTATTTCCCGGAGGAACATCCGTTCGGGTAAACAAATCATGGCTTGCCCAACTGCAAGAAAAAAATGAAGAAGGCAACCCGTTGCCTATACTTTTAGTTTGGCGCCCTGCCGGCGTTGAACTTTGGTATCGCCGGCACAAGAGCTACGACTTCCCGTACGATATGTGGCAAAGTGCCCTGGCAGAAGCGTATGAGCGCGAACGCGTTTTTCTGCCAGCCGAACATGGTGGCACCAAATTTAAAGAAATCCACCAGGAACTGCTGGAAAAATGCAACGCGTGCCCACCGCAGATTCCTAAACAATAGGCCAACCAGTGAGCAAAACCGTCGTTTTGACCGGGGTCGGTAGAGACCGTGTCGGCATCGTTGCGGAACTTACTCAAGTGCTGTTTGAATTGGGCGGCAATCTGCTCGATTCGAGCATGACTTTGCTGCGCGGAGAATTCGCTCTGATCTTGATGGTGGAGCTGTCCGAGCGCACTTCCCTGGATGATCTGGAAGCAGGCCTGCTGCAGCTGGAAAATCAGCTCGGGATGAAAATTCACGTTCGCGAACTTGCCCAAGATGAATTGAATGAACCCGTTGCCGATCGCAACAGCTTTATCGTGTCAGTCTATGGCGCTGATAAGCCGGGCATCGTAGCGGCTGTCACTCGGGCATTGGCGCACAATGCTCTAAATATTACCGATGTCCAAACTAAATCAACCGGCCATGCTGACAAGATTTTTCTGATGATTCTTGAAGTATCATCATCAACTGCCACAATGTCGGTATCCGACGTTGAAAGGAATTTGAAATCTATTGGTGATCAGCTTTCAGTCGATATTTCCGTGCAAGCACTGGACGTTGTGGAACTCTAATCCATGCCCGTGTTAAACGTACTAACTTATCCAAATCCCATGCTCAAGCAGGTCTCTGCACCTGCGCAGGTGGATGGCGATTTGATTAAAACACTGATTGCCGATTTGATTGATACGCTTGAGCATTACCCAGGTTGTGTTGGGCTGGCGGCACCACAGACCGGCAATATGGTCCGCGTGATAATCATTGACTGCTCGCGCAACCGAAAGCCGGTCCCAAACCAGGGACGGATGATTTTGATCAACCCTACTTTCGAAGCAACAGACGGCGCGGAAGTGGCAAGGGAGGGCTGTTTGAGCTTGCCGGATTTCACAGCCAACATAAAACGCGCCGCCTTCGTTCGCTGTCGTGCCACTGCCGTCGATGGCAACCAGATTGTGCTGGAATCCACCGGTTTTGAAGCAAGAGTCTTGCAGCACGAGTACGATCATCTGGACGGCTTGCTATTTCTGGACAGAGTCGCATCTTTGAAAACGGACATATTTCGCCGCAAAAGATATCAGGCCGCTGCCGCTGAATCGACCTAGGGCGACAAGAGTTTAGTATAGAGCCGCTCTTTTCGGAACCAGAAGGCCCGATGATCCGGCACCACGCCATGCAGGTGTGCAGCTATTACGCCGCATTGGATACGTCGATCCAAAAATGACTGGCGATTGATAATTTCCAACGCCTGATCGCGCATTTCTTCGGACAGTCGCCTATTACCGAAATAGCTCTCGATAGCGGCCTGTAGGGCAAGGGATTGCGCATAAGGAATATCTGCCACCTGACCGCGCCTCTTGAACTCCGATACCGATTCCCGAAAATGGAAAGCGGCGGTCTGTACATGGGCTTCCCTTTTCCCTGGATCTTTTTTCATTCGATCGAGATAAACCAACCCAATTGTCCGTTCGATAGTGCCTGTGTCCTCGGAACTGCCAGTCAGTCGGCGACTTATTGGCAGTGCAGTGTGCAGCAGTGGTAAAGCCTGAACGGCACGCTTGCTAGTCAACATACTTTGCGAAACCAGCTGCATCAGCTTACTGGCTGAATGATCAGTTAACTGACTCCTGTGCAAGCGCGCGAAAAGAGCGGTCAGTAAATTCAAATGCTGATTGAGGTCTTCCTTCTTTACTGTAGTAGAGGCATTTTCATCTAACTGTCCCGCCAATCCTCGCCATAAAAGAAGATAGCGCTCCTGCGCAGCCTCAGTGTCTCCCTGAATAGCGATGATATCTGCCTGCCTAAGCAGCAATGCCTCTTTCTGATAAAAGCGCAATCCGGGCAAAGCTTGGGCCTGCTCGTTTAGCAATGCCGCAAGCTCAAGATGTCCGGAAGCAATTGCTCGCGATACCTCAGATTCAAGCCAGAAAAGCCTGCCTGCCGGCGCCATCAAGCGCATCTGGAGCAAAGATATCCTGGCAGTGAATGGTTCACTGGCGCACAGCATCATCACACCGACGCCAGCCACAGACAGCGCCATGATCAGCACCGCCGAGCGACCGATCAATTTCTGACCACCGCGTCGCACTGATTTGCCGACAGCAACGTTCTGTCGATTATCCACTGGCAGTTTCTTCAAACATTTTTCCAGCGAGTGCGCCAGGCCTTCCATATCCGCATACCGCCTGGCTGGCTGTTTCTCCATGCAGCGCGCTACGATAGCCACCAAGTGGCGATCGACTTTGGCCGAATTCGGGAAGCTTGGAAATGGCTCATGCGCATGCTTGTACATAAGATCAAAAGCGCTATCGGCCTGATAAGGAGTTTGTCCGCTAAGCATTTCGTACATGACACAGCCCAGTGAATACACATCAGAGCGGGCATCTGCTGGCTCCTGAAGGCACTGTTCGGGGCTCATGTAATGCGGGCTACCCTTGGCTCCGGTAGTACTTTGAGCAGGTTTTGCATTGTCGACAAGGGCAGAAATACCAAAGTCGAGAATTCTAACACCAGTGGTGTCACCATCTCGTATAAGCACAATGTTTCGCGGCGAAACATCTCGATGCACAACGCCGCGCTTATGTGCATAAGCAAGTGCCAGGCTAACTTTGATCGCCACCGTGGCGACCTCCTTCTGCGAGAATCCAATGCCTTGCTCAAGACTTTGTGCAATCGACATACCGTCGACAAGGTCCATCGCCAGATAGGCCCGACCATCTGGCAGCAGGCCGCAGGCCATCGGTTTCACAATCGATTCGTGATCAAGCATGGTGATTGCCTGGATCTCACGCTTGAAGCGATCCATAGCCTTCGGATTGCACGACACGTCATCCTGAATGACCTTTAAAGCGATGCTTTTAGCCATTAGCGTGTGACGGGCTCTGTAGACCACGCCGGTGGCCCCACTGCCAATCACGCACTCGACGATGAACCGCCCGTCAACCGTTGTGTTGACGAGGTCGCCGGAAATCGAGTCAGAGCTGGTGAAAGACAAGAGCGAAAAAAACAAATCCGTTAGGGCTTATTCTCATTCTGCCCAACTTGCAGCTCACCGCCTCCAAGATAACCAAACTCCTTGGCGGCATTGTAGTCGGCTGCTGCCAACTGAGGCTGTTTCATCGCTTCGTGAGTGCGTGCTCGATGAAACAGCGCCGCTCCGAAATCGGATTCCAGCGCGATGGCGCGATTGAAGTCGGCAAGAGCTGTGTCGTAGTTGCCCGACAGAAAATAGACCAGTCCCCGCGTGTCCCAAGCCTCAGGGCAGCTCTCGCACAAGTTGACAGCCACATTGGCGTCAGTCAAGGCGCGTGCCAGTTCTTTCTGGTTCAACAACAGCCAGGCCTTGTTGTTAAAGGCAGCCCAGTCATTGGGATTAACCAGCGATGCCGCGTCATAATCCGCCAGTGCACGCTGGGGATTCTTCATCTTTTCCCAAACGTAGCCGCGTTTGACATAAGCGGCACTCAGGCCGCCATTGAAGGATATTGCTCGGTTTAAAGCTTTAATGGCGCCCGGATAGTCTTTGGTGGCAGTCAAATAGGTCGCATGGGACATGTCCAGAAATGGCATTGAAGCCCAAATGATCGCCGCAGGCACACCCAGCAGGAAGCCTAAAACGAGAATCCATTTTTGTACTAATGAGCGAGCGCTCAACCGAAGCTCCAAATTGCAGCAGCCAAATTATACCGGTACTGCACAAGCAAACACGCACACTCATGATGAGCGTGCGTGTTGCTGGTCTCACTTGAACGTATTAAGAGCGCAGTCGATTAGTGGCGAAATTACGCGCTGGCGCCGCGTTTTTGGATGAATTGGAAGCCTTCATATAAGGCGCAAATTCCAACCAGAGAGTAGACAACCTTTGTCATCATGCTTGCATCGCCGAGCAGCGAAGTGACCAGGTTGTAGTTGAAGATGCCCACCAGTCCCCAGTTTAAACCGCCGACTAGGAGCAATAACATCGCTAACAAATTGATATGTTTCATTTACTTGTACCCGTTAGACGCAAGCGAAAGCCGGTCACGAAGCGGATCTCCCTGCTAACTTTCTTTTGCTTAACTATAGTTTAATACCACTTCCGGTGGCATGTCAATAGGCTACAGCCACTAGCATCCCCCACCCTCAGGGCGTCTTCGTTTTTTCAAGGGTGCGCTGGAAGAAATCTTCCACCAACTTGTAATGCTCGGGAGCCGCAAAGGAGTGCCCATAACCCTTCAGCAAGTGGTAGCTTGCATCCACCTTCTCCTTCTTGAGGGTCTCGTACAACTCCTCACTCTGAGCCGCTGGAATAGCATCATCGAGATCACCATGCATGATTAAGAACGGTGGATCGTCTTTGCTAGCATATGTTACCGGACTCGCGCTGGCTAAACTCTTTTCATCCATTCGCGCGCCCATCAAGTTATAGACAGCAGTTCCGGGACGATCAAATCTAATTTTGTTATTCGGGCCGGCCTGAGATTGAGCTGTATTCAGGTTAGTCGGTCCACACCAATCGACAACAGCCTGCACGCGACTTGAATGTTTATTGTGTCCAACACTGCCTTCTAGCTCTTTTACCCCGCCTGCTGTTCCAAGAAGAGCCGCAAGATAGCCGCCAGCAGACACTCCCCAGACTCCGATGTGGTCGCCGTCGAGTTTATATTTGCCCGCATTTGCTCGCAAAAACCGCACTGCGGCCTTCATATCATTGATCTGGGCAGGAAAACCAATCTCGCTAGTCAGTCTGTAATTGACGCTTGCAATCGCGTATTTACGGGCAAAAAGCTGGCAGGCCAGGCAGTCCATTTTCTTGTCCCCGTACAACCATGACCCGCCATGAATCCACAGAACGACTGGATATGGAGGCTTTATTGATTTGTCCAGAGGCAAGTACAGGTCCATGGTCTGCATATTGGACCGGGGCTGGCGCTCGGTATAGTAAAGGTTGTGAATCTGGGCCGCATGATTCTGCAGATCAATGGTTGTCGGTGAAACCTGCGTTCCATGAGCTAGAGCAGGATATTCGTTCTCATGGTGCCGACGACAACCTGTGAGCAATAAGCCTGCAGATAAGGCGATTGAAACAAAAATCTGCTGAGTCATAAGCTACTTATATCAATACAAGAGGGCAGGTGTTGGTAATATTAAGGCTCTCCTAAAGGTCCTGGTCATATGCGGAATCTCGAATGGGTCTACCAGCGCAAGAATTGCACAACCTGCGCTCGCGCCCAAGATTTTTTTGAGCGTAGTCAATTGCAAGCAACGACCATGGTTGACGCGCGAAAAGAGCGATTCAGCCAAGAGCAAGTACTAAAGTTGGCTTCAGAGGTCGATCACATATACGCCACCAGAGGCACAAAGGTTGTCCATCTGGACCTCAAAGGAAATTCACACGAACCGGCGGATATAACCAGGCTGCTCATTGGACCGACTGGCAATCTCAGAGCTCCGGCAATAAAACACGGTCGTAAGCTAATCGTCGGATTCCACGAGGATACTTACAAACAGCTATTGACCTGATGAAAACATTTCGGGCAACGCTTTGGAAGCAAGATAACTGGTTCATCGCGCAGTGTGACGAAATCGATGTTGCCACACAGGCAGGCTCGGAAGGTGAAGCGGCAACAAACATTCAAGAAGCCCTGGCTCTTCACTTGGATGTCCCAGAAGGTGAGATCCATTTCGTTCTGGAACAAATTAGCCAACCCATCATTCCCGATGGCATGAGGCCCAGCAGCGCCGAGCGCTCATTCAGGCAGGTGCGCTTTAGGCTGCAAGAAATGGGTTTTGTGGGCATCAGTCAAAAGCCCAACCACGCCAAATTTATCAGGACGAACGATGGTCCGATCCGCAGCGCCATATTGCCTCATTACGCCGAACTGGCAAAAGCGGTCGTGGCGAGCATTTTGAGGCAAGCAGGACTGCCCGAAGAGGACTTGGACCAGGACAGTAACTAGCGGTCAGAAACGGGTATATATTCCTTGCAAAAGGAGCCGCCGGCGATGCGCAGCGAACGAAGAAATGCAATTGCTTTAGACGATGCCTACTTTTACTGTCGGCAGCTAGAGACTGGTGGACAAAAGCCCGATTTGTTCAAGCTTTGCAATGCCATTCGTACCCTCGATTACGCATTAAATGAGCACGACGAATCACCATTGCCCATGACGCTTTGCGTTGAGGCATGGTCCCGAGTACGTACCGGTCTGTTTAATATTTTGGTGTCGTCCTTCGCCGGCTACGTGTTCGTATACGATCAGTTCGAGACTTTGGTAGAACCGGGCGCAGAATGGCCCGAAAGCGGTCTTATCGAATTTTTTCCAGACCGAATGAACCGAACAAACGAAGGCTACCGAGCCCGGTTCGAACAGCTGGATCGAGACGTCATCATGCCTGTGCGCTGGGCGTTCGCCGAAGGACGGCAGCAAATAGCACCACCGGATTTTGGCCAGGAAGCCGAACCATCGCAAGCTATCAATACACAGGCTGGCGAAGCGCGAGATTTGCTTCAACGACTGAACGAAGTTTGCGAAGAGCAAGCCTGCGAAGGCAAAAAACATGCCCACCGGAAATGGTGGCAACTCTACTGGGAAGCAGACGGTTGCCCAAATAAGCGCCAGAAAAACCTGCTCCAGAAACAGATGGTTGCCTTGCAGTCCGTTTGGGGCACGCCCTCCGCTTAACAGTTGCTAACGAAAGGACTCTTCCCACCTAATCCCCAACGGGGATCTGTAGACCCATCACAAATGGGAAAGCACGGGAAGACAAGCGCATGTTCAGCCTATTTAGCAAGAACAAGAAACCAGCGGATCAGCGCGACGTGACTGAATCTGAGTGGAAAGGTGGGATTGTATCCGGCGCCGATGCTTTGCGACGCCGTCGTGATGTTTACGGGCAGGCCCTTCGTTTTCCGGCAGGGGAATCAATTCAGCAGGATAATTCCGGAGGACTTTCGATAAAGAATCGCTCCGGAAACATCGTCAAAACCGTTGACCGATTTGACCGCGAGACGGTGTTCGGATGGAATCCGGAAGGTCAGATGATCAGCGTTGCTTTAGCCACCGGAGAGAGCTTCAAAAAAATTGAGAATGGTTCTTGGGTAAGAATTCTGGACAACGGCAAGTTGCAAGTGAGCGCTTACGAATTTAGCGTATTGCGCGATGGCACTTTGCGCATCGGATACGGTACAGCTAACGGTTCGCGTTTCTTCCGCGACAGCCGCTTAGACGGCAGCGCCACCATGTTGAATGAAAAGGGTCGTCTGCTAGCTCTGAAAGCTGATCTGGCATCGCAACACGAAAGACTCTATAAAATCCTGGACAACTTGCTGCGCGAACGGCTCATAAATAATGACCAGCGGCAAGGTATGTGTGACGCCTATCACGCTCTTGTCCGCCGGGTTTGCCTGGAAGAAATCAGCAAGACGCAAGCAGCTCAAACAGTCTTTCACATAAACCGCTTGCTGGAAGCAGGTGGCAATTCACCACTTGGTGCCCAGCTGTGCTTTATGCTCGCACACGAATTGATGTTCTTCTCTGCGCTTCCGAACGAAGCTGACACCAGCGATAGCCTATCGGTTCTTATCGCCCAGCTTTACCGTCATCAACCACAGCAAGCGGCAATGCTGGTTGCCGAGATGAACATCCACAAGAGATACGTCACAGCATCTGGACTCACCGTCAAGTACATCGACGAATTGATGCACCCGGTATCACGAAAACGCCATGAGTGGTCTGCCCCCGGTCAGCAAAAGCGCTTTGCTGAATCCAACCGATTCTTGCGCGTGATTCTGGTCAACATTGTAGAAAAGTCCCGCATTGCAAAAAGAGCTCAAAAAGAGAATCTGGCGTTAATTGATGAAGCAAGACGCGCATTTACGACACGTGAGTTCGGCAGAGTCTTCGGTCGCGAGCTAGCTGACCTATTCGAACACGTCACAGGCACCGCGGCAAACGGACTCGATTTTTCCTCGCGAAAGGAAATCGAGAAATGGGACCGTGCAAATGATGCCTTCAACGGGCACAATTCAAGCGAAGTAGCTTGAATCAAGAGGTCCGCCGGTGCTCGAACGCGTCTTTACAATTCTGATGGCAATAATCGTTCTGAGCAATGCACCAGCGGCAAAAGCTGGAAATGATCCGGAGTTTGAATCGGCCGTAAAACTGTTCAATCAGAAACAATACAGCGCAGCAATTCCCATTCTGGCAAAAATTATTGACCGGCCAAGCCCGAAGCCAACGCCGATCTACTACGCGGGACTTTGCTACCAGAATCTGGGAATTGCGTCGATGGCCCGACAATGCTACCAGGTGCTGGCGGACTCATTCCCTACTTCGCCGGAAGCGCGCATGTCGAAAGAGGTTCTGGCACGACTTCAACGAAGCGCCAACACATCATCAAAGTCTTACAAACCGACTTCTGATGCTGCCCTTTCAGAGGGTTTGCATGTAACTGCTCCGGCTGTTGAACCTGGAAAATTGGACGCACGAGGCGCCACATCGTACTTGCGACAATTTTCCATGAGCGACGCTGAATGGAAAAGCCTGCCTGACGAAGCCAAAGTGCCTTTCCGACGCGCCACATCTTCGCATCTATACGTCAACGGCTCAGTGAATGGGCGGGCGATGGAAATGATGTTTGACACCGGCGCCGAGCAATGTCACTTCTCAAAGAAGCAACTAGAGTCTCTGGGAATCAATATCGGCAACACTGGTGCTCGCATTCCTGTTCAAGGAGTTGGTGGCATCTCCTACAGCCAAATGATCATGGCAGACATCACCATCGGTGAGCTGCGCAGGCGCATTCCTGTGCTTGTGGATGAAGAATCTGTCGGGATGCCGATTGTAGGCGAGACATTTTTCAAAGAGTTTCGCTACGACATCGACAATGGCGGAGGATTCATTCGTTTTTCCAAAAAATCTCGCGGCGGCGTGGTGTCAAAATCCTACGAGTCCACAGATGTTATAGCCATTCCCTACAGAAACGTTGGAGAGAACATGGTTGTGATAGCGAAAGTAAACGGACGTAATTTTCCGATGATCTTTGACACCGGCTCCTTTGCGATTTGCTTTTCCGCAGGACAAGCCATGGCACTTGGAATTCAGATCCCGGGCGACGCCAAGCATATTGTCACCAGCGGCGCCGGTGGGGCTGTTGGCGCCTACGAGTTCAACATTGACCGGATCGAAGTTGGGCCGTTGATCAAGACCGGTGTGCGGATAATTGTTAATGAGTCCAGCTCTCCGCCAATGCCGCTGCTCGGGCAGCCGTTTTACAGTGATCGGCGCTTCACCGTTGATACCGAAAAGCACTTAATAAAATTCGTCCATTGAATCGGAAATTTTTGCCTTCGGGCGCAGCCGGCAAGAGCCATTGCGCTTTCTTAGGAGCAAAAGCGTTACTTTTTGCGCCAAAAGGGAATAATCGGCCAGAGCACAAGTAAATAGGCACATGCAAAGCAAATTCTATCTGCTCCAGCGAAAATACAACGGGCAGTCCCTGCTCGAGCTGCTTGCCGGGGCGATGGTGCTCATCCCTATAGTTCTATTCGGAATCGACGTGGCCATGGTTTTCATGGGACAGTCGATGAATACCACAATTTGCCGGGACGCTGCGCGGGCGGCTGCCTCGGGACCGCCAAGCTCCATCAGCCCGACGTTGACCCCTAAGCAACGAGCCGAAGCAGTAGTGCGCCGGACGCAAAAAGCTGAAGGAGCGATTCGAATCGACCCGGTAGTGATCGTTAATGAACAGGTCACTCGCACCCCGACACTGCCGTTTGGTGGAATTGTCGAGGGAACAGTAACAGTACAAACTTCCGTGGATGTCTATCCGCCTTTCTTGCTCGGGCACGTTGTCGAGAAAGGTGCAGTTAAGATCACTGCATCACAAACATTTCCATTCACCTGGGTGATGGCCAGCACTTACAACATCAGTGCCGTACCTGGCTCTGCTGGAACCGCACCTAAGCCGTCCAATGGTTCGCCAGTTGTACCGGGCCTGGAACCGCCTCCTAAACCTTCCACCGGGGATCCTGCGCCAGTTTCCGGTACGGATTCTGGTGTACCCGGTCTGTTAGATGGCGGCGGTATCGCCCGGGGCGCTCCGCCTCCTCCCTAGCGCATGTCTATTGGTCTGGCGGCATCGGCTGCCTCAATATCCTTGGCCGAAAGCTCACCGACCTTTCGGGTTAATGCCCGGGCCTCTTCTATTTTGTGTTCTTTGCTATACAACGCGCATAGCGCCTGAAAAGCCCCGACGGTCCGGTCGCTGCGAGGCTCAACTGAGTGCAATACGGAAAAAGCGCGCTTGAAGTATTTTTCCGCCAGTGAAAGGCGATCTGTGTTGGCATAAACTTCGCCAAGGTTGAGGGCGATCAAACCATACTCCGCTTTGTTGGGGCCCAATTTTCTTTCGAAGATCTCCATCGCCTGCTTGATCTGCTGTTCGGCCATAGTGTAATTCTTGCGCAGGCAATTGACATTACCCAGATTGCAAACAACTCGCCCATAGTCAGCACTATCGACGCCGTCGATTTTCGCCCGAATGCGCAGCGCCGTATTAAGCCAAAGATCAGCCTCGTCGAGCTTCCCTTGTGTGACATAAGCAATACCGAGGTTGTTCGCGGTAAATGCATAGTCAGCACTTTCCTTACCATATGTTCGTCCGTAAATGTCCAATGCTCGGAGCAGCAACGGGATGGACTCTGTGGTTCGCCCGGTCCGCCGATAATACTCGGCTAAGTTTCGGCAAGAGCGCCCGACCAATGGGTCGTCTTTGCCCAGAGACTTTTCACGCAGCTCCAAGGCCATTTTGTAAAGTGCCTCGGCTTCCTCGCGCTTTCCGCTATCGAAGGTAATTGCCCCCAGGTTGCTCAGCCCTTTTGCATACTCCGGGTGCTCCTTTCCAAGTATTCGGGACGAGACATCCATTGCCTGGTCGACAAGTTCACGAGATTCCTCCTTGCGTCCATCGGATATCGCAAGCGCTGATTGATTGTTCAAAACGGCACTAAGCTCGGTGGCAATTTTCTTGTCCTTCGGATGACTCAGCAGTTGGCGAAATAGCTTGCGAATCTGGGCGTCATTCTCATCCTTTCGACCCAACTCCTTGTAATAGGTGTTCTTTTCGATCATCGCAAGCTTGCCATCAATTTGCGCCGCAGCATTGGTATCACCCAACTTGCCATAAGTATCTTTCAAGTAAGTCAGCGACACCCGGTGTTGCTCGCTTTCTTCCCCGATTTGGGCACCGATTTTTTCTGCCTGCTCGAAAGTGGTGCGGGCAACTTTGAAATCACCTTCGTTGTAAGCATTAATGCCTTGGGCATTCAAAGTAGTCCAAACACCGGCGGCATTAGTTGCAGCATGCATTGCGGCAGTTCTTTGTTGACCATTCAAGACATCAGCAATTTTGAATACAGAAGCGACAACCAGGAGCACCACAGCAATGCTCAGTGAAGCCATCAAGAAATTAGGCGGCGCTTGTTTGCTTGCCCGGGACGCGGAGGCAATGCGCTTACGCTTAACAGAGGAAAGCAATCTTTGAAACGAGGCCACTGCTTGCTCTTTTTCAGCGGCCGCTTTTTCCAACGCATCGCGCAGCTCAAGAATTGTTTGATAGCGATCATCAGGATTTTTCGCCAGGGCTTTGAAGACAACCGCTTCTAACCCAACGGAAATCTGACACTTTGGATCAACCTCCTTGAAGGGTATTGCAGAATCGTAAATATGCAGATTCATTGCCTCAAAAGTGTTACTACCACAAACAGCTTTTCGTCCAGTGAACATCTCGTAGAGCACGTAGCCCAGATTATAAATATCCGATCGCTCGTCCAGAGCCAATCCCAGGCATTGCTCCGGACTCATATAGTCTGGCGTTCCCATGGTATCGCCGGTTTGAGTCAAATTAGGCAGGCTCTGGTCTGTGGTCAAAATTTTGGCGAGGCCGAAATCCAAAACTTTGACAAACTCATCGCCACTGGCATCCTTGACAAGGAAAATGTTGCTCGGTTTTACATCCCGATGAACGACCCGGTTCTCGTGAGCGCCGGCGAGTCCTTCGCACGCTTGTTTTGCCAAACGCAAAATTCGCTCCGGAGCGAGTTTACCTTCCGCTTGGAGGACCTCTTCCAGAGATTTTCCTTCCAGATATTCCATCACAATGAAGGGCTGCCCTTCATTCAAAATGCCATAGTCGAAAACTGCAGCAACGTGAGGGTGTTTCAAACTCATTGCTGCCTCCGCTTCTCTTTGGAAACGCAAAACCTTATCTTTATCCCGCACAAGGTGTGAGTGCAAAACCTTTATTGCCACCTGGCGGTTCTTGATTGTCTGGTGCTGGGCGCGGTAGACAATGCTCCACCCGCCCTGCCCAAGGACATCAGTTACGACATAATGTCCGGCAATTACTTTCCCAATGAACGGATCGTCCGTAATCAACGAAAGCAGCGTCTGGTCATGCGGGCACAGACTCAAGTCGCCCGTAGCTTCAAACTCACGGGAGCAGCTTGGACAGATCTTAGCTGTCACCTTCTTGTAGGGTTCTTGGCTGGTCATCGTTCAATTTATCCCCATTTCAGACCGCTGCAAAACTGTCGTCTGAGCGATGCGAACCCGCCAGATATAGAGCAAAAGACTGCCGATCAGACACTTGGCGATATTCCCACGGCCCATGGCAGGCTGGGCCGCGCAATCATCCGGAAGCCTCAGGAGCAGGCACCGGCCATAGGTTGACGGAGCGTTTAACAGTCTGTGGGGTGGGCAACTACATTTATAGGGGTCCACCGTCGGTCATCGCCGGATTCGCCCCTGAATGTTAAAGGACCGAAATGGCCACCATCTTACTTGTAGAAGACGACCGATTTTTGTCAGACACCATCCGCTCCTACCTGGAATTCAAGAATCATGTTGTCGACAGAGCCTTTGAAGGTCCAGAGGCATTAGACAAAATGCAGCATGGTACCTATGACCTGGTAATCCTGGATTGGCAGCTTCCTGGCATGGATGGCATAGACGTTTGCCGGGAATACAAAAACGGCAACGGCACCGCACCAGTATTGATGCTGACTGGCAGAACAGATCCCAAAGAAATTCGACAAGCCACCGAAGTTGGTGCCATCGGTTTTCTATCAAAGCCATTTAAGCTAGACCAGTTAGACAAGAATGTCGAGAAAATTTTGACAAAATAGTGCCCCATAGAAAGTAGCAAAAAAATGTACGATTGGAAATCTCAATTCGCTGTTCAACGCCTGGATTACTTGAAACGAACAGGCGAACGCCTGACGTCAATGGAATCGATGCTTAACACTATCTCTCAAGCGCCAAAGGAGATGGGACCGCTAAGGGAGCTGGCGCAGCACTTCCACCAACTTGCAGGCTCAAGTGCAATCTACGAAATGGACAAGCTGGGTGAAATCGCTGCTGACGGTGAGAAGGTTTGCTTGGAACTCTTACGCAACAGCGAAGGTGTCGCCAAACTGGACTGGAAAGGCATGAAAGACATGGTGCAATCCATGCAGTTTCTGATATCGCAGCATCCGGACTCTCAACAAGACAGCAGCACGCTCGGTCGCAATGCCCAGATCCAGTCCGGCCCAAGTGGACGCTCTTCCAGCACCGGCGAAGCGCCTTCATTGTCCTGGCCGCAAGCAGAAGGAGAGCAGCGCTCCAGCGGAACATGGATGGTAGGCAATGTTCAGTATGCCGGGAGCAGCTCCTTTGCCAAGGCCCAGGACGTTCTGGTGGTTGACGGTGATCAGACAAACCTGCTGGATATAACTCGCGCGTTGGAGCAGGCCGGTATTCAAGTTCGTGGCTTTCGCACCACTGAGACGGCGAAAAGATCTCTTCATGAGAGACTCCCCGATGCGCTCATTCTAAGCATTCCATTAATCGATGGACCGGGATATGATGTCGCCCAAGAACTTCGGGCCATGCCTGATGGTCATGTGCCACCAATATTAATTGTCAGCAGGCAGATCGGCTTTCTCGATAAAGTCATGGCGATTCGCTGTGGTGCCGATGCATTTTTCAACGAACTTTCAGACACCTCTGTGATAGTTAAAAAGCTGCAAAGCCTTTTTGAAAGAGACATTCCGAACAATTACACAATCCTTTCTGTGGAAGACGATCCGGAACAAGTGATCATCATTCGCTCAATTCTGGAATCCGTTGGTTACAACATTCACAGCATTTCGGATCCACGCCAATTTGAGGAAGCACTGCTTGCAACCAGCCCAGACCTCATCCTGCTAGACGTCATGCTCGGACCGATGAGCGGCTTTGAACTGGCGCGTTATGTGCGTTCTGACGACCGCTATGCAGCAATACCAATCATCTTTCTCACAACACAAAATCAGTTGAATGCCCATGTGGAAAGTGCGCGAGTTGGTGGCGATGAGCACTTGATCAAGCCCGTAGCTCCACAACTATTGATTTCAGCCGTCGCCGGTCGCTTAGAGCGTTATCGGGTCTTGAAGAAGCTAATCGGTCGCGATGGACTGACGCAATTTTTCACCCTCGGCACATTTATGGAAGCAGCAGAAAGAATGCTCAGCAAGCGTTACCAGGGATCAGGGTCACTTGTGATGCTGATGCTCGATGTGGACGATCTGGAGCGAATCAACGAACGCTACGGCTACAGTTCCGGTGACCGCGTTTTATCAGCACTGGCAAAACTGCTCAAAGCCAAACTGAGAAACGCTGAAGTTTTCGGAAGGTTGGGAGCCGATGACTTCGCCGTGATTGTTGATGACGTCGATGACCGCGAACTAGCGGAAGTTGCCACGCAGATAATTCGTGAGTTTGAAGCGATGTCTCATGATGCTAACGGGCAAAAGTTCCAGGCAACTATCAGCGCCGGAGCGGCATCACTTGAAAGTGACATGAACTTGAAGACGTGGATGAGCAATGCCCAAATCGCGCTCAAGTCCGCCAAATCAAATGGTAAGAATCGCGTGATGAAAGCCAAATCTCGCTCGACTCGCTACTAGATATAGCGATCGGCTGTCGATTCTCAGGTAAACAATCCCAGGCGATCCAGGCGGTTCTTCACCGCAGACGGCTGGCGTTGCACTGATGCTGCTATTTCCCGCAGCGTTTTTCCAAGTTTATAAAGCTCGGCTACGCGCAATTCTTCATCGTGAGTCCACTTCTCATACGCGCGCGGATGGCGCTGCACAATTCTTTTGATCCGCTCTTGTTGAGTTCTGGCGCTGCTGTTAAGGACGAGAGCTTCACGTGCGGCCAAAACGATGTGCTCGCGTTTGATGGCCGGATCGGAGGCAATGATTTCCTCATCCGATAACCCGGAGCCAAGCAACCTCAAAATGTGTGCGGATTTTTCGCTCAGGTGACCATCAGAATCCTGAAGCACACCTTTGGGAACGAAGGGATTGAACGTATCACGCATCTGTTGCCTCCAACGCTTGCCAAAAGTCTTCTCCGTCACCGGCGGCAAAGTTCCCAAATCGATTTCTTTGGCGCAAGCGTAGAAGATGTGTCCGGCAAACATTTGGCAAAAATCAGCTTGGCAACATGACTTTCGTCACGGTCCCCGGTGACGTTGGTTAGATGTTTGCGCTGAGCTGGCAAGCTATATTCGATACAGCCCAACACATGCGCAAACAAGCGCCTGTGGCGGTGTCATGCGATCGTGCAGCAAGGAGATTACCGCGATGTTATCGATGAAAGCAAATCCGGACTCGTCGGAAGCGGGCACACCGCCCCCGTCGAACAGCACGCGGAACGGGTTTCCGCCAGAAGAGGAAGAAGACCTGGACGCACCACCTAAGGCACCGAGCCTTTGGACAGGATGGGACGGGCTCTCAGTCATGACACTGGGATTATTTCTGCCTGCCCTATTAATTACTATCAGTGGAGTTGTGTGCTTCGAAAGAATAATGCGCATGACGTTCAAGCATCCTGTTGAAACCCTGGTGGAATGCCTGTTTGTCGCATTGATACCTTTTGCCAATTATCTTGCATGGAAAGCTATCCGTCATCAAGACAGCCGCCATCCTTTCCGTCTCGGACTACTAAATGGCGCGGCGATAGTAACCTCATTCGGGGCAGCCCTCATAATCTTCGCCAGCATATTCTTCAACTACGCACCGGCCTATGGACTGCTTGGCGCAGTAGCCCTGATGTCCGGCATCTGCGGTGTCTATATGGCGGTCAAACTGCGGGACAGCGCCATGACCCGGCAGACAAAGGCAAATAGAATAATCTTCTCTGCCGTCGGAGTGCTGCTTGCTATTGCCGGGCTCGGTGCCTGTGAAGCTAGAGGTACTGTCATTCGCGTGGCAGAAAACCTGGCGTTGTCAGACACTGGTTCCGATCGCAACAAAGCTCTGGAAATGCTGCGCGGACTCAACTGCGAACAAGAGCTCAGAATGCAGTGTGCCGACGATCGCATGGCTGGCATTCCTGGGATGTTCTGGCGCATCAGTCCACAACGAGAGCGGGAGCTTTACTTCGCCGTTACCGGCAGACCATACGGCAATAGTTTGACAGAAAGCGTTTACTCAATGTCAGACGAATACCTCAGTCGGCATGTGGTAGGCACGCCTATCAAAGGGCTCAACCTTCTGCGTTCCGCCATCACCGGCTACGTCAATGCCGAGACACTTACGTCCACGGTAAATTGGACATTCGTTTTCAAAAACGGCACCTTTGAAGCGCAGGAAGCGCGAGCAGAATTGGCCATGCCACCAGGCGCGGTGATTTCCAACATGACTCTTTGGGCAAAAGGTGAGCCACATCAGGCGTACTTCGGACCAACCGATCGGGTGCAAAGAACTTCCCGTGACAATAACTGGGTCGACGTCAGTCAGTCAGATCCGGCTTTGATAACGGACCTCGGACGCGGACGTGCACTGATGAAATGTTCACCGATTCCGGCACAAGGAGAGCTAAAACTGCAGGTGACAATTACCGAGCGACTCAAGCCGTTGACGCTGACAGAGGCATCCATGAGCCTACCGAAGTTTGTCGATGCAAACTTCGCCATGGCTGGAGAACACAACTTGAGAATTCATTCCACGAATGAATTGTCAACTGCCATGCCGGAAATTCGCCAACAGCCGGCAGCAGATGGTGGACACCTGCTTGTCGGCACCTTGAAGGAGGCCGATTTGAATGGTGGCAACTTGAGCATAGCAGTTAAACGCGCAGCCGATTCCGGTCCTTACTTCATCGAAGACAAACTCTCTTCCAATGGTGGTTACATCAAGGAAACCGTTAGACAGATAGCAACCAGAGCTCCTGAGCAACTGGTAGTAGTAATCGACAATTCCGAAAGCATGAACAAGCACATTGCATCGCTGGTAGATGCATTGAAAAGGATTCCTGCCAACGTAAAAACAACTGTCGTTCTGCCGACCGACGGAATGCAAATGGATCCGCTGCCCCTGGATAAAGGTATTGAATTGATCCAAAAGACTAAGTTCAGTGGCGGCAAGGATAACCTGCAAGCCGTGATCAAAGCCGCGGATGCTGCCGGTCAGTCGAATCACGGAGCAGTGCTATGGATTCATGGTCCTCAACCTAGTTTCAACGAAGAAATGTACATTATGGCACCATACATTCAACGCCCGTCGTTCTATGAACTTGCCCTGGACGACCGTTGGACTGATACCAACGAATTCTTCAAGAACCACCGCGAGATCGGACCATTCGCGCCAGTTCCACGGAACAGCGTCATTGCCGACGACTTGAGAACGTTTCTATCGAAGTGGCAGCCAGGTGGCACGGAATACGTCGTTGAGCTAGCCCGTTCGACCGACAAGCCAAGCGGCAAGCAGGCCAACGCCAAACAGGCGGATGAATTGATCAGGCTTTGCACGCGGGACGAATGCTACAAGCTCTTGCGGGAGAACAACCTGGCTGAGGCCGCTGAACTAGCGACATCCTGCCGCATTGTGACCCCAGTAACCGGAGCCATAGTTCTTGCACGCCACGTGCGTGAGGCAGCGGCCAGTAACGATCCGGTGCAGAATGCCTGGTTCCAAGGCACTTTGAACGCAACTGTCAGTCCAAGCGAATACCAGCAGCACGAGGGCGGTACCGCCCAGCTTCAAGGGGCGACAAATGGCACGATCGGGCCGCAAGGCACTGATGCAACAGTTATCACTGGAATCAACACTGCCGGTACCGTTCGCGTAAACAATCTGGCGAACCTGGAAGCTGTGCTCAACATCTTCGCGAACCTCGGGGAAATGGTGGGCATCGCTATCGGGGCAGTGCTCCTAATTCCGGGAGTGCTGGGAATCGGACTGGAGAATCCCGTCAAGCTGAGCCCACATAAGCGCGCCATCATAGGCGGTGCGCTTATGACGCTTGGCTTTTTACTGCCTGGGTTCATCAACTGGATGGTGGCATCGGCCAGAGATGCCAATCTGTTTTCCTGATGGTTGGCGTGCAAGCAAGCTCCCCGGTTATCCGGGGAGCTTGCCATTTCTTTTCCACAGCGGGCGGCTCACGCGCCGCCCCGACAAGAGGCTGAGCTATGCAAACTACAATGGCAATTGCCAACCTGAAAAAAATCTTGGACGGATCGGGACTGAAAGAGATTCGAATAAATCGAAAAATCAAAGAGACGCCGCCTGTTCCGCCGGAAGCACCCCACGTTGAGTCGACAGGCAAATTTGCAACCAAGCGCTTCAAACCAAGCTCCAAAGTTGTCTTGCTGCTTGCCGCCTCAGTGAGTATCTTTATCGTTGGACAGATACTGGGAGCATTAAATCAACATGTGGATCGCCTTTCAAGTTCTGTAGCGGCAGCTGAGGGCGCAATTGAGCGCTTGTCCGCGTTAGAAACAACTGCTAAGCCTGCCTCGCCAGATATTCAGTCGACCGGGCGGCCATTGGGAATTTTGGAAACGCCGCCAATGCTGCCACAGACCAATGAATCAGAGTTCCATCGTCGCTGGGAAGAAGTAACTTGCGAGATAGACAAACTAGGATCAAATGGTCATGTCAGTTTCAGCTTCGTCAGTCAAAAATTGATGTACGACAACATTTTGGCAGCAATTCCTGCACAGGCAGCCGATCGAGAGGCGCGATTTGCTGCCATGATTAACAAGACTCGCGCCTTATACAATCAGGTTCTCTCCACTCGGAAGGAGCAGCTTAGAATCGCAGCCGCCTCCGAACCATTCAACATTCCATGGAAAGCCAGCGCAGCCGATTGCAAACTCAACCCAAAGCTAAAGCCGAACCATCTCTACATTTGCGAATTGACCGGAACATCTATAACAAGAATGATCCCGGTGGCACAGGCAGATATAAATTCATTTGCACATCCAGATACACAACAGCCATGGTTGATGGCAAATGCTCAGAGTCTGTACCACTTCAATGATAAAACAATGTTGGACGAAGAAATCTGGTGCCCCGGAGAGGGTGCAGGACCTATAACAGGATTGGACAGTATCACCAACGGCATTATCGTCCGCCGCGGAAAGATCCTATACACTTTCGAGTCCGGCTCTGGTGAATGGAGAGTAATTGAAAATTCGCGTTTGCCGGAAGCACCATTTGCTACCTGTAATAATCCAGATCGATTGTTCGTGGCAGGCAGAATCGAAAACGGCAGACTCGGGTATCTCCATGAATACGATCTAAAAGGAGTTCCAACGCGCACGATCAAACTTGAGCGAGCAATTAATTTGGGTACGGACAAACCGCCAGTTCTCTACGGAAACTTCGACAAGCTCTTAATTCCAACGGCAGCATTTAATAGCAACTCTGCCACTGAAAAACTGCCAGGCTACTGGATCGTCAGCACCGTTGACGGATCTGTCACTTGGTCCGGCGCTTATGTTATCAACAAAGAAATAATCGTGGAAAAAAAGCCAAAGAAGCTGAATCCGGGCTCCGACAAATAAAGTTGTGGGTATACAATCTGATAGCCGACCAAGGCTCATCGTGCTGACGGGCAGCAGGAAGTCTTAGCAAGAAAGGTTCCATCATGTTGTCAATACTGCACGCACGCTTCCATGCTCCACTACTCATACTTTTGGTGGCATTCCTGCAGCTAGGTCTTAGCCTGCAAATCGAAGCTGCCGAGGCAAAAGCCAGCTACAAGCTGTTCTGGCCGCCAGTGCTGAATAACTACTATCCGGACATCGAAATGCAATCGCTGAAAGGAGCAAAGGTAAAAATGTCGTCCTTTGCCGGCAAAGTAATCTTGGTAGAACCAATTGGCATGTCGTGCCCGGCCTGCCAGGCGTTTGCAGGAGGAGACAGGCTTGGTGGATACAACGGTGTTTCGCCTCAGTCCGGTCTGAGTTCAATTGACTCGCTGCTGACAGCTCAGGGCATCTCACCTAACGACAGCAGAATTGTGCGTGTGCAAATGCTCCTGTATGGACCGGGCATGCAAGCCCCTACAGCACAAGAAGCGAAATCATGGGCGAAACATTTCGGATTTGGGCAACGGCCAAACGAAGTGCTTCTTATTGCCGATTCCCGCTACCAAAACAGTGCCAGTTACAACATGATCCCTGGCTTCCAGCTGATCGACAAGACTTTCGTACTACGTTCCGATTCAAGCGGACACTCCCCGAAGAATGACTTGTATTCTCACTTGCTGCCGACGATCAAAAAAATCTTGTAAGCCACGTCAGGACGCCAATCTCACACTTTGTATCCGCCAGTTGGATCGGGGTAAGGATAAAGGCGACCCAATCGATCTTGCTGTAGCTTGGTTTGCTACAAACGCGAATATCTGGCAAAATTCGTGACACGGCGCCATACAATAAATATGTGTTCGCGACTACGTGGCAACTGACCATCGGATACAGTGGAGGATTGATGGAAACGAACGCGCCTGTGCGCATTGGAGAGCTTCTCATACATCTTGGCTTGCTCACGGAGAGCGACTTGATGGAAGCTTCTCACGTGGCCGTCGACCTGGGATTGCCGTTGGGTCGTGCCTTGGTCATGTCGGATTACATTACGGATGGGCAGCTAAAAGCAATCATCCAGGCGCAATCGATGCTTAAGGACAACATCATCGACGTTCAGACCATCGGAAACGCGATGAAACTGGTCGGCGAATCCGGATGCAGTTTCGACGAAGCATTAGCAAAATGCGGTTACACACAAAGTGAAGATGCCACGCGGAATAAGCTCGGTGACCTACTGGTCGAAGCGGCAATTCTGAAACCCCTAGAATTGACACAAGCTCTACAGCAAGCGCAAGAGCGGGGTCTACCGCTCGGGCGAATATTAGCAGCCACTCGGGCACTGGGCGGTTCAGTTTTACACGCCTGCCTTAATGCACAGGTGCTGCTGCGCGATGGGCGCATCACCCGTGCGCAAGCTATCAACGCTCTGCGCGCTGCTCATGCCAAACAAACGACCCTCGAACAGGCACTGGCCGATCAAGGTGCCTACCAAGCTCCCTCTGGCGCTCGCTTACGCTTGGGCGAGTTGTTTGTGATGGCAGGAATTTTCAACGAAGAAGTGGTGCTTGATGTACTTGAAGTTTGCCTGCTCGATCAAAAAATGATGGGCGCGGTTTTGCTAGAAAGAAACATAGTCACGCCGAAAATATTAGAAGCTGCTCTGAAGCTGCAGGACTCGGTCGATACGCGGGCTTTGACCCCGCTGACAGCAGGAGAGGCCCTGCGAAGAGTGTTTTCTCGAAATATAAGTGTGGACCGCGCCATGGCGGAAATGGGACTGCTGCGCTCACCTTCAGCCGAACGGTTGCGATTAGGTGAGTTCTTGGTTATTGCCGGCGCCATCTCGCAAGAACAGCTACAAGAGGCTGTCAAGCTAAGCGTTATGAACAACGCATTGATCGGCAAAATGTTGCAGATAAACCACGCCATTGACCAGCGCACATTGCATAATGCCCTGCGTTGTCAATTCATGTTACGCGAAGGAACTCTGTCAGAAGAACAGGCCGTGTCTTTGCTGCAGTACTGCCATAGAAAACAGATCAGTGTGGACGAAGCGCTTGCGGAGAATGCCTCCAAAGCCGAAGCTTCAGCTGTCACGGCTAGTTGAAGTGGAACCCGTAGGCACCACAAAGCAGTCTGTCATTCAGCCAAGTCAATCGTGGCGATTACGTCCACACCGAAGGAGAATCATGAACAAACTACTTAGCTTCGCCATGGTGAGCGCCATCTGCACATCAGCAGCCATGCCGATCTCAGCGGCGGAAACCAATCCAGCGAAGGCATCGATTGTCTTGTCAAATTTTGCCAAAGAAGCCGTTGCCGTGCCGGTAAAACCAGGTTGGTTTGTTGCCAATAAAATGGAACAGAATGGTACGTACCTTCTGCAAATCCTGCCACCAGGTGGCAGTGCTAAAGATCCTAAGGTGCTGATCAACGTGGTGAGTTATGCCGGCTTGAAAACTACGGCCCGTGCGTTTGCAAAAAAGGAACAATCAAGAGCACCGCACCTGGTGAAGCCGGGTAAGATGGAATTCAAGTTCATCGAACAGTCAACTCCCAATGACGTGATTTTTCAACTGACCTTGACCGGCAATCCGAAACTTCCCGATCAGTTTGAAGTGCACCGCGTATTGGTCGGAAAAGACGGGCTGCACAGAATAATCTATCACGTTGAACCAGCGACCCAGACACCAGAGCGAATCACCGAAATGATTGATTTGGTCAAAGGGGTAAAGCTTGTTGAATCAGTGAAAGAGGCCCCGGCAGGCGCGAGCAAATAATGCAGTTCGTTATCATGCGACTGAGCGACAAGTGCGCGGCACCAATAGAGTCTGCCCAAAAAGCCGGTGAAACTCCATTTGGCGATGCCGTTTATGTTGTAGAAGCTGACTCAATTGAAGATCTGATGAAGTTGGCCACCCGCAGCCGCACGTCATCACCAGGAGATGTTGGCCTAATCGTTTGGCGAAAGGCACCGCCATCGATGTGCTTGCCACCAGAACTGGAAAACCTACCTGCTATAGAAATTTACGACGAAATTCGTGTTTAGCACAAAGCCCCGATCGACGATCGAGGCTCTGTGTTTTGCGTGTACGAGCAAATTAGAAAGTCTGTCTATCACGGAGTTCTTTGCCCAGTCTGTTTTGCAGCCTGCTAAGTTCTGATGACAAACGGGCACGTTCGCCTGTATTTAGCCTATTGTCGGACCGGAATTGAACTTCCATCTGATCGATTCGAGCTTGCATTTGATTGAGACGCTGCGCCTCTTGGGGAGTCAGCCTGCCGGACGCAACTCCGCTCTGAATACGACTTGCTAAACGCGCCTGTGTTTGGTCAACGTTCGCATTGTTAAACTGCCAGGGCCGGCCATTGCTGTTGTTGCGGTTACCGTTTTGCCAGGGGTTATTGTTGTTGAACTGATTATTGCGGTTGCCGTTTTGCCAGGCGTTATTGTTGTTGTACGGGTTATTGCGGTTGCCGTTTTGCCAAGCGTTATTGTTGTTGTACTGGCCGAGCTGGCGGTTAAAATTCCTGTCGTTCTTATTCCAGCCAGTTCGTTGTCCGTAGGCGTTATCTACTCCGCAGTAACCACCTGTGGTGGCGGAGGTGTTTTGTCCGTTACTGTTCCAATTATTGTGTTTTGCATCCGCCGCCTGGATCATAGTAAATACGCCAACAACGGCGATAAGCGCGCTGAGAGATTTCAAATTCATCGCTGAACTCCTTTTCAATAAACCGTTGACCGCAACCCTCGTGCGAATGTGTCAACTGAACCTAAAGATGCTCAGAGATAGCGTAGGTTTCCGTTTATCTGACTTTGTTTACTAATGCGGTCCAGCAAAAAGCTCAATCGATCAAGCAAAGTGCCACTGTCGCGGGTCTTTAGCCTTGGATGATGGATTTAAGTTTCTCAATAACCGAAGGGTTCGGCTTAAAGTGTGAGGAAGTCCACTTGCCAGCACCCGTATCAGCCTGATCGAGCACCAAACTAGATCCAGCCATCTTTTGCAAGACCTGGCGAACCCAAGCGTTCATCTCAGCAGCCTTAATAGTATCGTCCAGTCCGGCGTTCGGGTTGTTGACGAATAGCTGATAGTACTCAAGTAGATCGTGCAGCACCGGTGAATTCTGGCGCAGCTCCTGAACCAGGAAGTCTTTTGCCCCGGCCACTACCAGTTCTTTGCCGACAGTTGAATCAACTTCCTGTCCGTCCACAGTGGCTATTGAGAGCGAGCCTAGCGCGAAGATTTCCGCGTCGCCCGTGACAACAAGGCATTCTTCAGCTCTGCCGAGGATATCCCGCGCCCAGAGCACTGCTTTGTTTCTTTGCAAAATCGATCGATCGGTCATAGTCGTCTTCCAGCATGCCAACCTCCATTGTAACTTGGCAAGTCAAGAAGTCCATTAAAATGCTCACAGACGTTTACTTTAGGTCAGAGCAGCCCAGCTTTAGCCAAGCGTTTTCCGCCTTCCTTAAAGCTGAGCAGAGACAGCTGGCCACGGTTAGAGAGCAAAAAATTGCGTACGCCATCTGGATTTGCATAACTGTACTCCCGCAGGGCCCAGCCGATAGCCTTCCGAATGAAAAACTCCTTTTCGTGGGCCCGGCGCAGACAATGGTCAAAAAGCTGCTCGGCATCCGTACTGGCCCTGTGGTGGTTATGGCTAATCAAGGCAGTCCGGCGAATCCAAATATCCGCATCGTCTATCCATGAATTGATCAGCGGCCGCAATTCGGACCGCCGGGCTAAATAGACGTCACCGACCAGATTAATCGCCACGTCATCGACAATGTCCCACCAGGCGCCCGACTGAATCAGTTCCTTATATAGAGGAATAGAATCTGCGGTAATGAATGATTTGTGTTGCCTGGCATATTCGATCGCAGTGTACTTTTCTTCTCGGTGTGCCAGTGCCCATAGCGCTCGGACCGCTGACTCGTATTGAGCTTTGTTCGCTGGAGCGAAATGACACTTCATCTCTTTGTAAACCGGTATGCGGTCCGGTTTCTGAATGCCGTAAAAGGGCATCGTCGTTTTCATGTAGGCCTGCATCGGTCCGGCCTTTACAGGATCCGCCAGCTCAGAGAACTTCGATTGCACGAATGTGACCAGGTCGCGATTGTCCCAATTCATAAAAGACCCACTGCGGGGAATAAACTGTGCAGCGCACATGATAGCAACTGGAATCCGATACATTTTCGCTAATTGGAGAGTAAACGCATTGACCTGGGAAAAGGATCTTCACGCCGGGCAACTGGCGTTGATGCGAGGACTCTACGGGGAAGCTGACCGCCTGTTGAAGCGGGCGCTGGAAACAGCCTCGGCATTCGGTCCGGGCGACCCAGCGTTCGCCGAAGTGCAAAAAGGCCTGGCCAAGGTCTACCT
>Ga0163151_10001767_pt1 | contig 35552 bp, 24 predicted proteins | sample OliLakLV19MP5IB2_FD_145596 | JGI IMG/M metagenome (GOLD analysis project Ga0163151, IMG submission 145596) | Freshwater microbial mat bacterial communities from Lake Vanda, McMurdo Dry Valleys, Antarctica - Oligotrophic Lake LV.19.MP5.IB-2 | ecosystem: Environmental > Aquatic > Freshwater >... | reverse complement strand
GCTGAGCCCTGCACTTTACAGATTTGTTGTTGAAAATAAAAGACTTGAAACAACGCCAATCATTAATATTTTTAATTCAAAAAGAATTTAAACGATATGAAAAACAGAAAAAAATATAATTCATTACAGAAAATTCAAAAACGTGATGGCATGATCGTTCCTTTTGATGAAAAGCACATCAAGCGCGCGATTATGCGCGCGATGGATGCAAATAAAGAAGGCAATGAATCAAATGCCGAAATGGTTGTATATAAAGTGCTCGATGCACTTCTTGCGTTGAAAAAAGAACAGAAATTAAAAGTTTTTATTCCTACAGTGGAAGCGATTCAGGACATAGTTGAAAATGAACTTATTGGATTCAATTTTACTCAGACGGCCAAATCTTATATTCTGTATCGAAAAGAACGGGCCAATGTGCGAGAGAAGGCTGGTTTTGTTTCGGAAAAAGTAAAAGATCTTGTAACTCTAAGTAAAAAATATTTCAGAAATCCGCTGGCTGAATTTGTTTATTATCGCACTTATTCAAGCTGGATAAGTGAAAAAGGTAGACGAGAGACTTGGATTGAAACGATTGATCGTTATATGTTTTTTATGCGAGAAAATATGAATGGTAAATTGACTGATAGCGAATATAGTGAGATTCGTGAAGCGATACTTAACCAAGAAGCGATGCCATCTATGCGATTACTTCAGTTTGCTGGCCGTGCGGCGGGTCGAACAAATGTCTGCGCTTATAATTGTTCGTTTATTGCTCCGAGTTGTTTCCAAGATTTTGCCGAGATTATGTATATCTCTATGTGTGGCACTGGAGTTGGTTGGTCTGTTGAAAGTGAAAATATCCAAGCCTTACCACAAATCAAAAAACAAACAGGCAAGATTCTTCCTTTATATATTATTCCCGATAGTAAAGAAGGTTGGGCAGATGCATTTTCTTTTGGTTTAAAAACATGGTTTGAAGGTAGTGATATTACGTTTGATTACTCACTTATTCGTCCCGCAGGATCACGTCTTAAAACAATGGGCGGAAAAAGCTCTGGACCTGTGCCACTTCGTTCTCTTATAGAATTTTCTCGCGAACGGATATTGCGTAAACAAGGCAGACATCTTTCCAATCTTGATGCCCACGACATTATTTGCAAAATTGGTGAATGCGTAGTGGCAGGAGGAGTGAGACGAAGTGCTATGATCTCTCTTTCAGATTTGGATGATGAATCTATTCGCGATTCAAAGAAAGGTCAATTTTATGTAAAGGAGGGGCAGAGAATGCTCGCTAATAATTCTGCGGTTTATCTTCAAAAACCAACTGCTGAAGAATTCCTTGATGAATGGACGGCTCTTATCAAAAGTGGCAGTGGTGAACGCGGAATTTTCAACCGAGGAGGGCTGGTCAAAACATTGCCGAAAAGAAGATTAAAACAATTTGAAAACAACAAATATCCATCATGGGGGACAAATCCGTGCGGGGAAATAATTCTCCAATCAAAACAATTTTGCAATTTGAGCGAAGTTGTTGCGCGGGCCGACGATACCGAAGAATCGCTCCTAAAAAAAGTACGAATTGCGACTATTATAGGCACTTATCAAGCATCGCTGACTTATTTCCCGTATCTTTCAAAAGAATGGAAAAAAAATTGCGAAAAAGAACGGCTTTTGGGTGTATCTATTACCGGACAATGGGACTCCAAGCTTGTTCGTGATGGAAAAATGTTGGAGAAATTACGCCTTGCTTCGATCGAAGTAAATAAAAAATATTCCAAGCGTTTTGGTATTAGCCAATCTACCTGTATTACTTGCATCAAGCCATCCGGCAATTTATCTCAGACTGTTGATTGTTCGAGTGGTATGCACCCTAGACATGCGCCGTACTATATTCGTCGAGTTCGTATTGCGGCTACTGATGCTCTTTTTAGGATGCTCAAAGATCAAGGTGTTCCATATTATCCGGAAGTAGGACAAACAGTTGAGAATGCGACTACTTTCGTGCTTGAGTTTCCAGTCAAGGCGCCAGATGGAGCAATTTGCAAAGACGATATTAGCGCCCTCAAACAGCTGGAACATTGGAAGGTGGTAAAAGAACATTATACTGAACATAACCCTTCGGTGACTGTCTCGATCGGCGATGATGAGTGGATTAGTGTCGCTCATTGGATATACGAAAATTGGGATTTGGTCGGAGGTCTATCATTCTTGCCACGTTCAAATCATGTTTATCAGCTTGCTCCGTATGAGACGATTACAAAAGAAAGATATGAGGAAATGTTAAAAAAAGTGGACTCATTAGACTTTTCAAAAATCGTTACTTACGAGGTTGAGGATGAGGGAGATGTAAAGCGTGAGCTTGCTTGTGTTGCTGGTCTTTGCGAAGTATAAAATTATGTTATATACAGGAAAAGGAGATAAAGGAACAACGAAACTTTTTAACTGCTCGCAAGGCATGCGACTTTCTAAATCAGAAATTGTTTTTGAAGCGCTTGGAACACTTGATGAACTCAATTCTTCTCTTGGATATGTTAAGGTCCTTTCAAAAAAAGTAAACGATACAGTTTATATTGAGACAAAAAAGATACCCTATGAAGTGATTCTTGAAAAACTTCAGCAAAATTTATTTTGTATTCAAGCCGAACTAGCTGGATCAAAGACAAGTCTTACAAAAGAACACATAATATTTATCGAACAAGTTATTTATGAAATAGAAACGGTTTTACCGCCTATTACTTCGTTTAAAATTGCTGGTGGGGGAGATATAGGTGCATTTTTAGATATTACTAGATCGGTTGCACGTAGAGCTGAAAGATTGGTCGTGTCTGTGAGAGATAAAAAAGAACACAAAGTGAGCGATTTTAGTATTCAATTTCTCAACCGTCTTTCTAGTGTGTTATACGCGCTGGCTCGGTTTGCAAATTATCAAGAGGGGTACACAGAATCAAAACCAAATTACAGCTGATTGCTTTTTAAATCCAATTGTTGCATACTTTAGAAACTATGAATCCCGTTAGAAGTTCAGCTAACGGGCAAGTAGCAATATATAAAATATATGAAAACTTCTAACGGGATGAAGATCAAACGGCCACTTCCACGAATAGCCTATGAAAATAATGCCGAAATATATAAAATTTTGGCAAATTCAAAGCGTCTTGAAATCTTAAATTTACTTCGTGAACAAGAAATGTCAGTCGAAGAACTAATAAAAACATTGGGAATTACAAAAGCCAATGTGTCTCAACATTTGGCATTACTGCGTCATGCGAAGCTTGTCACTGTCCGACGTGATGGATTAAATGGATTTTATAATATTATCGATCCTCGCATTGTTGAACCTTGTCGCATTCTCCACGAACTTTCTAAGAACAAACACTATGCTTATTGAGCATATAGATTTAAAACTGATTGCGTTTTTTAAACGCATTTCCATACCGGTGGCGCGGATAGGACTCTTTGTAGTTTTCTTTTATTTTGGAATTTTAAAGGTTTTAGGACTTTCACCAGCAAGCGGACTTGTTCAAGCGCTTTTTGAGCAGACTATTTCTTTCATGTCTTTTGATAATTTTTTAATTATGTTTGGCTTATTTGAGTGTTTGATCGGAATCTTTTTTATTATTCCCGGATTTGAGCGCGTGGTGATACCACTTTTGTTGATACACATGATTACCACTTTTTTGCCGCTTTTTATCTTACCGGAGATGACATGGAATGGCCCTATGGTGCCGACACTTGAAGGTCAATATATTATTAAAAATTTAGTTATAATTGCGGCGGCGATTGGCATAGTTTCCAATTTACGTCCATTATCTACACAGTAGTCGGCAAATTTGGTAAGATGTAGCAATGGAAGCGCAGACTATCTTAATGATTTTATTTGGTGTTGTTGTGACAGGATTCCTTGTCGCAGATTTGGGATTTTTCAACAAAAAAAGTCATAAAATTGAATTTAAACCAGCCTTATATCAATCTATTTTTTGGATTGCAATCTCTATTATTTTTGGAATTTTAATTTATTTTTTTATAGATAAAGTTACTGCTATCGAATTTTTTAGCGCATATGTGACAGAAAAGATGCTCTCGGTCGATAATCTGTTTGTAATTATGCTCATTTTTAGCTACTTCAATTTAGATGAAAAATATCATCACAAGGCTTTGTTTTGGGGTATTTTAGGAGCGATAGTTTTCCGAGGAGTTTTTATAGGATTGGGTGCATATATTATCAATCAATTCTACTGGGTCTTGTATATCTTCGGAGCAATTTTATTGTATACAGGTGTAAAATTATTATGGCAGAAAAAGGAAGAGCATATAGATTTTAAACACAATAAATTAATTAAATTTGCTCACAAGATACTTCCATTTACAGATACCCATCACGGTGGCAAATTCTTTATTAGAGAGAATGGCAAATTTTACTTTACATCATTGTTTATGGTGGTCTTGATGGTAGAAGCTACAGACATTATATTTGCGGTCGATTCTATACCTGCTGTATTTTCTATATCTCAAAACTTATTTGTGGTATTTACCTCAAACATTTTTGCGATCATGGGCTTGCGAGCACTATTTTTCCTGCTTGAGAATATACTACATAAATTTCATCATTTACAAAAAGGTTTGGCAGTAATACTTGTATTTATAGGTGTCAAGATGCTCATAGGTATGTTTAGTATTCACATATCACCCTTTATATCTTTTGGAGTTATAATGTTTGCACTTGTTACATCGATTGCTTTGTCGTTTATATTTCCTAAAAAGATTTAAAGTCTTTATATATTTATGGCTGTAGAAAAAAGTTTTCAAGATGAATATAAAAAATTAAATAATATCCAAAAAGAAGCAGTAGATAGCCTAAGCGGACCGGTGATGGTGGTAGCAGGTCCAGGAACTGGCAAAACTCAAGTACTTGCCATGCGTATTGCCAATATTTTAAACAAGACAGATATCAAGGCTGACGGTATTTTGTGTCTGACTTTTACCAATTCGGCGGTGGAAGCTATGAGGCTCAGGCTTAAAAAATATGTGGGTGGTGCCGGGGACCAAGTCAATGTTTTCACTTTTCATAGTTTTGGTATGAAGATAATAGAGAGCCATTATCAAGTGCTAGGGCTCACTACAGTGCCAAAACTTTTAGACGATACTGATACTGCTATACTCTTTAATGAAGTGCTCGAGAGTAATGACTGGGAATATCTACGACCGCGTAGCGACAGATCAAGATATTTCTCTGACCTGCGTTCACTTTTGTCACTCATGAAGCGTGAGCGTATCACTTCCAAATATTTTTTGTCGGAGATTGCAAAAGATGTAAACTTTCTAGAAAATAATGAAGATAATATTTCCACTCGTGGGGTAAGTAAGGGTAAGCTAAAAAAAGAAGTTTTAGGTAAAATCGAAGGTTTGGAGCGTAGTCGTGAAGTAGCCAAGTTTTTTGATCTGTACGAACAGATAAAGAAAAATAAAAATGTTTTGGATTATGATGATGTACTGGAGAATTTGGTAAAAATAACAGAAACATCAGGCGAGGCAGTTTCCGATATTAGGGAGCAGTTTTTGTACGTCTTGGTGGACGAGCATCAGGATTCCAGTAGGGTTCAAAATGAATTTTTGAAAAATGTTTGGGCAGGTGTGGAGTCTCCAGATATTTTTGTAGTGGGAGATGATAGACAACTTATATATGGATTTAGCGGGGCATCTATTGATCACTTTCAGGGTTTTAAGAAGACTTTTAAGGATGCTAGGCTTATTACTCTGGTAGACAACTATCGTTCGACTCAGGTAATTTTGGACGCTTCGCATGCACTTTTGCAGAGTGTGATGACAGATAAAAAATTGGTTAGTCAGACTAAGGACACCCACCCAATTCGATTAATAGAAGCAGATTCACCGGAACAAGAAATTGTAGCGGCTGCACAAGATATAAAAGAAAAAATAAAAACAGAAGTGGAAATAAGTAATTGCGCCATACTGGTGCCGAAAAATTCCCAAGTTCGCAGAGCGCTCTCGGTACTGCACGAAAATGGTTTACAGATCGCGCCGACTGATGCTTTAAATTTATTTGAACAAGAGGATGCTCAAGCATATTTACGAGTTTTGAAAATAATTAGTAACCCTGATGCTGTAGTAGCGGTCACGCTATCTTTTTTCGATAAACTTTCAGGTGTCGATCCGCTTTTGGCTCATAAATATATTACAGAACACAAGATGCGAGACTTTTCTTTAGAAGTTGCTCAAAGTGAAAAACTAAGCTTGTTTAAAGAGGAGGGCAGTATATCTGTCTGGGTTCAAAAACTTTCTAAATGGATAGAAGATGCAAAGATAAATGATCTCTCTAGGATGGTTGAAATAATAGGTCAAGAAATTTTACTAAATAGAGAAACCAATTCTGGTAAATTGGTTTCTGGAAAAGAAATTTTAGACACAGTACTTGCCTTGGTTGCAAAAGAGATAGAAAAAAATAAAGAACTAACTCTGCAAGAATTCATGTATTTTATTGATAAGCTTGTGTCTTTCGGACAACATGTGCCACTTATCACTCTGGATAAAAAAGGAGTAAAAGTCATGACCTTACATTCTTCGAAAGGTTTGGAATTTGATTATGTTTGGATCGCGCATATGGATGAAGGTGGGCTATCTGGAGGGAAAAAGATGGGTTTTACTTTACCGAGAGCTATTGCTGAAAAAGTCTTAGATCAAGATGTCGATAGCGTAAAACGCAAATTATATGTAGCCATAACAAGGGCTGAGAGGTTTTGCACACTTTCTTATGCGTTATATTCTGCCAAAGAGTCAGAGCAGGAACTAGCTAGAATTATTTCAGACTTACCATACGAAGTGTTTGAAAAGCAAAAGATTCAAAAGAATCAAATACAAGAGAAGTATGAAAGTAATATAGATGGTGGATATGTGCCAGAGCTTGTAAAGCTAGTCGGGGAAAAATATAAAGATAGATATGTTTCAGTGTCACTGCTGAATAATTTTTTTGAATGTCCGTGGAAGTGGTATTTTAGAAATTTATTACAACTTTCTGAAGAAAAGTCCGAGAGTCTAGAATTTGGGAGCGCGGTGCATGAAGCGATTGATAAAATTATAAAATTGAGATCGGTGATTTTGCCAGAAGATAAAGAGATAGCCAAAATAGTTTCGCTTTGGGCGGAGCACCGGCTGTTTGAGATAGCTGAGAATAGAGATAGTGAAAAAAGTGTTTTTGCAAAAGATGAAAAATTCCCGCATTTGAGTCTGTATGGCAAAATAGACCTGGTGGAATATTTATCGAATAATGAAATCCGGGTTACAGATTTTAAGACGGGTAGTGTGAGGAAAAAGAGCGATATTGAGCATATTGATGAAGAGGGTCGCATGAGTGGCTACTTGCGACAAATGGCTATGTATTCGTATATATTAGAGCGGAGTTCAGGGTTGGAGGTAAAGGAGGTCAGGCTTGAATTTCTGGAAGCAAAACAGTTGAAAGAAAGTTTGTATGATAGAGTTATAACTACAAAAGAAATCAGCCTTTTAGTAAAAGATATCGCTGATTATGACCACTCGGCCAAAAGTGGCGGGTGGGTAAATAGACCTTGTAACTACAATTCTTACGGCAAGAACACTGAGTGTGAATATTGCAAAATGGCGAATATATTTAAGTAAAGATTGTTTTTTGAATTTTTTAAGTTAAGATAACAATCAAACTCATATTATGTTTAAGAAAGTGAATACAAAATCCAAAGAAGAGCTTTTGCAAGATATAAAAAACGAAGGTTTTTCACGGAGGACCTTGTCTTTTTATCGCTATGTGAAAATAGAAAATCCAGAAGTAATGCGGGACTTTTTATTTGATAAGCTTTCCGCACTACAGTGTCTTGGGAGAATTTACGTGGCAGGTGAGGGGATAAACGCGCAAATGAATGTGCCAGAACACAACTTTGAGTTATTCACGCAGTTTCTCGAAAGCATTCCGGAGTTTGCCGGTGTTCCGCTAAAAATTGCTGTAGAAGAGAAGGGCAAAAAAGACTGTCTGGCTAGCTTTTTAAAACTCAAAGTAAAAGTACGTCCGAAAATTGTCGCTGATGGATTGAACGACGATACTTTTAATCCAGCAAATACTGGTGAATATGCTGAAGCAGAAGAAGTAAATAAAATGATCGAGAAAGGTGTCACCGTCATAGATATGCGAAATATGTACGAAGCTGCTATTGGGCATTTTGAAACTGCAAAGATAATGAATGTGGATACTTTTAGAGAACAATTAGTTAAAGTTCATGACATGTTCAAGGACAAGAAAGATAAAGAAGTGCTTTTGTACTGTACTGGAGGAATTCGTTGTGAAAAAGCTTCAGCTTGGATGAAGCACAATGGTTTTAAAAATGTGAAGCATATCAAGGGTGGAATCATAAATTATGCACATCAAGTAAAAGAAAAAGGTTTACAAAATAAATTCCGAGGCAAGAATTTTGTCTTTGATGAAAGACTTGGTGAGAAAGTAGGGGATGAAACTATTTCAGATTGCCAGATTTGTGAAAAAACCAAGTGTGACGACTACATGCATTGTAAAAATCAATCTTGCCATGTTTTATTTATTTGCTGTGCTGAGTGTCAGAAAAAACTAAAAGGCTACTGTTCTCGTATATGTAATATTTGCGATAAATTTCCTAGAAAGATAAATCAATTTTTTGTAGGACCCGATCGTCAAAAACACAAGAATCAATTTAAGAAACACTACAAGCACACTAATATAAATACTATTATCGAATAGTTGCCTTGAAGTCTTTTGCTGTTTCAGTCTCTAATTTTTTATGAACTTCATCTACTTCACCTGATGTTAGAGTTTTATCGAGTGATCGATATGTGATGCGGTAAGCGTAGCTGATTTTATTTTCGCCAAATTTCTCGGCGTTTTCGTATTTATCAAGGAGGCTGACTTCTTCCACTATTCCCGGGGCAGTTTCTCGGACGAAATCAAAATAATCGTTTGGTATGAAGTCATTTTGTACTACAAAAGAAATATCCCGTACAATGGGAGGGTATTTACTAACTTCTACAAACTTTTGTCCGAGCTTAAGTTGTTTTTTTACGCGCTCATCTTCTGACCATAGTAGACGGATATCCGGCAATTGCATGCTAACAATAGCCAGACGTTCCAAGCCGAAACCGAAAGCCCAACCGTTGTAACCCACAAGCCCTAAGTTTTCTAATACCGCTTTTCTAACTATTCCAGAACCGAGCATTTCGATCCACTGGCCATTTATTTCAGCTTCCATTTCGAAACTAGGATCTGTATATGGGAAATTATGATCGTAGAAACGAAAGTTAGTATTTTCTCCGAAAATACTTTTAGCTATTTCAGTTAGTGCGCTTTTTAAATCTTCTGGCGTAATAATTTTCTGGTCGTCTGGAGCGATAAGTAAACCGCCGAATTGATGGAAGACATTCATATGACGACAATCGATTTCGTCTTTACGATAAACTTTTCCATAACAAATGGCGCTCAGAGTTTCCTTATTGGCAATTCTTTGTTTAATGTCAGGATGATTGAGATAGTAGTACCAGAAAACTGTGTCATGTGTTCGAAGAACATTTTCATCATCTATATAATACGTATCTGACTTACTTCTGGCGGGATGACCTTCGGGCATGTTGAATAAATCAAATAAAATATCTATTGGAACAATTTCTGGGATTTTTATTTCGTCGAAACCATTGAGTGCCGCAGTATCTTTCGCTTTTTTTACTATCTCGGCTAACGGGCTTTCTTGAATGCGGGATAGGTCAGGCATATTCAAGTAACGTTTCAAGCGCATTGAATGGGCATCTTTTTTTGATTCTAATTCTTTCTTAAAAATTGTCTCTTCTTTTGACTCTATATCATAATTTGACATTTATGTAGTTTAGACAAAAAAGGTGGAAAAGTCTAGCGTTTCAGGGGAGTTTTTGATATAATAGTTGTCATGGCCAAAGAAAAAGAAGAGAAAAAGCAGAAATATGGTGCTGAGCAGATATCTATTTTAGAGGGGCTAGAACCAGTCAGAAAGCGCCCTGGAATGTATATAGGAACCACAGGACCAGAAGGCTTGCACCATCTAGTGTGGGAGATTTTTGATAACTCTAGAGACGAGGCCATGGGTGGGCATTGTAACGAAATCGAAGTAGTACTTTTGCCAAACAATCGAGTTCGGGTGGCCGACAATGGTCGCGGAATTCCGACTGACATTCATCTGAAAACAAAAGTTTCTGCACTGGAAACTGTTATGACTACGCTCCACGCTGGAGGAAAATTTGGCGGAGACGATTCTGGTTATAAGGTTTCCGGTGGTCTGCATGGTGTCGGCGCATCTGTGGTAAATGCTCTCTCGACATACACTCGTGCTGAAGTGCACCACGATGGAGGCAAGTTTATGCAGGAGTACAGCCAAGGTAAAAAGAAAGCGGCTGTAAAAAAGATCGGTACTTCTAAACTAAACGGAACGATTATTACTTTTGAACCTGATGGAGATATATTTAAAGAGGGAATCAAATTTAATTACGATACTATCGTGAACCATATTCGTCAGCAAGCTTACCTGGTGAAAGGCCTAAAAGTGCAAATAGTTGACGCTCGAGAATGGGACAATACAAAAGGCCTAAACGAGGACGATGTTTTTTGGTTTAGAGACCTAGCGCTAGAGCTACCTTCTGTATCTTTTTATTTCGAAGGTGGACTTGTGTCACTTATTAAATTCTATAACAAATTTCAGAAACCAATTCAAGATCATATTTTTTATATTGAAAAAGAGCAAGATGGTGTGGGTGTAGAGATAGCTCTGCAATATGTCGATGACATAGTCGATCGTATCGTACCATTTGCAAACAATATCCATACACCAGAAGGCGGAACACATGTGACTGGTTTTAAAACAGCTCTCACTCGTACATTGAATACTTACTGCAAGAAAAATGAGATGATGAAAGAATCCGAAGGTGGATTCACAGGTGATGACGTACTCGAAGGACTCACTTGCGCTATTTCGGTAAAACTTCGCGAGATTCAATTTGAAGGTCAGACCAAGGCCAAGCTAGGAAGTATGGAAGCGCAAGGGGCCGTGGCGACAGTTTTCGGAGAGGCATTCAATAATTTTTTGGAAGAAAATCCAGATGAAGCAAAAGCCATCATCAACAAATCAATTTTGGCTCTTAAGGCTCGTAAGGCTGCCAAAGCGGCTAAGGATTCAATATTACGTAAGGGTGCATTAGAAGGCATGACCTTGCCGGGAAAACTAGCAGATTGCCAAACCAAAGATGCTTCCGAATCTGAACTATTTTTAGTAGAGGGAGATTCTGCAGGGGGTTCAGCCAAGCAGGGCCGCGACCGACGTACTCAGGCTATACTCCCGCTTCGTGGAAAAATTTTAAATGTGGAACGTGCGCGTATTGACAAGATGCTGGCTTCCAAAGAAGTGAAGGCGTTAGTCATAGCACTCGGTACATCTATCGGTGACACTTTTGATCTTACAAAGATGCGTTATCATAAAATAATTATCGCTACAGATGCCGATGTGGATGGTAGTCATATTCGCACACTTCTCCTTACTCTTTTTTATAGATATTTCCGTGCGGTTATCGATGCAGGTTATGTGTATATCGCTCAGCCACCACTTTATAAAATAAAGAAAGGTAAAGAAATTTTTTACGCCTACAACGATGAGGAGAGATTGAAGATTGTCGGCAAAGATGCGGACGTAATAGAAATACAAGAAATAGAAACAGGAGAGCAAGCAGAGCTAAAAGCAGCAGAGGAAACTGCCGAAGGTCCTGAGCAAAGCGAAGGAAAGAAAACATCAAATAAATTTCACATCCAGCGCTTTAAAGGTCTCGGAGAAATGAATCCAGAAGAGCTTTGGGAGACCACTATGGATCCAAACAATCGCGTGCTCAAGCGAGTAGATATTTCTGACGGCGAAGAAGCTAATAAAATTTTCGATATTCTCATGGGCTCCGAAGTCCCTCCTCGAAAATCTTTCATCCAATCAAACGCCAAACTAGCAGAGATTGATATATAAAATAAGGTATTAGGTGTGTGGAAAAATTATTTACTACACTCACGGCCGTTAATATGGTAAACTTGAAAGAAAAAGAATATGAAAGGAGAAATTTTATTGAAGGCATTAGAGATAATTGAGGATGTGGCACTAAGCCAGATTGATTTTTTAGAGGCGGTTTTGGCGAGCGGTTATGGGGCAGGGATGAATAAGATAGACCATGAGTATAAAAAACGTAGGAGAATATATGAAGACGAAAAATATCGTAAACAAGATTTAGAAAATAGAAAGAGACGTCTGCGTGTCTTTATATCAAAAATGAAACACGACGGTCTTATCGATGAGTCAAAAAAAGAGAGTAATAAATTTAAGATTTCTTACAAAGGTAAATCAAAGCTTAAGCAATTAAAAAGTGGTTTACCCGGAAGGCATTATGAGACAAAAGAACAATATAATCCTGTCATTATAAGTTTTGATATTCCTGAAAGGTTTCGCCCTAAAAGGGATTGGCTCAGAGAAGTTATTAGGAATCTGGGTTTTAAAATGATTCACCAGAGTGTTTGGATAGGGAAAATCAAAATCCCTAAAGATATGATCATGGACATGGAAGATTTAAAGATTCTAGAATACGTGGAGATTTTTGAAGTTGGGCAAACGGGGACTCTTAAAAAGTTGGGGAAGTAGTAATTTAATATTTACTTTATTCACGGCCGTGAAGATAGTAAATGAGATGGATAATTTGATTAAGATACTCAAAGAAAGTAAGTCAATTTAAATCGACAGCATTACGGAAACTGCGTATAGGGCGACGCCGACAATGACACCTAAAATTACCCCCGGTAGACCGTAGAAACATGCTCCAATACCAACGCAAATTATCAAAATCAACCACATTTATTTTTTATTCTTTATTTCCTCCGATAATTTAGCAACAACTTCATCTGTAGATATTTGACCCAAATTTCCAGCATCTCTAGACTCGAGAGCTACTTTACCTGTCTCTATTTCTTTATCCCCAAGTACAATCCAGTAGGGAACTTTATTATTTTTTGCATCACGAACTTTTGAACCTAGGTTTGCATCAGCATCATCGAGTTCTACCCGAATATTATTTGCCTTAAGGAGTTCGTAAATTTCTTTTGCATAATCGTTGTGATTTGTACGGACAGGAATTATTTTTACTTGCACTGGAGCAAGCCAGAGAGGGAATATTCCAGCAGTATGTTCGATGAGAATAGACAAGAACCTATCAATCGAACCCATAATAGCAGCATGTAGCATTACAAGGCGCTCTTTTTCTCCTTTTTCATTTATACAAAAAAGATCAAACCTCTCTGGCTGATTCATGTCGAGCTGGATCGTGGCGACTTGCCATTCACGTCCAATCGCGTCTTTTGCCATGAAATCTAATTTAGGTCCATAAAAAGCAGCTTCACCAAGACCTTCAAACCAGTCCACATTTTTTGATGTAACAATTTCTCGAAGGGTCGCTTCTGCATTTGCCCACTTCTCTTTGTCTCCCAGATATTTATCCGGTTCATAGGGATCATGGATAGACAATCGGACACGCATAGAAAATCCGAAAGATTTGTAGAAATCCTGAACTATATCCCAGACTTTTAAAAATTCTTCTTTTACTTGAATCATTCGGCAGAATACATGAGCATCATCTTGCGTAAAACTGCGTACTCGTGATAGCCCGGACAATTCTCCCGACTGTTCGTCTCTATAGCAAGTCGTAGTATTACAGTATCTTTGTGGTAATTCTCTATAGCTCCATTGTTTACGATCAAAAATTTGGATATGATGAGGGCAGTTCATTGGTTTCATTGCAAACTCATGCCCCTCTCGAGTGGTGATTCTAAATAGTTCAGTTTTAAATTTATCCCAGTGTCCACTTTTTTCATATAATTCTTTTTTGGTTATGTGAGGAATTTCTACTTTCATATAACCTCGTTTTTGTCGGAGTTCCCATACAAAATCATCCAATAAATTTCTTAAAATCGTTCCTTTTGGTGTCCAGAGTGGAAGTCCGCTTCCCACTAAGTCAGAAAATACAAATAAATCTAATTCCTTCCCAAGCTTCTTATGATCCCTTTTTTCCGCTTCTTCTCTTTGTTTTAAATATGCTTCCAGCTCCTCTTTAGTTTCAAACGCAAGACCATAGATACGGGTAAGCATCTTATTTTTTTCATCTCCACGCCAGTATGCTCCTGCCACACGATCAAGTTTGAATGATTCTGAACTAATATTTTTTGCAGGGTGAGGAGTATGTCCACCACGGCAAAGATCAGTAAAACCTCCGCAAGTATAAGTAGTTATTTTTTCACCGCGCTCTGCGATTTCATTTATGAGTTCGGCTTTGTATTCGTTTTTGAAAAAAGTTAACGCCTCTTCTTTGCTGAGTTCTTTTTGTTCCCAATCAGTCCATTTCACAAGCCTTTTTTTCATCACGTCCTCAATTTTCTTTAGATCATTGTCTGTTACTTTCTGATCGCCAAAATCAATATCATAATAGAATCCGTTTTCTATGGCAGGCCCTAGAGTAAGCTTTATTTTGTCGAATTTGTATATTTCACCCACGGCCGCCGCGAGAAGGTGAGCCAGAGTATGTCTTGAGTTCTGTAATTTTTCACTATCAGTCATAAACCTTATACTATCATATCCCAGCCTGCAAAAGCTATGCTATCTTTAGCATTTTGGGCAGGTTTATTTGCTTTTCACGTTTATTATGTTAGTATACTAAACATTATGGTAGTAAGAATGAGACATACAAAATCGCATACGAAGAACAGGCGTTCGCACCACGCGCTCGTCCCAACAAACTTTGCCAAGTGTGAAAACTGTCAGGCCCTGAAAAGAGGCCATACTGTTTGTTCTAAATGCGGATTTTATCGTGGAAAGAAGGTTTTGGATTTGGTCAAAAAGACAGAAAAGAAACAAAAGAAAGCGAAGGCGAAAGAAGTAAAAACTTCATAAAGTTGTAGGGTTCGTAAAGTTAATAAAATTAGGGTTTTACTTTATAAACTTTATAACTTTCAACTTAATTTATGGCAAACAGGCACCTTTCTAGATCAATAGTACTTCAAACCCTTTTTGAGTGGGACTTCCTGCTTACCGGACAGGCAGGCTTGCCTCTCGATAAAAAAGATAGTGTTTCTCCAAATAATCAAATAAAAGAAATTTTAGATAGAAATCTAAAAGAATTTGCGCCCGGGTTGGAGGACGATCACTTTGTGTTTGTACTCATTGAAAAAGTTTTAAAAAATCGCACGACTATCGATGAGATTATCGAAAAAGCTGCTCCAGACTGGCCGATCGACAAGATTTCTATTATTGATAGAAACATTCTTCGCATAGGCTTGACTGAGCTTCTTTTTGGAGACCGCAAAGAAGTACCTCCAAAAGTGGCTATCAATGAAGCCATCGAACTCGCTAAAACTTTTGGCGGAGAAAATTCTGGTAAATTTGTGAATGGAGTTCTAGGTGCTGTATACAAAGAAATAGGCGAGCCAGGCAAAGAACAAGTAAGTAAGAAAAAAAATGGAGATGGTAAAGAGCCAGTGGATATCTCAAAATTACCCGTGGAGAAAAAGGGCGGGGCGCTGGTGTATGCAGAACGAGATGGTAAATTTTTCTTTGCTTTGGTGCACGATGTCTTTGGTTACTGGACTATTTCCAAAGGAGGAATAGACGGCAAAGAGGACGAGGCAAAAGCTACAGTAGATGAAATTAAAGAAGAGATAGGACTTGATATAGTAGTGGAAGATAAACTCGGTGAGAATGAATACGTGGCTACACACCCAGAAAAAGGTAAGAGCTTGAAAAGAGTTGTATATTTTTTGGCTAAAAGCGAGTATCGTGAGCTAGTACTAGAAAAGTCTGGAGGTCTAGATGGTGCAAGATGGTTTGAACTTTCGGAAATTCCTGAGCTTCGTATTTATAACGATATCATTCCGCTTATAGTTAAAGCAGTGGAAATACTAAGTAGTAAAAAGTTATAAAGTAGAAAGAAAAACAACATGATTAACTTTGAAGATTTTGAAAAAAAGACGAAGGTAGTTTTTAAAGACAAAGCTTTGCTAAAGCAAGCCTTTATTCATCGTTCTTATATCAATGAAAATGGAAACGTAGGACTAGGACACAATGAACGATTGGAGTTTCTTGGCGACGCAGTACTCGAGCTCGTAGTGACAGATTTTTTATACAAAAAATATGGAGGGTATTCCGAAGGGGAACTCACTGCAGTGCGAAGTGCACTTGTAAACGCGGTGATTATATCAACGGTCGCCGAGGGTGTCGGCATGAATGATTACTTACTATTGTCCAAGGGTGAAATGAAGGATAAAGGCAAGGCACGGCAATATATATTGGCCAATACTTATGAAGCATATATAGGAGCGCTTTATTTAGATCAGGGTTATACTGCTGTCGATAAATTTATTACAAAAACTTTACTACCAAGGACAGAAGAAATAGTGAACAAAAAACTTTGGCGTGATGCGAAGTCTTTGGTGCAGGAAAAAGCTCAAGAGTTTGTAAACGTCACTCCTGCTTACAAGGTTTTGAGTGAAGCAGGTCCAGACCATGACAAGCATTTTACTGTGGGGATCTACTTTAGTAAAAACTTAATTGCCGAAGGTAAGGGTAAATCTAAACAAGAAGCTGAACAAAAAGCTGCCGAAGCAGCACTTGTAGTTAAGAATTGGATGGATTAAATGTGGTAGAATAGAGCTATAATGCGGCTAAAGACTTTAGAATTAAACGGGTTCAAATCTTTTCATCAGAAAAGCTTTTTGGAATTCAATAGCCCCATCGTCTCAGTGGTAGGACCAAATGGCTCCGGTAAATCCAATGTGGTGGAAGCACTGCGCTTTGTTTTGGGTGAGCAGTCTATTAAATCTATGCGTGGAAAATCTGGCTCGGATTTGATTTTTAAGGGCTCGAAAAATCTGAGTGGTGGTTCACGTGCTTCAGTGACAATATATTTTGATAACACAGATAAAATTTTTAAACTTTCAAATGATGTAGGGGAAGATATGAATTTGAACTATGATACCATTAGTATTTCTCGTGAAGTTTTCCCCGACGGTTTGAATAGTTATATTTTAAATGGCACTGAAGTGAGACTAAAAGATATTCACAACCTTTTGTCTTCGGTAAATATCGGTTCATCCGGGCACCAAATAATTTCACAAGGGGAGGCAGATAGAATATTGAATGCCAATCCTAAAGAGCGTAAAGCTATGGTAGAAGATGCTTTAGGCCTTAAAATTTATCAATACAAGATAAAAGAAAGTGAACGCAAACTCGAACGTACAAATTTAAATATGAAAGAGGTGGGCATGCTCCGTAGAGAAAACGCACCGCACCTTTCTTTTTTGAAGAAACAAGTGGAAAAATTTGAAAAGTCCAAAGAGATGGAGGCCGAGCTTGCGACTCTTTACCAAGAGTACTTAAAACGAGAAAGCCTATATCTAGAAACCGAAAAGAAAAATTTACTGGAAGAAAAAAATAATATCTCAAGCGAGCTTGAGATAGTGCATGGCAAGATTTCTGGCACGGAAGAGTCTAATTCTACGGCGGGAAACCAAAACATAGAAGAGCTCCGCGCGCTTGAAAAAAGGATAAATGAAGTTCGTGCATCAAAGAACGAGCTCGAGCGCAAGCTTGGCCGTATCGAAGGTATGCTCGAAGCGAAAGAACACAAAGTAAAACTTTCTGGGCGATGTCCGCTTTGTGGGCATGAGATCGCAGAGAAACACGAAGAGCAGATCGAAAAAAGGCAGAACGAGGAGAAAGAATTAGAAGACCTAAAAAATTCCCAAGTGAGCATACTAGCTGAAGTTGGTAAATTTGAAGCTGAAGAAAAAGAAGGAGCGAAAGTAATCGAAGCGCTCAAAGAAGCTTTGAATAAAGATATGGAACAGCTTCGGGATATGGAGCGTGAAAAATTTACTTGGAAGGTTAAGCAACAGGAGCTCTCAAGTGCTCTCGAAGTTATAAATATAAAAGCAACAAACCTAAGTAGGGAATTCGAAGTATTTGAGAATGAGCTAAGAGAAGGCGCCGCGCTTATCGGTGGTCAGATTTTATCTTACAAAGATTATATCGTAGAAGGCGAGATTGATATAAATGAAAAAGAAGAGAAGCGTCGAAAAATCCAGCGTATAAAGATAAAGCTTGAAGATGCTGGTATGGGTGGAGGAAGTGAATTCTTGAAAGAATTCAAGGAGGCGACTGAGCGTGATCAATTTTTGATAAAAGAAATAGAAGACCTGACTAAGAGTATCGAGTCCCTAGAAAAATTGATAGCAGATTTGAAAGAAAAGATAGATGTTGAGTTCAAGGAAGGTGTTAAAAAAATAAATGTTGAATTCAATGAATTTTTCAATCTGGTGTTTGGCGGAGGGCATGGAGCCTTGTCTATCGTTGTCGAAAACAAGAAAATAAAGAAAGATGAGTCTATCGAAATAGATGAGGATTATCTAGAAGGGGAAGAAAGAACTGGTGAAGTTTTATTTGAGCAGGGTATAGATATAAATGTGTCACTTCCACAAAAGAAAGTGAAAGAACTTCAAGCGCTTTCTGGAGGGGAGCGGTCACTCACATCTATCGCCCTTCTCTTTGCTATGTCGCAAGTAAACCCGCCTCCATTTCTAGTATTAGACGAGACTGATGCAGCGCTTGACGAATCAAATTCAAGAAAATATGGCGATATGCTCGAAAAACTTTCCAAGCATTCTCAGCTCATTGTGGTCACTCACAACCGTGAGACCATGTCCCGAGCCGGCATCCTCTACGGCGTTACTATCGGTTCCGACGGCGCATCCAAACTTCTCTCCGTAAAATTCGACGAAGCCGCTGCTATTGCGAAATAACCCCTAGGCAAGACCTAGGGGTATAAAATATCGAGGGCTAACCTCGGTATTTTATCGAATAGAAACGAAAACGGACCAATCTCGATGCAAAGTATCAAAACTAGTCCGTCGATAGCGACTCCTGAGCCCTAGTCAGTGCAGGGAATGCAGAGATTTTCCGCCGGCTTGGCTGGATTCTTGAGACAGGCTTCGCAGAATCCAGCATCGATGGCGTCCTGTCTTTCCTGATGATCTTTTATCCTCCGATTTTAATTTGGAGCATCATACCTTGCATAGGATTTGTGCTTAACCCCGGAGGCGACCCCGGAGGCGTTGCCTCCGGGGTTGATACCAAATGCAAACCATTCCAAAAGTTCCTTTTTATGCTCTTCAGGATTTCTAAAATATTTTGGAAATTCTTTTGGTTCAAGTATTGTAAATTTGTCTTTTTCATATTCACTAAAACTTGAATATTTATAATTTTGTACATAATCAAATAAATCTCTATCCCAAACACGTCTCTTTTTCCAATTTGTATCTTTTAGTTTTGCCGGATTAAGATGAATATAAGAGTACATATATTTTAAATAATTATCTGTATTAAGGTGCGTTGATTTAAAAACCCCTTCATAAAGTTTTCCAGTTCGTTTATACTTTTTATTGAAATACATAGTATATGCAGTCATTACTTTTAACATGAATTTTGAGATTCCATGATCGATTTTTTCACGTATCAATATATGAAAATGGTTTGGCATAAGACAGTAAGCGCCAATATCTACAATTGTTTCTTTTCGATCAAAATTCTCGCCAAGGTATCTAATTTCAATACTACGAATACTATTGCATATATATAGTAAAAATAAAAAATGATTGCAGTCTTTCTCATCCAGAAAGATAGTTCTTTTTTCAGTTCCTCGATTATATAGATGATAAAATTCTCCTGGAGCAAAATTTTGTTTTCGATAGGACATAAGATAATTATAAAGGATAAGTACCACGGAGGCAACGCCTCCGTGGTAAACTTCTCTCCGTAAAATTCGACGAAGCTGATGCTGTTACTAATTAGTTATTTCAAAATAAAATTTCCGTTGGCTTCAAGTACGATACCGGCACTACCAAAATCTTTAAACGATAAATCATTTATAACAGATATCGATGTGTTATTTATATCGGGATGAGGAATACCTGATGGATCTATTTCAAATGGAAATACTATACCTGAGAGAAGTGACCCATCTTTTTTGAATGTGACATTGAGCATGGCTGAATTTTTAGCTGGGCCAGATGTAATAACAGAATTCGATGATACGAAATTCCCGAGCGAATAGGCAATGAGTTTGTCGGCATATATTTCCATTCCACGTAGGACGTGCGGTCCCGAACCAAGCACTACATCTGCGCCAGCATCTATCGCACTGTGTGCAAATGCTCGTACGTCACCTCGGTTTTCATTCAAATACCATTCTGTACCAATTGGTGTATGATCATACTTCGCACCTTCACCTCCAGCATGAAAGATAGCTATCACGATATCGGCATTTTGCTTTGCCTCTAAAATCAATTTTTCAATCGTTTTAGTGGACAACATATTGGTGGTCCATGTATAATTTGAGACACCAATGATACCTACTTTTATATTATTTCTCCCTACGTAGGTTATGGTATTTTTCATACCACTTGGTATCATATTCATATTTTCTATCTCGGCGAGTGTTTCTCTTTGACCAGTTTCTCCATAATCATTGAAATGGTTGTTTGCGATATTTAGAACATCAAATGAGGCGTCTCTCAAACGGGAGAGAAAATGGGCGTCTCCATTAAAAGAAAAACATTTTTTAGAATCAGTTTTACATTTTGTATATAAAGTTTGGGCGGCTACTCCTTCAAAATTACCGATCAAAATGTCAGGTCCTACGGTATAACGAACAACATCGTTTAATAATCCTGGAGTATTCTTTGGTCCTGGAATAATATCACCTACGAATCCAATAGTGATAGTACTGTCTGATCTTGATATCACCGGAATATTTTTTTTAACTATCAGAGCGTGTGCTGGTTTGTATCCCCGTGGCTCCACTTCAGGTATTACATACGCATACAGATAGTGAACGCCTTGAATACTCATATGCGATAATAAAATACCAAATGTACACGCAAGAATGATCCATATAAAATGTGAAGCTGTTTTAGGGTAAGACATTGTGCTTTGTTCTTTATAGGTATTTATTAAAATTTTATTTGTTCTTCTTTACCCTCGATTATTTTTTGAGGTTGAAAGAAGTTGCTTAGCTTTACGATATTTTTTTGTGCGGTCATGCTGCCATCGCGCCCGATTTTAATTTGGAGCATCATACCTTGCATAGTGTTTGCGCTAAAAGCCTGATCGAAGATGAAGTTCCCAAGTGAGTAGGCGATGTAGCCAGCGCACGAACTTTGAGTGCAAGATTTTGGGCTGTAGACTTCTACATCTTGCATTACGTGTGGATGGTGTCCGATAACTATTTTCGCTCCAGCATCTACGGCTTTGTGAGCTAGATATTCCTGCCTAGCATTGTGTATGGTTTTATATTCATCACCAAAGTGAAATGATACAATCAGGTGGTCAACTTTCTTACTAGCGTTTTGGATTATGGCATCAAAGCGGGGATTGCTTGCGAGCAATAGTCCGGCTTCAGTTTCTGTTGCTTTCATCCAATTTGGGCCCACATCCGAAAATCCCAAGAAGCCGATTTTCACTCCATATTTTTCGATGACCACTGGTTCTTCGGATTCGGCTCTAGTATTTCCTCCGCCTGTATACAGAATTTCATTTTCTTTTAAGCGAGCGAGAGTATCTACATAAGAAGTACGGCCCCAATCTCCCACGTAGTTATTGGCGACTGACACTATGTCGACACCGGCACCAGAGAGTGCGGGTACGATAGTCGGATCCATGCGAAAAGAATACAAACTCTTTCCATCCACACCTAGATTTGATGCGGTGCCCTCAAGATTGATAAAACTTATGTCAGCTTTTTTTAGTACAGGCAGATTCTCAAAGAGCGCGCCGTAATCATTGTTGAAATTTTTTATGACCGAGCTTCGAACTCCGCGATCAAGCATGACGTCACCGCCAAAGTTTAGAGTAACGAAATCCGGCTCTCTGATGTCTCTGATATCCATCCTCTCTTTTACCCAATCCGTATTTGCATCATTTTTGCCACCGTAATAAACATTTTTCTTGAGGTAATTTAAAATCGTTGCTACATCTTTATGGCGATCTTTACTCTTAAGAAGTACGATAGCTACCGGACGTTCGCTCTGTTCACTTAAAGGCAGAGAGAATAAGGAAACTACAGTTTCTCGAGCGGGGTCAGTATAACCACTTTTGCCACCGATGTATCCATCTTGTCTTATGAACTGGCTCGTGTTTGACCAAATGTGTGTTTTAGTAAAGTAACTTCTCTTGGTGGTGATGTTGAGTAAACTTTCTTTTTCTTTTTTCAGATAGCCAACCAATTTAAATAAATCGATGGGAGTGGATTTATTGTTTGACGAGAGTCCGCTCGGATCTGTGTACGTGGTACTCGACATATTGAGCTTTTCAGCTTCTTGGTTCATCTTTTTGATAAAGTTGTCACGTCCAAAGTGCTCAGCCAATATTTCTGCCGCGTCGTTGCTTGATTCTAGGAGTAGTGGGTAGAGCAGTTCGGAAATTTTTATTTTTTCTCCAGCTCTAAAATTACCATTGGTGCCGTATGTAGAGAGCGCTTTTTTACTTACTTGTGCAGTATCCTTTCCATTTGGAATTTCTGTAGAAACTAGCGCTGTCATCAGCTTCGAGATCGAAGCGATAGGATAATCTTTGCTAGAGTTTTTTGAAAGTATCACTTCTCCGGTATTTAAGTCACCGACTAGATAGGCATCGGCAGATACTTTCAATTCTTGTTTAAAATCTTTATTAAAATAAGAATACTTTGGTTCTTGCGCTTCTTTTACTACTTCTGTTTCTGCTTCCGATTCATTTGCATTTGCAGTTAGCTTGATAGTTTTATATTTACTCCCTGATACAATCAAAGAGATTATTATAGGAGATAAAACTATAAATGTTGCCAGTATTAATTTTGTTTTTATATTACTCTGATATTTCATGCTAGTACATAGTCTATTGTTTTTCTTTCAAGGTCAACATTTTTTACTTTGATTTTTACCTTACCACCGAGGCGGTATTTCTTTTTCTTTTTTTGTCCAACCAATTCCAATTTCTTTTCGTTAAAAACATAAAAATCATCACCCATATCACGCACGCGAACCATACCTTCACATTTGGTTTCCTCTTCTTCTACATACATACCCCACTCGGTGATGCCGCTGATAACCCCATTAAAGATTTTACCCAGCCTTTTACTCATGTATTCTACCTGCTTGTATTTTATGGAAGATCTTTCGGCATCTGATGCACGCTTTTCTTGTTCGGATGCAATTCTAGTCATCTCTTCATACGTGTGAAGTTTACTTTGATCAACTTTCTTTTTATTTAAGAAATCAGTCAAAAGCCTATGCACTATGATGTCAGGATAACGTCTGATCGGGGAAGTGAAATGAGTATAGTAATCAAATGCCAAGCCGTAGTGCCCGATATTTTTAGTAGAGTAAATTGCTTTTGACATAGAGCGGATGACTGCGCGATGCACTGTATCTGCTTCACCTTTTCCTGCGAGGTGTTCTAGGAGCTTGTTGATCTCATGGGTGGGGATCAGTCCATCTTTGAGTGACACTTTGTGTCCCAAGCTTCGCAGGAAGAATGCTAGATCTGTCATTTTGTCTCGGCTCGGTAGATCATGCACTCGATATATGGAAACTGTGTTTTTGCCGCCAATTATTTTGGCTACTTTTCTATTGGCTAGTAGCATCAGCTCCTCAATTAATTTATTGGAATCTCCGCGTTCTTTTTTTATCACTTTGAGCGGGGTGCCATCTTGATCAAGAACGAATTTTACTTCTACTTGGTCGAGTGAGATAGCGTCATTTGCAAATCTTTCTTTGTTTAATTTTTTGGCTATGTGGTTTAAAATTGTGAGTTCTTTATGTAAGGGCGTGCCTGCTTTTTTTATAGAAACTTCAGCTTCCTCATAACTAAATCTTTTCTCTGAATGTATAACAGTGCGTCCATACCACTCGCTTTTCACTTCTCCATTTTTATCGATCACAAAAACTGCACTCATGGTGAGGCGATCTTGGTTTGGTACCAGAGAACATAGATCATTTGAAAGTATTTCTGGGAGCATAGGAATCGTTCTGTCTACCAGGTATACCGAAGTTCCGCGTTCACGTGCCTCACGATCGAGATCACTATCTACTTTTACATAATGTGACACATCGGCTATATGTATGCCGACCTCGAATTCGTTTGTTGATATTTCTTTGAAAGAAATGGCATCATCAAAATCTTTTGCATCTGCTGGGTCGATAGTGAAAGTGAGTACTTTCCTGAAATCTCGACGATCTTTAAAATCCTTTTCAGTAATACCGTGTTTTTTTATTACGATTGCTTCGTCTTCCACTTTTTGTGGTAGATCTGCGTCGAAGCCCTTTTCCATAGCTATCGCATGCATTTCTACATTGTTGTCACCAGGACTACCTAAAACTTTCACTACTTTCCCGATGGGCGCTTTTTTTGGGTCCTTCCAAGAAGTGATTTCTACGAAAACTTTTTGCTTTTCGATAGCTCCATTTAAGGAGTCGTTCTTTATCAAAATATCCGTGTACATTTTTGTGTCGTCTGGTTTCAAAAAGTACATACCATTCTCCATTTCCAGCAGTCCAGTGAAACGAGTTTTGACCCGGTTTATTACTTTGGTTACTTCGGCAGTCTGGCGGCCAGATCCTTTTGGATGGAGAAGTATTTCTACTCTGTCACCATTTAGAGCGGTATTTAAGTGTTTATAGTCAATCTCTGGGTCCTGACCTTTATTTTTTTCTTCCCCGACAGCCACATAACCTGTGCCTTTTGAAGATATAGATATAACTCCTTCTAACTTATTTGTAATATTTTTCATTTTCCTTACTATAGCATATTATTGCAATTTAAATAATTTATGTTACACTCATTCGTATGTTAAAAATAAGATTACAAAGGATAGGCAGGAAGAATGACCCGAGTTTCCGCGTGGTTTTAACTGATTCCAAGAACAGCACCAAGAGTGGACGATTTTTAGAAATTCTCGGTACTTATAATCCTAAAGATAAAAAAGACGGTTCTAATAAAGTTTTAAACGCTGACAGAATAAAGTACTGGATCAGTAAGGGGGCGCAATGTTCTGGCACTATGCACAATTTTCTAGTGCACGACAAAGTCGTCGAAGGCAAAAAAATAAACGTTCTCCCAAAGAAAAAGCCAACTCAAAAGAGAAAGGAGTTGAAAGCCAAGAAGTAATTAGTTATAATTACTTGAGCAGTTGTCGCACTGCATACTTATTAAGTAATTAGATAAAAACATGCAAGACGCAGATAAGGTATTTTTGGAATATGTGGTGAAAGCTCTGGTTGATAATCCGAACGATGTTGTTATTGGCCGTACTGTAGATGAGATGGGGGTGCTTATCACTCTCACTGTAAATCCTGCCGATATGGGTAAGATTATCGGAAGAATGGGGAACACTGCGAAAGCAATCCGTACACTTCTCCGAATCATTGGTATGAAGAACAATGCTCGTGTAAACTTAAAAATCAACGAACCAGAGGGCGGTATGAGGACTTCTGACAGAGGAAGTAGTATGACAGTACCTCCAAGACCAGCAGGTGAACGGTCTCCTGGTGCAGCTCCAGCAACTTTGAAGACAATAGACGAAGCCATGGAGGAGATAAAGGGAATATAATAGGCTCTAGGCCACTAGGCGCTAGGCTTTAGCAAGAAAAAACATCCCGCAAGGGGTGTTTTATTTTATTGACTTCAGCGTCTTTTTATGACAAATTTTATTTAGGTATGGCAGATGGATGACTATCTTGCTAAAGAGTTCCATACACTAGAAAGGATTTTATGCAGAAAGTTTGTCTGGCTATTGCGTTCATTTTTGGCACGGCTATTGCTGCCAATCTCACACCGAGTGGTGGCGTTCGTGCTGCGACCACAGTCTGTGGTGTTCCTCAAAAAATCCACATGGAGAAAGGGATCAACAACAAGACTAGGCTCGCTTTCCAGATAAACGGATCTTTCCTCTCGGCGATTTTCTATTTCAAGTTGCTTTTATATGCTATAAGCTATACCATAATTTTATGCGTTTCCATGTCATTACAATTTTTCCCGAGATGTTCGACTCTTATCTAGGAGAGTCTATTATCGGACGGGCTATAAAGGATAAAAAGATAACTATTAAATTTTATAATCCGCTAGACTTTTGTGAACCAAAGAAAAGGGTGGACGCTCGGCCTTATGGCGGAGGCCCGGGTATGGTTTTGCGACCCGAACTTTTTTTGAAAGCTGTAGAGAAAGCATTTTCCGCTACTCAGAAATTTTCTTCAGGTTCTCGGGTCGCCAAAGGCTCAACCAGACTATTCAGAAAAATTCCGAGCAGCTCCAAGATAAAAATTATTTTATTTTCTCCAAGTGGTAAAAAATTTGATACGACTTATGCCAAAAAATCTGCGCAAAAGTACACAGATATTATTTTAATTTCCGGACGATACGAAGGCATCGATGCCCGAGTTTTTAAAATTTTGAAAGGTTTACCCCGTCCTAATGGCGGGGCAGAAGAAATATCAGTGGGGGACTATGTGCTGACAGGTGGCGAGCTACCAGCTATGGTTTTGATCGACTCTATTTCACGCCAAATTCCTGGAGTCTTGGGTAAATATGAATCTCTCGAAGAAGAGCGGGTTTCAAGTAGTGAAGTTTATACTCGCCCAGAAGTCTTGAAATATAAGGGTAAAAACTATAAAGTGCCAAAGGTTTTGCTCTCCGGAAACCATAAAGATATAGAGGCTTGGAAAGTTAGAGGAAAAAATGGCGAGTAATCCCCAAAAAGGCTTGACATTTAAACAGCAAAAGAGTAGGGTACTCTAGATTCAATGATTGAGTACCGGATGCAATCTTAGTGTTATAAAAGTGTGTTTTTATTACTAGGGTTCTCTAATAGTCTTTATAGACTTAATCATATCTAAATAAATTTAAGAAGTTAAAGAAAAGTTTTTCTTTTGTTTGCTTTTCTTTGATTTTTTTCTTTGTTTTGGAAAAAATAAATATGCAAAAAGAAAACGTCGCGCGTCCAAAGAAGTATTTTTCAAGATACAAGAAGCCTCTCGTGCCGTTTCCAAATTTAATAGAAGCCCAACTAAAATCTTTTTCATGGTTGATAGAAAAGGGAATCGGGGAAGTTTTTAAAGAATTTTCTCCTATTTCGGATTACTCTGGCAAGAAATTTCAGCTGGAATTTTTGTCTTTTTCTCTAGGTGAAGCCAAGTCTGATGAAAATGATTCAAAAATAAACAAACTTTCTCACCAGGGATTGCTCAAGGTGCGTGTAAAATTGACCAACAAAATATTAGGCTCTGTGAAAGAGCAAGAGATTTTTATGTCTGAGCTTCCACTCATGACTTCTCATGGATCTTTTATTATAAACGGAGTAGAGCGTGTTATCGTGCCACAGCTTGCCAGAAGTTTTGGAGTTTTCTTTACAGAATCTGAAAATAAAGGTAATAGATATTTCGGTGCAAAAATAATCCCAGCTCGTGGTGTCTGGGTCGAGATAGAATCTGAATCTGATGGAGCAATATATGTAAGAATCGACAAGAAGCGAAAATTCCCAGCTACAGCACTACTACGCGTTATGGGTTATCAGACTGATGAAGCAATACTTAAGGCATTTAACGTTCAATCCCCACTTAATGAAAATTTTGAAGCAAATATAAAAGCATGTCTATCTAAAGATACTGCCAAGACTTTGAACGATGCATATATCGATATTTACAAGCGCCTAAGAGATGGCGACATGGCTACGGCAGACAACGCCAGAGAATTTATCGATTCTTTGTTTACTGCAGAACGATACGATCTTTCACCAGTAGGACGATTTAGATTCAACAAGCGTTTTGAGAAGGATATGGACGATGTATCACTAGCTCGTCGAACTATTTCTAAAGAAGATTTGGCGCTTGTGCTCATGAATATTATAACTTTGAACAATACGGTAGGCGCTCAAGCAGATGACATCGACCACTTGGGTCAAAGACGTGTGAGATTTGTCGGAGAAATACTTCAACAAAAAATCCGAACCGGAATGATGCAGATCAAGAGAAACATCCAGGATAGAATGTCTATCATCGATGTGCAGACAGCGATGCCGATCCAGATCATCAACCAACGTCCGCTTCAAGCTCGCATCAAAGAATTCTTCACTACAAACCAGCTGTCTCAATTTATGGGTCAAGAAAACGTACTTTACGAAATGGAACACATACGTCTTTTGTCAGCCCTTGGTCCGGGTGGACTCACTCGAGAACGTGCCGGTCTCGAAGTTCGTGACGTGCACCCTTCTCACTACGGAAGAGTTTGCCCTATCCATACACCAGAAGGTCCAAACATCGGTCTTATTTTGCACTTGGCTACTTATGCTCGTATAAACGAATTTGGAATTATTGAAACTCCATATATAAAAGTAAAAAACGGAAAGGTGACTGGCGAGGTAGTTTACTTAAATGCGCTGGAAGAAGAAAAATACAACATCGCTCACGCTGGTATTCCTTATGATAAGGATGGAAAAATAACCGAAGAAAAAGTAGAAGCTCGTATCAAGACAGAGCCTGGTACAATATCTCGCGATGAAGTGGATTTTATCGACGTGGCTACAAATCAAGCCTTTTCTGTTGCAACTTCGATGATTCCATTTCTCGAACACAACAATGCAAACCGTGCGCTGATGGGATCAAACATGCAGAAGCAGGCTGTGCCTTGCGTATTACCTGAAGCACCACTCGTGGCGACTGGAATCGAAGAATCTGCTTCACGAGACTCAGGAAGACTTCTCATATCTCTCGAAGACGGAGTGGTTTCTTATGTAGATGCAAAGAAAGTAATCGTACAGGGGAAGAAAGAAATTACCTATCCACTAGTAAATTTCATGCGTAACAACAACTTTGCTGTATTTCATCAACGACCATCTGTAAATGTCGGTCAGAAAGTTGATAAAGGAGATGTTCTTGCTGATACTACAAGTACAGTAAACGGACAAATCTCCATCGGACAAAATATCTTTATAGCTTTTCTTTCTTGGTCTGGTAATACCTATGAAGATGCTATCGTCATCTCTGAACGTCTAGTAAAAAAGAGTAAATTTACTTCTGTGTATGTAGAGGAATTTACAGCAGTGGTGCGAGACACAAAACTTGGACCAGAAATAACTACTCGCGACATACCAAACGTCGGAGAACTCAAACTAAAAGATCTCGATGAAGACGGCATCATCCGTATCGGGGCCGAAGTTCGTGAAAACGATATTCTTGTAGGTAAAATTACTCCAAAAGGGGAGACAGAACTCACACCAGAAGAGCGATTGCTCCGCTCAATCTTTGCCGAGAATGCGCGCGATGTAAAAGATACTTCACTGCGTATGGAGCACGGCAAACGCGGACGCATCATCGGTGTGAAAATATTTTCTCGTGATTTGGGTCACACATTGGAAGCTGGAATCATCAAGAAAATAGTCATCGAAGTTGCGCAAATTAGAAATATTTCAGTCGGAGACAAGCTTTCCGGACGCCATGGTAACAAAGGTGTTATCTCTATGATATTGCCGGAAGAAGATATGCCTTATACTGCTGATGGAACACCGATCGACATCATACTGTCACCGCTCGGCGTGCCTTCTCGTATGAACTTGGGACAGATTTTTGAAATGCATCTCGGTATGGCTGCAAATAGTCTCGGATACCAAGCTATCGTTCCACCATTCTTGGGAGCAACACAAGAAGAAATCAAGGGTGAGCTCGTAAAAGCAGGACTACCAGAAAATGGTAAGCTAAAACTTTTCGACGGACGAACCGGAGAAGCTTTCGAGCAAGATGTGGCGGTAGGATACATGTACATGCTCAAACTGCATCACATGGTAGAAGACAAGATCCACATGCGTTCGATTGGTCCCTACTCACTCATCACTCAACAGCCACTCGGCGGAAAGGCCCAAGGCGGAGGACAAAGATTTGGAGAAATGGAAGTCTGGGCACTCGAGGGTTACGGCGCGGCTTATACCTTGCGCGAAATGCTTACCATAAAATCTGACGACATACTTGGTCGTTCAGCTACATTTGATTCGATTATTAAAAATGAACCGATTCGTCCACCAAATTCTCCGGCCTCCTTCAATGTTTTGCTCAACTATCTTCGTGGATTAGCGTTAGACGTCGATCTAACTCGAAAAGGTAACGAAGGAAATAAATAAAAAACATATGAAAACTTTAAACACAACAGAATTTGATCAAATCACTCTTCGTTTAGCGTCACCGACTCAGATCAAGGAATGGTCTTATGGGGAGGTCACCAAGCCAGAAACCATAAACTACCGCACTGGAAGAAGTGAACGTGGGGGACTTTTCGATGAGAAAATATTTGGACCAGAAAAAGATTACGAATGTTACTGTGGAAAATATCGCCGAATTCGCTACAAGGATATAATCTGCGAAAAATGTGGAGTGGAAGTCACTCGTTCTATCGTACGAAGAGAGAGAATGGGACACATCGAGCTTGCTACTCCGGTGTCGCATATTTGGTTCTTGCGCGGAGTACCATCTCGTATGAGTATTCTTCTAAATATTTCAGTCTCAGACTTGGAAAAAGTTATTTACTTTGCTGGTTATATAATCACTAAAGTGCATGAAGTAGAAAAAGAGGAAGTAGTGCAGGGTTTGGATAAAGAGTATAAGGCAAAATTGAAAAATGCTTCTGACGATGCCACAAGAGAGAAACTAAAGAATTTACTTTCAGTAACCAAGAAGGAGATCGGAGAAATTTATGAAGGAAAAGTTCTAAACGAAATTTCTTTCCATCATTACTCTCTAAAATACGGGACTTGTTTCGAGGCAAATATCGGTGCAGAAGCTATTTATTCTATTTTCAAAAATTTGGATTTGAATAAATTGAAAAATCACACCGAGCAAATGCTAATCAAGGCGAGCGCTGTCGAAAAAGAGAAATTACAAAAAAGACTTTCTCTTATCCGAGCGATGTCTTATGCAGATATCCGACCTGAATGGATGTTTTTGACGGTGATTCCAGTTATTCCACCGGTGCTTCGACCGATGGTGGCACTCGATGGTGGTAGACATGCGACTAGTGACCTCAATGATCTATACCGAAGAGTTATCAACCGAAATAATCGTTTGAAAAAACTAAAGGAAATAAATGCTCCAGACGTAATTCTTCGAAACGAAAAAAGAATTATTCAAGAAGCTGTCGATGCATTGATCGATAACTCTATCGCCAAGCAAAATGATTCTGCAGCTATGAGTCAGTCTCAAAAGCGCCCACTAAAATCTCTTTCTGATAACTTAAAATCTAAACAAGGCTTGTTCAGACAGAATTTGCTCGGTAAGCGTGTAGACTACTCTGGACGTTCTGTGATCGTGGTGGGCCCAGATTTGAAACTCAATCAATGTGGACTGCCGAAGCACATGGCTCTCGAGCTTTTCCGTCCGTTTGTTATTTCTAAAATATTGCAAGCCGAACTCGCCTTCAATATCCGTGGTGCAAATAAACTTATCGAAGAACGTGGCGCCGAAGTCTGGGCTATGCTCGAAGAAGTAATCGAAGGTAAGTACGTACTTCTAAACCGCGCGCCGACTTTGCACCGCCTAGGTATTCAAGCTTTTAATCCAATCCTTATCGAAGGAAATGCTATCCAAGTGCACCCGCTCGTTTGTCAGGCTTTCAACGCCGACTTCGACGGAGATCAGATGGCTGTTTACGTGCCACTTCTGGAAGAAGCGCAAAAAGAAGCCAAAGAATTGATGGCTGCCAACAAGAATCTACTTAAACCACAAAATGGGGACCCAATAGTGCATCCTCAAAAAGATATTGTGCTCGGTTCTTATTGGATGACAAAGAATGTGGATGGTGAAAACGGTGAAGGGAAATATTTTTCAAGTCCAAATACTGCGATAACTGCCTATGATTATGGTGTTGTGTCTCTACGCGCGAAGATCAAAGTACTTGCTACAGATAGTCCAAAGTATAAGAACTTTCACGGAAAAATATTCGATACATCTGTAGGTAAACTTTTCTTCAATAGTATTTTGCCACATGATTTCGCTTATGTGAATGATGAGATGACTCATGATAGACTCTCCACACTTCTTGACGAGATTCTTATTCATTCTGGAGTAGAAGCTACTCCAATATTTCTAGACAAGATTAAAGCATTCGGCTTTAAGTATTCCACAGTTTCTGGTACTACTTGGGGTCTAGACAATATTTCCTTGTCTCCTGAAAAGCCCAAAATTATTAATGAGGGCAAGAAACTTGAAGAAAAAATTACGGAAGACTGGAATAACGGTTTGCTTTCTGATGAAGAAAAATATCAAAAAATTATTGAAGTATGGATGCATACAAAAAAGGCTCTAGAAAAGGTTTTGCCAAATACTCTGGATAACAACGGTTCTGCATACGACATATTTACTTCTAAAGCTAGAGGAAACATGGGATCACTTACTCAGTTGGTAGGTATGATCGGTCTTATTCAAAACAACCAAGGTAAGACTTTGGAGTTCCCGATCATTCCTTCTTACCATGAAGGTCTTTCTCCGATCGAGTACTTCGTCATCACCCACGGAGCTCGTAAAGGTGCATCCGACACAGCACTCAATACTGCCAAGGCTGGATACCTAACTCGCCGTTTGGTTGACGTGGCGCAAGATGTGGTGATCACTGAGGACGATTGTGGCACCAAAGAAGGCAAGATTGTAACCCGAGAAAATATTTCTGGAATCGAGATTCCTCTTTCTAAAAATCTACGTGGAAGAATACTCGGTGCTGATTTGAAAGATAAGGATGGAAAAGTGCTTTACAAGAAAGGATTCCTAGTTACCAAAGAAGAAGCCTACAATATTGAAAAATCTGGATTTACTGAAGTGTTCGTTCGCTCTCCACTTACTTGTAAGACAGTCCATGGTATTTGTGTAACTTGTTATGGACTCGATCTAGGTAGAAACCGACTCGTCGAGAAAGGTGAAGCAGTGGGTATCGTGGCGGCGCAAGCTATCGGTGAACCTGGAACGCAGCTTACTCTTCGTACTTTCCACGCTGGAGGTGTCGCTGGTACTGACATTACTACTGGTCTACCTCGTATTGAAGAAATTTTTGAAAGACGTGTGCCAAAGAATCCGGCGATTATCTCAGAAACTGATGGAGAAGTTATTTCTATCTCAGATAAAGATGGAAAAGAAAAAGTTATCAAAGTGCTTTCTGATATTAAAGAAGATGGCTCAAATAAGTCCAACGAAATTGAGTATGTTGTAGCTTTTCGTCGAAGTCCGATCGTGAAAGTCGGGGCTCAAGTGAAGAAAGGCCAACTACTGACTGACGGTTCTGCTGACATTGCTTCTATGTTTAAGCTTGGAAGTAAAGAATTGGTAGAAGAATACATCATCGGTGAAATCAATAAAGTTTATGAACTTCAAAGCGCTTCAATTTCTAGAAAACATACTGAAATAATCATTCGTCAGATGTTCTCACGTAGGAGGCTTACTGATGTTGGAGAAACCAATTTCTCAAATGGAGATATTGTTGAAAATACTACTTTAATGGAAGAGAATAAAAGAGTGGCGGAGCTCGGCCTCAAAGAAGCGAAAGCTGAAGTGGTGGTGCTCGGTATTACTGAAGTGTCACTACGTACAAAGAGTTGGCTTTCAGCCGCATCTTTCCAAAATACTAACCGTGTGCTTATCGAGAACGCAGTCAAGGGTGGAGTCGACAGTCTTCGTGGGCTTAAAGAGAATGTCATAATCGGAAGATTGATTCCCGCTGGAACTGGATTCTCTGAAAAATAATTTCAAATTTTATGAACTCTCCTGTTGCAAAAATTAAGGAGAGACTTACCATCGAAGACGTCGTCTCTTCTTACGTAAAATTGGATCGTGCTGGGGTAAACCTAAAAGCTAGGTGTCCTTTTCATAATGAAAAAACACCTTCTTTTTTTATTTCTCCGGATCGGGGGAGTTATTATTGTTTTGGTTGTGGCGCTAGTGGAGATATTTTTTCTTTTGTTACAGAATTTGAGGGCCTTGATTTCAAAGGAGCGCTTAAACTACTAGCTCTTCGCGCGGGGGTACCTCTCGAACCTTATACCAAAGAAATGAAAGAGGCCGAGAGTGAAAAAGAAAAATTGTACCGTATCATGGAAGAAGCGACCAAATATTTTGAAAATAATCTAGTAGAAAGCAAGGACGTACAAGAATATTTGAAAACTCGGGGCTTAAATGAAAAAAGTATCAAAGACTTTCGAATCGGCTATATCAAAAATGACTGGCGACTGCTTTATGAAAATTTGAGAAATAAATTTCCTGACTTAGAACTGGAGAAAGCGGGATTAATTAAGAAAACAGAAAAGGGTTACTATGATCGTTTTCGTGGACGAGTGATGTTTCCCATCGCTGATTCCAGTGGGCGTATAGTGGCTTTTTCGGGTAGAATATTTATCCCCGTCCTACCAGATGGTAGTCCGGGCAGGGATGATGAAAAATCGGCGAAATATCTAAACAGTCCAGAGACACCCATCTTTAGTAAAAATGCAGTACTGTACGGCATAGACAAAGCCAAGGATTCTATTCGCAAGAACAACTTTTCCATTTTGGTGGAAGGACAGATGGATCTGATCATGTCTCACCAGGCAGGTTATAGAAATACTATCGCGACTTCTGGTACGGCCTTATCTGATTCTACCGTGTCTAAAGAAAATGTAGTAAGCAATCTCGGTCTCATTCGTCGTCTATCAGATAACCTGGTTCTGGCTTTTGATGCTGACAAGGCCGGGGCCAGTGCCACCATTCGTGCCGGGAAAATAGCACTTTCACTCGGTATGGATGTAAAGGTGGTAGATATGGGGGATGGCGTGGACCCTGCAGATTTGATTAGTAAAGATAGCCCTGATGCTTGGAAGAGCGCAATAAAGAATTCAAAACACATCATAGAGTTTCTTTTAAATAAAGCGTTGAAAACTTCAAATGGCGACCTGCGCAAAGCAGGCAGAACTATCAAGGAGACAATTTTGCCTTTTGTAAACGCCCTTGAAAGTTCTATAGAGAAAATGTATTTTATAAAAAAAATAAGCGACACTTCGGGTATACCCGAGGGAGCCCTACAAGATGACTTGAAGCATATCGAACAAGAGCTAAAGTACGAAAAAAAAGAAATCCAACAAGCGCAAGAAACGTTTACTAAAATACACAGAAAGGATTCGATTGAACGTAAACTTCTCGGTATTGCTCTTTGGCAGAAAACTCTAAAATCACCGAGCTTGGATTTTGAAAATATTTTGAGCAAACTTCCAGATGTTTCTAAAAAATATGATGACCTAGCACAAGATCTGGTTTTTGAAGCCGAAGTATTTTATACAAATAATGAAAATTTACAAAAAAGTGTCGAAGAGATGTTTATGAATCTTGAAGAAGAAAACATTAACGTAATATTGACTAAAAAAATGCAAGAGTTGGGTAGTGGTGGAGAGGGTGCAGA
>Ga0163151_10001763_pt1 | contig 35655 bp, 46 predicted proteins | sample OliLakLV19MP5IB2_FD_145596 | JGI IMG/M metagenome (GOLD analysis project Ga0163151, IMG submission 145596) | Freshwater microbial mat bacterial communities from Lake Vanda, McMurdo Dry Valleys, Antarctica - Oligotrophic Lake LV.19.MP5.IB-2 | ecosystem: Environmental > Aquatic > Freshwater >... | reverse complement strand
AGAAAAAGAAAATAGCTGCACTTGATATGAACGCGATAAGCAAGGTTTTTGAAGTCCCTAAATATTAATTAAATATTAGGGTTTTCGGCACTGGGCTTTTGACCAATCGAGTAGAGCCCTTGCGTCTCCCTCTGACAGGCACAGCAGTTTATCAGTGGAAGTGTCACTGTAAGGTTTAAAACCACGAATGGTATTATCCCTGTTGGCATAATCAAAACCCTGCTCCGCATGGTTCGCTATGTGTACTACAACATTAGGTCCACCGGAACAGCTAACTAGAGATGACACTAGCAATAGCAGAAGCCGCATTTTGTCTTTCCTCGTGAGTTTTGGCAGCTTTCAAAGCCTGCCATGAAGAGTTAATCTCAAGCACTAGCCTCTTATTATGTTCGTCTTTCATCCAATCAATAATGGCCCTGGCTTCTTTAAGAATAGTTCCTATAGTTGCCAAGGCTGCAAGCAGACTCGCCATTAATGCTTTACGTTTGCGGAAAGTGCGTCCACGAACTTTTGCACAAAAACCGCTGCTTTTGATAGGAATGGCACTTCTGATTTTCCTAAAATAACCAACGCCTTTTGGGCTACTGAAAGTGCAAGGTTCAGCAAAAGAACACCTACTAGCACTTTATGAGAAACGTCACCTGGCAACAGTCCTACGATTAGATCCATATAATTAATCCCCCCCTTATGTTATTAATTATGTCATGCAAAATGAAAAACAGCAATCACGTCAAGATTACCAACAGCCTAAGCCACAAGCCAAGGAGTCGTACACAAAAGGGGAATTGGTACAGGTATCTTCTGTAATTCTAGGCGCACTATTATACAGCTTGAAACAACCCTACATTCTTGTGGGCGACCCCGTATCTGGATTTAATGCCAAGATCGAAAAACCAACGCTGGATGGAAATGTTAGTGCGGCTATTCTTTACGCTAAGGCTTTGCTAGAAAAGGCATACTCTAGCCCCTAAGGCTTAATAAGCCCTTTTGGCCAAATGCTTCTCTGGCATCCTGGCTCTGCTCGTCCATCATAATTTTAATTTGGTCTTTAGCGTAGTCATTTAATTCAAAACTCTTTAAAGACTTTAAAGAGTTTAGCCTTTTCTCGAACTCATTCATGTATACATTTTTAGGGATATAATTATTGCCCATGTTATATCGACCATCAAGACTTAACATTGTCTCCGTATCTAAATCCTTTTGAGCGCCCATTAGTTCCCTAAGGGCCTCAACTTCTGATCGTTTATCATTTCTCCAATCAGGCCCGATCATAGGACGGCCTGGTGATAGATTCGCTGGATTGCCTATCTGCGATAGTTGATACGGATTCATAAAATTTGGAGGAAGAGCTAGGGCTTATTCCTCTTCCTCCTCTTCTTCGTTGCCGTAATCCTTTACTTCTTTACTTTTACTTTTACTTTTGATTTTGGCTTCTTTACTTTCGACATCTTCATCTTCTGGTATCCTTTCTCTGAGCTTGAACAGGTCATCCAATGTGGAAATAACCTCTTTTTTAGCACTCAAAATTTTGTTTGCTGCTGCTAATCTTTTTGGATCAGCAACAATTTCTCCAACACGAATTAAATCATTCGCGTCACATTCACTGCTGTAATTATCGTTTTTACTTAATTCAACTGGTTTCATTGTGTCTCCTGTTTTGCTTTTTCTCTAGCAAGCTTGTTCATTAAAACTTCATAAGGGTTTATCGCACCACCAGCGTTACTAAACTGGTTTGGTAGATACTCCACTCCTTTTATGCCGCCTGTATAAACTTCAGATAAAAAGGAACCTAAATCGTCTCCAACGGTTTCCATACCAAGGTGACCAAGGGGACCACCTAACCGTCTTCCGGCGAATGTGCCGACTCCTTTAGGCTGTGACATGCTCGTTGCCAAGACTGGGGATGACGTTTTTTTATTAAAAATATCGCTCCCCTGAAGGCCGTCGGATAGTGTTTCGTATTCTTTTGAAGACTTTTTTCCTATTAATTCCTCTAGTTGTTGTATGAGATTTTTACGCGCTCCTGGGTCCATTTCAACGGTTCTTTGATATGTCTTAGCAGTGTCACCAATGAACTCACCAGACTGGTTGATTATCTCCATGCCTTTGCCATATTGGATATTTTTATCTACAATCTCTGGATACAATGTGTTTATTTTATCTCGTTGATCTTTCGCAAATCTACTAGCTAGAGCAATATTCCTTTTGGTGACTAAATTAGTATTCTCTTGCGCAGCACTTGCCACACCGCTAGCGGTTTCTGGACTGGCCAAATCAGACGCGGCGATCTTCATTTCTCTTGCTAATAACGGTGACCATTCTCTTACTGGCTTGGTTACTGTTGTACGTCGTATGTTCTCAGGAATGGAGCCAACTTGTTCAGTGGCAAATGTTTTAGCTTCTTTAGCTTGTGAGGCGATACCCTCTGGAGATGCTTGCCATTCACCAACTACCCGTCTTGCATAGATTTCTTCTGGAACGCCAGACGCTCGACTGTACGGAGCAACTCTTCCAGAACTGACAAGTTCATTATATATAATGGGAATGTTTGGATCGGCATCCATGCCTTGCAAAATGGTGTCAGAGCCAAGCCGTCTTTGGCCTACTCTTTGGCCACCCTCAATAGAAAGCTCGCCCGTTGCTATACCCTGCGCTTCGTCACTCACTTGCTGGGCACCCATACGTCTTTCAACGCCACGACTTTGAATGGCAGGTGGCGTAATTTCACCCGTCGCTTGATAGCGTGGCGTTTCGCCTACCTTTTCCCATGAATTTTTAACTGTTGGTTCTAGCTTTTTACCAATTAGATACTCGTGCAATCCTTCGATATCGTTAGCCGCTCCTCTAATAGCTCCTGGTTTAGAACTAGAATTACGAGAAAGATTTTTATATCTGTTTAATTCATTTAAAAGAATATCTTCTGCATCGCCATAGCTAACCATATCCCCCTTGGCAGCTCCCTTTGTTAAAACATCAACGATGTCATCATTTATTGTGCGTACTTTGTCCTGTAGTGGTTCTTGAATAATTTTTCTTATTCTGTTTGTAGCCGCTCTAGTCGCATCTTGACTGTCTAAATCCTTTAGGTTGCCGCGAAGGTCTGCATTAATACCAGCCCTGGATGTTCCGAATAGAGCTTCTATAGCACTAGGAACAACATCACGAGAGGCAAAGTCCCATCCATGAGATAAAAGCCCTTGATTTTTTCTAGCCGCACTAGTGGCTTCTGCAAGGAGATCTTCCTTATTGATAAAGTCTTTAATAAGATTACCACTTGAATTTTTGGAAATGTCTTTTATTTTTTGTCTCGCAACACGCTCTACTTTATTGGCGGCACCTGTTCCAAAGAGAACAGGTGAAACGGCGTCTATCAGCATTGATGTTGTATCAAATGTATCATTAGATGTCGGACCATCTTTGTTAAGTTCAGGATCAATAAAATTGGCTATTTTTGCTTTTAAGGCTCGAAGCGCAGCACCGGACGCTGTCGATGCCGACAAGCCACCGGCCATCGCTCCAACTGGACCCAAAAAGGGAACTGCACCACCGGCCAGCGCACCACCAGCCGTAGCCGCGCCCTGTGCCAACCCTTGTGCGATATCTACAGGAAGGTCCACAGCCACATCTTTAAATACTTCTTGCGCCTTCTCAGCAAAACTTGGAAGCTGATCTAGTGATGGGTCAAGTTGATAAAAGCCCTTCTCTACTTGGTTGTGTGGTTTGTAGAGTATGTCCCCATCTTTAGAGACTTTGAATTCAATGTCTGGAAATTTCTTGCCTAGATAATTCGCCCCAGATTTTGGATCTTTAGCAAAGCCTTTTGTAATAAACCTATCCCACCAATCGGGACCAAGATTTCCAGAACCGCGCTTTCTTTTCAAAGTTAAAAGCTCTAATTCTTCCGCTTCTGTCATGATTTACCCGCCGCTCGCTTAGATAACTCTTGGTATCTTTTTTCATCTTCAGGGCTTAATCCACCACCACCATTAGTCCTGGGATTAATAATCTCTTCTTCTTCTTTATTACGTTGTGTTCGAATTGCATTAAATTTTTTACGAAGGTTATCAATAGTTACTTGGTTTCCTGGATTTTTACGACCCCAAGTGTCGTTAAGTCTTTCAATACCAGCTTCATTATTGAAAGTATTATTGTCTAAGTAGTCTGTTAAAGTTGCAAGTTGTCCTTTTTTGCCACCGTACAATCCGTAAGTAATAGCCCCATTCCATTTGTTATTAGCGATAGCACCAATGGCATTGGTGACAATAGCTTCTTCAGTCGCAGTCAAGGAACCAAATCCTTTAGCTAATCCTCTTTTAATTCTTGCAATTTTTCCATCAAGCTGACTTTTTTCGCTATCGTAAATAGCGTAACCATATTTATCTACAAAGTTATATAAATCTTGAATAGAGTTTTGCAATTCTGTTCTAATGGTAATCGCTTTATAGTCTGGTGACTTTTCAATCTTTGATGGATCAAAAATATCTTTCTTAAGAGTAGTAGGAACTTTCTTAGGTTGGTTAGTTCCTTCTAATGAGTTTGCTCCTTCACTTCCTACGCTTGATTTATTTTCAGAACTATTCTCTCCAGTTTTCTTTGGATCGAACTTGCTAGCCTTAATATAATTTAGGAGAGTCTGATCAACTTCCACGTTGGATGAATTAATAAGCTTCTGAAGACCTGCCTTAGTAGCTATTCGCTCTTGAGGAGTTTCTGTAGGTTTCATGTCTTTAGCGAAGCTAGTCCCTGCCATATAATCAGCAAAGTTGGCTAGTGGTCTATAATCGGTTTCAAATGGTATTTTATTAAGAATTCCCATTTGCTCTTGAAGATCCGATACACCTTTTTTTTGTGCGATTACACCAGGAGAACCCTCAAACATCTTCATTGTCTTGAAAATTTCTTCAGGATTCATCGCACTGGTGAATTCGGCTTGCACAGTCTTTTTACTATTCGAATCCTCTTCTTGTTGTTTTTTCTCTACCTTTTCTGAATTATATGGGTATACACCTTGCAAGGCCAAGTATGGGTCCTTCATTTAATACCTGCCTCTCGCTGCCCTTTGTGGACCCAACATGTAATCTGCCACTTGGTATTGATCCTTTTGTGGCGCTGATCTTAATGGACCCTGGTAATAATCATATAACCCGCTAACTGGCTGTGCTTGTCCCTCTTGAATAATCATAGGGCTACCAAAGTTATTGGTTTTAGATAATGGAGGAGTCATGGAGTTAGAGTTAGAGTTAGAGTTAGAGTTAGAGTTAGACTGAGCCAACTGATTAGCTGTCTCCGCAGTCATAAGCTTGTTCATAAGTTCAGATTGCTCAAGACTCTTTCCCAGCATAAATCCTTGCGTGCCACCAGCGACAACGCCACCAAGGATGTCTCCTTTAGTGTCTGGATCTTTTCCATAATAGCCAGAGTACATCCCATAAGGACGTTGCTTAGCTTGCAAGAGTTTCTGCTCTCTATTTGTTTTTGTATCAGCGTAACCCTTGGCTCCGCCAAGAGCTGCCATTATTGCTGCAATAGTTATAGGATCGATGACACACCTCCAAATTTAATCATTTTCAAAATCTCCTTCAATCAAATGGATTTAAAAAATCCCCAGCCTTCTCCAAAAATCCTTTTTTATTCGCAGAAGCAGTTTCAGCCGCCGCTTGTGTTTGTGCCGATTGCGCTTGCATAAGCGTTTTATATCTATCCAAGTTAAACTGTTGCTGTGCCATGTTCTCTTGTTGAAGAGGCTGTGTAAGTCCAAGCTTAGTCGCCATGTATTGATTCTCCATACCAGGCAGACCCATTAAAGAGGATTGTCTCATCTGTTCGGCTTGGGTATCAATGCCCATTTGCGCCTGTCTACCCTGTCCTAGAACTTGTTGACGTGTGACCGACCCTTGCTCCATAGCTCTTTGGGATAATCTCTCACGAGCGCCACCAGAAAGACCGCCAGAACCAGCCAGGTTACTTAACCCAGTGTTAAGCTGACTTTGATTATAAACGTTGCCTTGACCCAATTGTTGCTGTGTCTGATCCTCTTGTTGTGCCCTAGCATATTGACCCCAAGCCGATTGACCAGGAGCTGCTAGAGATTGAGCGCGAATAGCTTCAAGTCCCTGAGTGTTAGGACCCTGATTGAGTCCATATTGAGAGTAGATACCGCCAACGTTTCCCTGAAATTGTGGTGCCCCTTGAGCCATCTCCGTTACTGATTGCCCCTGTGGAGCGGCTCCCTGTGGAGCGGCTCCCTGTGGAGCACCCCCACCTAGTGAGCTAGGAAGTAATTTCTTCCCTAAAGCAAGCCCTACGCCACCAATTGGATTAATGGCAGTATAGGCGTTTTGAAGCTGCCCTGGATTACTTACGGCTTTCTTTACTCCACCAACAACAGCAGCAGTTCTAGCAATTGGATTAATAACAGAAAGAGCAGGTTTCCCGTATTTATCCCACCATGATTGAGCCATTTAGTAATCTCCTCCGAAGCCGGAATTCCAAGAATTAAAGTCATCATAGAATTGCGTATCTTGATCTATCTTATTGTCCTCATCAGGAACCATTTCCTCTAGAGTCGAAATCATTAATTTTCTTAATCTCTGCAACTCAATGAAATCACCTTCTGGAATAGTAGATCCGGTGAATTCTTTTCGTAAGCACATAACCTTAGCGTATTGCAGAACAAAGTAATAAAATTCTGGAATGTCGCAGATGTCTGCATCTACCGCCAACACGTTTGCTTGGCGTATATACCAAATCTTGGCAGCGGTAGAACTTGTCTCTCTGCTAGTAGGAGTAAGAACAATCTCATTCCCAAACGCTGCGGAATCATTATTTACATAATACTGGTAACTATCCGATGAACCATTGGCAGCGATATTAGCAATTTGTTCTTCAACCGAAGAATTATTTCTTCTGCGTAACCTGCGAATTTCATAAATCGTTCCACCAGATGAATAAATAATCTTGAGAATTTTATTGGCGTAAATATTAGTAGGCAATCCATAAGAAGATTGATCTACAGCAAGCTCTAGTGGCTGTGATGCGCGAAAATAATTATCTTCTAAATCCATTTTGTGGATTTCTGCTTCAGCCTCTTTGATGCCCTCGTTTATGTATTCAATTTTTTCTGCTGTAGTGATAAACGTTTCGCCGCTTAGGTTTAAGCGTGCATTTAGTTTTTCGATGAGATCGGAAAGTGTGAAAAATTGCAATTACCCCTCCAGAGTCCCGAATAAAAATCTTATTACCGTTGGCACAGCACTTGTCCCCGTTATCGTAAGGTCAAGGAAATCCTTTGTGAACAGGGAGTAATTAAATTGTACAGCACCAGGCCCGCGAAGACTAGTCACTATTACGTCTTTCGGTGCAAAGCTTAAGGAAACCCTCTGTCTGAAGTTTGTCGCGTTGGCAACAAACTTTAGTTCTAGAAAACTCCACTGCCCGTTACTTATTGGTTCTGCGCTAAGATAGTTTTGAAGACGTTGGAAGTTTTCTTGCTGTTTCCTGTCTACAAGTTCGTTTAATAATAGCCCTTCAAACTTCATACAGCATTACCGCCAAGCTCACCAAGGTACGGTACCAAAGAGCCGCTGCTTAGGTTTTCAAAGTACAGGCTCCAAGATAAAATCTTAAGAACGTCCCCTTTAGCAAACCCCTTGATGACCCATCGTTTATCGACCCCTACTGTAAGAACCTGAGAAGGGTCGTTAACGGTAATCGTTTTTGAATCGACATTACTTAAAATAAGCAAATCATTACTGTAAATTCCAGATCCAACCGTATTCTCAACGCTGATATAGTAATCAGTGCAATCTGGTGGAAATGTTTTAGGTGACGGAATAATCAAAGTCTTTACCGTTGTTCCGCTTGCAACTGCGCATGTAGATCTTAAATCGCTAGATGAAATGTTTGTGTAGGCATTTTTAAACCTTATTTGTTTATAAACAAAACGCAATCCACCAGACTGTGGCAAGTACCTAATCTGCTTTATAATTTCGGTGTCACCAGTCCATAGAATGGGATCACCCCAGAAGCTATCCCCCCATTGGACGTGGGACTTCACCCAAATAACATCACAATTAGAGTAGCTTTGTTTCTTGTCGTTATCTGACTGAATTAAGCAAGAAAGATTGGCGACGTTTTCAGCAACGATAGATACCTTTGAGGCAAATTTCTTAACACTAGGATTAGCACATGAGAAAATGGCGCTCTTGAAATCATATTGAATTGGCTGCTGTACCCACAAAGAGTCTGCATTTATATACTCATCTGTAAAAGCAATTGGATCGTGCCTCATTGTGTAGCCATTACTTTGAGCGCGATAAATGTATCCGTTCAGATAAGTCATGGAGCTTGCCGTCCATTGTGTGGAAAGAGCTGCATACGAAGAATCAAGCCTCACCCCATTGGCGTTTGTGTAAGGAACCTCCGAAGAAATACCAAATCTTAGATCGAATATAAAAAGAGTATCGTTATCTACCCCATTGCTTGGATTAAGTGCCCACCAAATTCTGCTCTGACTCTTTTGAAATATTCCGTATATTCTATTTCTTTGCGTAGAGGTAACTGTAGCTTGCTGATAAATTTTATCAGCCTGGTTGGATATCTTAATTACCTTGTAGCCATCGGTCGTATAAAAACCATCTGTGCCAGCAAAGAACAAAGCATCCAGGGTTTGCACAATAGATAAAGGAGAATTACAACCTGTCGTATCAGATATCTTAACCGCATTCATACCCCCACGACCGAAGTCGTCAAAGAAACCGTCTATTCTATAAACAGAGTTCTTACCAAATACTATAGGAATAGACCTAACAGAGCTTACTGCTACAAGTTCATCATCCACTGACTCAGAGAAGTCAGCAGGAGCAGCATAAAGCCTGTTAGCCTTGGATTGTCTTATTTCATTAGATAGTGTCTCTCCACCCTCTAAAATATTAACAAAATATGCAAACTGCTCTGTGCAATGAATACTCTTGCATTGTGGTGGCTGCGTATTCTCAGCAATCCCACCAGCGGTGTAAATAAGATCGTTTAATAACAAGGCTGCGTCTGCCGTTGTGTCTGAGAAAGTAGTGGTACCATTAGTAACCTCTCCCACTTTATAATATTCAGTACCAGCGTTTGCAGTCCTGTAAATCTGTACTGTTATTTCAGTTGTGGCAAAGTTGTCATATAACCCGTTTGCCAAAACTGGAATAACAGTAATGCTAGCCGGAGCACCGCCCGCGATTGCTGCGGCACCAGCACTTGCAACTGTCAATGTTGCAGACGTTTGCCCTGTCTCTTCAAAGGTAACGTTACCCTCACGAACATAAGTGTGCTTATAAAAGAACTTATACAGATAACTTAAAGATGATCCACCAGCTGTCAATACAACATTGGGAGCAGACGCAAGAATAGGTAATCCAAGATTAAGTAAAACAGGATTACCACTTGTGTTTAGAAACACCTTTTGTGGTCGATTTAAGGGGTCATCATTGACTGTCATAAAATGCATGTTCCATAATCCCCAGCTTGGGATGTTAGAAACTGTTGCAGACGGATAAACAGCGTTACCCGTTGGCCCGACAAGTGTGCTCATTACACCTGATTGCACATAATGCAGATCATTCACTCTCTGTTTAAAAATAATATCGCGAAAAGAAATAAGAGCGCCAATGCGAGTAACAGATCCTGGGACCAATGATGCTGACGTACTATCTCTAGATGATCCATAGCGTGGCTCCAGTTTCTTATCTTGTGTGATTAGAAAGTTATTTGCCTGCTCATATTGCGTGGGATTACAGTCAATTGGACTCTCTGTAACTCCACCATTAAAATCATTAAAGTTCAGTGTTGGCATGGGTTAAAGCTCATAGGCGGTTAGTTTGCATTCCGAAACTTCAGCAGCGGAACCAGAACCTACAGCTGCCGCTTGAAATTTATATGTGTATGTTCCAGCAGCAACTACGTCTATATGGGAAAAACTTGAACATGGGATAAAGTTTTTGACTGCTGTTGCACCAAGGGCTCTAGCAGTAACAGTGTTTTCTCCCACACTTGGTGATGCATCTCTAAGGTAGGCAAATTTGCATATTGCCGTATCTGAACTGCCGTGGCTACATCCAGCGGAAGGACCTGGTATAGTACCAGTTGCAGCACCACCTAAACTAAGGAAAACAGGTCTTCCGGTTGTTGTAATCGTCACGGTTAAATTTGTTACATCTACAAAAGATGATGATGTCGTGCTAAAGGTTCCACTACCAGAACTTAACTGCTGCCCCAATGCCGCCCTCTTGCCCTGCGTAACCGCCAGATCAGCTATCTTCCCAGTAGTAACCGCCAGATCATTAATCTTAGCTGTAGTAACCGCCAAAGCATTAATCTTCGCTGTGGTCACGTTCAAGTCTGTTATCTTCGCAGTGGTAACTGCTGTATCTTGTATTTTTACAGTGGTAACTGCACTTGTTCCAATGGTGCTAGCAACTACAGATCCAGCCGCTAAGCCGCCAGAACCTACCTGAACCCCTTTGCCAGTCGTATGATCGTGAGCATCGATAAGGCTAAGAGATGTTGTTATTTGAGTCGGATAATTCGTGTCACCAACGACAGGGCTAGAAAGCAGCATATTTGGCGTAGTCACGGCGAAAACATTGCAAGATAATAACAGAAGAAATAATCTCTTCATTAATCCCTCCCCCAAATTAAACTAGAGGGACACTTGCCCCTCTTAATTAACTAATTACGAGATACCTACGTTAACAATAAGAATCCAGTTGGATACGCCATCGGACATAATGGTTGCGCATTCTTTTGCAGCATTAAGTACAAGCGTTGCAGATCCATCAACCGTATCTGAACCGTTAGGCGTGATGGTTAAGTTGTTGCCAGTTGCTTTGTCGGAGATAACATAAACACGACCAGCGTGCGCAGAGGCAGCAGGAAGAGTAACTGTTTTGGCTGCGCCAGTAGGATCAACTTGAATCCCGTACATAGCACTTGTTGCTACAACGTCTAATGTGCCTGTTTGGAACGCAAGTTTTAATCCAGTGACAGTAGTAGTCCCAACAACGGACGTGGTCGCGTTTAAGTTTGCGATCGTAGCCGTAGTGCTGGTCAGCGTTGTCACTGTGCCAACTGGGGTTGTTGACGACGTTGTGGCTTCCATTGTGGCTGCCCTCATAAATTGCATTGCGCTTACATTAAGTTCTTTCATAAATTTTTTCTCCTTTTAATTAAAGTTTAAACTATTCCGTACTCTGCTTTTACTTCTACCAGCATTTGCGCAACAAGTTCCTGCACGAAAGCTTCATTTATAGACAATACTTTGTTCTCGCTTGGTAAGCCGATACACTCTGATCTAATTACTGTGATATCTGGCTTATCGTTTTGTTTGAGCAAGAAACTAACTTTCACACACGCTTGATAAAACGTTACAATCTTTTCTGATTTAAGGTTCAAATCAGCTTCTATCTCACCCACAACGACTGAGGAATAAATTACGGGCGCTTGTACTACGGCTTCTACTACACTTGAATCTACGATTTTAATATCTGGCATGAAATCTCCTTAGTTAAAAACTACAAAGCCAACTGATGTTTCAGCTGTTGCAGATGCGTTTAATGTTATCGTAAATGAGCCGGCAGCAGGTACAACGTTTTTAACTATTGCCGTCGAGTCATTGGTTCTAACCATTGCATGAACGATGCTACTTGTTGTGACTAAAGAATTTGTAACAACGAGCGACGATGCTGCCGCTGCAAAGTTAACAGTTCCCGAAGGCTTGTTAATAGTTTGAGCGCCTGTTGTGCCGCCTGCTGTGTTTGTCGCGTCCATTGCGATTTTGCCGAAATTGTTTACAGAAAATTTTGAAGCTGCACCGACTTGAAAATCAGCAAGTAGTTTTACACCACTGCCTGTGCTGGTTTCTGTTGGGTTAATTTTTAACGCTGTGTAACCTGCCGTGCTAGTTTGGTTAATTATCGGCGCAATTTGTGCAAATGTTTGTACGCTGCTAGCTGCTGTTAACTCACCAGCCGCTCCGACTGAATCAACGTTTAGGCCTATAGGCGTAGCCGTTACTACACTGTCTACTGTTTGCCGGACGTGGACAAGAGAGCTTGGAGCCGTAATGCCAATACCAACGCTACCGCCTTGCTTAACGGTCATCAGGGTAGAGGCATTGTTCTTAAGTTGTAAAACATCTCCGGTGCTGCTTGCATGAACTTGTTGCACGATCGCAGCAGGATTTGCATCAGCTGCGTCTCTAGTAATTAAAGTGCCAGTCGTTATGGTTTGAACATAAGCATTGCTGCTAGTGCTGGAATTAGAGAGTCCATTTGGAGAGTAAATGGTGTCACCACTAATGATAGATGAAGTTCCGTTTATAACTCCGACGACGTCAAGTTTGCTGGCTGGTGTCGGCGTGCCAATGCCTAATCGTTTGTTGGTGTTATCCCAAAAATAGTTATCGTTGTCTTGCGCGAGTATCCCAGTGGGGTTTACGAAGAGAACTGATCCAGTAGTTCCACCCGTAATTGTCCCACCGATTGGGAGTGGATAACCGAACATGGGAGAGAGGTATGCATGTGATGTCGCACAAGTGAGTAGTAACAGAGTTGTGATTAGTTTTGTAAACATTTTATTCTCCCGACATAACTGCAATTGTCTGCGAACTACCACTAGCGGAACGTGCGTAAATCGCATTCGCATTAGCAATGTTTTGGTCCCAGTTTCCCCCAGCCGGAATACCGATGCCCTCGGTAGCGCCACCACCAGCGGCGAAAGTAATATACATAGTGACGGTCGTGCTCTTGTTCTGTATCGTCAAACATCTACGAAATCGATTCGCAGACAAAATTAATGTCGACGCGGTCGAGTTTACAGTAGCATTTTCCGTCATCGTGAAGTTAGTGCATTGTAGCATTACACTCTGCGCTTGCGCACCGAATGTCACAAAGCTTAGTAGCAATAAAATTTTAATCATTTAACTGTCTCCTTATATTTTTTCAAAAACTCTATGCAGGACTCAGCAATACTCTCAGCATACAGCAAACGCTGCGAACTGAGTAGAGCAGCATCATCTTTGTTATCTGCAAACACTGGCTCCACAAGGCACGCCGGATGATCCATTTTTCTCAGATTAGAAGATCCTCTGTCACCGAACTCCAAGATTTTCAAGCCACGATTAGACTTTCCAGTACGCCCTAGCGCCTCACACACATGAGATTGGACTAAGAGCGCCAGCATCTTGCTATCGTCTGAATGGACGCTATAGAGCGTTTCTGTTCCACGAGTCTTGCCGTCAAACGCGTTTAAATGTAATTCTACAGAAACACCGTCATCATCACTAATCCACGAATTCACAGCCTTGGTGACGCCATCGCGTGTAGTCCTATCCCTCAAGAAAACTCTGCATTCATACCCAGCATCTTGCACAGCTCTGTATATTTCCAGAGAGAGAGTTTTGTTGAAGTGGTATTCAGATAGGTTTATGGGGAAAGTCGCCACTACTCCAGGAGCGTTCTCCTCGTGTCCCACGATAATTCCTATCTTACCGCTCATTATGCCTGACAATCTTAGATTCTATGCGCATTACTCGGTCACGAATTTCTAGCAATAACGTTTCATTACGTTCTTGTTTTATCTTAGTAGTAGTCATATCAGACGCGTTAGCCTCTACTTTCATATACAGAGAGGTAAACCAAAAGACGCCACCAATTATCGCGCCAACTAGGGAAAAGGATACAGCGGAGTTTTCTGTAATTCTCATCACCTAACCCCTATGCATGTTAGGTATCCGTCATAGTCAGCCGATGGTCCAAAAATAGTACCAGCAGTCGTTGAGGTTACAGTTAAACCTGAACTGTTAGCAGCGGCTTTTGTAGAAAAAGTGCAGTAAGGAGCCGACAACCAGGTTCCCGCTGTAAATGTAATTGCACAACTAGTCGTAGATCTATTTCCAATGGTAGCTACAAACACAGAGCTTGTTTGAGATGTAATCGCAGAGGAAGCATCACAATTCAATTCAGCGGCTTCGATTCTTAAAGCTCCAGCGTTACCGCTAGTCACTGAGCCAACTAAAAGAGGCACGTTGATACTTTGAGAAATTGGAATGATAGAAATCTCAAGGTTCCTTACAGCGTCATTAGCAAGAGCACACGTTCCGGCCCCCGAATCTTTTCTGCCCTGAACGTTAAAAGTTAAAGTGCTTTGAGCCGTACTATATTCAAAAACTCCCATCAAAGATATCGGCGCTAAAGCCTGGTTTGTTGTATTATAAACTGCCGTGTAACCTTTTCCAGTAGTGCCATCGTGTATCTGCATCGAGCAGCTATCTCCACCGCCCCCCATTATGTTAGCTCCCTGAACCATGACTAGGTATTTACCAGCGGGAACATTATTAACGACCATCGCTGGAATTTTTGTTCCTGGTGCTACACCTGATCCACTTACAGTTGGAGTTGGGCAATCGGCATCTAAGGCTAAGTTTGCAAAGGACGCGCTTGAAAAAATCCATGTGCAGTTTGCAGTTCCTGCGTATTTCAGAAAACCAAACTGCAGCATTGATTCAGGCCTAATGGCAATCTCTGAAGTTGAGGGAAATCTCATCATCCCAATTTCGTAGTTTTGGGAGGTCAAATCGTTGTAAATAGTGCAGCTAGTTCCTCGCTGCTGTATTGTAAAATCTAAACTTGCTTGTGTCGTTGTGTAAGTAAACGTGCCGGCAAGTCCGCCAGTTCTGTCATTGTTTGAGTTACTTGTGCCTGTGAAATTTGTACCGTCGTATATTCTAAAGTTACAATCCGCAGTGCCACCATAGTTACCTTGAGAATAAACGTAGTAAACGCCTGGAGGTAAATTCGTTACTTTAAAGCCTGGTGTTTTCGCAACAGTGGGCGCTAAAAAGCTACCCGTTAAAGTAGCCGCAGAACAATCTGAATCTGTGGGCATGTCAGCTATTGCTGCAGATGTGCCAGTCCAAACGCAGTTCGCTGCGCCTATTGTTTTCGCAGAACCAACGAAAGAAGCCTGACTCACCTGGCTGATATTAAAAGTGTCGGCTGCGCCTATGTAGCAATCATCAATATAAATAATCGGCTCATTAACGGCCACTGTTTTAAATTGCACAGCTACAGTGCCTGAAGTTGGAGCAATAAAGTTTACCGAAGTTCTTGCGTACGTCGCTTGAGATGTAATCGGTGTGGCTACAGATAGATTTGCAGAACCATCCCATGCCGCAACAGTAAGAGTTGCAGATGCGCCCTGAACATTACAGCTAATAACGGCGTTCTTACCATAGAGGCCTGCTGGAATTGTAATAGCGGAACTGGTTAAAGTCTGAGCCGCAGCTGACCCGTCAAATGAACCTGCTACTGAACCGCGACCTACGTTTGCTGCTGTAGTCGTAGTGGTAAATGTGCCTCCGCTTGCAGTCCAGCCACCAGAACCAAGCTCAAAGCCACTATTATAGATAGTGTTATCTGACGTAAAAGAGCCATTGATATTCTTGATTTGCTTTGTTGTCGTTGTAGAGCCAATGCCAAAGCAAGTAAGTGTAAAAAAAGATGTTAACAATATAAGTGTTTTCATATTAGTTGTTCCTCGTAATTTCGACCCATGCAGAACCATTCCAGATAGCTCGCAGAATATCGTTGTTACCGATAATTATTGATCCGTTAAGAACTAAACCATCACCGTTATCTAAAGTTAACGTGTTCGTATCACTGGTTCCTATAACCGTAATCTCCTGACCTACAGATGTGCCCGCCAAAATCTGAGTAACGGCTGCCGTGCAATCTATTGCTCCAGCGTTGCCGGTAATAAACACAACAACTTTTACGTCAAGCGTTGGAACGGCAGTTGAATTTATACATGTAGCCGCAGAAATAGACTTTGGTGTTCCAGTTGAGCCAGATACTTGTAATCCAGATCCTGCCGCTACCCAAGTACCGTCACCCCTCCAGAAAGTGGAGGCACTTGCTGAAGTTCCTGAGTTCAGATTAGCTACAGGTAAATTTCCACTGACATCGGCAGTTAGAGAGACAGCAGAGACTGACGCCACTCCACTAGTCGATTTCACGACACCTGTGCCTGTTAAAGATTTTAAAAGCTTTCCAGTTGCTCCATCAAAAAGAGCAATCTCACTATTAACTGAGCTAGCTGGGCCGACCACGTCACCAGTGCCGGATACCGCTGCCCATGTACCGTCACCTCTCCAGAAAGTAGCGGCACTTGCTGAAGTGCCTGAGTTTAAATTAGCTACAGGTAAATTTCCACTGACATCAGCAGTTAGAGAGACAGCGCTAAAGGTAGGCGCTCCAGCAGCATTGCCATGCAGAACCGTGCTTGTTGTTCCAAGGGAGCCCATTGGAGATGGTAACACTCCTGCTCCACCACCCAAAACTAAAGCGTTAGCAGTTAGAGCGCTGCTAGATGCTATCGTACCGGCAGCTGTGTAACCTAAAATTCCACCGCTAGTTCCAGAAGACAAATTAGTTCCACCATTGGCGACGGGTAGCACGCCAGAAATATCAGCAGTTAGAGAAACGGCAGAAACTGACGCCACTCCACTAGTTGATTTAACAACACCTGTTCCCGTCAAAGATTTTAAAAGTTTTCCATTTGTTCCATCAAAAAGAGCAATCTCACTATTAACTGAGCTGGCTGGACCGACCACATCGCCAGTGCCGGATACCGCTGCCCATATAGGAACCCCACCAGAAATTGTTAGGACTTGACCATTACTGCCAATAGCACGCTTGGAAAGTACGTTTGTAGCTGATGAATAAAGAATATCTCCAGTTGTGTACGTTGTAATCCCAGTGCCACCGTTGCTAGTATTTAATGCGGTAGCCAAAACCAAAGTACCGTCTGAGGCTATACTCATTCTTTCTATTCCACTTGTTGAGAAACCAAGAGAACCACTTTCCAATCTATACATTCCAACTGCATTATTCCCTACCCCAACGAAACTATATGAAGGAAGCAACGCGGTTCCGGCACCTAAGCGTAATTGTGCATTAGTATTGTCCCAAGTAAATTTAGTAGCGTTTTGCGCAAGAGAGCGTTGAGAGCTACCAAACGGGACGCTGCCGCTCGATATGGGGAAAAATTGTGAATGTGCATTAGGAGCAAGGAATAATCCCAAGAATATAAAGAGAAAAATCATTTCCCCCCCCTTTTTTAAAGACAGGGGAGGAAGCCCTCCCCCATAACAAATTAACTATGCAGTGAACGCGAGTGGCAAAATCTCAAAATAGCCCATAATTTTACCAGCGGTCATAGCTGCAACTGCGATATCGACAATAACTGTTTTCTCAGCAGAGAAAGCTAGCATCGTGCCTGCTGTTACAATTGGTTTACCGATGATGAAGGCACCAAGGGTAAGAGAGGCAACCGCTGTAGCTACAGAATAAGCTACAACAGAACCGTTCTGACCATAGCTGAGAGTAGCTGAACCAGCAGATAATGGAGCGGTAATCACATACTGCCAGTGACGCTTCATCATCCATCCAGCGGGAATAACAACTTGGTTTCCGTTAAAATCAAGTACTGGAATTTCAGATACAGCACCGCCACTAGTAGCGAAGTCCCACTGACCGCGCAGTGTGGTTGAACCAGCTCTTAGAAGCCTAACAAGTACAGCTTTCAATTCTACGTCATCAAGACGATTCAACAAATAATCAATGTTCTCTAACTGACTGGGTAATACGCTCAATACAGGCATTTTCAATCTCCTTTAAATTTTATACAAATCAGGGGGTATTTTAATACCCCCTGTTATTTAACTAATATTATGACCAACTATGCAGGGAATGGAAGCCCGTAGACGATTCCGCATCGGCTAGGACGTTCCAAAACTAAATCGCCATAGAAACAGATATCAACAATGTATTGATAGCCATCCGTTTGACGAATTGTGTAGAACATTAAACCGTCTGGACCAACGCGCTTACGAATAAACCCGTTAGAGTAGATTGTGATTGCATCCATGTCCAAAATGAACATTTCAGTATCGTCCATCTCTTGGATCGCTACGAAAGTTGCCTGACCCTTGGGTCCAATAATGTTAACTTCGGTCCAACCGTATTGGTTAGCCTTCATGTCGCTAGCTTGGCGGAATGCGCCCTTTTCAGCTTGCAACTGAGCCAAGATATAACCGAACACTGTGTACGAGCACACAATCTTATCAGCCATGCCTTTGCCTTTGTTACGAACTGCAATCATCGCATCAAGGGATTTCTCCAAGATGTTTGTGCTTGTCCATGAAGCGCCGTTTACGTTAATCGACTGTAAGTATGGGTATGCTGTTTTTGCCTGACCATACAAGTTTGTAGAACCACCGTTTGCAGCAGACAACAAAGAAGCCTTCAAAGAAGTAAACTGGTTGGATGCTGACTCAGATCCATCAAAAAAGATCTTAGCAGCTTGAGCAACGGTAAAGGCAGAAATGTCTAATACAGTTGTTAATGCAGCATCAGAATACAAAGTGATAAGGTTTGTATTGACGTTAATAGCACCAATCCAACCTTGGAGAGCATTGCTGTTGTTGTCTTTAATAACAACGTTAGCGCCTAGTTCAGCGCGTTCAATACGCAAAACACCAGCAACGCCGCCGGATGTACCGTCTACGTTTAACGCCATGAAAGAAGCGCCGTTTGTGAATTGAAGTGATAGGGAGTTCTTGAAGTAACCCATCAAAGAATCAATTTCACCAGGTAGCAGTTTAACAAGAGATTGCTCATTAACCTTGCCGTGTTGAATTAAATCTTTTTCAAAGAACTTGAGTGAACCCCAAGCTTCTGGCTGAGAGGTGATCTCGCCACGGACATAAACACCCTGACGGATGTTAGCAACTGATGGCAAGCCACCAATTTTAACAGTTGAAGGACGTGCGCCTTCAAAAGGAACAATCAATGTTCCGCCGAGCCAGTTATTGTCTTTTTTGCAATTTGATAGGAAGTAATCCCGTTTGATAAGTGCTTCGCGTAGAAGACTATTGGGGATGTACTGGTTTAGCATTGCGCTAAAATTCTGTAGCGTAGCCATATTGTACTCACTCTCTTAAGGTTCATCGTAGACCTCAAGAGAGTGTCTAGACGAACTAATCTTCCATGTTCTGGTTCCCAAAGCTGCTTGCTAGCTTCTTTAGGTCTTCGAGTGTTCTAACGGCGGGTTTAGTGCCAGAAGATCCTCTTCCAAGAGCCGGAATGGTTGGTTTATTTGTTGATTTTACAACCGTGTTAGAAAGTCCAGATGAGCTTTGCGAGCTTCTCTGTGAATTGAGCTGGATAAACGGCTTTATCTCAGCTACCAACGCCGCTACGACCTCTTGCGGGGGTACGTATCTCTGCGTTGCCTGGCACATATAATCGCCCTGTTGCATAACCCTCTTGCGGAAGGCTCCAGAGCCATGTGTACCATCGTATGCCTGTTCGACACTGGTAACTTCAGGATTCTGCATAGTTGTCTGCATTTCATTATGCATTTGCCGCATCTCTAACTGTTGAATTTGCGATACCAACCCAGAGTTCTGCTGCTCGAATCCTACTGCTGACCTACGTGCCTCTACCCCTTGATTGTAACGGGATCTTTCTTCTAACGTCAAGTCTTGCTCTTTAACTTTTTCCAAAACCCAAGCTGCGACGCGCTTGGGGTCGATAGCCATTAACTCAAAAACCTTATCGTAGTCGTCAATTCTTGCGTACTGGCCGGCAGTTTTAAGTTGGTTAATTAAGCCAGAATGTTGACTCTGAAGCTGGTTTCTTGATTCTGAAATCTCTTCTATTCCAGAAGCCTTAGTGTAAAGCTCACGAAGTTTCTCTTCTTGTAACTTACTTGTTACGCCAATCCTAAGAGACTCATCAAACTCAAGCTCTTTATCTTTTACCCTGTACTTATAGTTGGGCGCATAAGATTCTTGGTCTGGATCTTCCTTATCATCACCAACAACGGCATCACCGTCACCATCACTACTCAATGATTTCTCTACAGCAGCAGACTCTTCTTTGTCGGCTTCACTGACAAACGGCTCTTCCTTTGATTCCTCATCTTTTAAATCTGGATCTGTTGATCCACTGCCAGCAACATATGCTTCTGGACCGCCACCAAGGCCTGAACCACCTAAAGTACCCATAATTTTTTTTCCCCTTTTTAGTTAATTTTAATCTTCTTTAAAGATATTCGGATCTAAGAAAGTAGCGATAGCCTCAAGGGATGCTCTATTTTCACTTCTGTTTAGTTCTTTGAGTTCTGAAATCAACATCCTTTTTTCTAAGGGTGTTAATTTAAAGTCCGAACCGACTAACCTTCCATCGTCTACCAATTTATTGATGAATGGAAAATCCAGTAGAGCGTCTCTAGTAGTTTTAAGTTTGTCCTTCATCTACATGCCACCAGGTAAAAGATTCAACTGTGGGTCCTGTTGCTGTGGTTGCTGTGGGTCCTGTGGTTGCTGTGGGTCCTGTGGTTGCTGTCCAGACTGTGCTGATCTGTTGATTGACAGTTGGTCTTCTTGAGACATGCTAGCTTCAGCGGCCATGGTAACCCCTTGCTGCTGAAGTTTCTGCACTAACCAATTAAGAGCATCATACGGAATGGTTGCGCGGGTTGTTCTAGAAGGCTTCAATGGGTCTGACACATAAATATCAGCCTTAATAAGGGCACCGGTCATCGGTATTAAGCCTTGTTTCTCTAGATAAAGTTGCTTCTGAATCTCTGCTTGCATTTCACGATGTGCCTCACGTACCAAAACGTAGTTCTCTTTAATTTTCTGATCCAAAAATCTAAAGTCAGGTGAAATAATTCTATTGGTTAATCTCTTAATAATATACTGGTGATTCTGCTCTTCAATGGGCTCAGGCAAGTCACCCCTCTCTAGTGACAAGATAATATTGTCAGATATATCAGTATTAAGAGTAAGTCCTGCCATAGCCTTGTCGTCGTTAAGATATGGCATAGCCCTAAGAACCTCACCAATGGCATCTGGCTCAAGCTTAGATCCAACGTATTGCAGAGTCTGAGAGAAAATCATCTGACGACCAATCTTAGACTCAATGTCTTCGTTTGAATCTTCGATGACCACTTGAAAGTCTAATGGTCTGGTATTCTTAAACTCAGAAATATTTACCTGTTCTTTTTTACCGACTATCTCGATAATCATGTCATCAGGCAAATAGTGTTTCGCCAAAGACAGGAATGAATTAGCAAATCGCTTTAAAAAGCTCTCGATCTTCTCGGTATACCTTGAGTATTTCTTGCGCTGTGATGCGCTCTTGTAAAGTAAAGCATAAGGATCTTGCTCGCCCTTCTCTGCCTCGTTGTAATCCATATCGGCCAATCTGTAGATTTCCTCGATATTGAAAACCATATAATCCATATACTGGTTACCGGATCTTCCAGGAAGAATGGTCGGCATTGCTCCGGTAACAGATACGCCACGCACACCAGGAATCAAGGCACCAGAAGATAACTTGCTACCGGATTGCGTAATTAACTTATCGTCACCCAAAGTTATTTGATGCTCTGCCATTTTACTAGCAGACCGATTAATCTCAGCTTGGCAAGGTCGGAACTGCTTAATTATAGATCTACCCCTGGCGGAAGACTGCTCTCTCTCACAGCATTCGGAGATAATTGGAAATATCCCAAAGGGTAACTCTCCAGAGTCAAGAATTCCAGCCGATGTTGTAAGATAATAATACCCCTTAGGATAAATAATAGAAGGACGAAAGTAAAAACATCTAAGCAAAACCTCATTATCGTCCGCTTCTCTAAAGCCACCTTCGGAATAATTAAACACTCTAAACGTTTTGCCTCCGCCGCCTTCGATAAACTTAATTTTTTCTTCATTGCCTTTATATATCTTCCTTAACTTTTGTTTGTTACCCATTTTATCTACGATGATAAAATCCGACTTTTTAATGTCTTCACAGTCTGGGTCACGCTTTACATTAAAACCAAAGATGCGCTCGAAAACAAAGTCACCACTCATCTGCGGTTTTGAATGATCTGGAATTTGCTGTCCCATTTCATCCATAGCGGGCTGACCATCGTCACCAAGCTTGCCTTCGTAGCCCTTATGAAACCCCTCGTTGGGATCCCAATATATGTACACATGTGTCTCGCCAATGGTGAAGAAATCATCCACCAAGTCGCCTCGCAAAGCCTTAATCTCGTGGCGAGTTACGGCGTCTTGCCAAACCGCCTGGTTAAGCTCTGCGGCTTTCTGATCTTGAAGATCTGAATCCGTTTTTGCTTTCATGCTCACACCTGGTGCATAATTCTGAACCGAGTTTGAGAAACGCCTCACGATTTTCCCCAAATGGTTTTTCGTCAGTCTAACCCTTTGATCTTCGTTTATGTTCCCCTGCTCACGCTGCCGATTCCACATTTTGGAAAGCCTGTTTGGGTAATGGTTACCGGAAACTAGAAGTACGTTACTTCTCATCTCAGAAAAAACCGCTGCATCAACTTCAGATGCCTTACGATACAAATCCTCAAGCTTCGAAAAAGTATGTACGGCGCTAGCCTTTGGATCAGGGAGCTGGTCACTATTATTAGAGTCACTATTATTAGAGTCACTATTATTAGAGTCACTATTGTTAGAGTCTTCATCTCTAGATGAATATGGTGAAGTTGGCGGTTTTATATATGCCATAATAATTCCTTATTTTAATTCGTTTTGTTTGTACGATGCACGTCTGAGAATTCGACTTGATTATCTTGTATTTTCTGCATTTCTTCTTCCCAAGCTTGAGGATTTTCAATCATAAGCTGATCCATAGCCATTTGAGAAAGCTCTCGCAGCAACTCAGGATGAGTTTCCGTGGGATAACCCGAAGCTATAGGCGATTCAGCAGGGATAGGCTTGATTGCCTTTAGAAGACCATTCCTAGTTGTATGCGGTTGAGGGGAAAACGCAGGATCTAATGTCAGACTTATGTCAACATTATTTATGGGGTCTGTAACCTTAATGCTAGTTACACCAAACTTAGAACACAATTTTACAAGAAGAGAAACTGTCTCAATTGTGACATTTTTAGTGTGTTTTTTATACATTGTGGCCAAAATACCACGAATTTTCACAAATTGTCGCCGTAATACTCCTCAAAATCATATCCAGCAGAGTTGTTGAAATCTGACATCTCTTGTTCTATTGAGGCTTCGTTTGATTCCTGCTCTAAGGAAGATGATCTTATGTTCATGGTACGCTTGCGTTCTTCGTCAGCTTCTTCGTCAGGAGTCTTGGCTACAGGAGCCCTGTAATCGTCTTCCTTCACTTCACTAAGCTCCGTTATCTTAGCCCAGTCCAAAGGGAGCTTAGAGATAGCATATCTAAGAGAATCACATAAATCCCAATGATGCTCTCCTGGTCGAGGCTTGGGAGAGTCCACAGTCATCGTATTAAGTTCATCGACAAGCTTCTGAGTCTCTAGGTGATCCGATGGAAACGGCAATGCCTTAGGTGGCTTAGGCGGCACATACAGCACCATCGCCTTCGTGCGAAAGAGCGAGTCAAGAGCCGCTATACCAGTCGTCCTACTCTTATCAGCCTTCACAAACGGCAAACCCCTTGAGTTAGCGATCATACCAAGATCAGGACACGACCAATCGTAATAAGCAGACACAACAGGATAACCTATCGTCTTCACTATCGACTCATATTTAGTAACGACATCATCGGCAGTCGTCTGTACCCTATCCCCTCGCCACGCCCTCACAACTCGCAACCTAGTACTACTCGAATCCATAGCCACCACAACGATTGAAGACGGGTTGCCACTTGAACCACCAGATCCGTAATCAACACCAGCGTAGTAAAACCAATCCGAACTCTTAATAGGATGATGCGGCTTCACATTCACATCATCATCAAAACCCTGATACACCCTACCTGTATCCACCACAAACCTACCAAGCACCCGCTTAGCTATCTCATTCTTGTTCCCCAACGTACGCTCTCGGTTCTTAATCCGCTCCACCGTCCAAGGTGACTGCGAACCATCACTGTACTCAATACAGTCATACATAGACACTGACCAAACCCGCGTCTGCTCATCATCCCACTCCGTACGATTCTCTACCACGTCCTTCCAAAACTTCTGACCTTGAGTCGCCGTGAACGCCGCACTAAACATCCCATCCTTCGCATCAATCCGCATCAACAACTCAGGCAAAAGATGCACCGGCATCTCCTCATCTACCAACAACCAATAAACCGTACTCGATTGCAAGTTCTCCTCACGAATCCCGTAACTCTTGAACTGCAAGGTAATACCCGTATTAAACACGATACTATCTACTTCTTTATGTGCGACAGTATGATCCCAACCAAACAACGGATGGCCCTTAAACTCATCCTTCGGTAGGTAAAGCTTCCACTTCTCATGAAACTCAGTAGTCATAGACGTCCGGTCAGGACCGAATAACCACCAAAGAGACGGACGCTCACCCTCCCAAGTACCAGCAAGCTGCTGCTGAGTATGCACGTTACTGTTAACAGTCCACTGACCATCAAGGTTCGGCCAATACTTCTTCCAACATGAAGGATCAGTCGCCACACGAATAGCCTTACGATAATGACTGGATGACTTACTAATCTGGTTAGCCGCCACCAACACCTGCCGCCGCTTGGTACACTCCCAAAACTCATCAGTCCAAGTATAAGTCTTCCCATTATGCGCATAAATATGCGGCAAACAATGTTGTAATCTCTTCTGCTTCTCAAGAATCTCTAACTTCTGAAGCTTGAGCCGAATCAAATCTTCCCTGTTAGGATCTATCATAAACGCTCATCTACCTTAATCTCATCTACCTTGATCTCATCTACCCCAATCTCATCTACCTTAACACCGCTGCCCTCTATCTCAGCAATGCGCTTATTAATCTCTTCAAGCCGATCTTGATTCGCCCACTTCTTCATCTGACCAGTGTCGTGAGTCACGTTAATACTCTTCTGCACAATCCCACCATGCTTGCGCATGTCCAGGAACGCCACAGCCTTTAACATCAGCTCTGCGCCCTTATGGTCTGTTATCACTAACCTTCCAGACGTAGGGTCTGCATGACCTATCTCCGCATCTATCAAAGCGCGTAGTCTACTTAATCCCTTCTCTAATGCTTCGTCCAAAAAACTTTCATAGCTCGCAGGAGGCTGCAAAATCCAAGGTAACCGCCTTGACGTGTCCTCAACACACGCCCACACATGCGCACTAGTCGCACCTATCGTCACAGCTATATTCTCCAACACCATCCGAACACCAAAGGCTTGCGCCCGCTCATACTCCCTCCAAAAACCAAGGCGCACACGGTTCGTAAACGCATCAGGCTTCACCTGGCGCTCTAACTCGTCTATCGGCATAAACAACAAGTCACGGTCCACCCTACCAATAAGAGAGGCCAACCTAACAGGCGCTATCTCCAAAATAGACCGGGGACCAGTGGCATCCTCTGATAACTGCGACTCAAGCAATGATTTTGTTTGCATGCGAACAAGTATAGCACGTTTTTTTTCCCGCTTTTTTTCTGTGCTTTTTTTCTGTGCTTTTTTTCTGTGCTTTTTTTCTGTGCTTTTTTTTCGTGCGCTGGAAAGGGGATGTAAAATTTTTTTTCAAATTAATTTCAGGGTACTACCCCCCCCTTAAACATTTCGCTATTCAATAATTAAAACTCAATCTCAAATTTAAAATTTAAAAATAAAAAATAAAATAAAAAATAAAATAAAATAAAATAAATAAAAATAAAATACCTCGAAAAAATAAATAAATATTTTAATTATTCGGGCACCGAATTAATTCGGTTCACCGACGCCGATGCCGGCATGCTTGCCGGCGCGGGCGTCTGTTATCTTTTAAAGTTATCTTCTGCATTTGGCTATCATAACTAAAATGCAATACCAAAAGAGAAAAGTTAGCATTTGAAACCTCTCATAACTGCCATGTTAATTATGGCAAAGCCTGGTGTGGTATTCATAAGCTTTGCAATCTGTTTATCGTTTCCGCGCATCCCGCTATATTTTAAAAAGTATTTCGCTGCTCTTACTACTAACTCTGTGTCTGTATTTGTTTCTGTGTTTGTATTTGTATTTGTGCTCATGTCGTACATAATGCAGTACTTGATTTATTGTGTCAAGTATTATTTAATCTCGCAGTTAATACACTAATTAATTGCGCCTTATATTGCGCTGCTAAAGACTTATTACCAAAACGTGAGCTTTCTAACCAAGCTAGCAACGGTCCTGCGCTTGCTGCATATGTCAAGCAATTTTGTCGTAGTTCGTGTATTGGTTCACAACTCATCCACTGCACGCATTGCCAAAGATCATGCTCGATTTGTTGCATGCGAGTTGGAGTTAGAAACTTGTTGCTGTATTTCATGCTGTTATTCATGCTGTTATTCATTATGTTATTAATGCGGTACTAACCCGATTTCTGAAAGCGCGTCAATTCCAAAATCGCGGAAATCGCCTCATCCGGCCGCATTTTCGAGTCTTTTGCCGCAAATTATCTCCACTGAGCCGCAAATTATAATTATAACGCGCTGTAGCCATTTGCGGCTCAATAGCGCTAAGCCGCGCTAGGCCGAAAATGAAAAGCGGCTTAGTCAACTATCTGATATTAGGTATGACACATTGCAGCGTAAAACACTCTTAAGTATATGTATATATACATATATATATATATATATATAATATAATAATATTATTAAAAAGCCTACTAGGCCGACTAGGCCTACGATTATACACGCCCTTTTTCTCACCTGAACAAAATCAATACCTTATATTTATACATTTATATGCTATTAGAAAATAGTGCGTCCTGTGCGTCCTAATGTTTTGAGACGCGCATAGTTAAAACGGAAAAGCATCTTTTTCCCCATCTTTTTCTCCATCAACAATGGGACTAATATCTTCAACAATTGGTTGTGCTTGTTGGTTAGCTTTGCGCCAACCAATGGGGCGGCCAGGCCCACGTCGCGCTTCGTCGCCGCCTGTAGCAGTAGCGCTGCCAGTAGCGCTGCCAGTAGCGCTGCCAGTAGCGCTGCCTGTAGCTTTGAATGCTGCAAGAGCAGCTATGAGGCATTCAGAGCGCATCGATGCTTGCCATGATGCTGTAAGTGTCTCAATAATTTTAGTTGGCGAGTCAAAAATATTGAGCAATCGGTACGCTTGATCAAAAAAACGATATGAGACTATTTCAGTACCGTTTCGATCGGTTACAGCTTTCCGTAGCGCTCTTAAGGCATTGGCAATGCCTAGATCAGGGCAAATGATGTTTTCTACAGCAGAATCATAATCGATTGGTAATGCGCAAAATCTAGATAATGTCGTGGCATCTAAACGTGACCGTGCAGTGTAAACCGAGTCTGCACCTTTCCCGAATGTATTGGCGGCTGAAATAATAAAACATCTAGGATGTTTTTCGATCGTTTCGCCATTGATTGGGTTAAACATAAATTTGCTTGATGTTTCCAAAATTACAGACGCTGCCATCAACAAATTTGCGTCTGCAGCGTCTAATTCATCTAATAGAAAAATTCCACCGCTACGCCAAGCCGTGACAAGGGGTGACTCTTGGTAGCCGTTTGGCGTTTGTCTGCCAAACAACCACGTTTCCGATGCACCAGCGCTCAAGCACAACGACGTAAATGACAATCCCATCGCTTCTGCCAAAGAGGCGGCTAGTTGAGATTTACCACATCCTGCGGGACCTACGAGCATTACCTGCAAACCAGCTTGTACCATACCGATTAGAGTTGGTAGCATAGGGTGCATTGCGCTGCTTAACTCACGAGTGGCCGCATCGTTGATTTTAATATGCATAATAGGGCGCGCTACGCCGCTAATAGCGCTTAATTTGGCGTCAACGATGGACATCATTGTCTCGATCTTTGTGTCGGCCTCCGTGAGCGCTTGCATCACTGCGCTTGCCGCAGCGGCGGAAGCTGTTTTATATATTAATTGAGTGAGTCTTGGATCGCTTGATTGCATTGTAGACGCGCCGTTAATGGCCGGGTTTGTTGCGGTATCTTCAGTAATAATTGTAGTTTGCATTGGGGTCCTTTGTGCTTGTTTGTAAAAAAGTTGATAAAAAGCATAATGGATTAATTACTAGATTAAGTCAAGCATTATTTACGTTATTATTTACGTTATTATTTGCTTGACACTACATTATGTAGTGGATTACTCACTTACGCATGATCAATCATACGGTTTTAAGTAACGAAGATTTTGTAAAAAAATACGGTAATTTGCACGACAATGGAAAACCTGTTTTTGTAGCCCATGTGTCTGGTGACGCTTGGAAGATATTTGGTAATGGTGCCAAAGTTACCAGAACAGACGACAGCTTTGCGGGCGGGACCCAAACCGATTTATATGCGGCATTTGAGGGTAAAATTAATTTGGTTCCTTATCAAAAGGCGCTTGAAAAAATGTCTGCTCTAAACATCAAGGCTGGTTTTTCCGAGTCGCGAAAACGTAAACGTATAATGTCCGACACCGACGGGGATTGGGACATTGACAAACGGTGGGAAATTGCGCCGTTTAATTCTACTATTAAAAAAAATATGCCAATTACTAGCGTCAAAATCAATTGTGATTTTAGCATTCCTGCATCCATAAATTCCGCCGATATCATGGATTATGCAGCATTATGCTGGTCTGTAATTTCTAGAATTGAATCGCAGGGGATATCGTGCGAAGTGAATCTGGTTAATATATCAAAAGATTTGGATTATCGTTTTACTCATAACTTATACATGATTTATAATATTAAAAAGGCGGGCACATACCAAGATTTAAATTCCATGGCGCGCTTTTTTTCGTGTAATTTTTATCGACGAGCAATTTTCCAGATAATGAATGAAATTCCAAAGTTTTATGGAAAAACAGCATGTGGCGGATTGGGGACTCCTGTTCATGGCGCTTTTTATGCAATCCCTGGTGAGATAAATTTAGCTCCCAAAATTGTTCAAAGTGAAATCGATTTTAATGATCTTGAGAAAAAAATAAATATAGCAATGGGTGTAGAATAGAAATGAAATACAATCGAGTTCTTCCACGGGACGCCTTTAATGAAGCAAACTATTTAAAATGCATCGGACAGTTAGAGCTTAATCAGGGGCTCTCAGAAGCACATTCGGTTTTTGATGGCGCACCGTTTGACTTTGGAATGTCTGAAGATGGCGAGCTTTATTTGCTCAACTATTATTGGAAAACAGAAAAAAATGACAAACTGTATTTTTATAGAGGATTAAATAGTAGAGAAAAATTCCCTCTTTTCATAATTTTCAATGAAGAATTGATTAGCGTATTTGAAATTGACGGGACATTGTCAAAAGAATTTTTGAAGATTTTTAAACAGTAACTAAAATAAGGAGAATAAAAATGGAATACAGTTTTAATTGCAATGTAGGAAAGTGCGATTATGAAATAAAAGTAATGGACACAACACATTGCAAAATAAGACCGATTGAATGCGAGAAATTCGGAACTGCAATGCACATCATGCAATTGCAGAAAGATTTTGTGGACCAATTTAGAATGAATGGCGTTATTATTGATAACCGTTTTAGGTTTTCAGAAGCGATATGAATTTAAACTTCCAAAGGGGAATTAAAATGAAAATAATTAAATTGGAAGATCTACAAAGGCTGATTAATAGAATTAATAAAATTAAAAAAGCGCCTATGGAAACTTATAAAAAAGACGATAGCAAGCTTATCGCACAGATCGGAAACTTTCATATAAGCAGTGCTTACGGTGGCCATTCGTTGCACTGTATTGTAAGTAAAAACGGCGCGACTTCAGACGTTATGCAAATCGGGCATGTGTCAAAAAAAGAACTTTATAATTTGCTACATGCCTATTTACGCGGAATGGGAGAATAAAAAAAGCTACATAGGAGTTTTAATCCTATGTAGCTTGACCGAGGTTTATTTTATCAATAAACCAATCGTTTGCGGCGAATGAGTCCTCATAAGAGATAGAGACTCGTTCGCCGCTCGTCAAGCGAAAAGAGGGTTAAGTAATGCTATTTGGTAAGTACGCGCGCAGGTATTTTGAGCAAGGATTTCCGGTTTTTCCCGCTACGCAGGGAGAAAAGGGAACTTTTGTTAGTGGTTGGAATGAGTTTTCGAAAATGCTCCCAACCGAAAAACTTTTCAGCATATGGGAGCGCGAATACTCGGAATGCAATATCGCTATGGCGATGGGACCAACGAGCGCGTGGGCATTCGATCTCGACACTAATAATCCAAAGGTGTTGGAAATTGTCTCTGAGTACACAAAAACGTGTGATGATTTCACGCGTGTAGGTTCAAAAGGTTTCGGAATTTTTTTTCAGTACGAGAAACAATTTGAGCAAGTCAAAAAAAAGAAATCGGCATTTAAAGATTGCTGGGATTTAAAATTATCTAATTCCTACATGCTAGTAGCGCCATCTGTTTTTAATTGTCCTAAAACCAATAAATCGTACACGTACAAAGACACTCTTGAGGTACTTAGTGATGCACAGCCTCACAATTTGCCATTTTTTAAGGGTGGTTTGTCTGCCTTAGAAGAGATGCTTGCACGCATAGAGCAGTTTGCAGCTTTATCCGGTGAGTTTAGCGCCACAATGGGTGCCAATGGGCTGACGCCGGGCGCTGGTAGGTGGAATTCTCTTTCCGCTTACGTTTGGCAGTCCCTGCACAGCTTGACGCCAACTGAGACTATCAGCGCGGTTCTGAGATACGACGAGTGGAAACATTTGGCGCATGTTGAAGGACCGTGGTTTAGAGATAATACTCAACCACATAGAGGCAATCGACTAAAGGCAGCTGAGCGAATGGTTGACGACGCCTCTAAAAAATTAGTCAAACGGGGTGGCGTGGTAATGACTCATGAGCAAAAAGAAAATTTGAACATAGCAATAGATAATTTGCTAGTAACAGATAATCAAGAAATCGAGCTTGGTGAGCAGTACAAAGAAACTCCTCCGCTTTTTTCTCCGATAATTCCAAAGTTTGGCGCGATAGAACTAATTTACGATTACGCGAATGCTATGAATGCTAACCCTATACCGAGAATAGCCATAGCCGCTCCGTTAAGTGTTTTAAGCGTAATGATCGGCAATAAATTTAAGCTGCACGATAACTGGACTAATTTATTAATCACTGTAATTGCGCCGGCAAGCTTTGGGAAAAATGCGGTCAAAACTACAATTACAAACATTTTAGATGGGCTTGGCGACAGATCAAGTTTATTGCAAGGCGCTTCTGATTTTGCGTCTAGCGAGTCTTTCATGCAGGGGATGAATAAACTACGCGCGCGCACAAGGGTTAACGTCTGCGACGAGTACGACAGCTTAATCACCAAAATGGTGAAGGGCTTCGGCACATGGGGCGCTTTAGAGAAAAATATATCAAATAGTTTCACCGCCTCAAAAGGGAAGTTCGGAAGCAAACATGCCTCTGGGGTGGCTAGCCGGCAAACGGAAATACGGAATCCCTGCATCACAATTTGTGGACTAGCCGCAACAGGTGGTTCAAGCGAAAACATAACTGGTGAGGGCATTGACGCAGGTTTTTACCCAAGAACTATTTTTTTAAGAGATAATTACGACAGCGTAGATTTTACAAAAAGAAAAAAACTCAGTGAAATAACAAAGCCAAAAAACTTACAGGTCATTTTGGATATGCTAGCGCCACTGAATAATACCGATTACCGATTCACTGCTGAGTGTAAACGTGTTGGCGAAACAGAAACAGAATACCAAAACAGAATTAACAGAGAAGAGATTTTTCAGGATTTCACAAATGGTGGAGTTATTGATTTATCTCCGAAACAAACCGATTCACTTGGTTTCGTGCCATATGACCTTCCATTCAGCGAAGGGGTTAAGGACCTGCTAGACGAGCTAGACTCTTATGTTTCCAAAAATGGACGCGAGTTAGGTAAGGATTATCCAGGGATAACATCATATTGGGGGCGCGCTTTAGAAATTACGTTTAAGCTCGCAAATATATACACGTTTAGCCAACAACTTCCCCTTATTTCTTCTGCAAAGAAAATAACAGAGGAAATCCTAACGTATAAACTAGACTTCCTTGCAAACACCGATGCATTCCACGAAGAAGAAAAAAGAGTTCTAACTGAAATCCTAGCGACAACGGTTATCCCTGCTGGGTTGTACGATGTAATAGCCGCTTGCAAACCTCCGGTGCATTTCGGTGAAGTTTCGGCTACAGCCATTTTATGGGGCTATTGGCTGTGGGCTTCTCAGATGGCCGATTCAATGCCAAGTGTCACCGCAGCTGGTGGCGATGAAATGTACAACGCCGTTCAGAAACTAATAGATTTCGTTTACAAAAAAAATGAGTGCACAAAGCGTGAGATTGGAAAAAACAGAATCTTAAAAAATATTCAAATTTACATGCGGCCAGCGGTTTACAAAGAAGCTCTTGAGACAGGGCAAATAGAAGAAGTGATTCTGTCTACTAGAAAAAACGGTAGCAATGGTCTTTTAAAATACTGCACACCACGACGAGCGGAAGAACTCAGGGCAGTCAATCCACAGCCAAAAAATAATGTTATGGAATTTCCTAACAAAATAGTTGACATAAATTTGCTTTAGGATGTAATGGATTATGTTATGGATATTATGACGTTAGAAATAGCACTAGATCTTGTCGCTGAGGGAAATCAGGAATGCATTTCTTGCGGGGGTACTGCTACGGGTGTTTGTCATTTTGTTCCAGGGGAATCACACAGATTAAGGCTTCCTGCTAACTGTGAGTTTTTTTGTCCGGTTTGCTCGAACTGTGGGGAAGATGATGTCTCTAAAGAAATTATTGGCTATTATTCTAATATCAACTGAGTGGATTTTTGTGATTACATTTTTTATTGCTTTACTTTGCACGTTTAGTAGTGTACTTGATCGCTAACAATTTTTAACCAAAGGGAGAAAACGAAATGAAAACAACACCAACTGTTACGGCTAAACAACAAGGGCAAATTTTACGGAACTGGGCGCTAGCGCAGGATATGACTTTTTACGCCATTGCCAAGAAAATTGGTATTAGTCATAGTGCTTTCTACAATCTGCTAAAAGGATCAAGTTGCCCAAAAGAGCGAACAATTAAGCTTCTGATTAAAGTCACTGGAATTAAAAACTGGAAACTAGCAAAGCTTGGCAGACCGGCTAAAAAATAATGAAGACTTTCAATTCACGGGAAATCAAGCAACAACAGCTAAAAATTCTAGTGTACGGTATTCCTGGCATTGGTAAAACGTCGCTTGTGAAAACCCTACCGGATTATTGCAAGCCAATCGTGATAGACGCGGAAGGCGGATTGCTGTCACTTTCAGGCTTTGACGTAACGTCTGTCAGGCTGTCAGAGGACAGTGAGGGTAATCCGGTTCCGCAAACCGCGCGACATAGGCGACTTGGAGAAATCTGTGTCTGGCTTAATTTGGCGGAAACAAAGGAAAAATACAATACAATTTATCTAGATTCTCTAACGGAGCTGGCTAAAAATTTCCATGAAAATGCTAAGGAAGAGTCACAGAAAGACGCTGACAAAAAAGGCAAAGAATTGGATAAATTTTTAGAGTTTCGTTTGCTCGGTGAGGGCATGGTTAAAATCATAAAATATCTGCGAGATATCCCGCATTATCATGTCGTCATGACTGCCTTGGAAGAACTTGACGAAGACAAAGAAACAGGAAGGCGCTTTTTTGGTCCTGACCTTGGACAGGGCAACGTAGTTAAAAAAACGGTGCCAGGAATTTTAGATGAGTTATTCCGTTTGACGTTCGACGATAACGGGGAGCGTGTATTGCTTTGTCAAACAACGGCGAGAAGTGTCTGCAAGGACAGATCGGGAAAATTAAATGCAACAGAAAAACCAGACCTTAGTACTATTTTTGACAAAATTAATTCCGTTAAGCCTCCTGTTATTACTAAGTAACTGTAATCCCGCGACGGGGGGTTATGTTGCATATTACCAAGTTGGTACTAAAGGCATGTTGGCGCAGTGTAAAACCGTTTGGTCGGATTCATGTGGAGTTAGGTTAAAGGATTGTATTAGCGGACGTAGTTATCGTTGTTTGTTAAACGTTGAGGAAAGAAAAAATGACTCTAAATGATTCTCAAAAAGATTTAGTAAGAAAGCTTTTTAAGGAAGGACACGGCCATTCTACGATTTGCATAAAATTAAGGTTACCTCAGGGCGCTGTCAGACTTTTCCTTGCTGGTGAAGGACTTCACAGGTCTTACGAGGAATCTAAACGCGTTAAACCAAACGGACCACCAAAGGAGGAAAAGAAAGTATTCTCTTCCTTTGGTGAATCCATGAAACACCTTCTAAAGACTAAAGACTAGTGCGTAAAAACTTAGTCAGAAATTTAGAAAAAAATTACTACCCGCCAAAAAGATTGAAGGTTAAAGAATGTGACCTTTGCTTAAAGCCTGGTGTTTACGCAATTAGAGATCGTTGCGGGCGCAGAGTCGATCGAATGGATCAACGTTGCAGAACGCATGTCGTTTATTTCGACGACGATTCTCAAAACAGACTGCATTTAATAGTAGCGCCAGGGGCTAGCACTATGTACGCAGATTAATAATTTAAAAGAGATACTTGAAAAACAAAGGAGAAAAGAAAATGAGTGAAAATAAAATTGGTAATAATTTAATTGGTAGGCCCGTAATTGTGAGAGCAAACGTGGCTGGAGTGCATGTAGGCCTGCTGCAAGAAATTAACGGCACGTCTGTTATTCTGACAAATGCCTATAGACTGTGGAGAGTTTATACTCGCGACAAATCAGGTTCGGTTTCAGACATCGCGGCTAATGGCTTAAAGGATAAGGCGGATCATCAAATCGGCGCGAGATTAAACAGCGTTCTAATTGTTAATCCTCCTGGTCTAGAAATAGCTGAGATGACAGATGACGCTTACAAATCTGTGTCCACTTTTGTTTCCATTTAACTATGTATTACATCAACGGTAGCGGTTACGGTTACGGTTACGGCGGCGGTTACGGTGGCGGTGATGGTGGCGGTGATGGTGGCGGCGGCGACTGTTTCGGTTACGGTGACGGTTACGGTATCGGCAACGGTAGCGGTGAAGGTGAAGGCGGCGGTTACGGAAGCGGTAGCGGTGACGGTTACGGTAGCGGTTACGGTTACGGTAGCGGTAGCGGCAACGGTTACGGTTACGGTTACGGCATTTGCGAGTAGAGGATTTAAATAATGGATTACATCGACGGTAGCGGTGATGGTTACGGTTACGGTTACGGTTACGGTGCCGGTAGCGGTTACGGCATCGGTAGCGGTGACGGTGGCGGTGGCGGTGACGGTAGCGGCTACGGTGACGGTGATGGTTACGGTTGCGGAAGCGGTTACGGTTACGGTTACGGTGACGGTGAAGGTAGCGGTGAAGGTAGCGGTAGCGGCGTTTGCCAATAGAGGGAATTAACTATGGATTACATTGACGGCAGCGGTGATGGTTACGGTTACGGTGCCGGTTACGGTTGCGGTTACGGTAGCGGTAGCGGTTACGGCGGCGGTAGCGGTGATGGTAGCGGTAGCGGTTACGGCGGCGGTAGCGGTGACGGTGAAGGTAGCGGCGGTGGTGAAGGTGACGGCATTTGTGAGTAGAGGGAATTAACTATGGAATATATCAACGGTAGCGGTA
>Ga0163151_10001756_pt1 | contig 35798 bp, 31 predicted proteins | sample OliLakLV19MP5IB2_FD_145596 | JGI IMG/M metagenome (GOLD analysis project Ga0163151, IMG submission 145596) | Freshwater microbial mat bacterial communities from Lake Vanda, McMurdo Dry Valleys, Antarctica - Oligotrophic Lake LV.19.MP5.IB-2 | ecosystem: Environmental > Aquatic > Freshwater >... | reverse complement strand
GACGGGAATCAGCTACAGCGAGAACTACGAGGAGAAGGGGTTGTTTGATCGCTTGATGGGCCGGTTGCGCGCGGTTGTTCTGCCCGGCGAGAGCTTCGCGCCGGTGGTTCCGGTGGCGCTGGAGTGAAAGGGACGCCATGCCGTTTCCTAAGAGTCGGCCGTGCATAAAATTTTATTCATTACGCGCAAACTCAAGCGGGCATGGCCGTTGAAGACGAGGTGCGATGCAGAGGAGGTGAAAACGGTAGCGGGAAAATCTGGCGGGACTTAGAACAACTTAGTTTTGACCTGTGACGAAAGTGACGGCGCGAGGGCGCCGGGGGGTGAGTTGTGTCTGCTTACGACTGGCTGCGATCAGCAGATTCTGTGCATAATTCAGGTGACAGTCAATCGTTTAAGGCCGCTCTGACGAATGGGATGCGCGGCGGAGTGCTTCGTCTCTTACTCCCAGCGTGAAGGGGGAAGGATGTTGAGGCCGGGCGGCGATTGCGCTGAACCGGCTGCGTCCGCAGAGCGGTTAAGCACCCTCGCCCCCCTCGAACCTCCACCTGTGCTAAAGTTCGCTGTATCCGAACCGATATAGGAGCTGTGCCTTCAGTTCTGGAGGGATTTAACCAGTTAGTGGTGACGCGTCGATTTCGCGTGATCCTGGTGGTCAGCTTCTCGCTCGTCACGTCATCGAACGTATCTGCCATCTCTCCCGAGGAGAAATTGGCGAGCCTCTCCGTCTCCCGTTGGGGAGGCGAAAGCGGCATTCCTGAGGAGAGTTTCACCGCGGTCCTCGCGCCCGGCGACGGATACGTTTGGCTGGCCGCCAATCAGGGCCTCGTCCGTTTCGACGGGCAGCGAGCCCAGGTCTTTCGCCTTGGCGACCGGTTCCAACCGCGCTCCGCCGGCACATGCGGCGGCAACACCCTGAACTCGCTTATCCTGGGATCGGACGGCAATATCTGGGCCGCCGCTTCGACCGGTTGCCTGTTCCGGCTGCAGCGCGATCACTTCGGCGGATTCGCCAATTTTCAACTTTCGGGAATGGAAGCGCCCTCGCCGGATCGCTGGCCCGTCGCCGTTCGCGGGTTCCACAATTTCCCCGGCGGCAATCGAATCGAGGTTGGTCACGGGAGTGGCGTCAACGCTCTCGACCTCCACGACGTTCTCCCGCCCGGCGGAACGGAGAACTCGCTCCTTCCGCGCCCTTCCCTGGAGAAGCAGCACATACGCGCCCCGCCCGGCCGCACTCTCCTGTTGACCAGCCGGGCGCCGGACGGGCCGCTCTGGGCAATCCTCTCCGACGGGCAGCTCGCGCGCGCCGAAGGCGGGAACGGACAAACGCCCGGTCATTGGGTTCCAAAGGGGAAATGGGCCAGCGCTTCCGGCGCCGTTTTTCTGCAACTTCTCGCCGGAAGAAATGGCGCCGTCTGGATCGCGAGCAGCCTTGGCCTCTCCCGTTACAAAGATGGCGCTGTCCGCACCTGGGGCGCCGCGCAAGGCCTGCCTAATCTCCGATTGACTTCGCTCTTTGAGGACCACGCCGCTTGCGTCTGGATCGGCATGCCGGAAGCCGTCTCCAGGCTTTGCGGGGACCGAGTGGAATCCATTCCCGTCGGCGTCCAGCAGGAAGAGGTTCACTCCACGATCACAGAGGATCCGCAGGGCAATATCTGGCTCGGCGGCCGTTGGGGAAATCTCTACCGGATCAGTCCCACCATCTTTCAGAAATTCACTCCGGCCGAAGGCACCCCGTCGAGCCACTTTACCGGCGTTGCCGTCGACCCTGCCGGAGACGTCTGGGCCAGCACCCGCTACTCCGGACTCGTCCGTATCTCGAATGGCCGCGTCGCCCAAACCGTTCTGCCCGCCGAGACCAGTGAAGTCCAGACCCTGATCGCGCATCCCAACGGCGGTGTTCTGGCGGCTGGCAGGAACACGATCCTTCGTGTCGACTCGCACGGCGCGCGGCCCATCCGGTTACAAGGTGATTCCACCATCGGTACTCTCCCCGCTTTCTTCTGGGAGAAGCAGAATTCCCTGCTCTACTCCAATCTCGCGGGTAATTTCCGCCTTCGCCGCCTGGAACGCGGCGCCGTCGAATCCTGGACATCGAATCGGATGGAAGGGCCGGTCCGGATCCGTCAGTGGGCTACCGACGCGAACGGCCGGATTTGGGCAGTTGCCACCAATGACGGACTCCTCCGCTTGGACGGAGACGCCTATCAGCCGGCGCCCAAATCCCGGCCTGAGAGCGCGCGCATCTGGTTTAGCATTTCTGTCGACAGGCAAGGCCTTCTCTGGATCGGCACCAGCGATGGCTTGGAGATTTACTCCCCGCCCGAAGCCCGCTATCTGACCGCCAAACCTCTGCTATACGGAGATAACGTCTTCCACAGCACCGAAGACAGATTCGGCAATATCTGGTGCGCCACCCGCCATGGGATCGTCCGCTTCTCACGGCGCCAGGCATTGGGTATCGCCCAGGCCGGGCACGCGTCCACCGAACTGCTCTACGAGCGCTTCGGGGATAGCCACTCCCTTCCCACCACCAATTTCGGACTCGTTACGTCCGCTTCCGGCGCCACCACATCCGACGGACGCATCTGGTTCCCAGGGCTCGTTGGGCTCGTTTCCGTGCAGCCCGCCGATTTCCAACGCAGTCCCAGGCCGCCCGCGCCCGTTCTGCTTCAACTCAATAGTGACGGCGCGCCGCGAAACCTGAATCTACCGCTGCGGATTCCTCCCGGTGGAAGAACGCTCGAATTTGTTTTTCAGACCATCCGTCTCGACCCCCTGGGAGGCGATTTCTGCCGCGTCATGTTGCAGGGATTCGATCCCGTTTGGCAACCGTGTTCCGGAGGCAATAACGGGCAACGTACCAAGCAATACACCTCCCTTCCTCCCGGCGAGTATAGGTACGTCGTCCAAACCTCGAGTCAAGCTGGCGTTTGGAATGGGAATGAGTTGCGGGCCGAAATCACCGTCGTTCCTGAATTACATCAGATGTTTTGGGTTCGCGTTTCCACTGTGCTGGCCTTCATCGCGGCCTTGCTCTACCTTTTTGGCCGCCGCCAGCGAAAACTGGTCGAAAAGAACCGTTGGCTGGAGGAAAAAGTCGACGAGCGCACCGCCACCCTGGCCAATGCCACCCGCGCCGCCGAATCGGCTAACCGGGCCAAAACCGAATTCCTGGCGACGATGAGCCACGAGGTCCGTACTCCCATGAATGGTGTGCTCGGCGCCGTGCAGATTCTCGATGCCACGTCCTTAGATCAGGAGCAGCAGCAACTCGTTTCTGTCATCCGCCAGTCCGGCGAAGATCTCGTCGGAATCCTCGATGATATTCTTAGCCTGGCGAAGGTCGAAGCGGGCAAGATGGACTTGGAAAAGGTCGCTGTGCACCTCCCGTCGCTCGCTGCCAATCTCGTCGCTCTGTTCCGCCCGAAGGCCGAAGCCAAGGGCGTCAGCATTCAGTTCCAACTTGATCCGAACGTTCCGGAGTTCATTCTCAGCGATCCGCAGCGGCTGCGCCAACTTCTCTTGAATCTCGTCGGCAACGCCGTCAAGTTCACAGACCACGGCCAGGTCCGGCTCCTCGTCACCTCCGATAGGGACGCCAAGTCCATTCATTTCGCCGTCGAAGACTCCGGCCTCGGCATCCCCAGCGACAAGATGTGCGGCCTGTTTGAGCCTTTTGTCCAGGCCGACTCTTCCACCATGCGCCGCTTCGGCGGGAGCGGCCTGGGCCTCTCCATTGTCCGGCGTTTCGTCGATGCCATGGGCGGGTCCGTAGAGGTCGAAAGTGAACTCGGTCGCGGTTCCATATTCCGCGTCACCCTTCCCCTGGAAATCGCGCCGGAAGGCGCCGCTGTTGCCGCCGCCCCAGCCATCGAAGGCCTCGAACCGAAGCCGCAAACCGGCACAACCGTACTGCTGGTGGAGGATAACCTTGTCAACCAAATGGTTGCGCGCAAAATGCTCGAGAAACTCGGCTGCCGGGTCACTGTCGCCGGCAACGGGCGTCAAGCCCTCGCCGCCCTCCGCGAGGAGAACTTCAATCTGGTCATGATGGACTGCCATATGCCCGAAGTCGACGGCTACCAGGCAACCCGGGAACTGCGCACCTGGGGCGGCGACTTCCAGCATCTCCCCGTCATCGCCCTCACCGCCAACGCCATGGCCGAGGACCGCCAGGCCTGCCTCGATGCCGGCATGAATGACTTCCTCAGCAAACCCATCATGCTCGCCAGACTCGCCACCGCCGTCGCCCGCTGGAGTCCAGCGCCGCCAGCAGGCACCGGCAGGAATGAGTCCGCTACTCCGCTCCACCGTGCATAAACCATCGCAGGGAGCACCAACCGCACCGTGCGACTTCGCCCGCCGTGAAACTCTCGCTCCGGCTTCTCTATGCCGGCATGCATGACTTAGTGAGTAAACCCCTCATGCTCGCCCGCCTCGCCGCCGCCATCGTCCGATGGAGCCAGACCGACAACGCCGGTTCGTGCCGGAAATAGAGGTGGAAACTTAGGCGGTGATCGGCATAGGGGCGGCGGTCACCCGCCGACCCCTGCCACACCACCGTGCGTACGGGTCCGTACACGGCGGTTCGAGTCAGTTACGCGAGCATTCCTCGAATAATGAGGATAGCCCGAGCGATTTGAAGTACGCATTCGTTAGCCCTACACACAGAGCCGTGGCCCGTGCGAGATACCAGGGGCCGCGTCCGCTGCCAGCCGTATTACTGGCCAGTCGCGGGCGGACCCCAAGTTTCAGCAGAGCCGTCCGGCGACAGCGGCATCGGAGCAGCTTCCCCCGCCCGATGGCAGCCCTGGCAACGTGCCTGCAATATCGGTAGCGCATCCTTATGAAAAGTGACGCCGGAAACCACGCAGGTCACGGCGGCGGCCAGAACGAAGATTCGTACCATTCCCGAATTATCGGGCGGAATCGTTCTTGAGTCAGATGGTCACCAGACCGTTACGATGAAACGATTCGCCGCAAAGAACAGTCTATAGGTAGGCAGGGCAATGCCTGCCGCATACGAAAGAGACAAAAAGTAATGATTTTTCGCACTAAATTGGTTTTCGCGAGTTTTCTCATCTTAACCGTATCTTCTATCGGCTTCGCCCAGCAGTCCGCTAAGGAAGACATGAAGGACGCGGGCAAGGCTACCAAGGATGCCGCCGTAAAAACGGGGCGGGCCACGAAGAAGGTCGCCAAGAAAACCGCCGACGTTACGGTGGATGGCGCCAAGGCCACGGGGAAGGCTGTCAAGAGCGGTACCAAGAAGGTGGTTAATAAATCGGCCAATGCCGTTGAAAAGGGCGCCGACAAGGTCGCCGATAAGACTAAGCCGAACTAGCTTTTAGCGCAACTCCCGGATGCGGATGTTGCGGAAGTGAACTTCAATGCCGGGGCCGGAATGAACCTGCAGCGCGAGAAAGCCGCTGGGGGCGATTCCCGGCTCTTTCTCCTCGTAATCCACGGTCGTCTTCCCGTTCAATTGCAGAGTGATTCGTGGTCCCTGCGCGCGAATGAGGTAGTCGTTCCAGCCGTTCTTGTCCAGGTCTCGCAGCGCCTCCACAGGCGATTGCGCCAACACGCGCTTCCGCCGCGATTCGTCATAAAGGCAGCCCCAATACTGCTGCCCCACATCGGCCTGATAGCCCGAAACTTCGTGCGCAATCGATGCCGGCTCCGACCGGAACTGCACGCCGCTATTCCCCGCGCCATTCAGCAATCGAAATTGCAATCGAAGTTCAAAGTCACCATACGACCGCTTCGTGCGCAGAAAGTCGTTGTACTTCAGGCCATCGTGTTTGCCCACGATCATGCCATGACGAACACTCCACAAGCCCTGAGTGTCCACTTCCCAGCCTTGTAAGGATATCCCGTCAAACAAAGGGACAAATCCGTCCTCGTCCGGCCACTTCGCCGATTGCCCCGAACGCAATGCAATGTTCGCCAAATGGGCTGACGATGCCGATACCACTCCCGCCTCCACCGGCGCCACTGCTGGCTTTCGGCTGCGAATCGCGTCCAGCCAGTTCCGCAAGTGAAGTCTCTCGCCATCGGGCCGCTCATAAAAATCCGCCCCGCGCGGCCCCGCCCCCAGAATCATCTCCTCGTACGGGAATGATTTTTTCGCCGGCTCCGGGTGCAACTCATACCGCCCCCGGTCAATATACAAGGTCCCCTCATCACCCATGAATTCAATCATCGCCGCGTTGCGCGCATTCACGAAAGTCGATTCAAAATACGCCTGCACGCCCTGCTTCGGATAGCGCAGCAAACATTGCGCCGTGTCGGGCGTCTGCCAGCGCCACTCCGGCCGCATACTGTCGCCAATCGCTACCGCCTCCTCCGGATGATCCAGGTCTAGAATCCAGTGCGCCACATCAATCCAATGCACCATCAGATCGGTGAACGTCCCGCCGCCGAAATTCCAAAACCAGCGCCAGTTGCGGAACTGATACGGGTCAAACGGTTGGTCCGGCACATGTCCCAAAAATCGCGGCCAGTCCACCGTCTTCGGATCCACCTGCGGAATCGTCCCGCCGCGATTCGTGTTCCGGTTCCAGGTTAAGTGGACCTTGTAAACCTTCCCCAGCTTGCCGGACCGGATGATCTCCCGCGCCTTCTGTATGTGGGGCATCGAACGCTGCTGCATTCCCACCTGCACAATCCGCCGATGCTTGTTTTGCGCGTCGATCGCCTGCGCGCCTTCGGAGAGTTCATGTGTCAAGGGCTTCTCCACATAGACGTCTTTCCCCGCCGCGCAAGCATCGGTCAGTAACTGCACATGCCAATGATCCGGCGATGCGATCAGCACGGCGTCCAGATCTTTACGCTGCAAAAACTCCGGATGATTCTTTGACGAAGAGACCCCGCCCGCCATCTGCGAAGCCTTCTCGATGTTGGCGTCCCACACGTCGCAAATACCGACGATTTTCGCGGATGGCATCCTCACCAGCGACTTCATCAAATGCTGTGCCCGGCCCCCCGCGCCAATAATGCCGATCTGTATCCGGTCATTGGCGGCGAAGGCCCGCGGGAGCAATGCCGCGGAGGCAAAAAGCGAACGGCGCGTCACCATGGATTTATATTATCCTCAATTGGGATCAGGAGAGCCCGATATGAAAACTGCAAAGCCCACGCGCCGGCAGTTAATCGAGAACTGCATTTGCAAAGGACTGCTCGTTGCCGGCGCATCAACAATGTCGCAAAACGAGTTGCTCGCCTTCTGGGAACAGGGCGAAGCCCAAGCTAACAAACCGACCTCCACCGAGGTGCTCGGACCTTTCTTCCGCAAAGGCGCGCCGAATAACATTACCATGCGCATCTCCGGCGAGCCCGGTTTCCCGCTCCGCGTTAGCGGCAAGGTCTCCAACACTCGCGGCCAAAAAGTCCAGGGTGTTCGCATCGACATGTGGCAGGCCGATCACGCCGGTCTCTACGATGTTCAGGGTTATCGCTACCGTACCAAACTCGAAGTCGAGTCGGCGTCGGAGTACGCGGTCGAGACGATTCTCCCCGGCCATTATGACGACCGCCCGGCGCAACACATTCATTACATGATCAGCGCTCCGGGCCACAAGACGCTTATCACGCAGGCCTATTTCGCCACCGATCCTTTCTTCGACGGCGACCCGGGCAAGAACTTCAGGAAACGCAACATGGTCTCCAGCGTCGAACTCATTCGCAACGTGAACCTCTTCGAGGGTCCTGGCCAGCCGCGTGCGACCATTCAATTCGACATCTGTCTGGAAAGGATCTAAAGTGGACCGCAAAATCGCTTCCGATGCGAACGTCTCCACGCTCGCCTTTTCCGCCGACGGCAAGTTGCTTCACGGGCTCTGCCAGGACGGCAAGCTCCGCTCCTGGGATGTCGGCGCGGGCAGTATTCGCCAGACCATTGCCTTTGAAGAGGGCGATACCGCGCCCGTCCTCTCCCCGGCGGTCCTCACCACTATGGCAAAAGACGGCAGCCTGAAATCCTGGGATCTCACCACCGGCAAAGTCGCCAGACGTCTCCCTGCGGCCGGCCGCCATTCCCGCCGGGTCTTCGGTTCCGTGGACGGGTCCGTTTTTCTCTCTATGGGTGGCTCCGAAATCAAAGTGCGCGCCCTAGATGCCACCGGGAAGGAACGCTTCGTGGTCCCATCGGGGCTGGGCGGTGTTGGCGCCATGGCGATTTCGCCCGACGGCTCGGCCATCGTCGCCGCCACTTACGACGCCGATATGCGCGCCTGGAACTCACGGAACGGCGAGTTGCTTCGTCTCATTGATGAACTCCCCGTTGCCATGTTCGATTTGAAATTCTCGCCGGATGGCAGATGGCTCGCCGCCGCGCCGGATGGCAGATGGCTCGCCGCCGCCGGTGCGGACCGGATCGTCTACATTTACGACGCCAAGACGTGGAAGATTTCCCGCAAGTTTTCCGGCCAGCCGGAAATGATCTCCGCCCTAGCCTTTTCTGCGGACGGCAGCAAATTGGCCAGCGGCGGATTCAGCGAACTGACTCAAAAAAGACCGGTAAAGGTACTCATTTGGGACGTGAAGAGTGGCCAGAAAGTGCGCACCTTTGACGCTTCCCAGCGTGTTGCGAGCGTCGTTTTCTCGCCCGACGGCCAGTTAGCGGCGGTTTCGACCGGCACTAAGGTGATCGATTTCTGGCAGGTCGCGGGATGATTCCAATCGCTCTGCGGGTCTCCGCGCTGCGCCCAACCGCTGTAAATGCAATCCTCGCCGAGGTCCGGGCGACACCCGGTCCTAAAGTCTCACTCATGCGGGGCGAGCCCGATTTGCCCACTCCGGGGCATATCGTGGAGGCCGCCGCGAAATCGTTGGCCGCTGGCCGCACGATGTACGCGGACCAGCGCGGCGAGCCGAAACTGCGCGAGGCCATCGCCGTTAAGTTGCTTAGAGACAACGGTTTGCATTATGATCCTGCAACAGAAATATTAGTAACGACCGGAGGTACGTTTGGCATTTATGCGGCCTTGGCGGCGATGCTAGATGAAGACGATGCGGTGCTGGTTCCGGACCCGGTTTATGACGCCTATCTTTCCCCGATACGGCTGACTGGGGCCGTCCCCGTCGCCGTGCCGTCCGCGATTGTGAATGGCCGATTTGTTCTTACGGTGGAGGCGCTAGAGGAAGCGTGGACGCCACCCTGCCGGGCGCTGCTGTTGAATACTCCCTGGAATCCCACCGGTACTGTGTTAACCCGGCAGGAGTTGACCGAAATCGCGGCGTTCTGCGTACGCCGGAACCTAACCATAATCAGCGATGAGATTTACGAAGCCATTGTTTATGAAGGGCATGAGCACATTTCCCCAGCGGTGATGGCGCGGGATCGGACTGTCGTCGTCAATGCACTTTCGAAGACGTATGCGATGACCGGATGGCGCGTCGGCTATGTTGCGGCGCCGCCTGAGTTTGTACGTGCCATGTTATTGATTTTACAGCAGTCTAGCCGAGGTCCTGCGACCTTCGTTCAGGACGCGGCGGCGGTTGCCTTGGCCGGTCCGCAGGACTGCGTTGCCGCCAATCTCGCCGAATACTCGCGGCGCCGGGAACTCGTCCTTAACTCGCTGCCGCATGTTCTCGCCCCTGAAGGGGGCTTTTTCGCGCTGTTGGATTTACGTGAACTGGGCCTGCCTAGCGACTTGATTCGAAAACGGTTGTTGACCGAATACGGAATTATCGTAGTTCATGGCGCGGCCTACGGCGCGGGCGGTGAAGGTACTTTACGCGTCTCGTTCGCTTCCGGAGGGGAGGTTCTAAAATGCGGATTAAACAACCTGCGAGAAGCGCTGGCAAGATAAGCGAATTGCCGACGCCGGTGCTAGTTGTTGACCTGGACGTGATGGAAGCGAATATTGCTTCTATGCAATCCGCCGTCAACAGAGCGGGGAAAGCGCTTCGACCGCACGCAAAAGCGCATAAGCGGGTGGCGATTGCGCAGCGGCAAATTGGGGCGGGCGCGGTTGGCGTTTGTTGCGCGACTTTGACAGAAATGGAGTCAATGGTGCGGGCCGGGATTAGCGTTCTGCTGACGACGCCGGTGGCGTCACGGGTGAAGACGGATCGGATTGCGGCACTGGCGGCGATCGGCGATGTTGCCGTGGTGGTGGACCATCCGATGCAAGTCTCGCTTCATGAGGAGTCCGGGGCGAAGTTGACAGTTCTGGTCGATCTCGATATTGGCGATCATCGGACCGGCGTGCCGTGCGACGAACGGGCGGTGGCCTTAGCGCTCGCGGTTGAGGCCGCGCCGAATTTACGGTTCGGCGGCTTGCAGGCGTATTCGGTTTCGGGGTCGCACACGGTGGGCGAGCAGGCGCGAATGGCGCATTCGAGGGCCGCGCTTTCGCTGGCGGCGGGAATTCAGCAGGAACTTTTGGCCCGCGGGCTGGACGCGAGACGGCTCACCGGCGGATCAACGGGATCAATGAATCATGATTTGTCGATGCCTGAGTTGACCGAACTGCAGGCGGGTTCGTATCCGCTGATGGACGTGGCTTACGGAAAAATTGGCGGCGTGCCGTTCGCGGTGGCGATGACGGTGTTGGCGACGGTGATCAGCGCGTCGCACGCGGACCGGGTGACTGTCGATGCGGGGTTCAAAGCGTTTGCAACGGACCGGCCGTTTGGACCGGAGGCGGTTGGCATTGCGGGCGCGCGCTGGGAGTGGGCGGGCGATGAGCATGGATTTGTTTTTGGCGATTCGTTGCCGGGCGTGGGAGAACAGATCGCGTTCGTTGTTCCGCATTGTGACCCGACGGCGAATCTGCACGAGAAGATGTACGCTTGCCGGGGAGAGGAAGTGGTCGAAGTTTGGGCGCGATGCTAGAGCGGGACCTGATTGCGGCGGTGTCGGGTGAAGTGCGGTTCGACACCGTTTCGCGAGCGTTGTATTCGACCGATGCCAGTGTTTACCAAATCATGCCGCTGGGTGTGGTGGTCCCGCGGAATCGTGAAGATTTGATTGCCGCTGTCGCGGTGGCGGCGCGGCACCGTTGCCCGGTCACGTTGCGCGGAGGCGGGACCTCGCAGGCGGGGCAGGCGATTGGCGCGGGGGTTCAAATCGACATTTCGAAATACTACAACCGGCTGCTGGAAGTGAATGCGGAAGAGCTATGGTGCCGCGTGGAACCGGGGATTGTATTGGACGAATTGAACGCCGAGTTGAAGGTTCACTCGCTGCGGTTTGCGCCGGATATTTCGACGGCTAGCCGGGCGACGATCGGCGGCATGATGGCCAACAACTCCTCGGGCGCGCGGAGCGTTTATTACGGCAAGACGATTGACCATGTGTTGGAACAGACCGTCCTGTTCGCCGATGGCGCTATTGCCGAGTTAGGGCCGCTGCGGGGGGACGAATTGGACACGGCATGCGACGGGGACACGATACCGGCGCAAGGATATCGGCTGATGAGGCGGTTAGGCGTGGATCTGGCCGCCGAGGTCGAGGCGCGCTTCCCGAAAGTTTTGCGGCGGGTGATGGGCTACAACCTCGATGAGTTTCGCGATCCGTCCGTTTGCGATTTGACCAAGCTGATGGTGGGTTCCGAGGGGACGCTCGGGGTGGTGCTGGAGGCCAAATTGCGGCTGGTGCGGCTTCCGAAGGCGAAGGCGGTGTTGGCGATTCAGTTTTCGGAGTTACTGGACGGGTTAGGGGCGACGCCGGCGATTTTGAAGCATGGGCCGTCGGCGGTTGAGGTGATGGATTCGTTCATTCTGAATCACACGAAGCTGAATCCGGCGCTGCATAAACAGCGGCAGACGTTTATTGAGGGCGAGCCGGGGGCGCTGTTGTGCGTGGAGTTTTATGGGGAGACGGCGGAAGAGTTACTTCCGCGGATGGCGGCTTTGGAACAGGATTTGAGGGCGCGGGGATTGGGAGACCGGTTTTATCACGCGACGGACGCGGCGTCTCAAGGGCGGATTTGGGGATTGCGCGAGGCGGCGTTAGGTCTATCGATGTCGATGAAGGACGACAACAAATCGCTGTCTTTTGTGGAAGACACGGCGGTGCCGCCGGAGAAGTTGCGGGATTATATCGACCGGTTTTTGCAGTTGGTCCGGAAGCACAATACTTCGGCGGGAATATATGCGCATGCGTCGGTGGGATGCCTGCATGTGCGGCCTGTGGTCAACATGAAAACCGCGGAAGGGGTGGCGAAGTTTCAAGCTATCGCGGATGACGTTGCGGCCTTGGTGCTGGAGTTCGGCGGGGCGCTTTCGGGCGAGCACGGGGACGGGATGGTGCGGAGTCCGTACATCCGGCGGATGTTTGGGGACCGGATATACGAAGCTTTTCGTACTATCAAGAAGACTTTCGACCCGGATGGAATTATGAACCCCGGAAAGATCGTGGATTCGCCGCCGTTGACGGAGAATCTGCGTTATGGGGCATCGTATGTCACAGCTAAACCGGCCACGCATTTTTCTTTCGCCGAGTACGGCGGTTTTGGCAACGCCGTGGAGATGTGCAGCGGCTTGGGAGCTTGCCGGAAAAAATTGGATGGGACGATGTGTCCGTCGTACATGGCGACGCGGGAGGAGAAGCATTCCACGCGGGGGCGGGCCAATGTTTTGCGATTGGCGCTTGCCGGAAGGCTGGGAGAAGCGGGACTGCACGAGGATGGGGTGAAGGAAGTTTTGGATTTGTGTTTGGAGTGCCGGGCGTGCAAGGCGGAGTGCCCGGTGGGTGTGGACATGGGGCGATTCAAGAGCGAGTTTTTAGCTTCGCGGTGGGAGCGAATGGGTGGGCCGTCGCTGCGGGCGCGCGTGTTGGGTAACGCGGCTGGATTGGCTCGGATGGGGAGCGCTCGCCCACCGCACTGGCGCCGTTATCGGGGATGATTGCGAATTCGGCGCCAGTGCGGTGGGCGAATCAGAAGTTGATTGGCGTGGACGCGCGACGCCCGGTCCCGAAATGGCGGCGGCGGACGGTTCGGGATTTACTGGCGGGGCGAAGCGGTTCGCAAGCGCTGCTGTTTGTGGATACGTTCACCAACCACTATGATCCGGAGATTGGCGTTGCGGCGGTGGAATTGATGGAGAAGGGCGGGATCTCCGTTGGCTTGGCTCCAAACGTCTGCTGCGGACGGCCCTTGATTTCGCAGGGTCTGCTGGGAGAGGCGCGGGAGTTGGCGCGTTTGAACACGGAGCGGTTATTCGAATCGGCGGCGAAGGGTGTGCCGCTGGTTGTTTGCGAGCCGAGTTGTCTGTCTTCCCTGCGGGAAGACGCGCCGGATTTATTGCGCGGCGAGGAGCAGGAACGGGCGCGGGTGGTAGGGCGGACGGCGATGTTGCTGGAGGAGTATTTGCTGGGGCTTTCCTTGTCGTTCAGCGCGGGGCCGACAGAGATTGTTTGGCACGGGCATTGTCATCAAAAGGCGATGGGTCTGGCGGCGCCCGCGGTGGCACTGTTGGCAAAAGTTCCGGGGGCGAAGGTGACGGCATTGGATTCCGGTTGTTGCGGAATGGCGGGTTCGTTTGGGTACGTGAATTACGAAGTGTCGAAGTTGATAGGGGAACGGCGATTGCTGCCGGCGGCGCGGGCATTGAGCCCGGGTGCGGTGATGGTGGCGGCGGGAACGTCGTGCCGGCATCAGGTCCATGATCTGGCGGGTGTCACGGCCGTCCATCCGGCGGTGCTGTTGCGGGGACTGGTGAAGGGATGAATTCGGGTGCGCTGACGCTCGCGGCACTGGGGCTGGCCGTGTTGTTGAGTTGTGTGACGCGCCTGAACGTCGGCCTGCTGGCGATGGCGCTGGCGTGGGTGATTGGCGTTTATGTTGTGGGGATGCCGGTGAAGGCGGTGGCGGCCGGGTTTCCGGTGGACCTATTCTTGACGCTGACGGGCGTAACGCTGCTGTTCAGCCAGGCAGGCGTAAATGGGACGTTGCCGCGAGTGGCGCAGAATGCCGTTCGGCTGTGCCGCGGGCGTGCGGGACTGGTGCCGATTTTGTTCTTTGCATTGGCGGCGGTGCTGGGGACTTGCGGTCCAGGGAACATCGCGACGACGGGACTGCTGGCTCCGGTGGCGATGGGCACCGCGCTACGCATGGGCATTTCGCCGTTCCTGATGGCCATCATGGTCGGAAACGGCGCAAACGCGAGTTCGCTATCGCCGTTGGCGCCAACGGGGCTGATCGTCAACGGGTTGATGGAGAAGATTGGCCTGCCAGGAATGGAGTTAATGACCTGGTGGTTGAACTTGGCGGCGCATGGGTTGGTGGCGTTCGCGGGATACTTTTTGTTTGGTGGACTGCGGTTGTTGCGGGAACCTAAGGAGGGCGGGACCGAAGTGGAACGGGCGCCGTTGGAACTGGCGCATTGGTTGACGCTGGGGGTCATTGCCGCACTCGTTATGGGGGTTGTTTTTGGAGGTATGCAAATCGGGATGGCGGCATTTGCGGGGGCGGTTGTTTTGAGTCTATTGCGAGCGGCGAATGAGGACGAAGCCATTCGCCGTGTTCCATGGGGCACGATTATTATGGTGTGCGGCGTGACTGTATTAATCAGTTTGCTGGAGAAGACGAGCGGCTTGGATTTGTTCACCGGCATGGTCGCGCGGGTGGCGACGCCGGACACCGTGATTCCATTGGTGGCGTTGATGGTGGGCCTCATTTCGGCTTATTCCAGCACTTCCGGTGTGGTGCTGCCGGCGTTTCTGCCGTTGGTGCCGGGGCTGGCGGCGAAGTTGGGATTGGCTTCGGGATTGGGGCTGGCGGAGACGATGAATATTGCAGGACACCTGGTGGATGTCTCGCCGTTGTCGACGATCGGGGCGTTGTGCGTCGCGTCGATTCCGGCAGGGGATGCCAGCCGGTTGCTGTTTAATCAGTTGTTGGCTTGGGGGTTCTCAATGATGGCGGTGGGCGCGCTGTTTTGTTGGGTGGCGTTGGGATGAGATTGTTGATTCTGTTAGGGCTGACGCTCGCGGCGCACGACCTGGGTGTGACGGGTGTGCAGTTGCGAATTGCCGGCGGGCGGACGCATGTACGCGTGCAGGCTCACGTGGATCAGTTGCAGGGGCGGGACGCGGGAACGGAGTTGGTCAAGCGGCTCCGGTTGCGGTTGGACGGCTCGTATTTTGACGCGCCGGGAAAAGTTGTGCCCGCGACGGAGATTGGCATTGTGGCCTGGGAGGCTTCGCGCGACGGCGTGCCGGCTTCGATCATAGTTGACGCGCCTCTGGATCATAGTTGACGCGCCCCTGTTCCCGGAGGATGAAGCCGACCGGACGCTGGTTACCCTTATGCGGGATGGAGTGCCGGCGGGGGAGGCGGTGTTGTCGGCGACTTCGACGCCGGTGGTGTTGGGGGAGAACGGATCGTCGGCGTTGGGGCGTTTCGTGCCGATTGGGATCGAGCACATTTTGTTTGGCGCGGATCACATCGCTTTCCTCCTGGCGTTGCTGTTGCCCGGCGGCCGGTGGCGGTCCTTGTTAGGCGTGATCACGGCGTTTACTATTGCGCATTCGATTACGTTGGCGCTAGCGGTGCTTGGATTAGTGCGACCGGTACCCTGGTTGGTGGAGGGCGTAATTGCGTTGTCAATCGTGGCGGCGGCGGGCGAGAATTTGCTGGCGAAGGGAACGCGGGGCGTGGGCATCCGGGCGATGTATGCGGCGGGATTTGGGCTGGTTCATGGCTTTGGATTTGCGGGAGCGCTGGGAGAGGTTGGATTGCCGCGAGAGGTAATGGGGTGGGCGCTGGCGGGGTTCAACGCGGGCGTGGAGATCGGACAGTTGGGGATTGTGATTCTGGTTGTTCCATTGCTGACGTGGGTGGGGCGGCGGGAGATGGTGGTGCGGTGGGGATCGATGGGGATCATGGCGGCGGGGCTGTATTGGACGGTGACGCGGTTGTTTTTGGAGTGACTGTGATAGCGTGAGAACTATGAAGCGGCGAACGATTTTCAAGTCGCTGGCGGGCGTGGCGGCGCTTTCCCCAGCAACGATGGCGCAGACTCCCGCGGGATCGAACGCGCCAACGCCGGACGATGTTTTTAAGATCGATTTGACCACGGCAGACGCGGTGGCGGACCCGCGGCATAAATTCCTTACGCCGCAGCAGTACGCGACGCTGGCCCGGCTGTGCGATCTGTTGGGACCGGCCTATAACGGGAAGCCATCGGCGAAGCAGGCGGAGGCGCCGCAGTTCCTGGATTTCCTATTGGCGCAATCGCCGGCGGACCGGCAGATGCTGTATGCGCAGGGGCTGGATCAGTTGGACATTGACGCGCGGTCGCGGCGGGGCAAGGGCTTTGCGGATTTGAGCGATGCCGAGGCGGGCGAATTGATGGCGCCGTTAAGAGCCAAATGGACTTGGAAAGCGCCGACGGAGCCGTTGGCGCGGTTTCTGCGGGCGGCCAAGCTCGATGTGTTGCGAGCGACATTGAACTCTAAAGTCTACGCGGAGGCGGGCGCGGGATCAAGGCGCGCGGCGGGCGTGAATACATATTGGGACGTGGTCGAGTAAGCGATGAGACAAGATTATGACGTGGTGATAATTGGCTCGGGCGCGGCCGGCGGAATGGCCGCGTATGTGTTGTGCAAAGCGGGAGTAAAGTGCCTGATGCTGGAAGCTGGGCCGATGCTCGACATGCAGCGGCACCGGTCTTTCAAGGCCGTATACGATTTGCCGTATCGCGGATTCAACAAGCCGGGGCGCTTTCCGCACATCACGCAGGCGTCGGAGTTCGACGCCAACCTGTGGATTGACGAGAAGGCCAATCCGTATAGCTATCCGGAGAACGATCCATATTATTGGGTGCGCATACGGATGGTGGGCGGCAAGACGCTGCGGTGGGGCCGGGCGTCCTGGCGGTTGAGCGATTTCGAGTTCAAATGCAAAGACCACGACGGGTTTGGCGAGAACTGGCCTTTGGGTTTGGAAGATCTGGCGCGGTTTTATGACCGCGTGGAGCCGCTGTTTCGCGTAAGCGGACGGAACGAAGGCTGGCCGCAAATGCCGGATGGGAAGATCACGCTCGATGAATCGCGCGATTCTACGAGCATTCAGCGGTTCAAGGCGGCGGCGGCGAAGCTGGGCGTGCCGACAACGAAGCCGCGGCGGGCGACGGGGACGCTGGCATCGTCAGTGAATCTGTTATTGCCGGAAGCGCTGGCGACAGGCAATTTGACGATTGTGCCGAACGCCATTGTGCGGGAGATTGGCATGGACGCGGCGACGGGGCGCGTGAACGCGGTGCATTTTCTGGACCGGCGAAACAAGCGCGAATACAGCGTGCCGGCGAAGGTGCTGATGCTGGGCGCGTCGACACTGGAGAGCACGCGGCTGATGTTCAATTCGCGGTCGCGGCTGTTTCCGAATGGCCTCGGCAATTCGAGCGGCGTGCTGGGCCATTACCTGTTCGACCAGTTTTATGTGAAAAACACGGTGGTGGCGATTGTGCCGGAGGCGCGCGGAGGCAAGGGCGACCGGACGCTGATGGGCGGCGCGGGGTACATTCCGCGGTTCCGCAATTTGAAGGGGAAAGAGAAGAATTTCATTCGCGGATACGCGTACGATTTCGGCAGCGGCGGGACGCCGAGTCCGGAACTGCTGCCGGCCTACGGCGGCGAGATGATGAAGATGATGGATGAGTTGCAAGGCGCCGCTTTCAGCATGACGACGATGGGCGAAGGCTTGCCGCGCTATGAGAACAAAGTCAGCATTCATCCTACGCTGAAGGACGATTGGGGCATCCCGTGCCTGCACATTGAGCAGACCTATACGGAGAATGAATTCAACATGGCTAAGGATGCCATGGAGACCGGCGCGGCGGCCTGCGAAGGCGCCGGGTTTGAAGTGCTGGCGAAGCACTCGGAAATGGTGCCGCCGGGCGAGAGCATTCACGAAGTGGGAACGTGCCGGATGGGCGCGGATCCCAAAAAGTCAGTATTAAACGGCTGGAACCAGGCGCATGACGTGAAGAATTTATTTGTGCTGGATGGGTCGGCGTTTGTGTCGGGCGGGGCGCAGAATCCGACGCTGACGATATTGGCGCTGACAATGCGGGCGTCGGAGTATTTGATAGACCAGAAGAAGAAGGGTCAGATCTGATGCGGGTGGCGGTGCTGATTTTGGGGGTCGCGATGGCGGCGTGGATCGGGTTCGGGCAGACGCTTTCGCTCCCGGAGCAGCCGATTCCTTATAGTCACAAACAACATGCGGGGACTTTGAAATTGCAGTGTTCGTTCTGCCATGAGAACAAAGAACCAGGCGAGACGATGGGAATTCCGGCGACGGCGAAGTGCATGGGGTGTCACAAGTCCGTGAAGACGGATTCGCCCCATATTCAGAAGCTCGCGGGGTTCAACGAGCAGAACCGGCCAGTGCCTTGGGTGCGGATTTACCAGATTCCGAGTTATGTATTTTTCTCGCATAAGGCGCATTTAGCGGCGGGCGGGACTTGCGCGGAGTGCCATGGGGCGGTGGCCGAGCGGGAGGTTTTGCGGAAGGAAGTGCCCACGAATATGGGGGCGTGTATGGAATGCCATCAGAAGAAGAAGGCGTCGAATGACTGCACGTTCTGTCATGAGCAACGAAATTAGGGGATTGACGTGAGAATTTCCAAAATCGTTCTGAAGAATTGGCGGAATTTTCGGTCGGCGGAAGTCGAGTTGGGTGATCGGGTGTTCCTGGTCGGCCCGAACGCCTCAGGGAAGTCAAATGTTTTGGACGCAATTCGATTCCTGCGGGATGTGGCAAAGGCTGGAGGAGGATTGCAACCCGCATTGGCCGGGCGCGGAGGGCTTTCCAAAGTCAGGTGCCTCGCTGCGCGGAAAGATCCAGATGTTGAGATCGACGTGACTCTGACCGATGGCGACGGCGGCGAGGATTGGCGATATGCGATCGGCATCACGCAGGGAGTGAGGGGACATCGGCAGCCGTATATCCGCTATGAGAAAGTCTGGCGGGGCGAGAAGCAAATCCTTAATCGGCCGGACTCGCAGGACCAAAAAGATGACGAGCGAAAGACGCAGACGCATTTGGAGCAGATTAGCGCTAATACTAATTTTCGAGCGATTGCAAAGTTTTTCGAGTCAATCCGGTACCTCCACCTCGTTCCGCAACTGCTGAAACACGCGGATTATTATCAGGGTTCGGGAACTGTGGAAGATCCGTACGGGCGCAACTTCCTTGAGATGATTGCGAAGACGCCTGAAAAGACGCGACGGTCAAGGCTGAAGAAAATCGAAGCGGCATTGCGGCATGCGGTCCCGCAATTGCGAGCGCTGACAGACACCAAGGACGAAGCCGGTGTGCCGCACTTGGAAGCGATCTACGAGCACTGGCGACCCAACGCGGGACGGCAAAGGGAAGATCAGTTTTCAGATGGGACGATTCGGCTGATCGGCCTGTTTTGGTCGCTGCTCGACGGCGATGCGCCTTTGCTGCTGGAGGAGCCGGAGCTTTCCCTTCATTCGAGTATTGTGGCAAAATTACCCGGTCTCTTCCATAAATTGGGGCGAAGGAAGAAACGGCAACTGATTGTCAGCACCCATAGTTGGGATTTGCTTTCGGAGAAAGGTATTGGCGGCGAGGAGGTGGTAATACTGCAGCCGGACAAAAACGGCGCCAAAGCCGTATTGGCCTCGTCGATTTCAGAAGTTGGGGACCTTCTCGATGCCGACTTAAGTATTGCGGATGCGGTTCTTCCGCGGACCGCGCCGGAGCAAATAAGTCTGTTTGACCTGGCCGTATGAGTCCGATCCCCATAAACCTTGCGGTCGAGAATGCGCTAAGTGAAGCGGTGCTGCGCCAAATGTATGCCGTTGGCACCGTCTACAGCCGGGGCGGATATGGTTACCTGAAAAAGACGATTCGCGGTTGGAACGCCGCCGCGAGAGGGACTCCGTTCCTGTTGGTCACCGACTTGGACTCCGCAGCTTGCCCAAGTGCGCTTATAGAGGAGTGGCTTTCGGTACCGAAGCATGACAATCTCTTATTTCGAATCGCGGTGCATGAAGTTGAAGCATGGCTATTGGCGGATTCAAAGGGACTGGCAACCTATCTCGCTGTGAAACCGGGATTAGTACCGAAGCGTCCAGAGGCGCTTCCGGATCCCAAACGAAGTCTTGTCGAGTTGGCGAGTGTCTCGAAGCGAAAGCAAATCCGCGAGGATATCGTTCCGCGCAGAGGCAGTACGGCACAACAAGGGCCTGGATATAACAACTGCTTGAGCGAGTTTGTCCAATCCACTTGGGATGTTCAATTGGCGGCGGACAACGCGAAGAGCCTTCGAAGAACACTGGACCGATTATCAACGTTTCGGCCCGTTTGGGCGCCGGCGCGCTAATACTCGAACTGGACTTCGCGAGCGGGCAAGGCTTTCGAGAATGCCGCAATAGGCGGGCAGGCCGTAGCACGGACTGCGGCGTTAGTGTGGTTGGTCAAGTAGAACTTACGATGCCGAACCAGAGGACGGCGCGCTCGTTCATTAGCGGGATGGTCTTCGCTGCGCGGCCGGAGGCGCGCGGCGGCAAGGGCGACCGGACGCTGATGGGTGGCGCGGGAAACATTCAGCGCTTCCGCCATTTGAAGGAGGAAGTTGCAAGGCGCGGCCTTCAGCAGAACGACCATCGGCGAGGGCTTGGCGCGCTATGAGAAAAAGGTCAGCATCAATCCCGCGCCGCAAGACGACGGGGGCATCCCTTGCCATGAGAACAAAGAACCAGGCGAGTCAATGGGAATTCCGGCCACGGCGAAGTGCATGGGGTGTCACAAGTCCGTGAAGACGGATTCGCCGCACATTCAGAAGCTCGCCGGGTTCCACGAGCAGAACCGGCCGGTGCCCTGGGTGCGGATTTACCAGATTCCGAGTTATGTATTTTTCTCGCATAAGGCGCATATTACGGCGGGCGGGACCTGCGCGGAATGCCATGGGGCGGTGGCGGAGCGGGAGGTTTTGCGGAAGGAAGTGCCCACGAATATGGGCGCGTGCATGGAATGCCATCAGAAGAAAAAGGGCGTCCAATGACTGCACGTTCTGTCATGAGCAGCGGAATTAGCCGCGATTACTCGCTTGCTTTCTCCGGCAAAAACAGCCCAAACACCGCTGTCACCAAGCTCAACAAAATCGACCCCAGCAGCGCCGCGATAAACCCATCCACCCGGAACCCCGGCACCACCGCCGCCGCGAGCATCAGCATCAATGCATTAATCACTAACGAAACCAACCCCAGTGTGAGTACCCGAAAAGGCCACGCGAAGAACTTAATCACCGCCCCTAAAGTGGCGTTAATGAACCCAATGGCCGCCGCCGCGATCAGCGCCGACACGAAGCCGGAAACGGAAACTCCCGGTACAAAATACGTCACCACAAATAGGGCCAGGGCGCTAAACAACCACCGCAATAAAAGGTTCGTCATCGGACGACTAGTATACGTGAGTCAACGGTCACTTGGTTGGCGGTTACGCTGCCCTTGAAACCGCGGCTTTAGGTCATAAACGCTTGGCATGAGAGAAGGCCGCCATGGCCGCAAGTTTGGCGGCGGCGGCGCCGGAGTCGATCGACTCTTTCGCCTTCGAGACGGCGCTGGCCAAGTCGGGAGCGGCGTCGGCTACCAGCAGACCGGCGGCGGCATTCATGATGACAATGTCGCGCTTGGGACCCTTGGCGCCGCTCAGGATTTCGCGGGTGATGGCGGCGTTGGCAAAGCGGTCGCCTCCGCGCACGGAGTCGAGGGACGCACGGTTGACGCCGAAATCGCCGGGCTGCCAGAACTCCTTTTTCACCGCGCCGTTCTCGACTTGCCAGACCGTGGTCATGCCGGAAATGGTGATTTCGTCAAGGCCGTCGGATCCGTGAACGAGGACCTGCCTGCCATTCCCGAGATTTGCCAAGGTCCGCGCCATTTCGTCCCCGATTCCTTCGGCGGGCACGCCGATTAGTTGAGCCTGGGCGCTGGCGGGGTTGCAGAGCGGGCCCATCAAATTGAGTACTGTGCGGATCTTCAATTCGGTTCTGACGGGCGCCGCATGGCGGAGCGCGGGATGCAGTTTGGGCGCGAAAAGGAAGCCGATGCCGGTTTCGCGAATGCTGGCGCCCATTTGTCCGGCGGTAAGATCGATGTTGACGCCGAGAGCTTCAAGTACGTCGGCGCTGCCGCACATTGAGCTTGCGGAACGATTGCCGTGCTTGGCAATTTTGGCGCCCGCGCCAGCCACGACGAACGCGGCGACGGTAGAGATGTTGAACGTGTTGCACTCGTCGCCGCCAGTGCCGCAGGTATCGAGAACCGGGCCAGGACCGGGATCGACCCGGACCATCGCTTCGCGCATGGCGCGGGCAAATCCGAGGAGAACTTCGGCGCTGACTTTCCGCGGAGGCAACAGAACCAGGAACGCGGTCAATTGCACGGGGGAGACGCCGCCGGCGAGTATCAGGCGCATGGCTTCTTCGGCGTCATCGGATTGAAACGGCCTTTCGCGAATCAGGTTGTGCAGAAATGGCAGAAAGGCTGAGTTGGAATCAGGCACGATGTTAAACTCAGAGTTTAGCGTATGAAAATCCACGAGTATCAAGGAAAGGCGATTCTGGCGCGCTACGGTGTGCCGGTGCCGAAAAGCAAAGTCGCTTTTACCGTTCAAGAGGCTGAAGCCGCCGCCAAAGAACTTGGCGGCTTTGTTGTTGTGAAGGCCCAGATTCACGCTGGAGGCCGCGGAAAAGGCGGCGGCGTGAAGGTCTGCAAAACCTTTGAGGACGCGGTGGAGGCGTCGAAGAAGATTCTGGGGATGCAACTGATCACGCCACAAACCGGGCCACAGGGTCAATTGGTGCGGCGATTACTGGTGGAGGAAGCGCTGCCGATTGAGAAAGAGATGTATCTCGGAATCACGCTGGATCGAGTGTCGGGCAAGAACGTCTTCATGGCGTCGTCGGAAGGCGGCATGGAAATTGAGGAAGTTGCTCATCATTCGCCCGAGAAGATATTGAAAGAAACGATTGAGCCGGGTCTGGGACTACAGGGTTTTCAGGCGCGTAACATGGCGTTCGGCATTGGGGTGCCGGCAGCCAGCGTGAATGCGGCGGCGAAGGCGATGATTGCATTGGTGAAGGCTTATGAAGAGTCGGATGCGTCGCTCGCCGAAATCAATCCGTTCATTCTCTTGAAGGACGGGCGGATTATGGCGCTGGACGCAAAAATCAATATTGACGATAACGCACTGTACCGGCATTCCGACTTTGTCGACTTACGCGATGTGGACGAAGAAGACGCGCTGGAAGTGGAAGCTTCCAAGTTCTCGTTGAATTACATCAAACTGGACGGGAACATTGCCTGCATGGTGAATGGCGCGGGGCTGGCGATGGCCACAATGGACATTATCAAGTGGGCGGGCGGCGAGCCGGCTAACTTCCTGGATGTCGGGGGCGGCGCGAATGAAGAACAGATCAAGAATGCGTTCCGGATTCTGCTTTCCGATTCCGCGGTGAAGGCGGTTTTGATTAACATCTTCGGCGGCATTTTGCGCTGCGATGTGCTGGCGGCTGGCGTTGTTAACGCGGCGCGCGAGCTGGGAATCAGCCTTCCGGTAGTTATTCGGATGGAAGGCACGAATGTGGAAGAAGGCAAGAAAATTATCCGCGAGTCCGGCTTCAACTTCCTGGTGGCCGAAGGCATGAAAGATGCGGCCGAGAAGGTTGTGAGGGCGGCACAATGAGCGTATTAGTCAATAAAGAAACCCGGCTGCTGGTGCAGGGGTATACCGGGGCGCAGGGCACCTTCCACGCGACTAATTCGATTAACTACGGCACGACTGTGGTTGGCGGAGTTACTCCGGGCAAAGGCGGCACGAAGCATCTGGACCGGCCGGTGTTCGATACGGTTGACGCGGCTGTGCGGGATACAGGCGCGAATGCCACGGTGATATTTGTCCCGCCGCCATTCGCGGCTGACGCGATTATGGAAGCGGCGGACGCGGGGATCGCTCTGATTGTATGTATAACCGAGGGCATTCCGGTGCGGGATATGATCGGAGCGCGGCAGTTTCTGCTGTCGCGCCATTCGCGGCTAATCGGGCCGAACTGTCCCGGTATTATTACGCCGGGTGAATGCCGGATCGGTATCATGCCGGGTCATATTCATTTGCGTGGACATGTTGGCGTAGTTAGCCGATCGGGTACATTAACTTATGAGGCCGTTGGTCAGTTGACGGCGCTGGGGATCGGTCAATCGACTTGTATTGGTATCGGCGGGGATCCCATCATCGGAACGACGCATCTGGACGCGATTAAGCTATTCAACGACGATCCGGATACACACGCGATTGTGATGATTGGTGAGATTGGCGGCAATAACGAAGAGATTGCGGCCGACTGGATCAAAGAAAACGTGAAGAAGCCCGTGGTGGGATTTATTGCCGGCCAGACGGCGCCTCCAGGACGGCGCATGGGCCACGCGGGCGCGATTGTCGCGGGCGGCAGCGGCAAAGCTTCGGACAAGATGGCGGCGATGGAAGCCGCCGGGATAACAGTTTGCAGTACCCCGGCCGACATCGGCCAGAAAATCAAAGAAAGACTTTCGAGTTAAGGACATATGGCATTGGAACGTACATTCGCGATAATTAAGCCTGACGCCGTCGTGCGCGGGATTAGCGGTCAGATCATTCAGTTAATAGAAGAAAACGGCTTCCGCATTGTGGCGATGAAGAAGCATCACATCAGTCAAAAAGAAGCCGAGGGCTTCTATGGCGTTCACCGCGACCGGCCTTTTTTTGGCTCATTGGTGAAGTTCATGACCGAGGGGCCATCGGTTCTACTGGTGTTGGAAAAGGAGGGTGCTATTCATTCCTGGCGGGACATGATGGGCGCGACGAATCCGGCGAACGCGGCGGAGGGTACGATTCGTAAGCGGTTCGCGGAGTCGATTGAGCGGAATTGCGCGCATGGATCGGATGCTCCGGAGACGGCGGCGGTTGAGACGGGTTATTATTTCTCGGCTTCGGAATTGCTGTAATTTTTTCCGCGCTCCGATTGTCCCGGCACCGGTATAATACGACGCATGTACCGTCTGATCTTGCTGTCATTACTAGCCGCCGTGCAACTCCCCGCGCAGAACCGCTTCACGCGTCTGATGCGGGACATCCTCATATTCGACGCGCATATCGACACCCCGCGCTACTTTGCCGATGAAGGCTATCGGCTCCGCGACGAACACCAATACTACGAACTCGACATCCCGCGCATGCGGAAAGGCAAGCTCGGCGCCGTTCTCTTCGGCCTCTACGCGCAACCGCAGGACTTCCCGCCCGAACGCTGGCTCCCGCGCGCCATGGAAACGCTGGATGCGCTGCACACCGAAGTTGCCGCTAACAAACAGGACATGGAGTTCGCCTACTCCGCCGCCGATATCGAACGCATTCACAAGTCCGGCAAACTTGCCGCTATGGCCAGTCTTGAGGGCGGCCATCTTATCGCCGACAGCCTCGGCGTCCTCCGCGTCTTTCACCGTCTGGGCGTTCGCTACATGACCCTTGCGCACTTCGCTTCCAACAACTTTGCCGACTCCATGACCGGTATGCAAATCCATACCGGCCTCTCCAAATTCGGCCGCGAACTGGTCGGCGAAATGAACCGTATCGGCATGATTATCGATGTCTCCCACATCTCCGACAAAGCCGTCCTCGACGCCGTTGAGAACAGCCGCGCGCCGGTTATCGCTTCGCATTCATCCGTCAAGGCCATTGCGCCGATCGTCCGCAACATGCCGGACAGCGTTATTCAGGCCATCGCCAAACGCGGCGGAGTCGTCTGTATCAATTTCCACGCCGGCTACCTGGATAAAGCGGCGTACGAGGTCTACTTCCGCAACCGTCAGGCTCGCGATGAAGAGATCAAGCTGGTGACCGAAAAGAAGCCCGTCAACTGGGAACAAGTCCGCGGGATCCAGCAAAAATACTTCGCGAAAATGCCGAAAGTCGATGTGAAGGTACTCCTCCGCCACATCGATCATATTGCCAAACTCGCCGGGCCCGATCATGTCGGACTCGGCTCCGATTTCGACGGCATTTCCGGCATGACGCCAACGGGGATGGAAGACGTTTCCAAATATCCCGTCCTCGTTAAAGGTCTCATCGACATGGGCTATTCCGATCCGGATATCCGCAAGATCATGGGCCTCAACATACTTCGTGTACTCCGCCAAACTGAGGAGGTTGCAAAACAAAAATGAACCGCCGTGAATTCGTCGCGACCGCCGCCGCCGCGCCAGTCGCCCTCGCCCAACCGGCAAAGAAGCGCATTGCCTGCCTCTCGTCTACGTACCACGTTCGCTCGCATTCCGATAACTTCATCACGCGCTTCCTCGAAGGTTATTGGATCCACGAGAAACACTACGATGCCCCCTTCACCGTCGCGTCCTTGTGGATGGACCAGGTCCACCCCGCTGACATCGGTGAACGCCTCTCCACCGCCTATAACTTTCCGGTCGTGAAGACGATCGCCGATGCCCTCACGCTTAACACTGGAAAGCTCGCCGTCGATGGCGTCATACTCGTCTGCGAACACGGCGACTATCGCCACAACGAAAAGCAGCAGCAACTCTATCCCCGATTTGAGTACTTCGAACAGGTCGTCAATATCTTCAAGAAAAGCGGCAGGACCTGCCCCGTCTTTGTTGATAAGCATCTCTCCTACGATTGGAAAAAAGCGCGGCAAATGTACAAGTGGTCGCAGGAACTGAAGTTCCCGCTGATGGCCGGTTCCAGCGTCCCCGTCACCTTCCGCCGCCCCGAGTATGATCCTCCCTTGAATGTCGAACTCGAATCCGCGCTCAGCATTGGCGGCGGCTGGACAGCCGATGGCGGCATCTTCCATATCCTCGAAACGTTGCAGGCGTTTGTTGAACGCCGCAAGGGCGGGGAATCCGGCATTCGCTCCGTGCAAATGCTGAAAGGCAATGAAGTCTGGAAGGCCGCCCAACAGGGCCTTTGGCGTCGTGAGCTTCTGGACGCCGCACTCGCCCGAAGGCTAAAACCCGTGATTGGGAAGCCCGAAGAAATGACTGCCGTTCTCGGCCTCATCGAGTTTCGCGACGGCTTCAAAGCCGCTACGCTTGCCCTCAGCGGCGTGTCCGAATATATCGTCACCGTAAAGCCGAAAGGCGCGCCGCCGCAAGCCACGCTCTGCTACATTCCCATAGAGAACTCCAACAATTTCTCTATGCTCGTCCACGGCATCACGCAAATGATCGACACTGGCAAACCAGCCATTGACGTCCGCCGAACGCTGCTCGTCACCGGCGCTCTGGCCGGCCTCATGGATTCCGGATTCCAGAACGGGAAGCGTTTGGAAACGCCGGATCTCAAAATCGCCTACAAAGCGCCTGCCCAAAGCTGGTACGCGAAAGGGGAGGGTTCCTGATGGCGATCCCCATTGATCCCAAAGCGGAATTGAAACAAATCGCCACCGGCTTCGCGCTCGCCGAAGGCCCCCTATTCAGCCGCCGTGGCTACCTCCTTTTCTCCGACATTCGTGCTGAAAAAATCCACAAGTGGGAACGCGGCCAACTTGCCGTTTTTCGCGAAAGGAGCAACAAAGCCAACGGCCTTACCTTCGATCACCAAGGCCGGCTTCTAGCGGCCGAAGGCGGCGGACGCGTCACGCGCACAGAAAAGAACGGCGCCATCACCGTCCTTGCCGAAGCCGATCTGCTTCGTCCCAACGACATAGTCTACTCGATAGATGGCAGCATCTATTTTTCCGATCCTCCCAAAAATCGCGTTTATCAAATTACGCGCCAAGGCCAGTCCCGCATAGTCGCTGAAGATACAGGCCCGAACGGTGTCGCCCTATCCCCAAACCAGCAACGCCTCTACGTCGCCGGCTACCAAACGGCAATCGTCAAAGTTCATGACATCCTGCCGGATGGCCGCCTTAGCCCAGGCAAGGATTTCGCGTCCATCTCCGTCGACGGTCTTAAAACAGATGAATCTGGAAATGTTTGGATGGCCTCGGTTGACGGCATCCATGTCTACACAGCGGGCGGTGAACCGTTGGGCGTCCTGAAAACTCCCGAACGCCCGACAAACTGCGGTTGGAGCGGCGGCACTCTTTACATCACCACACCCACATCGGTCTACCAGATCCAGACCAAAGTAACTGGCACCCGCACTTTCTAATTATTGTCCCAGCAGCGTTTTCACCGCCGTCTCCAGTTGGACGTCCGTACCCCGGTAACTCTCGCCCATCGGCCTTGAAACCGGCGCTTCCACGGGCCGCGGATGCAGTTCCATACAGCATCATCTGCCGCGTCCCGTCTCCGTCATTCAAATAAACCAACTGCGTCGAATCCGGCAACCACCGCGGCTCGCCGTCGCCGCCTCATCCAGGATCCAGATCTCGCTCTCATCCGGATGACTCCGCCCTTTCCGCCACCACTGCGTCGCGCCAATGCCGCGGGCGACAAAAAAGAGTCGCTTCCCGTCCGGCGTCGGCGCCGCATGAAACTCACTCGCATACCGGTCCGCGCGCACTTTCACCGGCGTGCCGCCACTTGATCGAACCCTGTAAATATCGAGCGTAGACCCCACAGCCCCCGCCGATGACGAGAAGTAGACGAACTCTGAATCCCGAGACCAGCCGTCCAGCATTTCGCTACCGTCGGAATAGGTTAGCCTGCGTAGCGTCCCGCTCGCCAACTCCAATACGTAGACGTTCGCCGCGCCGTCTCGATTGGACAAAAACGCCAGCCGTTTTCCATCGGGGCTAAATAGCGGACGAGAATCATTGGCCGCATGGGACAGCAGCAGCCGCGCCTCGCCCCCCCCTGCAGCGGGACCGTCCAGATATCGCCGCTCGAAACAAAGGCGAGTTCCTTCCGGTCGGGAGAAACCGAAGGTTCGGCCATCGGCGTAATCGCCGCGAAGCAGACCCCGGAAAATAGCGCCAAGCCCAGGAATCGCATACTACTGCATTGCCTCAAACAGCCGCTGCAGGAATCCGTCAATCGCATCGGCGTCGATCCATCGCAGGACCACCACCAAGTCATGCTCCGGATCGCAGTAGATCATATTAGTCCCATTTCCCATATGCCCCCAAGCCGTCGCGGGAGCGCTCGGCCACAGTTTTTTCTCCGTGTTCAAGAACCAGTTCATATAACCATATGTCGGCTGGACAGGCGTCGGCGTCCGCGCTTGTTGAATCCACTCCGCCGCCATCAACTGCTTGCCTTTCCACGCGCCATTCCGCAGCGTCAATAACCCAAACCGCGCCTGATCCCGCGCGTTAATCCACATGCCGCCGCCCCAGTGCGCCCCGCCCCCTACTGACTGCATTTTCAACCCGTCCAACTCGATCCACGAATTCTCATACCCATGCCACCGCCACGTATTCGACGCCCCGATCGGATCCAAAATCCGTTCCTTCAAAACCTGCGGCAACGGCCGCCGCCAAACCTGCAGTGCCGCCAGCGCCAACAGATTCACGCGCACATCGTTGTACTTGTAGCTCGTCCCCGGCTCATTGTGTTTCCTCAACCGGTACGCGGAAACCGCCTTCCCCGCCGGCGGCCGGTCCGCCCAGTCCGGCTTCCCCCACAACGTCCCTTCCCAATCGCTCGTCTGCCGCAACAGATGATCCCAAGTGATCTTGGCATTCAGCGGTCCGTCAAATTCGCCGGTAGGAATATACCGCCGCACCGGATCGTTCACCGATCGAATCAACCCGTCTTTCACCGCCAGTCCCACTGTCGTCGACACAAAACTCTTAGTCACGCTGAATGTCATATCCACGCGCTCCGGCTCGCCCCACTCGGCCACAATATAGCCGCCCTTCAGGATCACCCCGGTCATCTCCCCGCGCGGCTTAAACGGCCCCAACGGCTCCCCATACGTCTCCCGGCCAAACGAAAAATCATGGCTCAACCGCAAGTCCCGTGGCGATTTCGATTCATGTACTTTCGCGAACGCAATCGCCTCGCGCAGCTTCCCCGCGTCAAAACCCGCCGCCTTTTTTTCCCAATCCTCATGCCGCCCCGGATAGTAAACCTGCGCTAAGAGCCCAATCGAAAGTAACGGAAGAAAACGAAGCATGCCCAAAAGCCTACCAAATGCGATATAACCTAGTCCTTATGAGCCAATATGATTCCGGCATGTCCGCACTCCAGCGTCTGTCCTCCACTACAACGCTAACCGCCCAACAAGCCACCGTAATCAAACAGACCTACATGTTCTTCGGCCTCGCCGTCGTCTCCGCCATGGCCGGCGGCGCCATCGGCGCGAGTTCGGAAACATTGGCGCGATTCTTCTCCGGCTGGGTCGGCTGGATCGTCGCGATGGTGGCCCTCAACGCCATCCCCTATATCGCCATGTCCGTCCGGCACAACCCAGTGCTCGGAGTCCTCGCCCTCTTCGGCGATGGTTTCATCTCCGGTATCGTCTTATCGCCCATTCTCTACTTCGCCTCCCTTGTTGCCCCGGCCATGATCACCGCGGCCCTTGCCATCACCGGCATCGTCTTCGTCGCCATCACGGCGTATATCTTCCTTTCCGGCCGCACGTTTAACGCCCCGCGCGGCCTGATGATCGGCATGTTCGTATCCATCATGGCGGCAGTCGTGCTGAACAGCTTTATGAACATCGGCTGGCTCGGGATGCTCGTCAGCGCCGGCATAGGAATCATGGGCGTCATCTCGCTTGTCAGTTCGACAAGCGGTGTGCTGAACAGCTCCGATTCCGACAGCGCCATCCCCGGCGCACTCGCCCTTTTCGCAGGCGTCTTCAACATCTTCGTCGCCGCGCTCAACATCCTCCTCCGCCTCGGCGGCGGCGGGCGCAGCAACGACTAATGTGAAATAATGCGCGTCGTGAGGTCACTTTGCGCGTTAATCCTCCTCGCTCTCGCGCTGCCCGCGCAGATTGAACAGGCCAATCTAACCGGTGTTGTGACCGATGACTCCGGCGCCGTCGTCCCCGGCGCCGTCGTCTTGTTGACGAATCGCGCCACCAAAGTCAAAGCGCAGACCGAAACGAATCCCGCCGGTCTCTATCGGCTGCCCTTTCTCAGCGCCGGCGAATACGATCTCACCGTCACGAAGACCGGTTTCGACGCCAGCAGAGTCACCGGCATCCGCCTGACCGTTGGTCTTACCGCTACTGTAAATCTGAAGCTTCGCACCGGCACCGTGCAGCAGGAAGTCACCGTCTCCGCCGCCGCCGTTCAACTCGAGCAGCAATCGTCCACACTTGGCAATGTCGTCGGCGCCAAGCAAATGATCGAACTCCCCCTGCTCGGCCGCAACCCCTATAGCCTTGTCCTGCTGGCTCCCGGCGTGCTCCCGCGCGGCGGCGCCGGCTCCGGTCCCATTATCAACGGCGGCCGGTCCAATACCAGCGAAATACTTCTCGATGGCGCCGAAACGCGCAACAGCACCACCAACGATATCGCCTACACTCCGCCGCTTGAAACTGTCCAGGAATTCAAAGTTCTCACCAACTCTTTTTCCAGCGAGTTCGGCCGGTCCGGCGGCGGCGTGCTCACCGTCGCCACACGATCCGGCACCAACGAACTCCATGGCGCGGCCTACGAATTTATCCGCAACGATAAGCTCAACGCCAATGCCTGGGCCAGCAATCGCGTCGGCCTGGTCAGGAACCCCTTCCGCCGCAACGAATACGGCTTTGCCGTCGGCGGGCCGGTCCTCATTCCGAAAGTCTACGACGGCCGCAATCGCACCTTTTTCTTCACCAATTTTGAGTGGATTCCGCAGCGCTCGCCCGACAACAATCTGGTCACTGTCCCCACCGCCCTCGAACGCACCGGCGATTTCTCCCGCACCGTTACCAGCGCCGGTCAATTGATTCGCATATTCGATCCAGCCACCACCGTTCCTAACCCCGCCGCCCCCGGCCAATTCATCCGCCAGCAGTTCCCCGACAACCGCATTCCCGCCAGCCGCATCGATCCCATCTCGCGCAATGTGCTGGAATTTTATCCCCAAGCCAACCGCGATTCCATTGTCCAGAACTTCGTCCTCAATAACACTCGCGCCGACGACACCAATCGCCAGTTCTACCGCCTCGATCAAGCCGCCGGCCAAAAGCAGCGCCTCTTCCTCACTTTCGGCCGCCAGTTCAATCAACAGTTCTCCCCGGGCGTCAACGTTGCCTTCCCCGGTGAAGGCGTCAACGGGGAAAGGGGCCAGATCCAGAGCAACGCCCTCTCCACCGTCCTCACCGATACGGTCACCTTCACGCCATCCCTCATCGGCCAGTTCCGCTTGAGCGCCACCCGCCGCATCATCCAAACCCAGCTCCGCAGCAACGGGTTCGACTTCACCCAACTCGGCTTCCCCCAATCCCTGAAGGACCGCGCCAAAACGCTCATCTTTCCCCGCTTCGCTCCGGCCGACGTCGCCCCCCTTGGCGCCGACCGCGCTTCCAATTTCACCGACGCCGAGGGCAACTACGAAGGTCAGGCCCACGTGACGTGGCTTCGCGGCAGCCACTCCATCAAGGCCGGCTACGACTACATGTTTCAGTACTTCAATATCTTCCGTCCGGAACGCCCGTCCGGCGTCTATGATTTCGCCCGCACCTTCACCCAAGGACCAAATCCCACCGCTTCCAACGCCACGGCCGGCCACGGCGTCGCCACGTTCCTTCTCGGCGCGCCCACCGGCGGATCCTTTAGCGACGATCCCTCTCTCGCTACTTCCCAGCTCTATTACGCCTCCTATTTCCAGGACGATTGGAAAGTCTCGCGCAGCCTGACTCTCAACCTCGGCGTCCGTTGGGAGTATCAGGCGCCGTGGACGGACCGCTTCGATCAGCTCGGTTTTTTTGACCCCGACGCCATTGACCCTCTGACCAAACGCCCCGGCGTGCTCCGCTTCACCGGCCGCGATGGCAACCCGCGCCACCAAACCGACCCCGACCGCAACAATATCGCCCCTCGCGTCGGCCTTGCCTGGCAGTTCCATTCGAAGTCCGTCCTCCGCGCCGGTTATGGCATGTTCTACTTTCCCGGCAGCGGGGGTGTAGGCGCCGGCGCCAGCGACCTCGGCAGCGGCTTCCTTGCCCAGACGCCAGTGTTTCTTGGCAACCCGCCCGCCGCGCCCAACACGCCGCCCGCCGGAGCCAGTGTCGGCCGCGCCTTCGAAGCCGGCTTCTTTTCCGCGCCATCCACCAGCGTCGGCGCCAGCATCGGAACCGCCTTCCGTCCCTGGGTGACGCCCTATAATCATCAGTGGAACTTCAACCTCCAGCACGCTCTAACGCCATCTCTGCTGATTGAAGTGGCCTACGTCGGCAACCGCGGCCAGCGCATCTGGATTAACCGTAGCCGCACGGCCGTCGACGCCAGTTATCTTTCTCTCGGCGCAGCCCTTGACGACCTCGTCCCCAATCCCTATTTCGGCGTTATCCCCACCGGCGCCCTCAGCGTCGCCCAAGTCCGTCGTAGCCAACTCCTCCAGCCGTATAACCACTACACCGGTGTCACCCGCTTCCGCGATCCCGTTGGCGATTCCATCTATCATGGCTTCACCCTCCGCGTCGACAAGCAGTTCAGTAACGGTCTCAGCTTCCAGGCCGCCTTCACTGGCGGTAAGCAAATCGACAATGTCGGCGAACGTTTCGGCGGCCGTTCCAGTTTCCTCGACCCCAATAATTTAGCCCTCTCCCGCTCCACGGGCGAAGAGGATCGGCCCCAGCATTTCATCACGAACTATATCTACGAGATCCCCTTCGGTCCCGGTCGCAAATGGCTGAGTAAGGGCGTCGGGAGCCACCTGCTCGGCCGCTGGCAGTTCAGCGGTGTCACCATGTTGAGCCGCGGCCTGCCCATGGTAATCACCGGCCCCAACAACACACGCCTGCCCGGTGTCGGCGCCGCCGCGATCCGTCTCAGAGATCCCGTCCTCCCCGACGATCAACGCACCATTGATCGCTACTTCGATACCACTGCCTTCCTCCCCGCGCCGACGTACTCGATGGGTAACGATTCCCGCACGCAGCCGAAGCTTCGTATCCCCGGACTCAAGACTTTCGATCTAAATTTAAGCCGTTCCCAACCCATCGGGGAGCGCATGAACATCCAGTTCCGCACCGAACTTTTCAACGCTTTTAATACGCCCCAATTCGGCGCCCCGCAAGGCAGCGTCACCGCCACCAACTTCGGCGCCATCACCGGCGCTTCCAATTCCCGTGTCATTCAACTCGGGCTTCGGCTTAGTTTCTAAAATGCTCACTCGCCGCGCGTTCCTCGCATCGTCCCTGGCGCTGTCTGCCCAGCCCAGCCGGCCCAATCTGATCGTCATTCTGGCCGACGATATGGGGTATGGCGACATCGGCTGCTACGGCTCCCCGGATGTCCCCACGCCTCACATCGATTCACTAGCCAAAAACGGGACGAGATTCACCGACGCCTACGTCTCCTGCGCCGTATGCAGTCCGTCGCGCGTCGCGCTGCTGACGGGCCGTTACCAACACCGCTTCGGACATGAGTTCAACTCCGGCCCCATCGAGCGCGAAGCCGAAGTCAATTTCGGCCTCACGGCGACCGCGAAAATCATCCCGCAATATCTCAAGTCCGAAGGCTACCGCAGCATGGCCGTTGGCAAGTGGCATCTCGGTGTCCGCCCCGGCTATCACCCGCAAGAACGCGGCTTCGACGAATTCTTCGGCTTCCTCACCGGCGGCAACGCCTTTATCACTCAACAGACCCCCACCGGCCGCGCCATCGGCGCCGGCGGTGACGGCGGTCGCATACCCGCCAAACGCGCCGACCCCATTCGCCGCGGCAACGAACCCGTCGAAGAGAGCCGATACCTCACCGACGCCTTCGGTGACGAAGCCGTAAAATTTATCGACCGCAACAAAGCCAATCCGTTCTTCCTGTATCTCGCCCCCAATGCCATCCACACGCCCCTCCACGCCCTTGAGAAATACATTGACCGCGTGGCCGGCATCAAGAACGAAAAGCATCGGTTCCTGGCCGCCATGACTGTAGCTCTTGACGACAATGTCGGCGCCGTTCTCGCCAAGCTCAAAGAAGTCAATCTTGACAAGCGCACGATGGTGGTCTTCCTTAGCGACAACGGCTGCCCCGTCGTCACCGGCGCCGGCGCCAACGGTCCTCTTAACGGTGAAAAAGCGACGTATTACGAGGGTGGCATCCGCGTGCCATTCATCATCCAGTGGCTAGGCCGCGTCCCTGCCGGTAAGGTGTATCGAAAGCCCGTTGTCTCCCGCGACGTCCTGCCCACATTCCTCGCCGCGTCCAACATCCAGGTAACTGCAAAATTCGACGGCGTCAATCTGCTGCCCTTTCTCAGCAACAACGCCACCCCTCATGAAGCCCTGTTCTGGCGAGCCGGCAAGGCCCGCGCCGTGCGCAAGGGCAAATGGAAACTCCTCGAATTCGGTGACCTGCTCGCCAATCTCTTCGACCTCGAGTCGGACCTCGGCGAGCGCAACGATCTCAGCGCCAAGCACCCCGAAGTCGTTAAAGATCTCCGCGCCGACTGGAAAAAGTGGAGCGACGAAATGGCCCAGCCCGCTTGGCCGCCCCGCTTCCGCGAAATCACCGTCAACGGCGCCAGGCTCAACTGGGAACTCTAGCTTTTCCAAAGTACCGGGATACCGCAAAAAGCGATGTCATTCATCTGGAGATTAGGATTGGTTTCTAACTGCCGAGTTTAATCGCGGAGCACCTGCGGCGCGAACGGCGTCGTACGTCCTCGTTGGGGCGTTCTGGAGAGAGTCAGACATGAATCTGGCCTCGCCCGCTCACCGCCGGATCAAAATCCAACCGAACGTCCCGCCCCCACCACTTCC